>Ga0160441_100237_pt1 | contig 53999 bp, 45 predicted proteins | sample HID1971K_E1MG_FD_108260 | JGI IMG/M metagenome (GOLD analysis project Ga0160441, IMG submission 108260) | Enriched millipede-associated microbial communities from UW Madison campus, WI, USA - HID1971K_E1 MG | ecosystem: Host-associated > Arthropoda: Insects > Digestive system > Unclassified ... | reverse complement strand
TTCATTAATAATCATGGCATTGAGATTAGTGTGCAACTAAAGTTTGTCAATGTCATGGTTATTTTATAACCTTTTTTATCAATATGTGTTGATAATCAATTGATTAAAACCATAACTCACGTTAATTTAAATAAGAACAAACTATTTTATCACGACTTCAAATGGCATTCTGGCTTGAATATCTGAGCTCGAAATCATCACTTTATACGATATGGTTCAAAGCTCCGTGCTTCTTTGTGAAACACTTAGTGTCCTCTGCAGTTAAAATTTGCTTCTAATCGAAGTCGCTTTTATATTTAACCGCAAAGATTTTAAAGATAAAACGCAAAGAACAACAAGCCATTTGCTTAATATTCCTTGCGTAAAAATAAAATCCAAAGCTACTTTATCACAGCTTCAAATGGCATTCTGGCTTGGATGCCTGAACTCGAAATTACTTTTTTCATTTGTTGATAAAGCATATAATTATCGCCTAACTCTTGCTTTGCATAGTAGGTTTTAATCTTATCGGTACTCTCTTCCAATAATGATTTCCAAGGGTCAATCACATCCGGATATTCCACAACTTTATAATCTTTCAGATTGGCTTTTTTTGCCGCAGCCTTAATGGCATCGTTAAAACTCCCGATTTTATCTGCTAAACCAATTTGAACAGCGTCGGTTCCAATCCAAACATGTCCACCGCCAATACTATCAATATAAGTTTTGCTTTTCTTTCTTCCCTCGGCCACACGACTGATGAAACCGTTGTAAATTCTATTCAATTCATTTTGAATGATGAATTTTTCGCCTGCAGTCATGGGGCGATTGATCGCCATAATATCAGCGTATTTTCCGGTTTTAACTCCATCAAAAGTAATTCCCAATTTGTTATTCATTAAGTTTTGGAAATTGGGAATAATACCAAATACACCAATAGAACCTGTGATAGTATTCGGTTGAACAAAAATGCTATCTGCGGCACAGCCAATGTAATATCCGCCGGATGCGGCAACATCACCGAAAGAAGCAATAACAGGTTTCTCTTTTTTGCTTAAAACAATCTCTCTCCAAATCACATCAGATGCTAAAGCACTACCACCAGGAGAGTTTACACGTAAAACAATGGCTTTAATGTTATCATCCAAACGGGCTTTTCTAATAGCTCTTGAAATACGTTCTGAACCAATTTGATTATCAGAACCTTCACCTCCGGTAATTTCGCCATTGGCATAGATAATGGCTATTTTGTCTTTTCCGCTTCCCATTGATGTTTTATTTAAAGCGTAATCGTTAATGGAAACTGAACGGACATTTTCTTTTTTAGTTCTGCCCGATAACCCTTTTAATTCTTCTATAATCTCATCCTTATATTTTAAACCATCAATCATTTTAAAATTAAGGGCATCCTGAGGTTGTCGAATTTTATAGTTATCCGCAATACTGTACAAGCTATCTTTTTGCAAATGCCTGCTTTCAGCGATGTCACTTAAAAAAGTGTTATATAAACCACCAACATAAGCGGTTACCTGTTTGCGGTTATAATCACTCATTTTATCTAAAATGAAAGGCTCGACAGCACTTTTATAATTTCCGACACGGATAACCTGAGCTTCTATGCCCAATTTTTCAAGTGTTCCTTTAAAGAAAGCAAGCTCAGAATTAAATCCTTTAAACTCCAGAGCACCTTCAGGATTTAAGTATATCTTATCGGCGGCAGAAGCTAAATAATAGGCACCCTGAGTATAAACCTCACTATAAGAAATAACTCGTTTGCCCGATTTTTTAAAATCTATTAATGCATTTCTAACTTCGCGCATTGTTGCAAAACCGGCATTCGGACTGCTGACATTCAAATAAATACATTTAATGTTTTCATCTGTTTTCGCTCTTTGAATTGATTTTAAAAGATCGTTTAAGCCAATGCCATTTTGTTCTTCACTGCCAACAATTGGCAAATTTCCAAAAGGTTTTCTAGGTGTACGTTCTGTAATCGCCTGGTCGAGGTTAAGCAACAGCACAGAATTATTATTCACAATAACCGTCTTATCTTTATCTATAGATGAAACTGCAACGGCAATAATTGCGAAACAAATAAAAAATATGATTATAATAGATAGGAAAAAACCTAACATTGATGCAAATAGATATTTGAAAAATTCTCTCATTTAAATGTTTTAATTTTATTTTGTAAAGATATTAAAAATACACGAGGCTATATGGTATTAGAGCATACAACAGCTTATTTGTTACTGGGTGGTAATTTGGGAAACCGACAGGAAAATCTGGCTAAAGCTGTTGAACTTTTGAATGAGGAAATAGGAGAAGTTTTGTCTGTATCATCGGTTTATGAAACTGCTGCCTGGGGTAAGACAGACCAGCCTGCATTTTTAAATCAGGCAGTAAGTCTGAAAACGAATTTAAATGCTTTACAGGTGTTGGATAAAGTTTTAAAAATTGAAAAGGTATTGGGGCGCGTGCGTAAAGAAAAATGGGGAGAGCGGTTAATAGATATTGACTTGATACTTTTTGGTAATGAAATTATCAATATCGAGGCAAAATTGCAGGTACCACATCCTCAAATGCAGTACCGGAGGTTTGTAATGGAGCCCTTGGCCGAAATCGCGGCAGGGCTTATCCATCCGGTATTGGGGAAAACTATTTTAGAAATCACTAAAAATATTACAGACAATTTAGAGGTTAAGAAATTGTAAATAACTAGCTTTGTTTTTATGCAAGATAATTATGGTAATCATCCCTTAGATTTATCATATCTTACAGAAATGGTTGGTCATAATCCGGAATTTATGATCGAAGTTTTTGATACATTTATTGAACAGACACCATTCTACCTGGCAGAATTGGAAGATGCTTTATCTAACGAAAACTGGGATAAGGTGGCTGACTGTGCACATAAAATAAAACCAACTTTTACCTATGTAGGTAGGGATGATGTGAAGGATTTCGTTCAAAATATTGAGCATAACGCTCGAAATCAGGTTGCTGTAGAGCAAGTCTCATCAGATGTGGAAAGGTTAAAGGAATTATTGCAGCACGTTTATGCTCAAATTGAGCTTGCTAAAAAGGAGATTCAAGCTAAACTTTAGAATATACTCGGTTTGGTATACAAAATCTCTTATAATTCGCTTTTTGAATCAATCGATAGACTTCTAAAATGCATTATAGATAGGGTAATGTAAAGCACCAGTACGAAAGGGATAGCAGCAAATTTTAAAAAAGCAATAAGTGTAGCCGATAAAATCAGGAAAATAAATTTGATTTTATTCCTGTTCCAACTTAAATCACTAAATTTTAACGAGAATATTCTGATTTCGCTAACCAAAAGATAGCTTGTTATTGCAGTAATGCCAATTAATAAGATACTCGAACCGATGATTAGGGGATAATCATTGGCTATAAATGGTAATGAACAGATGAATAAAGTATTCATTGGTGTATTTAAGCCAATAAAATCTTCAGTTTGTCTTTCATCATTATTGAATTTGGCCAAACGTAAGGCAGAGAAAACGGTAATGAGAAAACCTAAGTAAGGAAGATACTCTGAAGTGTAATCGCTTACCTTTAAAAGTTGGAACATGATTATTCCTGGAAGAAAACCAAAACTCACCATATCTGCCAGAGAATCTAAATCTTTTCCAATTGCAGATTTAACATTCAATAAACGGGCAACCATTCCATCAAAAAAATCGAAAATCCCTGAAAGAATTACAAAATAAGCTGCTGTTTGTAAATCGCCTTTAAACGCAAAAACGATTCCGATACAACCAGAGAAAAGGTTTGCACAGGTAATCGCATTAGGAATGTGTTTTTTCATATAAGATAAAGGAGTAAGGGGCAAAGAACAAGGAGCAAAGAACAAAGAGCAAAGAACAAAGAGCAAAGAACAAGGAGTAAGGAGTAAAGAGCAAGGAGCAAAGGTTTTTATCCTTGTTCTTTGCTCCTTTATCTTTAATCTAACTAGCTGTTCATCGAAATTAAAAATTCTTCGTTGCTTTTTGTGCCCTTTATTTGAGACTGTACAAATTCCATAGCTTCCTGGCTGTTCATATCAGCAAGGTGGTTGCGTAAAATCCAAACACGTTGCAGGGTATCTCTATCATGTAATAAATCATCACGACGTGTGCTCGAGGCGGTGATATCGATAGCAGGGAAAATACGTTTGTTCGATAATTTACGATCTAACTGAAGTTCCATGTTACCTGTACCTTTAAATTCTTCGAAGATCACCTCATCCATTTTAGAACCTGTATCAGTTAATGCAGTTGCCAAAATGGTTAACGAGCCTCCGTTTTCGATATTACGGGCTGCACCAAAGAAACGTTTAGGCTTATGTAAAGCGTTTGCATCAACACCACCGGATAATATTTTACCAGATGCAGGAGCTGTTGTATTATAAGCTCTTGCCAAACGTGTAATCGAATCTAAAAGAATAACTACATCGTGTCCGCTTTCTACCAGGCGCTTAGATTTTTCTAAAACAATGTTGGCAATTTTTACGTGACGCTCAGCAGGTTCATCAAAAGTAGATGCAATAACTTCAGCTCTTACACTACGAGCCATATCAGTCACCTCTTCCGGACGTTCGTCAATTAAAAGGATAATTAAATAAACTTCGGGGTGGTTTTTAGCGATGGCATTCGCAACTTCCTTAAGTAAATTGGTTTTACCTGTTTTAGGTTGCGCAACAATTAACCCACGCTGTCCTTTACCAATTGGGGTAAATAAATCCATAATACGGGTAGAATAATTATTCGTATCTGTAAATAGATTTAATCTTTCGGAAGGGAAAAGAGGGGTTAGGTAATCAAAAGGCACACGATCGCGAACTTCTGCCGGAATACGGCCATTAATCGTTTCAACACGAACCAATGGAAAATATTTTTCGCCTTCTTTAGGCGGGCGGATGCTACCTTTAACAGTATCGCCGGTTTTTAAACCGAAAAGTTTAATCTGCGATTGCGATACATAAATATCATCAGGAGAAGTTAAGTAGTTATAATCAGCAGAACGTAAAAAGCCATAACCATCAGGCATAATTTCTAAAACGCCTTCGTTGGTAATAACATTATCAAAATCTAAATTAGAATAACTGTTTTCGTTTTTGTAATGGCTTCCTCCGCTTGGTTGTTTCTGACGATTATCTTCGCGTTGAGGTTTTTCTTTTTGCTCATGTCTCGATTTCGGAGCAACCGGAAGAACTTCTGCAGTTTCTTCAATCAGGGCAGAGATGGGTTTGCTGCTTTCTTCTGATTCAATAATTCTATCTGGTTGTCTTTCGGGTTGTTGCTGATGAGCGGGTTCATCAAATAAAGTTACCGAATCTCTTCTCCTCTCAATAGGAGCAACAGGTTCGTCTTTACTTAATCTTGCCCTTTTTTTAACAGGTTTTTCTGCTTCAGCAATCTTTGGAGATTTTTCTGCCTTGATGGCTTTAGTTTTTGGAGCCGCTACAACAACTGCAACAGATTCTGTTTCATCATTTGCTTTGTCGCCAGATTTGGCCGCATTTATTATTTCTTGTTGATGTAAAAGAACTTCAACAAGGTCAATTTTTCTTAGAGAATCGGCACCTTCAATGCCATAGGTTTTTGCGAGCTCACGTAATTCTGCAGTGAGCTTATCATTTAATTCTGTTTTACTAAACATTCTAAATATATATGTTTCAAGAAATTTTCATTTTGTTTATAAACGCTATTTACGATTATAAATCTTGCACAAGCTTAATTTTTGTGCTTAAGCCTAAGCTTGATGTTTCATTTGCGTATAAATTCTTAAGGCTATAAAACTTATAATGAGTTTTGTTCATCTACATTAAACTCAAAATGGTTCCATAAAGTGTTTACAAGCTGAATAAAAAGAAAAAAATGCTTTTAAAATTGACAACAAAAAATAAGTCTTGATAAATTTTTCTGGGATATTCAGATAAACGATTGAGAAATTATGATGCAATTGTATGGATTTGAAATGTAATCTGCAAGAGAAAGTTGAAAATGTTTAAAAAAACTATCAATGTTGGGATTTAATAGTCGTGCTAAAAACTTAAAAATACACATCTTTGCAGCAGATAAGCCCTTAATATGACTAAACAGCAACTTTTTGAGCAGATACAAAAAAAACGTTCATTTTTATGTATAGGATTAGATTCTTCTCTTGATAAGATTCCTCAACATCTGTTAAAATACGAAAATCCAATTTTAGAGTTTAACAAACAGATTATTGATGCTACAAAAGATTTGTGCGTGGCTTATAAACCCAATACTGCTTTTTACGAGTGTTATGGTAAAAAAGGTTGGGAAACTTTAATTGAAACCTGGAAATACATTCCGGAAGATATTTTTTCCATTGCTGACGCCAAACGTGGTGATATTGGAAATACATCGGCCATGTATGCCGAAACTTTTTTCAATGCCAAATCTTCAGAGATGAGTTTCGATTCGGTTACCGTTGCACCTTATATGGGAAGCGATTCGGTGATGCCGTTCTTGAATTTTAAAGATAAATGGGTTATTCTTTTAGCTTTAACATCAAATTCTGGTCACGAAGATTTTCAGTTACAACAAATAGGAGCGGATAAATTATTTGAGAAAGTGATTAAAACCTCCCAAATCTGGGCAACAGATGAGCAAATGATGTACGTTGTTGGTGCAACCCGTGGTGCTGCTTTTGCTGATATTCGTAAACTGGCACCTAATCATTTTTTATTAGTTCCAGGTGTTGGTGCTCAAGGTGGCGATTTACAGGAAGTAAGTAAATATGGTCTTAACTCGCAATGCGGATTATTGGTTAATTCTTCCAGAGGGATAATATATGCCGGTAAAGGCGAAGATTTTGCTGAGAAAGCCAGAGAAGAAGCTTTGAAATTGCAAAAGGAAATGGAGCGGATACTGCTTAACGCGAAGCTTGTTTAAAAATTAACCACAGATAAAAAAGGATAGACACAGATTTGGGCTCATAAAATCAATTGTCTTTTTTAAGACAATAGGTAGGAATAAATATCTGTTCTAAATGTGTGGTTGAAATAACATCTATAAATTGTACTCATGAATAATCTAAATGAAATAACAGAAAAAAGAATTGGAGCGGCATATACGGTTTCAAATACTTTAGGCTGTGGTTTTTTAGAAAAAGTTTATGAGAATGCATTATTTATTGAAATTAAAAAGTCAGGTCTTCTAGTAACCAAGCAACATGCCTTATAAGTTTTTTATGAAAATGAGATCGTAGGTGATTATTTCGTTGATTTATTTGTTGAAAACGAAATTGTAATTGAATTAAAAACAGTCAAAGAGTTAACTGATATTCACCAAGCACAATTAATGAATTATTTAATAGCCTGTAATAAGCGTTGTGGATTACTCATGAATTTTGGTAAGCCCAGAATTGAAATAAAACGTATGTTAAATGGTTAATGATTTATGTCTTAAAAAAACATCTGTGTTTATCTGTGCTAATCTGTGGCAAAAAACTACCAATCGAAATCAGTGAAATCAAAAATAGATTTAAAACTCATTCTTGCCTTATCGGGTGTTGCGCTGATCTGGGGAACAACTTATCTGGGTATTCGGGTGGCAGTAGAAAGCATTCCGGCCTGGTATGTTACGGCTATGCGCCAAACCATTTCTTCTTTGATCATTTTAGTTATCCTCATAAAACAAAAGGAATTAAAATGGATTGGTTGGCCTGCTTTTAAGCGTCAAATTATTCTTTCCATATTAATGATTGTTATCGCAAACGGTATGACTACCGTTGCGGAAAAAACTGTTCCAAGTGGAGTTGCTTCCTTGATTAATTCATTGGCACCTTTAGCTGTTTTCCTTGGTTCTGTTGCAATCGGCATGCAAAAACCAAGCTTAAAAGGTTTTATAGGTGTGTTCATTGGTTTTTTGGGTGTCGTTTTTATTTTTAGAGATGGAATCGACGATTTGTTAAATGTGGGTTATCGAAACGGAATTATATCGCTGGCTATTGCTGTAACAGGTTGGACAATTGGAACCATTTATTCTAAAAAACACAGCGGTAAACCTGAATACATTTTTTTAAACCTCTTTTATCAGTTTGTATTTTCGGCTATTATCCAATTTATCCTTGCCTTGATTTTTTCAGGCAAAGTCGATGTGGATTCCTGGAAAACGGAAAGTATCTTGGCAACAGGTTATTTAGCTGTTTTTGGTTCGGTATTGGGCTACTTCTGTTATCATTATGCCCTGAAAAAAGTTTCAGCATCAGAAGTTTCCATTCTAACTTATTTCAATACTGTAATTGCGGTATTTTTAGGCTGGTTAATCTTAAACGAAAAAGTAGGTATTGATTTAATTGTGGCAGCTGTTTTGATTATCGCAGGCGTTTTCATTACAAATTATAAAAAGAAAGCAGAGTTATAATTTTATTTAAAATGCTTACCTTTAATTAAAACATTCGGCATGGAAAGTTCATCTTCAAGTATAAGTTTTAAACAATTAATAGCACTGGTTAAGCAATTAACTGCAGAAGAAAAAAAGGTTCTTATTAAGGTTTTGACAGAAGAAAATAATTTTCTTGTGAATGAAGATGCAGTAGCTGATGTAAAAGGGCAAGAACAAATTTTTGATTTTGATAAAAGTTGGCAAGAAAGTATGTCTACTAAAGAATTTGAAAAAGCTACCCATAACCATATTAATACTTTACCTTGGAAGTAATTGTACGCTTCCATCCCTCGGTATCAACTTATTTTAATGAATTAATCGATATTCTATTTTATCAAGGATACTTTAGTTACAAAGAAAGTGCATTAAATTATGTAAGCAAATTGATTGATGTTGTAGAAAATCAGATCCATAAAAAGAAGCACAATATAACACCTGGAGTTTTATGGGAGAAGGGAAGATATTACATCCATTTTAATGTAAATCAAAATACAACCTGGTATTTCATATTTGAGAAAAGAAATAATTTTTATTTAATCACCTATGTTTTTAATAATTATTCAAAAGAAGCAAAAGAATTAAATTTTTAATCTGATTATTTGCTATCTTCATTAATGAATTTTCCAGAAGATTTCCTTCATTATGTATGGCAATTCAGGTCGTTTGATTTTAACGGGCTGAAAACTGCTGAAGGAGAAAATTTGAAAATCATCAGTCCAGGTTTGCTCAATAAAAATGCCGGACCGGATTTTAGTAATGCCAAAATCCAGATTGGAGAAACTGTTTGGGCTGGAAATATAGAAATTCACATTAAATCTTCCGACTGGTTGAAACACAATCATCAGGCTGATGCCAGCTATGAGAATGTTATTTTACATGTAGTTTTTGAAAATGATGCTGAAGTAAAAAGAATAAATGGTTCGGTTCTACCGGTTTTGGAATTAAAAAACCGCATTCCAAATGCTTTAATTGAGCGGTATTCAACCTTGTTTCTAACGTTAAGAGATTTCCCTTGCGCTGCCCAGATTCGAAGCGTTGACGAGCTCATTGTTGATTCTTTTTTATCGAGAACGTTGATTGAACGGTTTGAGCAAAAAACAAATGCGGTTATAAAAACCTTAAATGAATTGAATGGAAATTGGGACGAAACTTTCTATCGTTTCATCGCCCGTAATTTTGGTTTTAAAGTAAATGCTTTGCCCTTCGAGCTTCTTGCAAAGACGGTTCCTCAAAATATTTATGCCAAACACAAAGATCATCCACAACAAATAGAAGCATTGGTTTTTGGAGCTGCCGGTTTTTTAAAGGACAATTTTGAAGAAGAATATCCTGCAAAACTGAAAGAAGAATTTAAATTCCTGCAAAAGAAATATAATATTAAACCTATTGAAGTTTCCCTTTGGAAATTTATGCGTATGCGTCCACAGAACTTTCCAACCCTACGGTTAGCCCAGCTTGCAGCATTGATTGTGAAGTCGAACCATTTATTCTCAAAAGTGATGGAAATTAAAGATATTGTTGCTTTGCGAGGCCTGTTTGAAAATTTACCTGTAAACGAATATTGGAAAACACACTATCATTTCAAAAAGGATGCGATGCGCGTGAGCACTCAAATCGGAAAAACTTCTGCCGATAATATTTTGTTGAATACTGTGGCGCTATTTTTGTTTGCATATGGTAAATATACTGATACCCAATTTTATATAAACAGGGCAATAAAATTATTGGAAAGTTTACCCGCAGAGCAAAATGCAATAATTGATAAATTTGCAACTGTAGGTGTAAAAGTCAATAACGCATTTGCATCGCAAGGGATTTTGCAATTGAAAAAGCAATATTGCGACGAAAAAAAATGCCTATCTTGTGGTATCGGAATTAAAATTTTAAAACAGGCTTAAAATGTTCCAAAGGATTATTACTTATTTTGAACAGCAGAGTTTTGGCGTTTCAACCTACTTGGCCAATAAGCTGAATATGAGCACCGCAAAAGTTCGTTTGTTTTTTATTTACTCTTCATTCCTGGCTGTAGGCTTCCCGATATTGTTTTATTTCCTTGCCGCCATCGTTTTGGACATCAGGAATTATATGAAGAGGATGAGGTTAAGGGTTTGGGAATAGACCCCTAACCCTTAACCCCTAAAGGGGCTTTTCCTTTCTATCGTTCATATTTGGTTTTAATAACTTGGGTTTTAAAGCCCCTTTAGGGGTTTGGGGTTTTTCATCCCCCCTTCAGTAGGCTAGGGGGTGGGGGTTAATCTTCACGCAAAATCTCTGCAATTTCGAGAAAACCTTTCTCTGCGGCTAAATCGGCAGGCAATTTTCCGCCCTCCATCCGTAACGTTACTTCTGCACCATGTTCTAAAAGCAAGATAATCAATTCAATATTGCCTAATTGTGCTGCGGTATGCAAAGGTGCTAATCCGGCTTTCTGACATACATTCGGATATGCGCCAGCATCTAAAAGCATTTTCGTAATGTTAAAATTATTCGCCGCAACTGCAGAATGGATAGGAAAAACATTAAAGCCGTTTTTAGAGGCCAAATTAACATCAGCACCTTTCAAGATTAAAAATTGTACTAATTCTTCATGCCCAAAATAACAGGCTAAACCTAAAGGGCTAAAGCCATCATCAGAGAAATCATTAACGCTATTGGGATTTTGAAAAATGAGTAAGGTTGCGGCATCTAATTTACCCACGGCACAAGCCTCGAATAAGGTCAGGTTATCAACAAATTCGGTAATTAAATTAGCAATTTCCGGCTTTTTATAATAGCAAGCCAATAATAATGGTGAGATATGATGAGAAGTATCGGTGGTCGCTAAATCGGGTTGTTTAACCAAAATATCTTTAACAGCCTGTAAATTTCCGGCCTCAATTTGTTCTTCGAGTTGCACTATATCCATGTTAAGAATCTAATTTCAAAAATCGATTTAAATTAACAAATAAAATACGATATAATAAAAAATCCCATTTGACCTCTCCAGACCAAATGGGATAAACCTAAAACAAAATCCGTTTCATTTGAACAAAACGTAACAACTGTATGCTGTTAAATCAATAGACTTTTATTTTTATTTAAGGTTTAATTGGATTTTAAATAATTTTAAATCTGGATTATAAAACTCATCATGAACATAAAATATATTTTATATTTCCCTGATATACAGGAGATTTTATGGCAGAAGAAAGAACAGTAAAAATTGTTTTAATGCAGTTCTTTCAAAATTGCATTAAAAGACAATTTTTCTCTAAGTTTGTTCTTTAAATAATTATTAGGATAGAAAATGTCGGTAAGGGGTAACCAATTTAAAACCAATACATTCAGAGACAAAAATGCTGAAAATGCATCTGGCAGGGGGGCATCAAATCGCCGGCCAAAAGAAAAATGGGAATATTTGCCGAATTTCGATTTGCAGGACGGACGTGCCATAAAAATTGTAGGTCTGTTTTTTGTTATACTTTCATTATACTTTTTAATTGCCTTTACATCTTATTTATTTACCTGGCAGGATGACCAGAGTTATGTAATTGATGCAAATGGAGGCTGGGGAAACTTATTTAAAACGGCTGAAGAGTTAAAGGGTGCAGGCGTTAACACCCCGGTTGTTCAAAACTGGCTGGGTAAATTTGGAGCTTTACTTTCGCACCAGTTTATTTATGAATGGTTTGGTATCGCATCATTCTTATTCGTACTTGCCTTTTTTATTATTGGTTATCGTTTGTTATTTAAAGTTAGAATTCTTTCTATCTCCAAAACATTGGGTTATAGTTTTTTCTTTTTACTTTTTATCTCCTTAACATTCGGTTTTGCACACAGTTTCTGGTCAGAATCCCCACATTACATAGAAGGTGAATTTGGTTATTGGAGCAACAAGTTATTGGGCGCTCAAATTGGTGCGGCTGGTGTAGCTGGCTTAATCGCTTTTGCGGGTTTAACCATTTTAATCATTGCTTATAATATTGATTTCAAATTTCCTGAAAGAAAGAAAGAAGAATATACAGAGCCCGAAGTACCTGAAAATATTGAACTTGTAAATGAGCGGCGTTCAGAACCGGTAGAGTTTAGTGTTCCGGGGAAACCCTCTGTTGAGGTGAATAACGAACGCAGGTCTCAGAATGTAATACTTAAGCCAAACCGTTACGAAGAAGAAAAAGAGGAGGAGGAAACAGAAATTATACCTCCGGTTGTTTCATCGCCTTTGGCCACTAATTTACCATTAACTCCAGTTAATCCTCCTTTAACTCCGGTTACTCCACCTTTGGTTGTGGAAACCCCGATTGAAGAAGAAAAAGAAGAGCCTGCATTTACGGTAGCAAAATCTGAAGAGGAAATTAAATCTGAGGATTTAATTGAACAATTCGGTAAGTATGATCCAACTTTAGATTTATCGGGTTACAAAAAGCCACATCTCGATTTATTAGAGAATTACGGTTCCAGCAAAATTTCGGTTAATGCCGAAGAATTGGAGGCCAACAAGAATAAGATTGTAGAAACGCTTAATCATTATAATATCGAGATTGATAAGATTAAGGCTACAATTGGCCCAACCGTTACCCTTTACGAAATTATTCCGGCGCCGGGAGTTCGGATTTCTAAAATCAAAAACCTGGAGGATGATATTGCGCTTTCATTAGCCGCATTGGGTATCCGTATTATTGCCCCAATGCCTGGAAAAGGTACAATTGGTATCGAGGTTCCGAATCAACACCCTGAAATGGTGGCTATGCGCAGCGTTTTGGGAACCGAAAAATGGAGTCAAACCACAATGGATTTACCGATTGCTTTGGGTAAGACCATTAGTAATGAGGTTTATATTGCCGATTTGGCTAAGATGCCCCATTTATTGGTTGCAGGAGCAACAGGACAAGGTAAATCGGTTGGTATCAATGCGATCCTGGTTTCGCTCTTGTACAGCAAACACCCTGCAGAACTGAAATTTGTATTGGTCGATCCGAAAAAGGTAGAGTTAACTTTATTTAATAAAATTGAGCGTCACTTCCTGGCTAAATTACCAGGGGAGGCCGATGCCATCATCACGGATACCAAAAAAGTAATCAATACCTTAAATTCTCTGTGTATCGAAATGGATCAGCGTTACGATTTGTTGAAAGATGCACAGGTAAGAAATTTAAAAGAGTATAACGATAAATTCATCAAACGTAAGCTTAACCCAAACAATGGTCACAGGTTTTTACCTTTTATCGTGTTGGTGGTTGATGAGTTTGCCGATCTGATGATGACGGCTGGTAAAGAAGTTGAAACGCCAATCGCACGTTTGGCGCAGTTGGCAAGGGCCATTGGTATTCACCTGGTTTTGGCCACTCAGCGTCCATCTGTAAACATTATTACCGGTACAATTAAAGCGAATTTCCCTGCAAGGTTGGCTTTCAGGGTTTTATCAAAAATTGATTCGAGAACCATTTTAGATAGTGGTGGTGCCGACCAATTGATTGGGCGAGGAGATATGCTTCTGGCTACGGGCAGCGACTTAATCAGGCTACAGTGTGCTTTCGTTGATACACCTGAAGTAGACCGGATTTCTGATTATATTGGCAATCAGCGTGGATATTCTGAAGCTTATCAATTGCCAGAATATATCGATGAAAATGCAGAGGCAAGTAAGGCCGATTTCGATCCGGATGAGAGAGATAAGTTGTTTGAAGAGGCAGCAAGACTGATTGTTATGCATCAACAAGGCTCCACATCGTTAATTCAACGTAAAATGAAATTAGGTTATAACAGGGCCGGAAGAATTATAGACCAATTGGAAGCTGCGGGAATTGTTGGTCCGTTTGAGGGAAGTAAAGCCCGAGAGGTTTTATATCCTGACGAATATTCTTTGGAACAGTTCTTGAATAGTATGAATGACAAGGATTAGATTAAACCAATAGCAAAATATCTACTCCAAGTATCAAAAGAAAATTAAAAAAGAAAAGATGAAGAAATTAATTTCAGCATTAATGGTTGTGGTTGCGTTTACAACATCAACTTATGCTCAAACTGATGCAAAGGCCAAAGCGATTTTAGCAGAGGTAAGTAAAAAATACAAATCTTATAATATTGTTAAAACCGATTTTAGCTTTACTTTGGATAATCCAAAAGCTAAGGTTAAAGAGACTCAGCAAGGTACTTTATATGTTAAAGCCAACTCCAATAAATACAAAGTGGCCATGACAAACCAGGAGTTATTCAGCGATGGTAAAAGCCAATGGACGTACCTGAAAAAAGATAAAGAGGTACAGGTAAGCAATGTAGACAACAGCGGTGATGCCATTAACCCGGCAAAAATATTTACCGTTTACGAAAAAGGCTTTAAGTATATGTATACCGGCGATCAGAAAGTAGGCACTAAAACGTATCAGATGATTGATTTAACACCGACTGATACCAAAAAATCGATCTTTAAAGTTCGGTTGAGTATTGATAAAGTGGCCAAACAAATCGCCAATGTGGTTTTGTTTGATAAAAACGGAAACAAGTACACTTACAATGTGAAAACATTTTCGCCTAACGTAAATGTTCCGGAAACTACATTCGCTTTCGATGCCAAAAAATATCCAGGTGTTGAAGTGGTGGATTTAAGATAATCTTCTTTCCGCATCTGCAAATAGAATTTCAGAAGGTTCAGTTGTTTCAACTGGACCTTTTTTGTTGTATTTCTTCTGGATTTTTTTTGAATATTTAACTTATTTTGTCATTCTGAATGCAATGAAGAATCTTATAAGCAGGGTTAGCTAAAGGGATCCTTCATTCCTATCATTGACGTGTTTGCGTAATAACCTGTAAAACAATATTTTATTTATTCCGCTAGCCGCGGTGGCTTTTTTCTTTTGGCTGCAAAAGAAACAAAATTGCCGGCTTGCTATTTTTTTATTAAAGTTAGTGCTAAGGCTTTTATCTGCATCCCAAAAAATAGACCATGCCGGTTTAAAAGCCGAACGTGGAAACAGTACTTGGGCAACTGCATATGAACGGAAGAATATAAAGGGTTCTTTCTGAAGCATATGTTAGATGTAACGTTATCTATATTGATTTCTATGAAATAAATTACACCTCAGGATGACAAAAAGCTAAAAGACTAAAGCCAAAAGCATTTTTTGTCTTTCTCTTATGGTTTATATTATCACCATACCATCTAAAATTTTATAAGCAAGATTAGTTAAATAGATCATAAAACAAGAATAGTTTTCAATGGTTGTGGTGTGGTGATAATACCAACCACAGGTTAATCTAAGTCATCGGATGAATATCTGCAAAATGCCTATATTCATCCGATGACTAATTTCTATTCGCCCCGGTTCGTGTCCCCACGAAACGGAATACGGTTTGGTTCGTGAGGACACGAACCAGGGCGGTAGATCAAACAAGAATAAAATTCAACGGTTTCTTTATGCATAAGCATTAATTTTTTTCATATTGTATTCATAAATGCTGCGCGGTTTTATCTAAGTTTGCTTTAATGACTTTGCCAATTACCAACCACACTTTAGAGAAATTAGAACAATTGCTTTTGGCTATGGGTTTTAAGGTTCGTTACGAGAAAGGAAACTTTAAAACAGGCTCTTGCTTATTGGAACACAATAAGGTGGTTGTGGTTAACAAATTTTCTAATCTTGAGGGCAAAATTGCCGCGTTAATCGCCTTGGTTAAGCAAAGCAATACCGATGAAAATCTGTTAGAAGATAAGCAGAAACAGTTTTATTTATCCTTACAACAAACCGAATTATTTTAATGGCGCTACAAAATTCGAACTACATATCTGGAAAGGGAAGTTTAGGAAGATGAAAGTTACTTTTTTAGGCACTGGCACATCTCAGGGCGTTCCTGTAATTACCTGTAATTGCGAAGTTTGCCGATCTACCGATAAAAGAGATAAACGTTTAAGGACCTCCATTTTAATTGAAACCGAGGATAAAACAATTGTAGTAGATAGCGGACCGGATTTTCGATGCCAGCTATTGCGGGAAAATGTTAAGGATTTAGATGCGGTTTTATTTACGCACGAACATAAAGATCATATCGCAGGCTTAGACGACATCAGGCCCTTTAATTACTTGTTGCATAAGGTTATTGATGTTTACGCGACCGAAAGGGTTCAATTGGCTTTAAAAAGGGAGTTTTATTATTTTTTTGCTGAAACCAAATATCATGGCCTACCGCAGGTAAATCTTCATCAGATTACCAATGGACAAGATTTTAAAATAGGGGAGAGCACCATTACCCCATTCGAGGTTATGCACCATTTATTGCCCATTACAGGTTATAGAATTGGCGATTTTACCTACATTACGGATGCAAAAACGGTTTCGGATGTGTCATTTGAAAAGATAAAGGGAACTAAGATTCTGGTTATTAATGCCTTGCAAAAGGCCTCTCATATTTCTCATTTTACCGTAGATGAAGCTATGGCCTTTGCTGAAAAGGTGGGTGCTGAAATAACCTATTTAACGCACATCAGCCACAATTTGGGACAACATGAAGATGTAGAAAAGGAACTGCCTCAAAATATCAGATTGGCTTACGATGGGTTAAAACTGGAATGTTAAACAGCGATTTTAAATTGTCGTTTCCAAAACCCAAAATTAAATTATATTTGCAAAACCTACCCGGGTGGCGAAATTGGTAGACGCGCCAGCTTGAGGGGCTGGTGCTGGCAACGGCGTGGCAGTTCGAATCTGCTCTCGGGTACTGACCGGAATTGAACACTTCAATTCCGGTTTTTTTGTGCATAATCGGTGTTTATAATTGTGCCAGACTTGTTCAAAGTATTCCTGCTAAGGGCTTTTATTATTAAGGGGGATTAGAAGATTATTTTTGAACAATTTTAATCCAATTGGCGTCATATCGTTTTCTTTCGGAACATATTAGTTCATAACATACCGGTGGTGTACATTTCATAAAATATATTTAAGTTCTAATTTTCGCCCATTTTATCTCACCTACTGTGATAATGAGATTTGCTACACAGTGTGTAGCAAATTGACATGGAGTTATATTATTTCTGAACACTAGGAATAAATAAATCTACTGCTGATGTTCGGAAAAGGCAGTACATTTTTACATTTGATATTTTTATCCATTTCAAATGCAGCTGGGTTTGTAAAAATATACTTCTAATGTTTGCAAAAGCAGTATATTTCTACATAGATAAAATGTCTGCTGTTATGAAATCACAAAGCATTACATCACTCTTTAAGAAAAATAATGGATATCTGACCCGGTCTCAGCTGCCTACAGAAATTTGTATGAAGAACTTCTAGGACTAATTAAATTAATGAATATTATTGTTTCGATGAACTGTTGAATACAGCTTTCCATTGTTTAAATTCGCTAGGCCTGATCCAATACCGGGCAAAGTTGCCCTCATGTAAAGACAGTAATTCGGTTTCCACTGCTTCTATGAATTTTGGTCGTTCGGTTTCAGGAATTTGAGTTGCAAAATCGGTGATATTTTCGGATGCCTGTTTGGAGTCCATTAACTGAGAGACGATGCGGGTAATCAAAGTGCGGATGGGCTCGCGATATTTCAGGCGGAAGGGATCTGGTTCTCCCAAAGACTGCCGCAGTGCAGCATAGCGTGCAGCCGAACGTTCGTAGGCCCACAGGAATACATCCTTTAGCAAGTCGATACGATTCAATTCATATACGGCTAGTGTACCTTGTATATACAGATGATCTGGTACATCCACAAAAGAGAGTGGCGACAAGTTATGTTGGTTTAATGAAATGTTGGCAGCTAATCTTGATACGCGCTTGTTCACATCGTCAAAAGGCTGCAGATAGGGGAGTTGCACCATGATGAAAAAGGATTGTTCAAAGGGATTTTCGATCTGTCTTGCTTTTTGTAACATGAGGTCAAAGCTTTCTTCAATCAGTTGTGGTATACCCAGAGGTGTGTATACTGATTTGGAGATGCCAACTCCAAAGGTACGCAGTCGGCCCGGGCCCTCGGGATCAGGTAATAAGTTGTTGGCCAGTAACCCATGCAGGTTTTGAATGGTATAGCGGTTAAAACCGATTTCTATGGCTGATTGAACAATAAATTCAATGGCATCTTTATGATTTAGAATCATCTGGGCATCCAGAGCTGATTTGCTATCGTCTGCTTCGCCAAGAGAAATCAATCGTTCGGTATCAAGTAAGGTGTAGGTGTTGCCTTCCAACCTGCTGGAATTCCAGGATAAATCGATGAGTAAACGGTTCAGGATTTGCTGAGCATAAGTGCCGGCAGCTTGATCTAACTTGGCTGTATTTCCAAATTCAGCGAGTAGCTGCATTTCTTCCTGGCTTAGGTAGCTGTCTATGTTGGGGCGATAGGATTCCAGGAACTCGTGTCGGTAGCCAACAGGTTTTCTCCGTTGGATCGGTTGAGCCAGGTTTGTTAGGAGCTGTTTGCTACTTGCTGTTAAAGGAATCAGATCAGTAAGTGCCACACTAAGTGCCTCGGTTTCGGTTTGAATGGGCAAGTGGTATCTGACAGCGCGAGCTTTACCTGTTACAATGATATCACCTTGCGTTTTAAGTTTGAATAAGCGACGCTGTAAGCTACGTTTTTCTATATTTAGACCCAAAATTTTAATGATTTCATCAATGGATGCACCATCTGGATATCTCTTCAGGGCATCTAATATATGAGGGGCTGTTGTCATACTTTAGCTTTAATTAGTGTATTGCGACAAAATTCGAAGTATTGCGACAAATATATGTACAATTTGTCGCAATACTATTATTGCGACAAATTATTTAAATTGCGACTACTCCAGTTTCATTGTTCGTGTTGTTGCCTGCTGGCATATTTTCTAAACAATATTGACGAAAAGCTCTTAAGGATTCCACTCACTTAAGGTAAATCTTCTTAAACATGGATAAGATCCTTACAAAAAGGACTTTATTCATGCCAACTTTTTTGTTCTAAAGTAGTCTTCTCATGGTGAATCCAATCTTGAGAGGAATTAAAATTCGTTAACTTTTGTCAGAGCTTTATATGAATCCTTTCCTCTCCAAATCCTCGATTATAGGCTCTATAAGCAATAAAAAATGATTTAAATGTTCAAAGTATTTCTGCTGCTCGGTACTGACCGGAATTGAACACTTCAATTCCGGTTTTTTTAAGCCCTTTACCAGGCTTAAATATACTTCAAACTGTGGTTTTTAACAGTTTGGTATGGTGGATAACACCAACCAAAGGGCAATAAAACTATTAATATCAAAACAGACTCGTCGAAATCGAAAGTCCCAGGAATGATTTTTCATTCATTATATTTATATTGGATATACTTAATTACACTTTAGCGCTTTAGTTATGACAAAACAACTTTCATTTATTGCTACCGATGGTATAACATATCATGTGTCAGTAACATCAATTCCATTTCATGACAATGGAGTAAATCGGCTTAGATTCAAAGTCGAAGATATGTTTAGCACTAGTGTGTTGCAACGGGTCTCTGATGGTAACTGGATTATCATTGAAGGGAAAATAAACATGGAGCATGTTCCGTTGTTAGGGGAGGAAATCCGGCTGAACTTCGAAACTTAGGCGCCATTCGGCTTATTCGCTGTCTTTGGCGGAGTGTATGTTGAAAATCGCATACATAAATCACCTTTTTCATGGCAAGAAATGATTAATTCCCCATTTTTTTCTAGATAGAACTTTCTGATGTCCTGAATGTCAAAAAGTGACAGGTCAATCGGATACTTGGCAAATGGGTTGACGAACAACCTAAGTCCATCACATAAGCTTTCCTTATACTCGCTTTTCTTAGCGACAATGGAAGATAACTCGTAATTATCTTTAATCCGGATTGCTGTAAAAGTGAAGTCATCATTGTCATTTCCTAGTGCCCTTGCTTTCGCAAATGTTGCGACTGAACTGAACAATACTGCACTAACCTCTGAGTATTTTCCTGATTTGAATATCCCGATCTCAACTTTTGAACCGTTACTTTTGTTCAATACTTTTTGATCAAATGTATCGTATAGTAACCATTGCATAGGCACATCCCCATGCATAAAAAAATCAGTCTTGCAGTAGTTAGATATTGCAATGATAAATGGTTTGCCTTTTACGTGTTCTAGTTTGCTATAGTTTCTGATGTATTTATCAAATTTAGCTTGAAAAGCATTGGACAGTCTTATGGTTGCCTGGCCATAAACATCAAAACTATTTTCGGAGGTAAGTTTATTAAACTTCTTTTCCCACTCAGGAATATCGTCATGCGCATTGCTTGCGATGGTAGCCTCTATAACTAGATTATAGTTTTTTGCCACAAAATCAGGAGCGTTGTACCGAAAATCTACCTTGATCTCTAAATGGCGAAGTACAGCAAAGAGGTAAAGTTCCCAAAAACTGGAATTATAGGTTGTCTGGAATTCATAGATAAATTTTCCGTCCCGGTCAATGAAACCATTAGACCATCCTTCTAATACTTCTCGAACTCCTTTTGAAAATTCTTTTAGTGTACCTATGAAATTAGGATGAAGTTTTGATGTATCGGTTACAGGAGTAAATAAATCCATTGGATAATAATTTGTACTTTGCGGTTTTAATGTAAGTTAAGATATTAAAACAATAGTAGATAATATAAATACTGGACAATTGGATGAAAATTTCGATGGTCTGTCCTAGGCTTTGAGCTGATACTAAAATATTATGGCAGAATTATCGTACACAGAACAAATAGTCATTGAGGAAATGCTTGAGATGCATGGGGGATATGTTTTGGATTTTAGTGACAGAACATTTCGGGATTTTGTGGGCAGTACCACCAGAATTGATATTTCCATTGAAAAATATGCTGCAAATAATTCAGGTTCAAAAGCGAACCGATTACGTGCTTTTATCAAACTCGAAAGTGATTACACTCTTGGCTCTCTTTTGAAGGAACTGCATGCTTATATAATCAGAAAAGATACAAAAGCTGGAAAATTGGGAAGCGCTAATTATTACGATGATTTTAAAAAAGTCTATGAGAGACTTCTAAGTGGGCAGATTATTGAACATATCGATGCAATCCAAGCCATCAATGATGATAAGGACTTTCATCAACTCGCTAAATTGATCCGAGAAAGTATCGAAAAAAATGAGCCAGAAGCTGCTCTAGATAGATTACATACTTTTCTTTTCAAGTTTCTTAAAGAACTATGTGACAGCCATAATGTGGGCTATGCTAAAGAGGAATCTGTGAATGCAATCTATGGAAAGTATATCAAGGCCATTAAAGAAAAAGGATTGATCGAGTCTGACATGGCCGAGAAAATCATACAATCTACATTTCAGGTAATTCAGGCTTTTAATGACATTAGAAATAACCGAAGCTTTGCCCATGATAACCCTATGCTTAACTATGATGAGAGTATCTTTATTTTTAGCAACATTACCGCGTTGGTAAAATATATTCAAACACTAGAGACTAAACATAAAAATTCAACAATAGCTGATGCAAAACCAGATTGGTCAGTGGATTTTTAGAGTCACGGGTAATTTAGGTGGAGAGCAAATACAAGAGATTTCGAAACTGATTGAACAACAAGCGATCAGGACAGTAGTAGACGGGATGTTCAGGTTTGAACAAACTAATGAAGCTTTGGGATATTTGGAGAGCGGAATTGCTATGGGAAAGTAGTTGTCAAAATAAATTAAACCTAGTGCTTTTAAATATTCTGATTATCAAAAACTTTCTAAAAACCGCCTATTTCAACCAATTCGTCCACAAAATGGTTCGAATTCCGCACCGCCATTGACCCCAAGTTTAGCATTACTTATAATTTTTCACATTTGCCAAATTTTTTGTTCTATTATAATCTGGTCAAGGTGATCTAAATGAAAATCACCTTGATTTTTGATACTTGATTAAATGAATTTCTTTCTCCCCAAATCCTCAATTATAGGCTCTACGTTTGTTTTTAAGATCATTTTCTCTGAAGGGAGTGATTACTTTTTTGTTTCTTATTTTTCTTTCCCCTGTTGTACCAGATTAAAAAGCCGGTAACAGGCATGGCAGCACAAATTAATGAAACAAAGAAAGCAAGCAGTTTGGTCGGGATTCCGGAAAAGGCTCCTGTATGCAGATCATAGTTCATACTTCTGAATTTCTCGCCTCCTTTTACGTCCTGATCGCCATACTTCATCAGCAGTTTGCCATTGTTACGGTCAAAATAATACCATTCGAACAGGTGTGTACGATTTTTGGCTAGCCGTACCTGAACATCCATCGGATCCGTATTCTTTTCCCTGAAGCGGATCGATAATACATCAGCCTGGGGATGCAACTGAAAAAGATGAGCAATCGCGCTGTCGGTTGCCTGGGGATGGTAGGTTTCATTAGGTGTAGATAGAGGAATAACCCGCTTTTTAGCCGTTTTTCCGCCATTAGCCAGGAACTGAACAGATTGGTCAGCCCAGGGAAAGGCGAAGACCAGACCTGTTACACAGATCAGAATGGCTGGGATCAGGATGTAAAAGCCCGATATATTGTGCAAATCATAGTTCAGCCGCTTTATTCCCACACCGCGCTTAAATACGAGTCCTTTTTTGAAGGTCTTTGCCTTCCATTTCCGGGGAAACCAGAGGATGAGCCCAGTCAGCAGTAAAACAAAAAAGCACAGTGCCGAAATTCCTGTCACCATGCTGCCCAGCGAATCGCCCAATAACAGGTTCATATGCAGATTCAACACCAGTTGAAAGAACTCATTTCGTGTATCTTCCAGGTATACTACTTTTCCATTATAGGGGTTTATGTAGACCCTGTAATAATATTTGTAATGGTTCCAGTATCCGATGCCTTTCTTATCGGTCAGCGAAGCCCGGAATATCCAGGTATGCCCTTTAGCCGGATAGATCTCACAGCGGGTAATCTTAATCTTTGGGCCAAGGGCCTTCTGTGCCTGATCGCGCAGTTCGCTAAAATTTAAAAAATTACGGTTTCCCTCGGGTTCCACATAATACCGTTTATGATAAAAGTATTCTTTCAGTTCATCCGAAAAAACATTTATACAGCCCGTTATACTAACAATCAAAACGACCAGGCCGGTAATCAGCCCCAGCCATTTATGCAGCCAGAAAAATATTTTCCGCAGCATGATTAAAAATTGTAAGAAAGATTCAGACTCATGGTTGTACCGTTGCCACGTACATACTCTGCGTCAATAGCACGGTATTGGCTTACCACAGGGTAGTAAGAATTATTCAGCAGGTTCTCTACGCCAAGTCCGGCCAACCACTTACTGTTAAAGCGATAACCAGCCGACAGGTTGAAAAGACTTACCTGTTTAACAGGACCCTCGCTATTAGCATACAAACCATTAGCGCGAACATCAAAACGATCCCGGCTTCCGGTATATACCCAATATAGTTTCAGATCAAGCGAGCTTAAAGGGCGGTAACTGAGGTAAGCGGTTGCTTTTGACGGTGCAATACGCAAACCGTTCATATATACTTTTGTACCATTTGCCTGTTCTGCTTTACCTTCTACAAAGGAGTAGCTGCCTCCTAGTGTCCATTTCTGGCTAAAGTAAACATCAGCTGAAATCTCGTAGCCATGTATCCGCTCCGGCTCTCGCTGAGGTACAAGGAAGCCTCCAACATCAACCAGGTTGGCACCCAGCTTAGATGTGCTGATATAATAAGCTGCGGTTAAATTGACAATGCCGAGCCTGCTGCTGAAGCCCGCTTCGTAATTATTGGTAATAATAGGATCTGTAGCAATGCTTTCCAGCGTATTGCTGGTCGCGCTTCTCAATATACGGCCCAGTTCGTTGATCGCAAACCCTTGAGAAAAACTCAGGAAAGGATTGAAAACATCATACTTGTTGTAGCGTAAACCGGCGTTGAAAGTAGTGGTATGATAAGGAATTTTACCGCCGCTGACCGCAATGCTGCCTTCTCCGTTCGGGCCTTTGGCAATCGTGCTGAAATCCTGCACTTTAACGCGGGCATTTTCATAGCGGACTCCGGCTTTCAATACAAAATTGGTCATTAGATCTACCTTCATTTGGGCATACGGTGCAAGATTGAGCATGTTCATGTCAGGAATATAGACTCTGCCATCCGTAAGAACCTGGTTGGTTCGGTCGCTCAGCAGGTCGAGTCCATAAGTCAGTTCTCCGTTGCCCAGGGTACCCATTTTCCATGGCGTGTTCAATGTCAGGCGAACACCTTTTTTGAAGGACTGTATCTTGGTTTGACCGGGGCCATACCAGGCTGTTGCTTTCTCCACATATCTGTTCATAGAAATAAAGCTATTGTAATAAACCGAAACATCAAGAGTGCTGGCCAAAGGCAGGGCCTTGTTGCGATAGGAAACCAGGGCGTTGTGGTTATACGGTGTTCCGGCAGCTTCTCCCGGATCATCTCCCTTTTGACCAACAGAAGGCATTTCGCCATATTTACCTGTTACATTGATGTAATCGCTACTTTGTACGCTTCTAAACAGGTTATATGAAGCGATGATCTCGCTGTGCTCATTTGGCTTGTAAGCCAGTTTGATAAAGGTATTATAAAGCGAATTCTCTCCAAGTCCGTCAGGCTGGGCATTTACGTTTCCTTTAGCATCCTTTAATACCCCGGTATAGTTATAAGTGCCGTTGACCACATAAGAAAACTTATTTATTGTCCCCGAAAAACTTTGTGAAAACCGGTATCCAGCTGTGTTTGAGGGATGTGCCAGGTTACCATTTAATCCCAGGCTGGTGGTGCCGCTAAACATTTTATCTGTAGCTGCTTTTTTAGTGATGAAGTTAATGATACCACCTGCAGACCCATTGCCATAAATAGAAGTTGCACCCTTAATAACCTCAACGCGTTCAATGGCTGCCGGATCAAGTGTACGGATGTCACGGCTTCCGTTCATAAGTGGCGTGGATTGGGGGATACCATCAATCAGTACCAATACCTGGCGGCCACGGAGGGTCTGTCCGGAATTGGTTGCCTTATTACTGGAGGTTCCCAGTCCTGGCACGGTATTTCCAAGGATGGCGGTGACTGAAGGATTAACGTTCAGCTGTTCCTTTACGTCTCGTGCGGTAAGAATAGTAACTGAGGAAGGGACATCTTTCAGGCTCTCCGGTTTTCTACCAGCTGTAACCACGACTTCAGAAAGCGCATTTCCTGTTTGAAGCACAAAAGAAACATCGATGGTGGTATCGGCAATAAGTGTTACCTCTTTGACTTCAGCCTGATAACCAACCAGGCTGACACTGATGCGATGGCTGCCGACAGAAAGGTCTTTGATCAGGAATCTGCCCAGCTTATCTGTCGGAGTGCTTTTACCACCGCTCAGGGCAACAGTTGCATATTGCAGCGGTTGGCCTTCTGTATCATTGACCGTACCTGATAACGAAGCCTTTAAATTGTCGCTGTTTTGTCCGAATGAGATAAGAGGTGCCACAATAAGAAGCAAGACGGATAAAATCAGCAATAATTTATATTTATTGGTTAACAAAGAAGATTGGTTGTCTGTATGCGTTTTGATTTGGGAATCTGGCATATAATTATTTGTATGAGGATTAAAACTGCCGGCAAAGGTATTCTTATTTAGATTTAATACAAACAACTTTTAATGAAAAATCACTTTGTGTTGAATTTCATTAGGTTTAATTTTTTTTGGGATTGCTTAGGGTACAGCTCATATAGATTGGAAGGTTTAGGTAACAAACGTTTAACGATATCCCTCTTTGCATTGATCCTTGGTTTTTTTTACCATTCAATGCATATGCCCTTTTACTACTTGATCATTGTCAATTTGTTATTTGCAGATATTGTGTTTAAATCAAAACAATTTCTGTTGCCGTTAGTTGTCATTACGAACATCGTTTAACAAAACCTAAAGATCATCCTGTGAAAAATGAGACTGGCACAGCGCCTAAATTTAAGACCAAGACTTCTGCTAAGTCAGAACCAGGTTTAAATGAACTCTTCCTGGATAGGATCATGGATCTTTACTGGGCTGAGAATCATCTGGTAAAATCACTACCAAAGATGATTAAAGCAGCTGATGCGTTACTGACTGATGTAGCTGAAAATGAAGTAAATTATATTGCCGCGGAAGAGGCATAGACGTATTAAACCTATCACTATGGCAAAAAATAACTCCCCGGTAAAACCGGGAAACCAACCAGAAAATGAAAAGACTATAAACCTGCAGCCGCATACCACTGATGCTACAGGCGAGTTAATGACTACAGACCATGGGGTCAGAATTAACGATGATCAGAATTCTCTTAAAGCGGGAGAGCGTGGAGCAACTTTGCTCGAGGACTTTATAATGAGGGAAAAGATCACCCATTTTGACCATGAACGCATACCTGAGCGGATTGTTCATGCAAGGGGCTCCGGAGCCCATGGAGTGTTCAAATTGTATAAGTCACTTGCCCATGTAACTAAAGCAAATTTCCTGAACAATACAGAAACAGAAACGCCTGTATTTGTGAGGTTTTCTACTGTTGCCGGGTCAAGGGGCTCTACCGATCTGGCCCGGGATGTAAGGGGATTTGCAGTGAAGTTTTATACCCAGCAGGGAAATTTTGACCTGGTGGGTAACAACATGCCGATATTTTTTATCCAGGATGCAATGAAATTTCCCGATCTGGTCCATGCAGTTAAGCCTGAACCCGATAATGAAATACCACAGGCGGCATCTGCACACGATACTTTCTGGGATTTTATTTCATTGATGCCCGAATCTACCCATATGATTATGTGGTTGATGAGCGATCGTGCCATCCCCCGCAGTTTCAGGATGATGGAGGGTTTTGGTGTACATTCGTTCCGGTTTATCAATGAAAAGGGAGAAGCCAGCTTTGTGAAGTTTCACTGGAAACCTTTGCTGGGCGTGCATTCAGTAGCTTGGGATGAAGCGCAGAACATTTCGGGTAAAGATCCTGATTTTCACCGTAGAGACCTTTGGGATGCGATTGAAAACGGTGCATTTCCGGAGTGGGAACTTGGTGTACAAATTATACCGGAAGCCGATGAATTTAAATTCGAATTTGATTTGCTGGACTCAACAAAATTGGTCCCTGAAGAACTGGTGCCTGTACAACGCATAGGTAAACTGACACTTAACCGCAATCCGGATAATTTCTTTGCAGAAACTGAGCAGGTGGCCTTCCATGTGGGTCATATTGTTCCGGGTATAGACTTTAGCAATGATCCGCTAATGCAGGGCAGGTTGTTTTCTTATACCGATACTCAACTGATCAGATTGGGCGGGCCTAACTTCCACGAGATTCCGATCAACCGTCCGGTTGTTCCTGTTCACAATAACCAAAGGGACGGATATATGCGGCAAACGATCAATAGAGGAAAATCAAGTTACAATCCCAATTCACTTGGTGCCAATGACCCTAAACAGGTTAAGGCAGCTGATGGTGGTTTTACTTCATATCAGGAACGCATTGATGCAAAAAAAGTTAGGGCCAGAAGCAAAAGTTTCTTTGATCATTTTAGTCAGGCAAAACTATTTTTCAACAGCCAGTCTGATCCTGAAAAGAACCACCTGATTGATGCGTTGAGTTTTGAGCTGGGTAAAGTAAAAGCTGTTGCGATCCGTAAGCGGATGATCGGCATTCTGTCGCAGGTTGATGATAAACTGGCTGCCGCAGTTGCCTTTGCACTTGGGCTAACTGTTCCCAAAGCACCAGAACAGCCTGTAAATCATAGTATTCCGGCAGATGGTAATCCGAACGATTATCAGCCCTTACAAGTTGAAGGAAAACTGAAAACATCTGCAGCCCTGAGTATGGCCGGTACTATAAAAGATAGCATTAAAAGTCGCAAGATAGCCATACTTGTAGCAGATGGCGTAGATGCTAAAGCACTGGATACGGTAAAATCTGCCATTCTTGCCGAGGCTGGAGTAGTGGAGGTGATAGCCCCTAAATTAGGAGCTGTAAAAGCGGCAGACAATACAGAAGTTGCTGTTGATCAGAGCTTTTTAACTGCTGCATCTGTTCTTTACGATGCTGTATATGTACCAGGGGGAACAAACAGTGTGGCTACACTGGAAGCGGAAGCGAATGCGGTTCATTTTTTAAATGAAGCTTTTAAACATTGCAAAGCCATTGCTGCAGACGAACAGGCGAACCAGGTATTGGAGGCTACTTACTTTTCTAAAAAGCTGCCAGATGATTTCTCAGATGAAACTGTGCTTAAAGAGGGTGTTGTAATAGGGGCTGATCCGGTCAGGCTGGCTAAGCAATTTATTATGGCAATTGCACAACATCGTTTCTGGGAACGTGAAAAGCCAAGACAGGTCCCTGCTTAAAAGAGGATTAACAACAAAAAACCCGGCACCAGGTACCGGGTTTTTTGTTTCAGGGATTTTTATCCTGATTTAATTTTGCAGCATCACGATTGCGGCTTCATTTCCTTGCTGGGCAGCCAGATCAAATACAGAAAGGCCACGGACATCCAATACCGTTTTGTTAGCCCCATGAGTAAGCAGAAGCTGTAATACTTCATTACGGCCAAACATTGCAGCAAACATCATGGCTGTTCCACCGTTGCCATGCTGAAGATCTAAATGTGCACCATAACTGATTAATAGTTTTGCAATCTCCGGGTAGCCTTTAAATGCCGCGCCCATTAGCGCAGTATTACCACCATTGTCTTGCGCATTCACGTCAGCGCCAGATTCCAATAATAGTTTAGCCGCCTGGTACTGGTTATTGTAGCAGGCAATGATGAGTGGGGTATAACCTTTTTCATCTTTTGTGTTTAAATCTGTTTTCTGGCGGATAAGTTCCTGAAGCACTTCGATATTCCCTAACCTGGCGGCGTGGATAATGATCTGAGTTATCTGTGTCATAAATTAAAATATTTGTTAAGTATTGGTTTATCGTTTAATCTGGTTTTTTATGTTCTTCAAAGCCTATTATGCTTCTTTGATAAGCTGGTATCGGTATGGCCAGCATATCCTACTTTTCTAGTTTATCCTTTTTGTCGGTATTCGTGCATGTCATAAAGGGCAAATGCTTTAAAAATATATTTAGCTTTTTCATGCTTTGACTTTAACTTCAACACGCTCATATCATAAATGTTTTAAGAAAAATAAAATGTTGTTAAGTATATCGGATTATGACTAACAACATTGTGTTAAAATGTGGTTTTTGTCATTCATTTACTGATTTTTAAAACCCCCGCTTAAATCTTCTGTTATATCCAAAGTCACTATTCTTTAACCTATTAAAATCATGGGAGCAAAAATTAGAAAGGACAAACATATTCCTGAGCAGGTAACCGGGACAGTAATGAATGCTGTAGAGAAAGTCCAATTGAATTCGGAAGCCGAAGCCATGCACTTCTTTAAAATGGTATGTGACCGACTATTAGATGTTAATAGCTGGGCAGAAATTGCAGGCATTCCAATGTCTACATTTACGCTTACAGATTTGGGAGGGAAAGAGGTTAAACGAAAGGCCATGGTAGGAGATCATCTGAAGATAAATGTTCCGGGTCCGGGCTCAAAAACCGGCGATGGTTACGATTGGGTGCAGATTGAAGAAATTAAGCGGGAAATACAAACGGACGCTGAGTTGTTGAGTATGACCGCCAGACCAGCTCCCAATCCCCTAAAAGAGGATCCTCATACGGCACACTTTCTAACAGCCGAGGCTACCTCCACATTTCAGATCAGGCGGATAGGTAACATCGTTTATGCAGAAGAACACGGGCGAAATGAAGTACCCAATACCAATACATCCTATACGATGGATAATATCCGTAATACAATGGTAGGTTGGGCGGCTAAGATCGGATTTTCCTATCCTCAATGGAAAGCGTTGGTAAAAGGCCTGTTAAATCGTGAAAACCTTAAACATAATTAATTCTATGAAAGATATAGATTTAAAATCCATCTGGGAAAGAGACAGCATTACTCAATCAGCCTGGCAGGAAAGAGCGGGCAGCTATCCCGAAATTAATACAAATTATCCTGATGAGGTTTATGATGTATTAATTGTTGGTGCAGGCATTACAGGAATTACCATGGCATTGATGCTCCAAAAGGCAGGAAAACGCTGTGTTATTACTGAAGCAGCTCGTATTGGTTTTGGCACAACCGGAGGTACCAGTGCACATTTAAATACTTTTTTTGATGCAAGTTATCCGGAAATTGAACGTGATTTTGGTGCAGAAGCCGCCCAACTGGTAGCCAGTGGCGGAAAAGAGGCTCTTGCTCAAATTAAAAATTTCGTAGATCGCCTCTTCAACAGCTTAAAGGAGTATCCATCAGCTGTATTAAACCCATATAGCGATACTTTTATGGTATCATTGCTTTTTATAAGTTTTGTAAACTCATATCTATTTCTTTTGTCGTACCTATTAATTTTATTAAATAATTTATTTTCATCAATATCATCTATATATATGATTTTAAAATAATCGGTACCGTTGGACCAGCAATCTTTATAATATTTTTTAGATTTAATAATATATAATGTATCGGCCTGTATAATATTTGCTTCTAAAAATGTTCTGGATTTAAGTACTTCGTTCAACACATGATTGGCATCTTCACAAGATACCTCATTGGTATTTCGTTTTGTTAAGCATGATGAAAACAATAGCATAACCATTAATATTTTTACATATTTAATTTCTTTTTTTCCTGGCACAAGCATATTGCTTTTGTTTAAAAATTGCCGCAAGCCTTTTGTGAACTTATGAAGTTATCTGAATTGTATTGTTCGTTAAAACTCTTATAACTTTCAAAACCTAATAAACAGAACTTTGCTCGTTTATAATCGTCCATTTATCATCTATGCAAATGAATTTATAATCATAACTTTCCCGTACACCTGGGTTATAAAGTGTTAAATCAACCGTATCGGTTCTTTTTATAAATTTGGTTATTTCGTACCTTTCCCTTTTATCAACAGACTGTCCGGGTATATTTAATCTTTTATTTTCATTTTTATCCTCAATATAAAATAGTTTGAAATAATTTGTACTGGAAGGATAATTTTTATGGTAGTTCTTTGATTTAATAATATATAATGTGTCTGAATATCGCATGTTTTCTTGCAAAAAAGATTTGCTGTTTAAAGCTGCTTCAAATATCTGGATAGAATCCTTTGGCCTCAAAGTATTATCTTTTCTATCGTATCTGCATGAGATACAAAGCCATAATAAAACCATTATTAATATTCGCTTAATCATTGATATTAAAATTAAAGAATTTAACCCAGTCAATAGCGTTGTTTCTATCTATATAGTTATAATTATTTGTTGGCGATATGCTTAATTCAAAAATAAGTCCAGCTTCGTATGATATTCCATTAATATTAATTCTTTTAGTTAATTTATTGACATCTCTACCATAATGAACAAATTCATGCAATGTTACAATCGCCAAAAGCATACCAATGGCTGCATATCGGTTTGGAGATTGAACTTTATCCAAACCAACAACCAATTCTTTTTTTATTTTAAGGGTGGAACTCCCTTTAATATATTGACCAAAAACAGGGTTTCCATTATCATTTAAGTTACTAACCAATTCAATTTTTGGGCCTTTACCTGGTTGCATTAGTTGCATGATTTTAGTTTTTGAAAACCCGGTATACCTACTTAAAGAAGCTATAACTTCGGGATGTTCATTTAAAAAGGCTGGCATATTTGAAACTATTGTTTTAAAAGACGGATAAGGAGATAATCCTGTTGTATCAATAAGATTTGGCAAATTAATACTTGAATTTGGAATATTATTAGCTTCAACCAATTCTGAAAATGGTACATCAGGATTTTCCATCAAATACCCAATCGCCCATTTTATAAAGTCTTTGTTTTCTGTTGTTGCACCATTAGCATCCAGGTAATTGATCAAGGCTTCGGATATTGCCGGGTTATTATTAAGAAATTCCCCGCTTTGCACATCATATATCGATAGTGTATTGATTAAAAACTGTGCTGGTGTTACAATAACAGTTGGAGTTTGCTCAATTGGAGGCTGAGTAGGCACCGGGATATCATCACAGTCTGGAATACTCATTGAACCATCTGCGTTAACAATATGAGGATCTACATAATTAGGATCAGAATTACAGTTTTGAGGAGGGTAATCGCCTGAACCGCCAGAACCTACACCTGATCCACCACCACCTCCTCCTCCGAGGTTACCCCCAGTATTACCTCCTGGAGGATCATTGCATAAAGCACATTCAGGATCTGGCCAGTCACAAAATGTTTTAGCACATACCGGACACATATCGCAATTACTTTTATCCACACATGTACAGGCTCCCCCACCACGTTGGATGGAAACACAATACAGAAGAGGTGGACTATCCTGGCTTTCAGCGTTTAATGATGTAGGTGCTGTAGAACTTAGTGTTCTGTTTTTTATGGACATAGCCGTCGTTTTCGGGCTGTGATCATTGTAAGAAAACTTTTTGATCGTTCGTCCATTCCAATCTTTTACAACTATATGTCCTGTATATTTATTTCGATTGCCATACAGCCATGCCGAATCTGGTTGCAGAATTACCCATTCAGCGTGTACAGTCTGTAAGCTGTCCTTATACATCAATAGGTAGTTAAGGCTGGTTAATGGAACCATAGCCTTTGTTCTGGGATTGACAACCGCATAGGCCTTTCCAAAATCGATGGGTATTTTAACTGCTCCGCCAATAGAAATCATTTTTGCATAGGCCCGATCCCAAAGAGGCTGTTTATTTCCCAGAAAACTCTCCATCGTCAAGTCATTGTTTATTGGGGCATTTGACATTAGTTTTTCGGGCTTTGTCGCCTTTCGTAAATTTGCATCAAAATACTGCCTCGCCTCGGCAATAGACAGCCCATTTTGTAAGTCTTTCGAATTTGGTTGCAGAAGATCTTTCTTGCAGCCATGTATTAAAAATAAGAATAGCATTAGAATGAGGCAGGTCATAGCTCTGCCCCGGTTAAGCGTTAATTTTTTCATAATCAGTTAAATTGGTTTATGGATACTGTAGGGAAGGTGAATATTCAAACATACACATAACATTAATAATTATGTACATATTTAATGCTGAGAATTATACAAAAAATAAACGAAAACGTTTAGTTGTTGGTGAATGTATTTTTTGAAACAGAATTGTTACGCAAAACAACTTCGATATGATCTTTTATCTGATGTTACCCACCATCCAATTAAGATAAATAAAAAACAGCTTCTCTGAAGCTTCCCCCAAAGCTAACATTGGTGCCAATCAGAATCTCCTCTCAAAATGGAAAGGGATTACTCGTAAAAAAGCAGTCCTTTTTTATTGGTCATCCGTGTTTTGTCTGAGGGTTAGATGGATATAATTAGTTCTAAATGTAAAGTAAGAGCAGAGGTAAATTTATTTTGAAGCGTATAAGGCTATAAAAACTAAATATAATGAAGAAAATAGCCTTACTACTGACTTTATTGATGAATACTTTTTGGGCAATGGCCCAGGATGCCTGGAAATTGGAGGTGGATAAAATCGATCCTTCAAATTATTATGGCATTACAGTAGCTAACGGAATAATTGGTGTAGTATCTTCAGCTGAACCCTTTAAAGTGAAAAATGTTGTTCTGGCTGGCGCTTATGATACCTATGGACGTGGCCGGGTAAGTAACTTTTTAAATTCCTTCAATTTACTGAACATGTATCTCGAAATTGATGGTAAACGACTGGATGCCAAAAATATTCAAAATATGCGTCAGGACCTGGATATGCAGCATGCATCCTTTACCACAACCCTTGATTATGGAGATAAAGCCAGTATAAAATATACCTATTATGCCTTGCGACACTTGCCCTATACGATTCTGATGGACGTAACGGTTCAGGCTAAAAAAGATATCAGCATCACTGCTGCCAGTGTAATGGAAGCACCCGATGCCTTACGCGACGTACAAAATTATTTTAATGAAATCGATCGTCCGCATGCTTCCATTAGTCTGCTCACATCAACGGCGAAAAGCCCTACAGGCAAATTGCAGCTTTGTGCATCCACCAATTTTTTATTCAAAGAGGGCCATAAGCAAGAACCAAAGATTATTCATGAAATGTGGGATAATAACATGCATTTGATGAAGTTTAGCAAACAGGTAAAAGCCGGTGAAAGCTATACTTATTCCGTAACCGGTAGTGCCATTTCATCTGCACAACACGAAGATCCCCTGAATGAGGTTGAGCGTATGACCATTTTTGCCAGCCTGGAAGGACATGATCGTTTATTGCAGTTTCATCATAAAGCCTGGGATGAATTATGGAAAAGTGATATTCAAATAGAGGGAGATCCACAGGCACAACAGGATGTACACAGCATGTTATATCATTTATATTCCTTTTCAAGAGCCGGAACAGCTTATTCCTTATCGCCAATGGGCCTATCCGGTTTGGGCTATAATGGACATGTTTTTTGGGATACAGATGTATGGATGTTTCCGGCATTACTCGTTCTGCAGCCGGAAATTGCCAAATCCTTAATTGAATACCGTTTTCAACGATTGGAGGCAGCAAAACGTAATGCTTTTTCGCATGGGTATAAAGGAGCCATGTTCCCATGGGAAAGTGCGGATTCAGGTGTGGAAGAAACCCCGGTATGGGCTTTAAGCGGGCCTTTTGAACACCATATTTCGGCTTGTGTTGCCCTGGCTGCCTGGAATTATTATTGCGTAACGGGCGATAAAGAATGGTTGCGTGAAAAAGGCTGGCCAATACTATCCTCAACCGCCGATTTCTGGACCAGCAGGGTAGAACGTAACGGACCCGGACATTATGATATTAAGAATGTTGTAGCCGCCGATGAATGGGCCGAAAACGTAGATAATAATGCATTTACGAATGCTGCGGCCAAAGTAAACCTACAAAATGCAAAGGCAGCGGCTGAACTTCTGGGTATAAAACCAAACCCGGAATGGGCCCATGTAGAAGTAAATATTCCCATTCTAAAACTCCCCAATGGTGTAACTAAGGAGCATGTTACTTATAATGGTGAAGGTATAAAGCAGGCAGACGTTAACTTACTGGCCTATCCTTTAAAATTAATTACAGATAAAACTCAGATCAGGAAAGATTTGGAATATTATGAAACCCGTGTGCCGGATGAAGGTACACCTGCAATGACTCAGGCAATTTTTGCTTTATTATATGCACGTTTGGGAGATGGAAATAAAGCATATAGATTTTTTAAAGAGGCTTACGAACCCAACTTAAATCCACCTTTCCGGGTAATTGCAGAGACTAAAGGAGGTACAAATCCTTATTTTGCTACAGGCGCCGGTGGCATTTTACAGAGTGTATTAATGGGCTTTGCCGGGTTGGATATTACACCAAAGGGCATTATTCAGATTAAAAGCCAATTGCCCGATAATTGGAAATCCGTAAAGATTACTGGTGTTGGTCCTGAGCATAAAACTTATACTGTATCGGGGCATTAAAGAAGTTGAAATTATTTTTTTTTAACTTCTTTATTTACATTAATAATTACTTACATTAGGTATTGCAACATACTTAGGGGAATAAGATTTGTTAATGTACTCCAAATCAGGAATGGATAATTATGATTTACTTATTAATTTAAAAGAAGGCAATGCAGCTGCGTTTACTGAGCTGTATCATATTTATGGTAAGGGCTTGTATCGGAATATTCTTCGTTTTGTGAAATGTGAGGAGACGGCAAAAGAGCTTCTGCAGGACGCTTTCCTTAAAATCTGGAACCATCGACAACAAATAGACCCCGAAAAATCTTTCAAATCTTTTCTCTTTAAAATTACAGAGCATCTCATCTTTGATTACTTTAGAAAAGTAAGCAGAGACAGAAAATTAATGGAGAAACTGATCGCGGTCTCTACCGAATACTATACGCATTCTGAAGAATCTGTTTTTTATAAGGAAAGCCTTCATATGATCAATCAGGTAATTGATAAACTTCCACCTCAACGGAAACAAGTATTTAAACTCTGTAAAATGGAAGGAAAAAGCTATGAAGAGGTAAGCCAGTTATTGGGTATATCAACTTCTACCATTAGTGATCATATTGTAAAAGCAAACCGGGTAGTCAAAGAATATCTGCATCTTAATAAAGACATGGCTATTATGCTGGCTGTAATGGTTTTCCTGCAAAATCTATAACAAGATTTTCTTCTTAGGAGTCTGTCTAAATTTTGACGAAAATTATTTCGTATGTCAGTCTGAGCTTGTCGAAGACCTTATTTTTGATGTATTAAAAAGCAATCGACAAGCTCAGTGTGACAGAATTGAGCATAAGTATTATAATGAATAAAATTTAAACAGGCTCTTAAAAAAAATAATTTTTTTCTTCCGGGGAGCAGAGTATAATTTTTTATCAATCGTATTAGCAGAAAAAACATTTGGAAAATCAGGAACAACTTCAGGATCTTTTAAAAAGATATTTAGCAAATCAATGTACACCCACTGAGATTAAAACTTTATTGGTTTATTTCCAAAGTGGGGAAGACAATGTATTGTTAAAGAAGCTTATAGAAGAAAAGTTGAATGACACCATAACTGCAGATGGTTATAGCGAAACGGAAATACAATCATCAGTAGATGAAGTTTACCATGCGCTTATCCATAAAATACAGACTGAAGATAAACCATATGTTAAAAAAATACGGATATTCAACTATTCCCGGGTTGCTGCAGCGCTGTTATTCCTCGTGGGGGCTGCCTCCGTATTATTCTATTTCAGTTCTCAAAATGTGGATTCGGTTAAAATGATGAAGGTGGTAACTACCTGGGCTGAACGGAAACAAATTAAATTAGCAGATGGTTCACATGTTTGGCTGGGCCCCGCAAGCAGTCTGGAGTGTCCTGAAAGATTTACCGGGAATCAAAGAGAAGTTAAGCTAAAAGGCGAAGCTTTTTTTGAGGTTGCCAAAGATAAAAACCATCCTTTTATCATTCATAGTGGCAACATCAACACCAAAGTGTTAGGTACTTCTTTTAATATAAAGGCCTATCAGGATCAGGCCGATATAGTGGTTACTGTGCTCACAGGGAAGGTGGCTGTACGTAATCCTGAAAAGCATGCGGAGATCAATCTGTTGCCTTATCAGCGTGGAGTATTTAATAAACTTAAACAATCGCTGGTAAAGGAAGACGATCCGGATGCAGTAAAATTACTGGCAGAACGTGTAGGCGATTTTGATTTTAATGGAACCCCGGTTAAGGACATTCTGCATAAACTCCAGGTACAATACAATATCCAGGTTATAGTGAAGGGTGATATTGAGAGCTGTAGTTTCTATGGAACATTAAGAAAAGATGAAAACGCCAATAGATTTTTAACCAAAATGTGTAAGGCAATTAATGCTGGCCTGATTAAAATAGCCGAAGATGAATATATAATCAAATCAAAGGGCTGTAAAATGAAATTGTAACTAACTAACCAAGTATAAACCTAACCAATTAATTATGAGCGATATGATATAAAGATCTACAAAAAAAAATCCCCCATTCTGATCAGATCAAAAAATGGGGGAATCAAATATTAAGTTAAGCATTTCCTGTAGAACGCTATACGTCCTGAGAAAACTGAGCGCACTACATTTACTCAACTAAACTCACTAAAGTTATGAAAAAAATTAAACCGGCGGTATCTGCCAGTTTAGCATTAAGGATTATGAAATTATCGGTATTCACGCTAGCCGTTATCTGCTGTTCAGCATTAGTTGTTCTTGCAGACCCTTATGCGAAAGCACAAACAGTGCTGGACAAAAAAATAAGCATTAATTTAAACCACAAAGTACTTAAAGAAGTACTCAATGAGCTGACTAAAAGCACAGGAGTCCGATTTGCTTACAGCAATGAAATTGCCCGGAGTCAGATAGAAATTACCAGTCGGACTAAAGGCAAAACACTAAAATATTTCCTGCAGGAAGTATTGAGACCCTATGGATGCGTTTATGATGTGCTTGATCATGAAGTTATCATTCGTTTCGATCCCTCCAAAACCGGAAAGGGTGTTTCCCCTCAAGAGCGACAGGTATTAACGGTTTCGGGAATTATATCTGATAAAACAGGCCCCTTACCAGGTGTTAGTATTTTGGTCAAAGGATCACAAAATTCAACATCAACCAATGGTGATGGTAAGTACACTTTAAAAAACGTACCGGAAGATGCTATATTGGTATTTAAGTCTGTTGGATATAAATCTGTAGAGCTTGCAGTTAATGGAAGAAGTTCCATTAATGTTGTCATGGAATCGGAAATTACAAATTTAAGTGAAGTTGTTGTTATTGGTTATGGAGTTAAGAAAAAAGAATTTCTTTCGGGTGCGGTTTCTACCGTGAGCGCTGAAGTTATAGAATCTAAACCCGTTACCAATGCACTTTCTGCTTTACAAGGAGAGGTTCCCGGTTTTACAATAGAGCGTTCTTCCGGTCAGCCGGGCACGGAAGGCTATGGTTTAAAAGTTCGTGGACTTTCTTCTACAAACTATACTAACCCTACAGATCCGGCTAATCCTGGCCGGGCAGATAGCTCGCCATTTATATTGGTTGACGGTGTGCCTGGAGATATCAATTCATTAAATCCTTCAGATATCGAGAGTGTTACGGTATTAAAGGATGCCCAGGCTGCAATTTACGGTGCAAGGGCTGCCAATGGTGTGATTTTGGTAACCACAAAAAAAGGCTTAAAAGGAACACCGAAAATCAGTTATAATTCAAATTTCGCGATTTCTAAAATGATGGGTATGATGGAAAGCCCTACAAACTATGAAATGGCCATTATGGATAACGAAGCCAATATCCATAACAATGCAGCTCCGATGTACACACCAGATTATCTGAGCCGAATTCTGAATAATGATCCAACCCCGATTCCGCACCCTATATATGGAGGCTGGATGCTTTTCTTTACGAATACAGATTGGAAGAAAGAACTTCTGGAAAACGGATTTCAGCAAAAACATAACCTCAACATATCGGGAGGCGGAAATAATTCAACTTATTTTCTGTCCGGAGGCTATAGCGACCAGAAAGGTGTAATCCGGTATGCAAATGATAATAACAAACGGTACAATTTGCGTTTAAATTATGATTATGACATTTCAAAACACATCAGGTTAGAGACCAAAGTATCATTGGAAAATCAAAAACGTTCGGATTTGGGCGGAATAGGAAGCTGGGTAATTACCGAAGGGATTTTTGGAATGCCAAACCATCCGGTTTACTCTTCTGATGGCAAATTTTTTGCCCAGGGCGGATGGGGAAATGCAGTGGCACAAGCCAAAGAAGCAGCAACTTCTACCTTTAATACCCGCAACCTGAACAGCAATTTTAAACTCATCGCGGATTTAACAGGAGGACTTAAATTAAACCTTCAGGCGGGTCTTAATTATGTTTCGCGAAATAATGAAGATATAGCCAAATCAGTGTCTTTATATAACTGGGCCGGAGAGTTTGCGTATTATACCATAGCAAACCCGGAGCAGGCCAGTTTAACTGAATATAATTCGGAGGATAAATACCAGAATTATACCGCTTATCTTCAATATAATAAAACATTTGCCAATAAGCATAGTCTGGATTTAATGGCCGGAGGTTCCAGGGAAGAGAATAAACACAGTTGGTTCAATGCAGGTAGAGACCACTTTATAACCGATGATTTATGGTCTCTTAACCTGGGAGGCACCAGCAATATGTCTAATAATGGAGGTAGTGAGCATTGGGCGATTGGATCGGTGTTTTCCCGTCTGAGTTATGTATATGATAATAAGTATATATTGGAGGCCAACTTGCGTTACGATGGCAGTTCCCGCTTTGAAAGCCGCACCAGGTGGGGTTTGTTTCCAGGTGTTTCTGCAGCATGGCGGATATCTCAGGAGAACTTCCTGAAAGACAATAAGATCATTAACGATCTGAAATTAAGAGCATCCTATGGGCAAACCGGAAACCAGGAAGGCATTAAGTTGTATGATTATATACAGTTGCTCAAAATGAGAGAGTTATATTATCCTTTTGGAGCGGGAGAGAAGGCTCAGGCAGCCTATTTAGATGGTATGGTTTCAGTCAATCGTACCTGGGAAACATTGGTCAACAGAAATCTTGGACTCGATGCAAGTTTATTAAACTCAAAGCTGAATTTCTCATTTGATTACTTTATTAAAACAAATAAAAATCTCCTGATTCCGATCACTTATCCTAGTATTTTAGGTTCAGAAGCACCCTTTTCGAATTCCGGAAAGCTGAAGACCTGGGGTTTTGAAACTTCCATCAGTTATAATGACAAAGTTGGAAATGTGGCCTATTCTGCAAAATTAATGCTGAGTGATGCACAGACTAAACTGGTTAATTATGGAGGGGGAGATACCTATAAGCTGGGTTTAAACTATATCCGTGAGGGTTACCCGGTAAATACTTATTTTGCTTATGAGTTTGATGGGCTGATCCGTACACAGCAGGAATTAGATGCATATAAAAAATTGGGCGGTGTTCCTTCTGATATCGGGATTGGTGATGCCCGGTTTAAAGACATCAATGGTGATGGAAAGATTAGCCCTTATGGGGATAATCCTGGTGAGGACGGAGATGTGATCAATGCAGGGACTACTACGCCTCGTTATAATTTCGGACTTAATCTTGGTGCTAAATACAAAGGTTTTGACATCAGTGTCTTCTTGCAGGGAACAGGGAAAAGAACCATCTTCAGGGAAGGTGAATATGCGATGCCATGGAGCGATTGGTGGAGACAACCACCAGCACTTTATTACGGACAGACCTGGAATGAGGACAGGCCGGATGCCACATATCCGAGGTTGAGCCATGGTAATATCAGGAATTGGAATTACCAGGCTTCTACCTTGCAAAAAATTAACGGCAATTATGTAAGACTTAAAAATCTTCAGGTAGGTTATACGTTACCTAAAGAACTAACAGGTAAAATATCAGTATCCCGTGCCAGGATCTATTTTAGTGGACAGGATCTGTGGGAATTACACCATGTTAAAGGAGGCTGGGATCCGGAATCTTCCATGTCGGGATTTAATTATCCTTTCCAGAGAATGTACTCATTTGGCCTTGATTTAACTTTCTAATACGAACCAATATGAAACAGATATCAATCAATTACATATACATAATAGGCATAGTTATTTTAACTACGGCAGGATGCAAGAAATCATTGGATCTTGAGCCTTTAGATCAGCCTTCAGACGCATCTTTCTGGAAAAAACCTGCAGATTTTAAATTAGCGGCCAATGACTTTTATGATGGTCTTAAATCGGTACCTCAATATGTCGATAATAATGCAGACATAGGTTTGGGATCGGGTGAAAACTCAGCAAGCATCAGTAACGGCTCTTACCTTGCACCAGCAAAATCAGATTTATGGGACAATTCCTATAAAAGAATCAGAGGGATAAATTACTTGCTTCAGAAGGCTGAAGAGGTTAATCTGGGTACAGCTAATGACCGCTGGGTTGGCGAAGCCTTGTTTTTCAGGGCTTATAATTATTGGAATTTAGTTCAGTCATTTGGTGGAGTGCCCAAAATAGATAAAGTACTGGATGTAAATTCTGAAGCATTGTATTCTGCAAAGGCATCCCAAACAGAAATTGTCGATTTTATCCTGGCCGATTTGGATAATGCCATCGGTAAATTGCCCAAACAAAGTGGGCTTGGCGGTGAGGAGCTGGGAAGGGTAACACAGGGAGCCGCATTGGCCTTAAAAGCGAGGGTTGCACTGTACCTGGGCACTTGGGCTAAATACCATGGCCAGGGCGATCCTTCAAAATATCTTTCAGCAGCGGTTGATGCAGCTGAACAGGTGATCGCCTCACAGGAGTATGCTTTATATACAGATAAAGGAGCGGATAGTTATAAATATCTTTTTATCCTTCAGGGAGATGATAGTAAGGAGGTGATTCTGGCACGACGCTATTATGCTAATATTGATGGAAGGGTGCATAACTGGACAAGGGAATTATGGTTTAATGCCATGGTTCCAACTAAGAACATGGCTGATACTTACCTGGCAAGTGATGGTCTTCCGATCTCAAAATCGCCTTTATTTAAGGGCTATGCCACACTCAATAGTGAATTTCAGAGCAGGGATCCAAGAATGGGTATGACTTTCATTGTACCGGGAAGTACGATCTTTTTTGAAGGTGGCATTATGCAGCCCACTTATCCTGGTTTTACAGGAAGCAATGCCACTCAAACCGGTTATATGTTAAGGAAATTTCTGGACGAAACCATTGAGGCAGCAACTTTTAGAGGGGCTTATGATTTTAAAGAATTCAGATATGCGGAAGTACTGTTAACCTTGGCAGAAGCACTATATGAAAAGAATGGACAAATCAGCGATCAGGACCTTAACCGTACCATTAATCTGCTTCGGAGCCGGGTAAACATGCCCGCTTTAACGAATAATAGTGTTGCCTCAAATGGTTTGAACATGTTAAACGAAATCAGAAGAGAACGTACCGTTGAACTGGCTTTTGAAGGGTTCAGACGTCAGGATCTTAAGCGTTGGAAGACTGCGGAAGTGGTTTTGCCACAGGCGCTTAGAGGAATTAAATTTGTTGGAACAGAATACCAGCAGAAATACCCTGACCTTAAAGTTGGTACCGATATACAGGTTGATGGCGATGGCTTTATTGTAGCTGAACCAGCCAGTGCACGCCAGTTCCTCAGTAAGCATTACTTCGATCCGATTCCGCTTCAGCAAATTCAATTATCTAAAGGAAACCTGATCCAGAATCCGGGATGGTAGTTTGCCGGCGTTAAAACACACGAGGCCTGTCTGCACTTTAAAATGCAGACAGGCCTCCATAACCATTAATTGTCAAATATATCCGGGTGAAAACGTCCATAAGCTTATGCGGTAGTTTCATCTCCTAATGAACCCCAAATTATACTCTAATGAGAAAAAAACTTTTGATTTACCTGCTCTTCCAATTTCTTTGCATCCAGGCCTTTTCACAATTACATGCGGGGCAGCTTGAGTTTTCACGCGTTCCTGTACCTAAAATGCATTATCAGCAGGAGTATACCTCAGATACCATCGTAAACCCTTCGGCATGGTTAAAGCAGAAAGCCGGAATGCATGTCTCTTTTGCCACTACAAACCAGCTTTATTTCAGACGTGAAGTTCCTGAACTGAAAAATGAAAACCTGTTATGGGAGAAAACAGGTTGGAAAGGGGAGCGTTTAAATACACAAGTGCTCATCTGGTCTACAGATACTTTAACCCAGGTCCGGTTTAAATTGAACGATCTGGTAAATTCAAAAGGTAACGTGATTCCTAAAAACAACCTGAACCTGAACATGGTTCGTTATGTTATCTCTAACTATCCGTATGCCGCTAAAGATGTTACCTGTGGTGCAAGCCCTTATAAAGATCTTTATTTAATGCCCGATCGTTTTGAACCATTTGATAGATTCGATGTGCCCGGAAAAACCCTCAGACCAGTATGGCTTTCTTTGGATGTACCGCAGGGTACAGCACCAGGTAAGTATAAAGGAACTATAGAAGTCCAATCTGCTAAACAAAAGATCAGCCTTCGGGTAGAGATTAATGTACAGGATCAGGCGGTACCGCCACCACATGAATGGCAGCACAGGCTTGATATCTGGCAAAATCCCTGGGCTGTTGCCAGATATAACAATCTGATCCCATGGTCTCCGGAGCATAAAGCACTATTAAAACAACATCTTAAACTTTATGCAGATGCCGGCGGTAAATTTATCACCACTTATGCTGTACACTCTCCATGGTCGGATAATTCTTATATGACCGAAGATGGGATGATTGACTGGTTGAAACTTAAAGACGGTTCATGGAAGTTCGATTACAGTATCTTTGATCAATATGTGGAACTGGCCATGGAAATGGGTATAGATAAAGCGATAACAATTTACTCTCCGGTTCCTTGGGGCTCCCGTTTCCGCTATATGGATGAAAAAACCGGAAACTTTGTATATGAAACCTGGCCACCGGATTCTCAGAAATTTAAAGAAATATGGACCATATTTCTGACGGATTTAAAACAGCACCTGGAGAAAAAAGGATGGTTTGATAAAACTTATATCGGCATCAACGAAAATGTGCTTAATCAAACACTGGCAGCCGTTAATATGGTTAAAGGACATTCAAAATCATGGAAAATTACGTATGCTGGAGATTGGCACCCTGAACTAAAAAATCTGCTCGACGACTATTGCTTTTTATACGGTAAAGAATCGGATCTGCAGCAGGTAAAAGACCGTGCTGCAAGCGGATTTACAACAACCTATTATGTTTGCTGTAATCCGCCATACCCAAATAATTTCGTGTTTTCCCCACCTGCTGAAGGACGTTGGATCAGTTGGTATACTGCAGCTCATAGCTATGACGGCTTTTTACGTTGGGCTTATGATGCATGGCCTCAAGACCCGATGCGGGATGCCAGACATGAATTATGGCCGGCAGGAGATTGTTACATGGTTTATCCAGGTGGTAATAGCGGAATCCGGTATGAGAAATTAAGAGAAGGTATTGTAGACTTTGAAAAGATTCGTATATTAAAAGCAAAAGCAGGACAATCAAATGATAAAAAGGTTAGAGATTTGATTAAACAATTGGATTTACATCTGCAGATCTTCCTTGCAGAAAAAGATTTTGATCCGCTGAAGATTACAAAAGATGTAACCAAAGGCGAAGAAATAATCGAAGCCCTGAGTAATGCGCTGAAACCTTAACCATTTTGAATTAATTTGATGAAACCATCATAAGCATACCGCTTATAAAAAGCAATGAACCGAGCTTGCCCCAAAGGGGTTCCTTTGGAACGAGCTCATGAACACCAATAAAACAATAAAAACTAGTGAATAATATGCTTATGATAGCTTCATCACCATTAAAAAGCAACTGTATGCTGATGAAAATAAAAACCTTAATACTGATTGGTTTATGCTTAATTGGAATTAAAGCCATGGCTCAATCCAAATCAGAAGGAATAATTTGCCAGGAATATCAGGATTATATTCTGACACATAAATTAACCCCTGCAGGTCCCGTACCTACTGCTTTTGATCCCAATGGAGTATATCCTTATCTCAGTTATGCAGAAACTTCTAACAGACCGGTATTGAAAAAATACCGGTTTGTTGTTATTGAAAATGATTTAATTAAAGTAACCATATGTCCGGATCTTGGCGGTAAAGTGACTTCGATTATTCATAAAACTTCAGGAAAAGAGGTGTTGTACAAACCGGATGTTATTCGGTATACCCGAATTTTACCCCGGTTTTATTTTGTAGCAGGTGGTATTGAAGTGAGCTTCCCGATTTCCCATTCACCAAGCCAAAATGAAAGCATCAGGTATAAAATAGACAGAACACCCGGCAGAACCTATGTGACCTGTGGGGAACGGGAGCTACGGTTTGGCATGCAATGGTCAGTAGAATATTCTTTAGCGCCTGGTGATCATTATTTAACACAACGGGCGATTTTTCATAACCCGGGAACTTCGCCTTATCCATGGATGTCCTGGTCAAATGCAGCATTGCCCTCAGCTCCGGATACAAAATATGATTTTCCGAAAGGTAAGGTGTTGTCACATTCCTCTAAAATTGATACGATAGATTGGGTAACACAGGGTGCTAAAAATGAATCAGACATTAAGGAAATGACCGGTTTCTTTTGGAAAACCAAGGATGCGAATGCATTCGGAGCATTTACGCCTTCATTAGGAACTGGTTTATACCATATCGCTGATGAAAAAATTGCACCTGGTATTAAACTCTGGAGCTACGGAGTAGGACAGGATAGTGCCTGGTCTGTATTGAGTACAGCAAAGCATCAAACTTACATCGAGATACAGGGCGGACCCATTGGCGATCAGTCCATTAAGCTGGAACTCCAGCCTAAAGAAAGTCGCTGGCATACCGAATATTGGATCCCTACAGATAAAAAATTGGATATTTATGCATTAAAAGTGCCTGCAGGTAGTTTAAGGCCATTAAAAGATATTCCCTTATTTCAATGGGCCAGAAACAATGAAATAGAGGTTTGGATAGCTTTACAAAACGCCTTCAATTTAAAAGGCAGATTACCTGAGCCTCCGGCAATTGACAAGTGTTTGTGGGCACCCTCCGGTATGGAAGGTTTGGATGCGGCATTCAAATGGGCCATTGCCCAAACCCGGACCGAAAAGGCCGACATCTGGTCGTTCTATTATGGTGCCTGGCTGGCTGGAAGGGCTCAACAGGAGCAGGCTATACAAGTATTGTCTAAAACCAAATGTGGACTGGCAAAAGTATTATTGGCCAGGCTACTTAAGCTGAAAGGGGATAAAACAGGAGCTAAAGCAGCCTTTGATGAAATTACAGAACCCTGGTTACAACTGCACCCGCAGGTAATTGTGGAGCGGGATAAATTACTGAAAAGTATTGGCGCCGAAACACTTGCGGAACGTGAAAAATGGCTGGATAAAGTAGATGCACTTAAAGACGAATGGCTCATTGAAAGAAAAGTGCAACTTTTAATTGATAAAGGAAATATACAGCAGGCTAAAGATTTGTTGCTCTCTGTTCAATGGCAGAAAGTACATCAAACCTATACCCGAACAGGCTTATGGGTTCAGATATGCGAAAAATTGAAAGTCCCATATTTACCAATCCCTCAGCAATTAGGAGAAGATCAGTTGGCAAGATTTGGAGCGTACAGAGAATTTGAATAATGAATATATTTGTAGCTCATCCTGCAAAATAGCAAACCATGCCCTTGAACGAGATGGAAAAAGGAAATTTATAAGCTGCTTCATTTGAATGGAACAGCCTGATCAAACAAAATAGAAATTATCAAATGAATTTAATTCAGAAAAGCCATAACATAGTTCTCCTGTTAGTTGGGGTATTGCTCACTTTCTCAAGCCTGGCACAAAAGAAAACAATAGACCAGAAGGTAGATTCTGTACTTAAATTGATGACCCTTGAAGAAAAAATCGGGCAGATGAACCAATATTCAGGCAGCTGGACACATACAGGTCCTATTACTGAGGATGGGAATAAACTGGAACAAATCAAAACAGGTAAGCTGGGTTCAATGTTAAATATTAACGGTGTGCAACATACCAGGGAGCTTCAGGAGCTTGCAATGCAATCCAGGTTGAAAATACCCTTATTGTTTGGCCAGGATGTAATTCATGGGTACCGTACTACTTTTCCTATTCCTTTAGGAGAAGCTGCGAGCTGGGATCTGGAGGCGATTGAACTCTCGGCAAGAATTGCTGCGACTGAAGCGGCTGCAGGAGGTATACATTGGACATTTGCACCTATGGTGGATATATCGAGGGATCCAAGATGGGGAAGAGTAATGGAAGGAGCAGGAGAAGATTCCTATCTGGGTTCGAGGATTGCAACAGCTAGGGTAAAAGGTTTTCAGGGGAAAGGATTGGGTAATATAGATGCCGTTATGGCCTGTGCCAAACATTTTGCTGCTTATGGAGCTGCAATTGGAGGAAGGGATTACAACTCTGTGGATATGAGTGAACGTACACTTTGGGAATTTTATCTGCCACCTTTTAAGGCTGCAGCAGAAGCTGGTGCGGCCACATTCATGAATAGCTTTAACGATCTTAACGGTATTCCGGCAACGGCAAGCAGTTATCTCCAGAGAGATATATTAAAAGATAAATGGAAATTTACAGGTTTTATTGTAAGTGACTGGGGATCAATAGGTGAAATGATTAAGCATGGATATGTGAAAGATGATTATGAAGCCGCGCTGGCTGCGGCAAGGGCAGGTAATGATATGGATATGGAAAGCCGTGCCTATATAAATAACCTGGCCAAACTGGTAAATGAAAAAAAAGTGCCCCTTACAGTAATCAATGATGCGGTAAGAAGGATACTCAGAAAAAAATTCGAGCTAGGTCTCTTTGATGATCCTTTTAAATTCAGTGACAGCAACAGGGAAAAAAGGGAATTAAATAACCCGGAACATACAAAGGCTGCGGTCGACATTGCCCAAAAAAGTATTGTATTGCTGAAAAATGAAAAAAATATTTTACCGCTTTCAAAGGAGATTAAGAAAATTGCCTTAATTGGTCCTTTAGCCAAGTCAAAAATGGATATGCTGGGTTTCTGGGCAACAGAATGGCCGGATAGCAATTATATTGTTTCCCAATATGAAGGCATAAAAAATAAAATCGGCAATAACGCACAATTGCTATATGCAAAAGGATGCTCGGTTGATGGAGATTCGAAAAGTGGTTTTGCGGAAGCTGTTGCTGTTGCTCAGGATGCAGATGTGGTTGTTTTAAGCATTGGCGAACGCAGAGATATGAGCGGAGAGGCGAAGAGCCGTTCTAACATTCATTTACCGGGTGTGCAGGAAGATTTGGTAAAGGCCATTTATGCTACAGGAAAACCAGTGGTTGTTCTGATCAATGCAGGCAGACCTGTTATTTTTAACTGGACAGCTGATCATGTGCCTGCTATTTTGTATACCTGGTGGTTGGGTAGTGAGGCTGGAAATGCGATTGCAAATGTATTGTTTGGAGATTATAATCCATCAGGAAAACTGCCGATGACATTTCCGCTATCAGAAGGACAGCTGCCGATCTATTATAATTATTTCAATACAGGACGTCCGGCATTAAATGATAAGGACCGCTTTTATCGTTCTGCTTATAATGACTTGTCGATATACCCTAAATTTGCTTTTGGCTATGGCTTGAGTTATACCACATTCGGTTATAAGGATTTAAAATTGAGCAGTACCAAAATCAATAGCTCAGGGAAAATTGAGGTATCTTTTGTGTTGACCAATACAGGCAAATATGCTGGTGCAGAAGTGGTGCAATTATACCTAAAGGATGAATTTGCTTCTGTTGTGCGCCCGGTAAAAGAACTGAAAGACTTTAAAAAGATATTTTTGAAACCTGGCGAAAGCAGAACTGTTCATTTTACAATTGATAAAGAAAAACTATCCTTCTATAACCAGAAGCTGGATTGGGTGGCCGAGCCTGGAGCATTTAATTTAATGATTGGAACCGCATCAAATGATATACGTCTGGAACAAGGGTTTGAACTCAATTGATTCCTGTTTAACAGAAATTTCTCTATAGCGGTTCTTAATTATATAGACTCCTCAGTCTAGTTGGGATCGACTTACGAAGTTTTGTGCTGCTGTGTATATGGCAGAACTTCGTCAGTCTTTAAGGGCTTCTATTATTAGTCGGTGTCTCGCTATAGGTGTTTGGAAGAATTATTGTCATTCAAAATGGAAAGGAGCTGGATAGAAACCTATTTAACTTTTGGCCGATGTTATGCACCGTACCAACAGCAGTTTATTTCTGATTTGGGATAACATTTTGTTTTATAATGATTGGGATTATAATTAATTTCATAAGTCATATATAAATTGTTGCAACCTTGGTCTCTTGTAAGGTTTATTAATTATGGCATAATAAAACTTAATTAATATGGATGAGTTGGATAAACTAATCGGCGATATTGAATGTCATTCAGTTGAAGGGATAAAAGAATGCTTTTCGAAAGGAATCAACCCGAACGATCATTTTAGGAATGAGCCACTTATTTACGAACTGATAAGCGAATATACCAGAACCCCCAGGTTTAAAGATTGTGTAAAGGCGTTTATCAAGGCCGGATTGAAATTTGATGATCAGGAATTGCTGGCTGTTCTTTCAGATGATGCGGATAGGTTGGATGCACAATTACATGAGCATCCTGAGGTGGTAAAACAAACCTATAATCTGCGATGTGCGTATACCCCATTATATGAGGTTACCTTGCTTCATATATGCGCAGAATTCAATCATCTTTCCTGCGCCAAAGTTCTCATTAAACACGGGGCTGATGTAAATGCAAAAGCAGGGCTTGATCCATATGGATTTGGCGGACAGACACCCATTTTCCACACCGTGAACCAAAACTCAGATAACTCCGCTGATATGAGGCAATATCTGCTATCGGAATCTGCGGATCTGCTGCTTACCATTCCAGGGCTTATATGGGGTAAAGGGTATGAATGGGAAACACTTGTTCCTGCTGTAAATCCAATCAGCTATGCCATGATGGGACTTTTACCTCAGATGCATAGAGAGGAGAAGAAGATATCGGAAATTGTATCACAACTGCTCAAGCTTGCGTATGGTATTGACTATGTTTCCATGAACGTTCCATGTGCTTATTTAAAATAAGCTGAGTTCTGGTTAAGTATTATGCTATTTAGCAATAGTCAAGCCTAAGCAATATCTCTTCATTAACTTCAAAAATAGCTGAAAATAGCTGCAACATTTAGCTATTTATATTGTTTAATTGATAAAAATCTTATTGATATTTTATTATGCCTATGCTTTAAATAAAATGATTCATTTATAAAATTTATTGATATGGAAACAAACTCTCTTAAAATGGAAACCAAACCATTGATCAGCAAAATGTACGGAATTATTGTTCTGTATGAAATGCACACTGATTTTTTATCAAGGGCCTTAGATGGAATTGATGAAAAAGATACCCATAAAAGATTAGATACAAAAGCCAACCATATTGCCTGGATAACAGGAAGTTTGGTTTATGGAAGATATGATCTGGCAAAATCGTTCGGTATCGATTTGGAGCCATCAACAGGAACACTCTTTAAAGATCATAAAGGTATTGTAGATGATGCGACTTACCCAACTTTATCAGAGTATAAAAAAGATTGGGAAAAAATCTCAGCCATTTTACAAGATGAATTGATGCAGGCAAGCGAAGAGAAATTGAATGAACCCTATGAGATGCCTGGCATGAACATTACTTTGTTTGAGATGATTTCTTTTAATACTTACCGTGAAGCCAATTGCATTGGTCAGATTGCCTTATGGCGCAGACTTTTGGGATATAATGCCATGAATTATATGTAAAATATATGGAGTGGATGGTAATTAGAGCTGTCCCGTCAAAAGCCGAAAAATAAAAAGCATGAGGAAAATCTCATGCTTTTTATATAATTTTAAATCAAACTTAAATTTATCCCAAAACTAAAATTAACTTTTATGAAAATCGCAACCATTATTGTCCGCATGCTATTTGGCGCTTTGTTCATCTTCTCTTCATCAGTTGTTCTTTTTAATTTAATGCCACAGCCGGTTCCCACAGGAGCAACCAAAACTTTTATGGAAGGTATGGCCGCAACCGGTTATTTGTTAACCTTGATGAAAATTACTGAATTGCTATGTGGAATTGCCCTGCTTGTTGGTCTGTTTGCGCCTTTAGCTACGGTGGTTATATTCCCAATTTCGCTGAATATTTTTCTTTATCACGCTTTTATAGCTCAGGAAGGGCTACCTATGGGTATATTTGTATTGCTGGCCAATTTGTTTTTAGCTTATGCATATCGCAAACATTATGCACCTATGCTGGTTGCAAAGTAGATTTTTAAGTGCTCTCATATTTTTTAAAACTATTTGAGTTTTTCGTAAAAAATGGGGCATGCCGAGTGCCCAGCATAAGAAAAAGATTGGTTATGACCATATTGTCAATCCTGAGGCACGAAGGATCCCATTAGCTAAACCCTGCTTATAAGATTCTTCATTGCATTCAGAATGACAAAATAAGATAAAAAAATGTTTCGGTACCTCTTGAATAGGCCCCTAAATATATTTAGAGTAACGATAATAAATAGATCTGATGTAAAATTAAAAAACAAACCATTAAGACATTTCTTTGGTTAAAAATTGAGGCTTGATGGATCTCACTATCTTAACAGTCAAAAAATATTTTCCCTTATAAGCCTCAAATCATTACCTTTAAAAACACTAAATACAAATCAGTTTATGAGAAAACTTCCTTTTTTAATGTTGCTCTTTGTAGTAGCGATAACCTATAATGCATTAGCACAAAGCAAAGATGCGATTCTTGGCAAATGGCTTAATCCATCAGGAGAGGGACAAATAGAAATTTATAAAAAAGGCGATAAATATTTTGGGAAGCTGGTTTGGTTAAAGGAACCTAATTTGAATGGTAAACCAAAAATCGATTCTAAAAATCCGGAAGCTAGCTTGCAAAATCGTCCGCTATGGGGATTGGAAATCTTAAAAAATTTTGTTTACGATGAAGGTAAATGGACGGATGGAACCATTTATGATCCAAAAAGCGGCAAAACCTATAGCTGCAATCTGACTTTAAAAAGCAATGATATTTTAAATGTTCGTGGGTACGTGGGTATTTCACTTCTGGGCCGTACGGAAATCTTCAGACGAATTAAATAAATGAAAAAATTAATATGGTGCCTGATTATGGCACCTTTTTTTTGCACGGCGCAAACCTATTGCTTAAAATCTTTAAATGAAAATACCAATACCAGTTTAAGAGGTTTAAGCGTGGTAAGTGATAAAATTACCTGGGTAAGTGGTAGCAATGGTTCTGTAGGTAAAACCCTTGATGGAGGAGCTACCTGGCAATGGATTAAACCAAAAGGATACGAAAAACTCGATTTCAGAGATATAGAAGCCTTTGACGATCGGCAAGCCATTATTGTAAATGCAGGATCACCTGCTTATATTTTGAAAACCATTGATGGAGGAACAACCTGGACCGAAACCTATAAAAATACAGATACCGCTATTTTTTTAGATGGAATGGGGTTTTGGGATAAAAATAAGGGCATCATCTTTGGCGATCCGATTAATAATAAAATGCAATTGCTGAAAACGGTTGATGCCGGAAAAAGTTGGGTAGATATATCCGAACACTTGAAGCTTCCTTTAGCCAAAGGCGAAGCAGGTTTTGCCGCAAGTGGAACCACGATCAAAACCCTGTCTGGCGGAAAAGTTTGGATCGCAACTGGCGGAATGGCATCTAATATTTATTTTTCATCAGATTATGGGCTGAACTGGCAAGTTTTTAAATGCCCGATCTGGCAGGGAGAAAATAGTACGGGCCCGTTTTCCATTGACTTTTATGATGCTAAAAATGGAGTTGCCGTTGGCGGGAATTATGTAAAGGATAAGGATAATAGCAATAATATTTTGTTAACAAGCGATGGAGGTAAAACCTGGCAAAAGCCAATAAGCCCGGTTTTGGGTTATCGCTCTGGTGTAACTTACATTAATGCCAAAACCTTAATCGCTACAGGTACATCAGGTACAGATATTTCTGTTGATGGAGGCAAAACCTGGAAAGCCATTTCTAATATAAGCTTTAATGCTGTACAGAAAGTAAAAAAGGGAAGGCAGGTTTTGGTAGCAGGAAACAAGGGTTTTATCTATCAGGTAAAACAGAAATAATATTAAATTAACTTTAACCCAAGGCTAGACTTACGAAGTTTTGTTGGGCTTGGGTTGGGGAAACTTCGTCAGTCTTTAAAGTGTTGGATTCAAATAGTCGCCCAATGAATATGTATATTTTGCCTATATTCAGGGGATGACTAATATTAAAGTGTTATCGGATTTTACAATCATGACAGCACACTTATTTTGTCATTCTGAACACTTGAATAATCCCATAAAGGAGTTTAGTTTACCGGGATCCTTCGTTCCAGTTTTGAAGACAAAAACCGAAGACTTGAGGATTTTCATTTTGCATACACACTTGGCAAGGCCCCAGCACTAAATCTCCGTTAAACTAAACCCCGGCCTAACAAATTTTTCGGACTGCAATGACCAAGCCAATCTTT
>Ga0160441_100235_pt1 | contig 54519 bp, 46 predicted proteins | sample HID1971K_E1MG_FD_108260 | JGI IMG/M metagenome (GOLD analysis project Ga0160441, IMG submission 108260) | Enriched millipede-associated microbial communities from UW Madison campus, WI, USA - HID1971K_E1 MG | ecosystem: Host-associated > Arthropoda: Insects > Digestive system > Unclassified ... | reverse complement strand
TGATCCACTGCAGGATGCCGGTGACGATCATCACCAGGACCGACCCGATGAACACGTACGTCGGGATCGCGAACGCGGTCGACGCCTCGCGCACGCCGCGCAGATTGACCACGATGATGAGCACGACGAACCCGATGGCGAGTTCCACGCGCCAGGCATCGAGGCCGGGCAGGGCGGAGATGATGTTGTCGACGCCGGATGCCACCGAGACGGCCACCGTGAGCACGTAATCCACCAGCAGGGCGGATGCCACGACGACGCCGGCCTTCTCGCCGAGGTTCGTGCGGGCGACCTCGTAGTCGCCGCCCCCCGACGGGTACGCCTTGATCAGCTGGCGGTAGCTGAGCACGACGACGATCAGCAGGACGACGATCGCCGCGGCGATCCAGGGGCTGAAGGCGAGGAAGGCGGTGCCGCCGATGAGCAGGATCATCAGCAGTTCCTGCGGCGCGTACGCGACGGACGACAGGGCGTCGGACGCGAAGATCGGCAGAGCCATCTTCTTCGGCAGGAGCTGCCCGTCGAGCTCTTCGCTGGTCAGCGGTTCGCCGATCAGGATGCGCTTGGCGATCGGGGTCGTCTCGTCCGCCGGCCGCGCGGTGTCGTCTGTCACGGAGGGCGACGCTACGCCAGCGCGCGCGTGCGCGCAATGCGGCGCGCGCCGGACATCTCGGGACGGTCAGCGGCGCGGCCCGGCGGATCGCACCCTCGCGTCAGAGCGCGGAGTAGCGGAAGTAGAGCACGGCAGTCACGACCGATCCGTCGGTGTCGGCGAACTCGCTGTACTGCGGCGCACCCGCCGCGTTCGAGCGCTCGCTGTCGAACACGAAGCGGATGGCGCCGACATTGCCGCGCGGGATCTCCTCGTCGGGGCCGAGCGCACGCACGGCATCGACGGTCATGCCGATCGACAGGCCGCGCTCGGCGACCATCTCGATGCCGCCGACCTCGTTCCGCGAGAACAGGACGTACGACGGCTGGGCATATTCGGCGCGTGGCGTGCCGCCCGCCGTCTCGACCATGTCGAAGAACATGAAGCCGTCCCACTGGTAGACGGTGTAGTCGGGGTAGTGGCTGCCGTCACCCGGCTCGACGCGCGTCGTCGGCGCCGCGCCGAAGGCGTCGGTGAGCGCCTCGACGGCATCCGCCGCGTCGTCGGCCCACGCGTACTCGAAGGTCTCGTCGCCGCTCTCGTCGACCAGGCTGAAGCCCGTGCCGGCGAACTCGAGCGCGACCGGGGCGGTGACAGCGGTCTCGGATGCCGACGGGGTCGGCTGCGGCGCGGTAGACGGCGTCGTCGTCGCGGGCGGCGCCGACGTGGCGGGTGCAGGACCGCCGCCGCCGCGGGTGAAGGCGATCGCGAGGGTCACCGCGACCGCGACGAACAGGATGCCGGCGATGATCCCGAGGATCAGCGGCGTGCGGGGGCCGCCACCGCCGCTCTCGCGCGGCTCGCGGGGCGGCTTCGGCGGCCGGGGTTCGCGCGGCGGCTTCGGCTCGGGTGCAGGCTGGGGCGGCCGGGGCTCACGTGCCGGCTTCGGCGGTTTCGGCTCGCGGGGCGGCCTCGGCTCTTTCGCGGGCTTCTCGGGGCGCGGCTCGGCGGGCCCGTCGGACGCGTTCGACGGGTCGTCGGGGTCGGGCATGCCGAGGTCCGACCAGCTCACGCCAGGAACTCCCGAGCCGCGACCGTGAGGGCCTCGACGCCCCGCTCGATCGTCGGGTGCAGCACGGGCGCGAAGTACGGGGAGTGGTTCGTCGGGATCTCTTCGTTGACGGCGCCGCGGGCGACGGCATCCGCGTACTGCTGCGGGTCGAGACCGCCCCAGAACCAGTAGACGAGCGGCACGCCGGCTTCGGTGGCGAACCACGAGACGTCCTCGCTGCCGGTGAACATCCCCGGGTCGACGACGGTGCCCTCACCGAAGGCACGGTCCCATGCTGCGACCAGGCGTGCCGTGGCGGCGTGGTCGTTGATGGTCGGCGGGAGGGAGTGGTCGACCTGGATGACCGGCTCGTGCTCTGCGCCCGACGCCTGTGCCTCGGCGCGCACGACGCGCTCGACGCGCGCCATGACGTCGGCGCGCGCGTCGTCGTCGGGGTAGCGCAGGCTCAGCTCGAGCTTGGCCTCGGCCGGGATGATGTTGTTCTTGAGCCCCGCGTGGATCGAGCCGACCGTCACGACGGCCATCTCGCGGGGGTCGATCTCACGCGAGACGATCGTCTGCAGTCGCATGACGGTCGCGGCGGCCATCACGACGGGGTCGATCGTCGCGTGCGGGCGCGAGCCGTGCCCACCGCGCCCGAGGAGCGTGACGGTGAGCCCGTCGGATGCCGCCATCTGCGTGCCGGGTCGCACGCCGACCGTGCCCGCGGGCAGCGGCGTCAGGTGCTGACCGAGGACGATGTCGGGCCGGGGGTAGGCGCCCAGCACGCCGTCGGCGATCATCGCCTGCGCGCCGGCGCCGTACTCTTCGGCCGGCTGGAAGACGGCGACGACGGTGCCCGACCACTCGTCCTTCGTCGCGATGAGCTGCTCGAGCGCGCCGAGCATCGCGGTCACGTGCATGTCGTGACCGCAGGCGTGCATGACGGGCACATCGGTGCCGGCCGGGTCGACGCCGCGCGCCGTGCTCGCGTAGGCGAGGCCGGTCAGCTCCTGCACCGGCAGGCCGTCCATGTCGGCGCGCAGCCACACGACCGGCCCGTCGCCGTTGACGATCGACGTCGCGACGCCCGTGCGCCCGAGGCCCTCGGTGTACTCGAGCCCGAGAGCGGCGAGCTCGCGCGTGATGACGCCCGCCGTCCGCGTCTCCTGGAACGAGAGCTCGGGGTGGCGGTGCAGGTCGATGTACAGGGCTTCGAGGTCGATGCTCATGGAGCGAGCCTACGTGAGGGTGCGTTTCCGGCACCCGGATGGCGGCATCCGGCATGGAGGAGGCCGACCGCAGATCAGGCCCGCGGCGCTGCCGTGGTCGAGCGGACGACGAGCTCGAAGGGGAGGGATGCCGGGGGGACGGCGGCCGCGTCGAGCGACTCGCCGTCGACGGTGGCGGCGCCGTCGAGGGTGGCGAGGATCGCGGCGCCCGCCCGCTCGCCTTGGGCGTGCGGGAACTGGTCGATCGTGGTCAGCCCGAACAGCTCGGCCATGTCGTGCCCGTCGACGCCGATCACCGACAGGTCGCGCGGCACCGACAGGCCCAGTTCACGCGCCGCCGTCAGCACGCCGTACGCCATCTCGTCCGACGCGGCGAAGATCGCGGTCGGCGGGTGCGGGCCGGCGAGGAGCCGGTGCGCGGCCAGACGCCCGCCCTCGATCGTGAAGTCGGCCGTCTCGAACCGGGGATCGACGGCCGTGCCGGCGGCCGCGGCATCCCTCATCGCCTGTGCGAACCCGCGACCGCGACGGGTCGGGATGTCGAGCTCGGGATCGGCGGGAGACTCCGCCGCGAGGCGCTGGCCGATGTGCGCGATGTCGCGGTGGCCGAGTGCGAGCAGGTGCTCGGTGGCCGCACGGCCGACCGCGGTGTCGTCGACGCGCAGCGACGGGAGCTCCGATCGCGGCACGCCGAGCCCGACGACGGGCAGCGCGAGTTCCTGCAGGGCGGCGACCTCGGCATCCGTCAGCTCGACGGAGAGCACGATGACGCCGTCGACCCGCCGACGGCGCAGCGACGACGCGAACAGCCGCGCGCGCTGCGCCGGATCGGCGGTGAGGTTGTAGAGCGTCATGTCGTAGCCGCGGGGGGCGAGCTGTGCCGCGATGCCGTCGAGCACCGCCCCGAAGAACCAGCGGTCCATGAGCGGCACGACGACCCCGATGTTCTCGGCGCGGCCCGATGCGAGCGACGACGCCGCGGCCGACACGACGTAGCCGAGCGACGCCGCCGCGGCGCGCACGCGCGCGCGCGTCGCGTCGGAGAGGCGACCGCGACCGCTGAGCGCGCGCGACACGGTCGCCGTCGAGACGCCCGCCGCGCGGGCGACGTCGTCGATGCTCGCCATGGTCACCCGCTCGCGCGGCCCGCTCAGTCTTCGCCGTCGGCGACGAGCCACACGGCCGTGTCGACGGGCAGCTCGCCGCCGTCGAACGGTCCGCTCGCGACCAGCAGCGTTCCGGCCGGCAGTGCGACGGGTGCGGACGACGCGTTCGCGATGACCGTCACCCGCCCGTTGCGGAACGCGATGACGTCGTCGCCGTAGCCGGCGAGCCATTCGAGGTCACCCGCGCCCAGGCTCTCGGCGCGGCGCGTGGCCAGCAGCGTGCGGTAGAGCCAGAGGGTCGAGTCGGGGTCGCGCTCCTGCGCGTCTCGGGCGAAGGTCGCCCACTCCGCCGGCTGCGGCAGCCACGTGGCGCCCGTCCGGTTGAAGCCGTACGCCGGGGCATCCGCCGACCAGGGCAGCGGCACCCGGCAGCCGTCGCGCCCATAGCGCTCGCCGTCGGTGCGGATCCAAGTCGGGTCCTGCCGGGCGTCGCCGGGCAGGTCGATGACCTCGGGCAGGCCGAGCTCTTCGCCCTGGTAGAGGTAGGCCGAGCCGGGCAGGGCGAGCATGACGGCTGTCGCGGCGCGCGCGCGCCGCAGCCCGACCTCGGGGATCGGCTGCCCGGGGGAGTCGGGCCCGATGCCGTGTCCCTGCGGGTTCTCGGCCGTCAGCGCGAGGCGCGACGCGTGTCGCACGACGTCGTGGTTGCTGAGCACCCAGGTCGCCGGTGCGCCGACGGCGGGGAACGCGCGCAGCGACTCGGTGATCACCTCGCGGATCGCGGGCGCCTCCCACCCGGTCATCAGATACGGGAAGTTGAACGCCTGGTGCATCTCGTCGGGGCGCACCCACTCGGCCGTGCGGTCGACCGTGGGCAGCCACGCCTCGGCGCACAGCGCCCGGTCGCCGGCGTACTCCGCGAGCACCCGGTGCCAGTCGCGGTAGATCTCGTGTACGCCGTCCTGACCCCAGTACGGCGCCTCGTCGTGGCCGCCCATGCTGTCGGCGTCGACCTCGGGCAGGTGGTCGGGCAGCCCGTCGGTCTTGACGAGGCCGTGCGCGACGTCGACCCGGAAGCCGTCGACGCCGCGATCGAGCCAGAAGCGCAGGATGCCCCGGAACTCCTCCTGCACCTCGGGGTTCGACCAGTCGAAGTCGGGCTGGCTCGAGTCGAACAGGTGCAGGTACCACTGGCCGGGCTCGCCATCGGCGCCGGTCGTGCGGGTCCACGCCGGGCCACCGAAGACCGACTCCCAGTTGTTGGGCGGCAGCTCGCCGTTCTCGCCGGCTCCGTCACGGAACAGGTAGCGGGCGCGGGCGGCGCTGCCGGGAGCGGATGCCAACGCCTCGCGGAACCAGACGTGCTGGTCTGAGCTGTGGTTCGGCACGAGGTCGACGATGACGCGGATGCCGCGGGCGTGGGCCGCATCGAGCATCTCATCGGCGTCGGCGAGCGTGCCGAAGAGCGGGTCGACATCGCAGTAGTCGGCGACGTCGTACCCGGCGTCGCGCTGGGGAGAGCGGTAGAAGGGACTGAGCCATACGGCATCCACCCCCAGCTCCTGCAGGTCCGACAGGTGCGCCGTCACGCCGGGCAGGTCGCCGATGCCGTCGCCGTCGCCGTCGGCGAACGAGCGCGGGTAGATCTGGTAGATCACGGCGGTGCGCCACCACTCGGCGCCGGGGCGGCTCGAGAGCAGGTCGTCGGGGGAGGGCGCGGTGGAGGTCGGCTGCGACGTCATGCTCAGATCGTAGCGCAAGCGCTTGCGCACCGGCGTCCGCGCTGCGCCCGAGCGTTGCGCGCGTAGGGTGGGGCGGTGACCTCTGAGGCTCTCGCCCGTGCCGAATCGCTCATCGCGACGATCCCCGACTTCCCCGAGCCGGGCATCCTGTTCCGCGACATCTCGCCGCTGCTCGCCGACGCCGACGCGCTGCGCGCCGTGGTGGATGCCGTGACTGCGCCCTTCGCCGGGGGCTTCGACGTCGTCGCGGGGGTCGAGGCGCGCGGGTTCCTGCTTGCGGGCGCCGTCGCGATCGCCGCGGGCGTGGGCATGGCTCCGATCCGCAAGGCGGGCAAGCTGCCGCGGCCGGCGGCATCCGTCGACTACGCGCTCGAGTACGGCACGGCGTCGATCGAGATGACCGACGACCTGCCCCGCGGGTCGCGCGTGCTGCTCGTCGACGACATCCTCGCGACCGGCGGCACGCTGCGCGCCGGGCAGCAGCTGCTCGCCGAGCTCGGCCTCGAGCTGGCCGGCACCGCGGTGCTCATGGAGCTCGACGGGCTCGGCGGCCGAGACGTGTGCGGCCCCGTCCACAGCGTGTTCCGGGTCTGACGTCGCGGTCGCGGCGGCAGATGCATGCCGCTGCGGGCATGTCGGCGCGGGATGCCGGGTCTCGCGGCCCGGCGATGCGATACTCGGCATGCCCGTGAACGACCGGCCTCGCCCGACAGAAAGGCCCCCGTGGGAACCGCCACCTTCGAACCGACCGTGCACTTCACCTCGAACACCGTGGCGGAGATCCGCTTCGGCGAAGACGTCGACGAGGTGTTCGCCTCGACCGAAGAGGGTCTGCGCGACCGCATCGTCGAGTCGATCCGCCGCCTCGCGGCGTCGGCCGGTGAACCCGTCACGGCGATCGTCGTCGACGGCGCCGTCCGTTGGCCGCTGATCGTGCACCCTGACGGCACGTACCTCGAGGCCACCGCGCTCGCCGAGACCGAAGGCGGCGAGCCGGCATCCGCCCCCCGCAGCGTGACGGGCCCGACCCCGATCGTGGCCACGCCCGTTGCGGCGCCGGCGCCCGCCGCGCCCGCGGCGCCCGCCGCTGCCGCCGAGCCGGTGCCCGAATCGGAGCCCGCTCCGCTGCCCGACCCGGAGCCCGCGCCGCTGCGCAGCGACGCCGCGCGCCGCGAAAGCGCGCAGCGCGACCCGGTGCAGCGCGTGACGCCGACGGTCGACGACCTGCTGAACTCGCGCACCGACCGCGCCAAGCCGCGGGCGACCGAGGGGTGGCAGGGTGCCGTGCGCCGCGCGACCGGCGGCGCCATCTCGCCCCGACCCGGCGCGGCCGAGCAGTCGCGGCTCGACCGCGAGCGCGTCGTCCAGCGTCGCCTCGACGCGCCACGCACGATCGTCGTGCTCAACCCCAAGGGCGGCGCGCACAAGACGACGTCGACGCTGCTGCTCGCCGCGACCTTCGGCACGCAGCGCGGCGGCGCCACCCTGGCGTGGGACAACAACGAGACCCGAGGCACGCTCGGCTGGCGCGCGCAGAACGCCCCCCATCACCGCACCGCGGTCGATCTGCTCGACGACCTCGACAGCTTCACCGTGCCCGATCAGGCGAGCCTCGCGGCGCTCGACACGTACGTCCGCACGCAGGTCGATGCGCGGTTCGACGTGCTCGCGTCCGACGAAGACGCGGCGGCCTCGTCGACGATCGACGCCGCCGCCTTCGACCGCCTGCACGGCGTGCTGTCGCGCTACTACCGGCTGCTCATCGTCGACACGGGCAACAACATGCGCGCGTCGAACTGGGTCGCGGCGGTCGCCGCCGCCGATCAGCTCGTGATCGTCTCGACGATCCGCGAGGACACCGCCGCGAGCGCCGCGTGGCTGCTCGACGGACTGCGCGAGAAGGGCTTCGACAGCAAGATCGACGACGCCGTGACGATTCTCGCCGCGCCGTCGGCGAAGCCCGACCGCAAACTCGCCGACCGCCTCGAGCGTCATTTCGCGCAGGTCACGGCATCCGTCGTCCACGTGCCCTTCGATGCGGCACTCGTCGACGGCGGGCCGATCGACTTCGACGCGCTCTCGGCCGAGACGCGCGACGCGTGGCTGACGGCGGCTGCCGCCATCGCTCAGCGCCTCTGACCGCAGGTCGAAGGACCCATGTCCCCGTAGTGGTCGCTTTCGCACCCCGAAAACAGCCACCAGGGGACAAGGCGCGCCACAAGTGGGACAACGGGCCCGTGGCGACGCTACCGGCTACCCTCGCAGCAGGAGGCGACGATGATTCCCGAGATCAACTACTGGGCCGTGCTGGTGTCGACCGTGGCCGCCATGGTCATCGGCTCGATCTGGTACATGCCGCGTGTGTTCGGTGAGCGGTGGAAGCGCTGGGGAGACGTGCGCGACCCCGAGACGACGACGCAGGCGTGGCTGCCGATCATCGTGTCGATCGCGCTGGCGTTCCTGCTGGCGTGGGTGCTCGCCGGCTCGGTCGCGATCGCGTGGCATTTCTATGGCGGCGGCTACCTGTCGTCGGCGATCGTCACCGGGCTGACGCTGTGGGCGGGGTTCACCGCGGGCCGGTTCATCACCCACGACGTGTTCGCCGGCCGCCCCTCGCAGCTGACGGTGCTCAACATCTCGTACGAGTTGCTGCTCGTGATCGTGATGTCGGTGATCATCGGCGTCTGGCCGCCCGCCGGTACCGTCTGAGCGGATGCCGTCGGCCCGCCGCCCTCGCCCCGGCCTGGGCAGCCCGCGCGAACCCTCACGCCTGGCGCGAACCCTCACGCCTGGTGCGAACCCTCACGCTCGAGACGTCTCAGGGGTATGGGCTGGGCGCGGGGGTGAGGGTTCGGCGACCCGCTGCCCGACGGCGCGGCGCGCGGGGGCGGGTAGGGTCGGTCCGTGGATCTCGCCAGGACGTCGTCGTGACCCGTCGTGTCACGGTGACCCTCGACGCGGTCGCACGCCGTGCGGGGGTGTCGACGAAGACCGCCTCCAACGCGGTCAACGGGACGGGGCGGATGGCTCCGTCGACCCGCGAGCGGATCATGGCGGTGGTCGACGAGCTCGGGTACAAGGCGAACATCGCGGCGCGCAACCTCATCCGCGGGCGGACCGGCGCGATCTCGCTCGCCGTGCCGACCCTGAAGGCCGCGTATCTCGCGGAGCTCGCCGAGGCGGTGATCGAGGAGGCGCGAGCGCTGGACCTGATCGTCTACGTGACCACCTACCCTGACGACGGCCTCCGCGGGTCCCGCGATCTCCTGCGGAACTTCAACGCCCAGCTCAGCGACGGACTCCTGCTGTCGATGGCGGAGCACGAGACGGTGGCCGCCGCCGATCTCGACGTGCCCTACCCGCTCGTGTGTCTCGGGTCTCGGTCGACCTACGGCGCGGCGGACCGCGTCGCGAGCGACGACACCGCGGATGCCCATGCTGCGGCCGCCTACCTCTACGCGCGCGGCGCGACGCGGCTCGCGGTCGTCGGTGCGCACACGCCGTTCGAGAGCGCCGCGATCGGAGCCGCCACGGAGGGCAATGCCGAGCGCCGGCTGCGCGGGGCCGTTGCCGCCGCCGCGGATGCCGGGCGCGCGCTCGACCCGCGCCTCGTCGGTGTGACCGGCTATGACTGGACGATCGGGTCGGGCATGAGGGCGACGCGGTCGATCATCGACGCCGGGGTCCCCTTCGATGCCCTCCTGTGCCTCAATGACGGCCTCGCGATCGGAGCGATCTCGGCGCTGCGCGAGGCGGGCATCCGCGTGCCGGACGAAGTGCAGGTGATGGGGTTCGACGACATCGACGAAGCCGCCTTCCTCTCCCCGCCGCTGACGACCATGGACTCGCGACTCGATTGGATTGCGCGGGCAGCGCTGGAGCGACTGGTCGCGAGGATCGACGGCGACGACAGTGCCCCGCGCGACGATCTCGCCCGATCACTGCTCGTCCCGCGCGGAACGACACGCTGACGCATCGGTCGGCAGACCCCCTTGTTATCGATCACTTGGTGTCGCTATCGTTTGGTACAGCGCTGTACCACCCACCTGCGACGACGGAGGAATGTAGATGACGACCCTGGCCGCCCCTCAGACACGAGCGAGAATCCTGGTCGCGGCACTGCTCGCCGCCGTGCTCGTCGTCTTCGGCAGCACGCCCGTGCACGCCGCTCAGACCGAGACCGCATCGGTGCTCTTCACCGACACGACGACCGTGCGCGGCACGCCGCTGAAGACCTTCTACAGCGGGACGTGGGGGAAGAACAGCACCCACACGTGGGGCAACGCCGGTGCCGCGTTCGAGGTCGCGTTCACGGGGGAGACGGTCGCCCTCTTCGGCCGCCGCGACACCACCAACGGCACGGCCGACGTCTACGTCGACGATGTCAAGATCGGGAGCGCCAATTACCAGGGCAGTAAGTCGAGCACGACCGTCGAGATCGCCCGGTTCACGGGCCTGACTCCCGGCGCACATGTCCTTCGCGTGGTGACGGTCGGCTGGATCAACCACGCCCGCGTCGATGTCACGACGACAGTCCAGATCGATGAGCGGGCGCTGCTCGCCGCTTCGATCGACCGGTACTCCGAGGCGGATGCCGCGGCCTACACGGCCTCGTCGTGGGCGCCGTTCGCCGCCGCGCTGTCGGCCGCCACGGCAGCGCGCGACAACGCGTCGGCGACCGGCGCCGCATTGACGTCCGCGCGCACGGCCCTCGAGGCAGCGGCATCCGCCCGCGTGCAGGTCTCGGGACTCCGCGAGGTGCTCGACCAGTACCGCACCCGCGTCCCCAGCAACTACACCGCCGAGTCGTGGGCGACGTTCGCCGCGGCGATCACCGCGGGCGATGCTGTCGCCGCGGACGCGAATGCCACCGCGGCTGCCGTCGGCGCTGCCAAGACCACCGTGCAGAACGCCGCTGCCGCCCTCGTCGTGCTGAGCGAGGGCACCGCGGGGTCGATCGAGAACAGCCGCTTCTGGCTCGACACCGAAGGCAACCCGATCTTCTCGCAGGGCGGCGGCATCTTCCGCTTCGGCGACACGTACTACTGGTACGGCGTGCAGTACACCGCGTCGCAGTACTACTACGACAACCCGAACCGCATCTACAACCGCGCGGGCGACGTCGACTTCGTCGCGGTGACGGCCTACTCGTCGACCGACCTCGTGAACTGGACGTTCGAGAACAACGTCGCCACCCGCGACACGAAGGTGAACATCCCGACCTCGAAGAACAAGGCGGGCACCACCTACTTCTCCGACATGAAGACGCTTGCGGACTCGGTCTGGATCGGCCGTCTCGGCGTCGCGTACAACGAGAACACCGGCAAGTACGTGCTGCTCACGCAGTTCGAGAACGCCGACCCCAACCGCGTCGACAACGCCGGCGTGCTCTTCCTCACGGGCGACTCGCCCACCGCCGACTTCGAGTACGGCAACCTCCAGACCGTGCTGCCGGGCGTCCTCGACAACGGCTCGGGCTGGAACAAGGGCACTGGCGACCAGACGGTGTTCACCGACGACGACGGCCAGGACTACCTCGTGTTCTCCTACCGCAACGGGCGCAGCCGCACGTACGTCGCGAAGATCAGCAACACCGATTCGCTCACCGTCGAGACGGCGACGCAGATCTTCGCCGGCGCCGGCCGTGAGGGCAACGCGATGTTCAAGCTCGACGGCCAGTACTACGTCGCGAGCTCCGACCTGCACGGCTGGAACACGTCCCAGACGTACGTCGTGCGCTCGCTCAACGGTCAGATCCAGGGCGCGTACTCGAGCATGTACGTCCTCCCCGGCACCGAGAAGGACTACAGTCACGTCACGCAGAGCGGCTTCTTCGTCACGGTGAAGGGCACCGAGCAGGACACCGTCATCTACGCCGGCGACCGCTGGGCGAACTTCGCCTGGAACGGCCTCGGCTACAACCAGTGGGTGCCGCTCAGCGGCACCGGTGCGGACGTATCGTTCAACTCGCTCAGCCACTGGACGCTCAACGCGACGACGGGTACGTGGGCGGTCGGGCAGGACAACAACTACATCCTCAACCCCGACTTCGCCGCCGATCGCATCGCGGTGACGAGCGTGACCGGGTGGACGCAGACGACGGATGCCTCGTCCTCGACCTCCGCGTTCGTCTCCAACCCGGGGCCAGGCGCCGACGCGAGTCGCTTCGCGCTGCGCCTCGGTTCGGCGAGTGCCTTCGCGGGAGACGTCCACCAGGACAACGAGGTGCCGGCAGGCATCTACACGTTGGCGCTGAAGGCGAACTACGCGGGCGGCCTCAGCGCGGCGCAGGTGGTCGTCACGGGTGCCGACGGCGTCGACCACGTGCTCGACATCCCCGCGGCGTCGGGCTGGGCGTCGGCGAGCCTCGAGGGCATCCCGCTGCCGGCCGGCACCGCGCGGGTCGCCATCCGGGCCGAGGGGACGGGCGGGCAGTCGCTGACCGTCGACAGCCTGTCGCTGCGCCGCCAGGCCATCGACGACTCGGCGCTGCGGACGCTAGTGGAGCAGGCATCCGGCCTCGACGCCGCCGCGTACTCCGCAGCGAGCTGGGCCCCGCTCGTCGCGGCGCGGGATGCCGGAGCTGCGGTGCTCGGTGCGCTCAGCACGCAGGCGCAGATCGATGCCGCCTCCGCCGCGCTCACCTCGGCGCGCGACGCGCTCGCCAGTGCCCTGCGCTCGGTGACGGTCGCGCCCGGCGCGCTGCTGGTCGCCGTGGGCACGACCTACGACCCGGCATCCGTCGTCGTCACCGGCACCTTCGCCGACGGCACCACCCGGGCGCTCACCGCAGCCGAGTATGCCGTCTCGGGGTTCGACACGGCGACCGCCGGCATGCGCACGGTGTCGGTGCGTGCCGATGCGGCGCTCGCGGCCACCGGAGCCGCATCGCCCGCGGCGTCGCTGTCGCTCGAGGTGCTGCGGGCATGGACAGCCGCGCAGACGTACAACACGGGGGACGCGGTCATCCAGGGCGGCACCCGCTGGGTCGCCTCGTGGTGGACGCAGAACCAGAAGCCGGGCGATGTCAACGGGCCCTGGCAGCAGCAGATCACGGCCCCCGATGGCACCGCCGTCTGGACGGCATCGCGGGTCTTCGTCGCTGGGGACACCGTGGTGCTGAACGACGTCCGCTACACCGCGAAGTGGTGGACGCGCGGTCAGGCTCCGGGCGACCCGAACGGCCCGTGGAAGCGCATCAACTGATCGCGTGAGACGGCGGCGGTCGGGGCCCCAGCCCCGGCCGCCGTCGTCGCGCTGCGCGCCGGTCAGGCGGCCGCGGCCGCCAGCGACGCGATCGCCGAGGTGAAGAACGCCAGTCCGTCGACGCCCGAGCGCATCGCCTCGGGGGTGTTCGGGCCGAAGCCCGCCTCGACGGCGTGCTCGGGGTGCGGCATGAGGCCGACGACGTTGCCCGCGGGGTTCGTGAGCCCGGCGATGTCGTCGAGCGAGCCGTTGGGGTTCACGCCGACGTAGCGGAACGCGACGAGACCCTCGCCCTCGATGCGCGCGAGCGTCTCGGCCGAGCAGATGTAGCCGCCGTCCGCGTTCTTGAGGGGGATCGTGATCTCCTGGCCGGCCTCGAACTGCGAGGTCCACGCGGTCGACGCGTTCTCGACGCGCAGACGCTGGTCGCGGCGGATGAACTGCTGGTGTGCGTTGCGGATGAGCCCGCCCGGCAGCAGGTGCGCCTCGACGAGCATCTGGAATCCGTTGCAGATGCCGAGCACGGGCATGCCCGCGGCCGCGGCATCCTTCACCTCGGCCATGATCGGCGCGTGCGCCGCGATGGCGCCGGCGCGCAGATAGTCGCCGTAGCTGAACCCGCCGGGAAGCACGAGCGCGTCGACGCCGTCGAGGTCGTGCGATCCGTGCCACAGGGCGACCGCCTCGGCGCCGGCGAGCCGGATCGCGCGCTGCGCATCGCCGTCGTCGAGCGAGCCGGGGAAGGTGATGACGCCGATGCGGGCGGTCACTCGACCACCTCGATGGCGACGACGTCCTCGATCACCGCGTTCGACAGGATCTCGTCGGCGATCGTCTTGACGGCGGCGAGGGTCTCGTCAGAGGCATCCGCCACGGTGAGCTCGAACCGCTTGCCGATGCGCACGCTCTCGAAGCCTTCGTGACCGAGGCGTGCGAGGGCTCCGGCGACGGCTTTGCCCTGGGGATCCAGCAGCTCGGCCTTGGGCATGACGTCGACGACGATGGTGGGCATGTGAGGCTCCGGACAGTCGGGATGGGATGCCGCCCCAGTCTACGGGAGCGGCCGAGAGCCCCCGGCGCCAGCGCGCCGACAGGCCGGCTGAAGCCCGTTACGGAACCGTGATCCATTCATGGGAGCGCTCCCTTGCATTCGTGGGAGCGATCCCATACTGTCGGTCGTGCACGGATGAGAGCGCTCTCACACCAGAGGGGGAGAGCTCGAATGCGGGCCCCGACCCAATGCATCAACACACCACAAAGGAGTGACACGTGAACACACGCGCACTGCGTCGCATCGGCCTCGTCGCCGGCGTCGCGACCACCTCTGCCATCGTGCTGGCCGGCTGCGCCGGCGGCAGCACCGGCGGCGCCACGGCCGACCCGAACGAGAAGGTCGAACTGACCATCGCGACGTTCAACGACTTCGGCTACACCGACGAGCTGCTCGCGGAGTACACCAAGGAGCACCCGAACGTCACGATCGTGCACAACAAGGCGGCCACGTCGAACGACGCGCGTGCCAACTACTTCCAGAAGCTCGGCAAGACCGGACTCGCCGACATCGAGGCCATCGAGATCGACTGGATGCCCGAGGTCATGAAGTACGCCGACCTGCTCGCCCCCGTGCCCGACGACCTGAAGGGCCGCTGGCTCGACTGGAAGGAAGCCGGCGCGACGGATGCCGAAGGCAACCTGATCGGCTACGGCACCGACATCGGCCCCGAGGGCGTCTGCTACCGCTCCGACCTGTTCGCCGCGGCGGGCCTGCCGACCGACCGCGAAGAGGTCGCATCGCTGCTCGAGGGCGACTGGGCCAAGTACTTCGAGGTCGGCGCCCAGTACACCTCGGCGACCGGCAAGGCGTTCTTCGACTCGGCCGGCGGTACCTACCAGGGCATGGTCAACCAGCTCGAGGCCGCCTACGAGGACCCCGACAGCGGTGACATCACGGCGACGACCAACCCCGAGGTCGAGGACATCTACAACCAGGTGCTCGACGCGAGCGCGACGCAGTCCGCTCACCTCGGCCAGTGGTCGGACGACTGGTTCGCCGGTCTGTCGAACGGCGCCTTCGCCACGATGCTGTGCCCGGGCTGGATGCTCGGTGTCATCTCCGGCAACGCCGAGGGCGTGACCGGTTGGGACATCGCCAACGTCTTCCCGAACGGTGGCGGCAACTGGGGCGGCTCGTACCTGACCGTCCCGGCCAACGGCAAGAACGTCGCCGCGGCTCAGGAGCTCGCCGACTGGCTGACCGACCCGGAGACCCAGGTCAAGGCCTTCGAGAACGCCGGCACCTTCCCCAGCCAGAACGACGCGCTGAAGTCGGACACGCTGCTGAGCTCGACCAACGAGTTCTTCAACAACGCTCCGGTCGGCCAGATCCTCACCGACCGCGCCAACGCGGTCACCGTCTCGCCGTTCAAGGGTGAGTTCTACTTCCAGATCAACGACGCGATGCAGAAGGCTCTGACCCGCGTCGAGGACGGAACGCAGGACAAGGGCGCTTCTTGGGACCAGTGGGTCACCGAAGTCGACGCCATCAACTGAGATCAGCACGACGTAGATGATGCGGGCCCGGGGGACCCTCCCGGGCCCGCATCATGTCTGACCACGAGGGGCGAAGGAGACACCCGTGACCACCCCCACTTCGGCACCAGCGCAGGCTCCGGCATCCGCGAAGACGCGCTCGACGCCGCGCACATCCAAGCGGATCGGCTTCGGCGGCCGCGCGAGCGCCTGGGACCTCAAGCTCTCGCCGTATCTGTACATCTCGCCGTTCTTCATCCTCTTCTTCATCGTCGGGCTCTTCCCCCTCGGCTACACCGCCGTGATCTCCTTCATGGACTGGGACCTCGTCCGCAACTCCGGCGAGTTCGTCGGCTTCGACCAGTACATCGCGGTCGTCAACGACCCGAAGTTCTGGGTGGCCCTGCGCAACACGTTCAGCATCTTCCTGCTGTCGTCGGTGCCGCAGCTGATCGCCGCCGTCTTCATCGCCGCGCTGCTCGACCAGAACATCCGCGCCAAGACCTTCTGGCGCATGGGCGTGCTGCTGCCCTATGTGATGGCACCGGTGGCCGTCGCCCTGATCTTCTCGAACATGTTCGGCGACCAGTACGGCATCATCAACACCTGGCTGGGCAACTTCGGCATCGAGCCGATCAAGTGGCACTCCAACGCGTTCGCGAGCCACATCGCCATCGCCACGATGGTCAACTTCCGCTGGACCGGGTACAACACCCTGATCCTCCTGGCCGCCATGCAGGCGATCCCGCGTGACTACTACGAAGCGGCGACCGTCGACGGGGCCAGCAAGACCCGCCAGTTCTTCGCGATCACCATGCCGAGCCTGCGCCCGACGCTCATCTTCGTGATCATCACATCGACGATCGGCGGCCTGCAGATCTTCGACGAGCCGCGCATGTACGACCAGTACGGCACCGGCGGGGCGAACAACCAGTGGCTGACGATCACCCTCTGGCTCTACGACATCGGATGGGGGCGCTGGGACTTCGGCCGCGCCGCCGCGCTCGCGTGGATCCTCTTCCTCATCATCCTCGTCATCGGCGTCATCAACCTCTTCGTCACGCAGGGCCTCGTGCGCGATGAGGGCAGCCGGAACGCGCTCAGCAAACGACAGATCCGCGCCGCGCAGAGGCGCGCCCGTGATGCCGTCGCGGCCGACCGTGCCGCGAGCCACGACCCCGATCCGACCCGCAACACCGAGAGCACGGAGGTGTCCCGATGAGTGTCCTGAACGAGCAGCCCCTCGTCGTCGCCGATCCCGACATTCCCGTCGAGAAGCGTCGTCGGCGGCAGCGCCCCCGCTATGTGAAGGGCACGCGCCCCGGCTGGTTCATCTACGCCTGCCTGGGCATCGTGCTCGCCGCCAGCGTCTTCCCGTTCTACTGGTCGCTGCTGATCGGGTCGGGCACCTCCTACACGATCCGCGACCCCAACATGTCGTGGCTGCCGGGGGGCAACTTCTTCTCGAACGCCGCGAAGGTGATCAACGATCCCGCCGTGAACTTCTGGGTCGCGCTGTGGAACTCCATCATCAGCTCGGGCCTGATCGCCCTGTCGGTCGTCTTCTTCTCGACCCTCGCCGGCTGGGCCTTCGCGAAGCTGAAGTTCAAGGGCTCGAGCTTCCTGCTGGTGTTCGTCATCGCGACCATGGCCGTTCCCACGCAGCTCGGCGTCGTGCCGCTGTACATCCTGTTCAGCGACCTCGGCTGGACCGGCCAGCTCGGCGCGATCATCATCCCGGCGCTGGTCAGCGCGTTCGGCGTGTTCTGGATGACGCAGTACCTGCGCCAGGCGGTGCCCGACGAGCTCATCGAGGCCGCGCGCGTCGACGGCGCCAGCTCGTTCCGCACGTTCCTGACCGTCGGTCTGCCCGCCGCGCGCCCCGCCGCCGCGATGCTCGCCCTGTTCACGTTCGTCTCGGCCTGGAACAACTTCTTCTGGCCGTTCATCGTGCTCGACCGGCAGAACCCCACCCTCCCCGTCGCGCTGTCGCTGCTGCAGTCGAACTACTTCGTGGACTACTCGATCGTGCTCGCCGGTGTGCTGCTGGCGACGATCCCGTTGCTCATCCTGTTCATGTTCGCCGGCAAGCAGCTGGTCAGTGGCATCATGCAGGGTGCGGTCAAGGGCTGAACGCTCCCCCGCACCACGGAAGGACCGACATGTCAGAGAACCCCCGCCCCTTCGCGCCCAACTTCCTGTTCGGCGCGGCCACCGCCGCCTACCAGATCGAAGGCGCCGCCTTCGAAGACGGCCGCACGGCATCCATCTGGGACGCCTTCAGTCGCGTGCCGGGAGCAGTGATCAACGCCGACAACGGCGACGTCGCATGCGACCACTACCACCGCTACAAGGACGACGTCGCGCTGATGAAGGACCTCGGGCTCGACACGTACCGGTTCTCGGTGTCGTGGTCGCGCGTGCGGCCCGACGGGGGAGCGGTCAACCAGAAGGGGCTCGACTTCTACAAGCGGCTCGTCGACGAGCTGCGCGAGAACGACATCCTGCCCTGGCTGACCCTCTACCACTGGGACCTGCCGCAGGCGATCGAAGACCGCGGCGGCTGGACCCTGCGCTCGACGGCCGACCAGTTCACCGAGTACGCGCTGTCGGTGCACGATGCCCTCGGCGACCGGGTGACGAACTGGACGACCCTCAACGAGCCGTGGTGCTCGTCGTTCCTCAGCTACACCGGCGGAATCCATGCGCCGGGCCACTTCTCGATCACCGAGGGCCTGCTCGCCGCGCACCACCTGCTGCTCGGGCACGGGCAGACCGTCCGCGCGCTCCGCGAGCGCGACGCGTCGCTCGAGCTCGGGATCACGCTCAACCTCACGGTCGCCGAACCGGCCGACCCGGGCAAGCCCGCCGACGTCGACGCCGCGCGCCGCATCGACGGTCAGTTCAACCGGTGGTTCCTCGACCCGATCTTCCGCGCGTCGTACCCGGGCGACATCGTCGAGGACATCCGGGCGGTGGATGCCGAGGCGGTCGCCGCCCTCGAGGCCGCCACCCTGCCCGGCGACCTCGAGACGATCGCCCAGCCGCTCGACGCGCTGGGCATCAACTACTACCACGGAGAATTCGTCGGCGGCGAGCCGGACCCGAACCCGCCCGCCGCCGGCGATGCCCCCACCGACCGCGAGACCGGATCGCCGTGGCCCGCCGGGCACGACATCTTCTGGCACGAGCGCGGGCTGCCGCGCACGAGCATGCAGTGGGAGGTGCAGCCCGAGGGGCTCACCGAGCTGCTCGAGAACGTGTGGCGCGACTACGCCGAGGCCGCGGGGACGGCGCTGTACGTCACCGAGAACGGCGCGGCGTACGACGACGTGCTCGTGGGAGAGGGGGCGGATGCCGCAGTGCACGACGCCGACCGCGTCGAATTCCTGCGCGGGCACCTCGCCGCGACGCTCGCCGCCGCCGAGGCCGGCGTCGATGTGCGCGGCTACTTCTACTGGTCGCTGCTCGACAACTTCGAGTGGGCGTGGGGCTACGAGAAGCGATTCGGCATCGTGCACGTCGACTACGAGACCCAGCAGCGCACGCTGAAGGACAGCGCGCTGGAGTATCGTCGGGTGATCGCTGCGCGGGCCATCGACCTGGGGGCGGCCGCGGCCGCGGCATCCACTGCATCCGACGTCGTGACCCGCGGCATCCAGAGTTAGGCACCACACGTGAGCATCGACACGCCGCGCGCGTCAGCGACGATCGAAGAAGTCGCCGCTGCCGCCGGGGTGTCGCGCTCGACGGTCTCGCGCGTCGTCAACGGATCGACCGCCGTCAGCCCCGCGGCCCTCGAGGCCGTGCGGCGCGCGATCGACGAGCTCAGCTACGTGCCCAATCGGGCGGCGCGCTCACTCGCCTCACGCGCGACGATGGCGATCGCGCTGGTCGTGCCCGAAGACACCACGAGATTCTTCGGCGACCCGTTCTTCGCGGCGGTCGTGTCGGGCATCAACGCACGGCTCAGCCGGTCGGACTACGTGCTCAACCTGATCATCGCGAGCGACGATCCGGGCGACAAGACCACGACGTACGTGCGCAGCGGCGCCGTCGACGGCGCGATCGTCGTGTCGCACCACACGAGCGACACCTTCATCGACCGCATCGCCGCCGCCGTCCCCGTCGTCTACGGTGGTCGCCCGGTGCGCGAGCGCGAACGCGACTATTACGTCGACGTCGACAACGCCGAGGGCGCCCGCCGGGCGACTCGCTACCTGCTCGAGCGCGGCCACCGACGCATCGCGACGATCGCCGGCCCGCTCACCATGCCCGCGGGCACCGACCGCGTCGACGGCTTCCGTGAGGCGCTCGCGGAGGCGGGCCTCGAACCCGTCGGCGTCGAGGACGGCAACTTCACCGCCGACGGCGGTTCGGCGGCGATGCAGCGGATCCTGGATGCCGGTGAGCCCTTCGACGCGCTGTTCGTCGCGAGCGACCTGATGGCGCGCGGCGCTCTCGCGGTGCTGGGACGGCGCGGCATCCGGGTGCCCGAGGACGTCGCGATCATCGGCTTCGACGATTCGCCCGTCGCGACGAGCGTGCAGCCGCAGCTCACGACGATGCGCCAGCCCTCGCACGAGCAGGGTGCCGAGATGGCCGACGTGCTGCTGTCGCGCCTGGCCGGCGAGGCTCCGCCCCACGTGACGATCCTGCAGACCGAGCTCGTGGTGCGCGCCTCGGCCTGAGTTGCGAGGCGTGAGCTCGGTCGGCGAGGCCATGTGTACCGTACGCAGGACGACTTGCTCTCAGCAGCGGCCGGTTCCCCGGCAATCCGCGGTCGCGTCAGCGGCAGGTGCTCGAAGGTCCTGCATACGGTACGCACTCAGCCGCGGAGCGCCTCGGCGTGAGCTCGTTCGGCGGCGGTCACACCCCCGCGACGGCGGCGCGCAGCTCGTTGTGCCACGGATCGCGGAAGCCGAGCGTGCGGCCGTCGCCCTGCACGTCGATGCCGTAGTGGCGCAGCCGCTCGGCGAGGGCGCCCAGACCGTCGTCGTCCGGCAGTGCGAGGTCGACGCGGCCGAGGCCCAGCGCGGGCATGCGGGGCCCGGCGCCGCGTGAGTTCCACACGTTCATCGCCATGTGGTGGTGGTAGCCGCCCGCGCTGACGAACAGTGCCTGGTCGCCGAGGCTCGCGGTCGTGTCGAACCCGAGCGCGTCGACGTAGAACGCCCGCGCTGTGGCGACGTCACCCACCGAGAGGTGCACGTGGCCGATCGCCGCGGCGTCGGCATCCGTCGACCCGGTGGCGCCGGCCGCGTCGGTCAGGTGCTCGCGGAGGAACGCGTTGGGGTCGAGGTGCAGGGTCGCCATCTCGACCTGCCCGTGCGTCCACGACCACTCGCTGCGGTCGCGATCCCAATACAGCTCGATGCCGTTGCCCTCGGGGTCGGTGAGGTAGAAGGCCTGGCTGACGAGGTGATCGGCGCTGCCGGTGAACGTCTGCGGCGCGCGGCGCGCGACGCTGTACAGGGCGGATGCCAGAGCCGCCTGTGTCTCGAACAGGATCGCCGTGTGGAACAGCCCCGCCGAGCCGGGCGCCGCATGGCGCAGCGCGGCGTCGTGGCGCAGGATCACGAGCGGGCGGCCGGCCCGGCCCAGGGTGACCGTGTCGCCGACGGCATCCTGCACCTGCAGCGTGATGACGTCGCGATAGAACGCGGTCTGCGCGTCGAGGTCACCGACGAGCAGCGTCACGGCGCCCATCGCAGTGGCGGGGGCGAGGCGGGTGGATGCCGCAGCGGTCTCATTCACAAGCATGTACAACCCCGCATCGCGTCGCGTCATTCCGCGCGCCGCGCGCGGCGCGCCGCGCGCCGCGCGGGCCGTCTTATGACGAGCGGGCCGGTTGTGGCGCGTGCGCAACCGGCCTCCTCGACCGAAACCGGCCTTCTCGGCGCCGCGAGGTGGGATCAGCCCACGTTCTCCGGGTCGCCGCCGAGCTGGCCGATCGGAACGATGGGTCCACCGTCGTCGGCGCCGGTCTTGCGGGCGCGGGCGATCGCGTTGCCGACGTGGTAGATCACGAGGGCGGCGACCGTCCCCAGCACGATGGGCCCGAAGCTCAGGCTGCCGAGGTTCATCGTGTACTGCGCGATCGCCACGACGAAGGCGACGGCGACGGTGTACTGGTTGACCGGGCGCGAGAAGTCGACCTGGTTGTCGACCCAGATCTTCATGCCGATGACGCCGATCAGTCCGTAGAGCGCTGTCGTCACGCCGCCGAGCACGCCCGCGGGCATCGCGAAGATGACGGCGCCGACCTTGGGCGAGAAGGCGAGCACGACCGCGACGATCGCGGCGACCCAGTACGCGGCCGTCGAGTACACGCGCGTCGCCGCCATGACGCCGATGTTCTCGCCGTACGTCGTCGTGCCCGAACCGCCTCCGAGCCCGGCGATCGTCGTCGCGACGCCGTCGGCGAGCAGCGCCCGGCCGGTGTGCCGGTTGATCGAGGGGTCGCCGGTCATCGTGGCGACGCCGCGCACGTGGCCGACGTTCTCGGCGATCAGCACGAGGATGACGGGCAGGAACATCGGCAGCAGGCCCCATGCGGCGGGGTCCCCGACGGCCGGCAGATGGAACTCCGGCAGACCGACCCAGGCGGCATCTGCGACGCCCGACCAGTCGACGCGGCCCATGAGCGCGGCGGCCACGTAGCCGACCACGACGCCGAGGAAGATCGAGATGCGCCCGAGGAACCCGCGGAACAGCACCGCGAACAGGATGCAGGCGACGAGAGTGATCGTGCCCAGCAGCGCATCGGTCTGGAAGTTGTTCCACGCCGCGGGCGCGAGGTTGAGGCCGATGAGGGCGACGATCGCACCCGACACGACGGGGGGCATGAGCTTCTCGATCCAGCCGGTGCCGGTGGCCTGCACGAGGAATCCGACGCCGGCGAGGACGATGCCCACCGCCACGACACCCACGAGCGCCTGACTGATCTGCGCGCCCGTCTCGAGCGCCTGACCCGCGTTCAGCGCCGTGATCGGGGCGATGAACGCGAACGACGAGCCGAGGTAGCTCGGCAGCTTGTTCCGCGTCAGCACGAGGAAGACGATCGTGCCGACGCCCGAGAACAGCAGCGTCGTCGACACCGGGAACCCGGTCAGCAGCGGGACGAGGAACGTCGCGCCGAACATGGCCACGACGTGCTGCGCGCCGATCGCGATCGTCGCGGGCCAGCTCAGTCGCTCGCTCGGGGTGACGACGGCGCCGGGTTCGACGGTGCGGCCGTCTCCGTGCTGGGTCCAGATGGGCATGCGGGTGCTCCTCGGTCGTGCGGGTGGATGCCGAGCGTCACGCTACCTGGGAACTCCCTGAGCGTCGGGATGCGCGCCGACGTGCGCCGGGACGCCCGACTGTCAGGCCGTGAGCTTCTCGAGCAGTTCGCGGTACTTCGCGGCGGTGCGCTCGACGATCTCGGCGGGCAGCTCGGGAGGGGTGCCCTGCCCGTCCCACGCGGCGGCGAGCCAGTCGCGGACGATCTGTTTGTCGAAGCTCGCCATGCGCTCGGCCGGCGTCGTGCCGGTGCGCCAGGCTGCGGCATCCCAGTATCTCGACGAGTCGCTCGTGAGCACCTCGTCGGCAAGGGTCAGCGTGCCCTCGTTCGCTGCGCCCGTCGACGGGTCGAGACCGAACTCGAACTTCGTGTCGGCGAGGATCAGGCCCTTCGCCTCGGCGACGCGCGACGCGCGCGCGTAGATCTCGAGAGAGGTGTCGCGCAGCTCGGCGGCGCGCTCGGCGCCGACCAGCTCCTCGGTCTTCTCGAACGAGATGTTCTCGTCGTGTTCGCCGAGCGGCGCTTTGTAGGCGGGGGTGAAGATCGGCTCGGGCAGTCGGTCGCCGTCCTGCAGACCCGCCGGGAGTGCGATGCCGCACACGGTCTGCGAGACGCGGTACTCCTTCCACCCCGAGCCGGTGAGGTAGCCGCGGACGACGCATTCCACCGGGAGCATATCGAGCGTCCGCACGACCATGGCCCGTCCGGCGACGGATGCCGGAACGAGATCGACGGCGGCATCCGCGTCGTCCGCCGACAGCGCGTGCGACGCGGCGAGGTGGTTCGGGATGCGCCTGCCGCCGTCGCCGCCGGCGAGCTGGTCGAACCACCAGAGGCTCAGCGTCGTGAGCAGCTCGCCCTTGCCCGGGATGCCGGGCGAGAGCACGTGGTCGAACGCGCTGACGCGATCACTCGCCACGACGAGCATGCGTCCCGGGAGAGTGTCGGGCACGGATGCCCCGTCGCCCGCAGCGGGGCGGTAGAGGTCCCTCACCTTGCCCGAATACACGTGCGTCCAGCCGGGCAGGTCGTTCAGGGCATCCGTCACCCGTCCATTATCCGTGACACTTCAGCGGCGTCGTGAAACTGCAGCCACCGTCTGCTGTCTCACCACGCCACTGACGTCTCACGGTCGCGGGCGAGCGCCGCGCGGGTGTATAGTCCATGTGGACTAATCGATCCGGAGTAACCATGAAAGACGCTGTCGCACGCCTCACCCCACTGGGGGTCATGGTGCTCGCACTGCTGCGCGAAGACGCGATGCACCCGTACGAGATGATCCGCCTCATGCGGCAGCGCCACGATGACCGCATCGTCTCGATCACGAACGGCACGATGTACCACACCGTCGCCCGGCTCGAGAAGGGCGGCCTGGTCGCCGAGGTCGGCGTCGACCGCGACGGCAATCGCCCCGAGCGCACGACCTACGCGCTGACGGATGCCGGCGACGCCGCCGTCACGGAATGGGTGCGCCGCGAGCTGCCGCGTACCGACCGACCCGCCGAATTCCGGGTCGCGCTCGCCGAATCGCACAACCTGCCGCGCGACGAGGCGATCGCGCTGCTGCAGACCCGGCTGGCGGCACTGGCCGCCGACCTCGAGGTCCATCGCGCCGGCAGCGCGAAGGCGCGCGAGCACTCCGTGATCGAGCAGTACCTCGTCGAGGTCGATCGGCAGCTGGCCCTGCTGGCGGCCGACCACGATTGGCTCGCCGCGTTCCTCCCGCGGCTCGCCCACCCCGATTTCGTGTGGGGCGCACACGAGCAGACCGACCGTTACATGGCACAGAGAGAGGCCGCACGGCAATGACCGAACCTTCCACCACCTCGACCGGCGAGGACGCTACGCGTCCCCGCGCGACCCGGGCGCAGGCCGGCACACCGGCATCCACCGCGGGGTCCACCGCCGGCTCGACCCCCGCCCGCAACCCGTGGCCCGCCCTGTGGGCGCTCGTCATCGGGTTCTTCATGATCCTCGTCGACACGACGATCGTCTCGGTCGCGAACCCCGCCATCAAGGCGGCGCTCGACCCCGACACCAACAACCTCGACAACGTCGTGTGGGTCACCTCGGCGTACCTGCTCGCGTACGCCGTGCCGCTGCTGATCACCGGCCGGCTCGGTGATCGCTTCGGGCCGAAGCGCATCTACCTCATCGGTCTCGCGGTCTTCACTCTGGCATCCCTCGCCTGCGGCCTCTCCGGCACGCTGGCGATGCTGATCGCCTTCCGCGCCGTGCAGGGTCTCGGCGCGGCGCTGATGACGCCGCAGACGATGGCCGTCATCACCCGCACCTTCCCGCCGCAGCAGCGCGGAGCGGCCATGGGCCTGTGGGGGGCGACCTCGGGTGTCGCGATGCTCGTCGGCCCGCTCGCCGGCGGCCTGCTGGTCGACGGCTTCGGCTGGGAGTGGATCTTCTTCATCAACCTGCCCGTCGGCATCGTCGGCTTCGTGCTGGCCGCTCGGCTCGTGCCCAACCTCGAGACGCACGAGCACCGCTTCGACATCCTCGGGGTGTTCCTGAGCGCGATCGCGCTGTTCCTCATCGTGTTCGGGCTGCAAGAGGGCGAGCACTACGACTGGGCCGGGTGGGTGTGGGCGATGATCGGCGGCGGCGTCGTCATGATGGCGCTGTTCATCTGGCAGCAGGCCAAGACGAAGAGCGAGCCCCTCGTTCCGCTCGCCCTGTTCCGCGACCGGAACTTCTCGATCGCGAACTTCGGTATCTCGACGGTCGGGTTCACGGTGACGGCGATGTCGCTGCCGATGATGTTCTTCTACCAGCTCGCCCGCGGCCTCACGCCGACCGAGTCCGCGCTGCTGATGATCCCGATGGCCGTTCTCGCGGGCGTGCTCTCACCGCTCGCCGGGCGCGTGCTCGACCGGGTCGACCCGCGCGTGCTGCTCGTCCCGGGACTGCTGCTGACCTCGATCTCGCTGTTCTGGTACGCCGCACTCATGACGCCCGACACCGAGATCTGGATGTTCCTGCTGCCGTCGGCGCTCATGGGTATCGGCCAGTCGGGCATGTGGGGGCCGCTCGCCACGACCGCGACCCGCAATCTCGAACCGCGCCAGGCGGGCGCCGGCGCGGGCATCTACAACACGACCCGCACGATCGGATCGGTGCTCGGTTCGGCGGCGATCGCCGCGTTCATGCAGAGCCGCCTCGAGGCCAACCTGCCCGGCGCGGCCGATGCCGGCGGCGACTTCGGCTCGGGGCAGCTGCCCGACTTCGTGGTCAGCGGCTTCTCGGATGCCATGGCGCAGGCGACCCTGCTGCCCGCCGCCGTCCTGCTGATCGGCGTCGTCGCGGTGCTGTTCCTGCAGCGCCCCGCCCACCTCGCGAAGCGCTGACGCGGCGCGGCGGCGTCCGGCCGCCGCCACCGTTTCCGCGAGACTGCATTTGCGGGTCGAGACCCGGGCTTTTACCCACGATCTCGACCCGCAGGTGCAGTCTCGGTGTCGGCGGACGCTACTCGGCGACCGCGGCGGCGATGTCGCGGCGGTAGTGCGCGCCCTCGAGGGTGATCTCGCCGAGCGCGGAGTAGGCGCGGCCGCGAGCCTCGGCGAAGGTGTGCCCGACGGCGACGACGTTCAGCACGCGGCCGCCGGTGGAGATGAGGTCGCCGCCCGGGGCGTCGGGGCCGGCCGTCGCGGCGTGCGCGAGGTGCACGCCGTCGATGGATGCCGCCGCGGGCAGCCCCTCGATCGGGCGCCCGGTCTGCGGCGCCTCGGGGTAGCCCTCGCTCGCGAGGACCACGGTGATCGCGGCGGTGTCGGCGAAGGTCGGCGCGGGCTCGTCCTCGAGGTGCCCGCCCGCCGCCGACAGCAGCAGGCGTGACAGCGGCGAGGTCAGACGCGCGAGCACGACCTGCGTCTCGGGGTCGCCGAAGCGCGCATTGAACTCGATGACCTTCACGCCGTCGTCGGTGAGGATGAGCCCGGCGTAGAGCAGTCCGATGAACGGGGTGCCCTCGGCATCCAGCGTCCGGATCACCGGCTCGGCGACCGTGCGCGTGACCTCGTCGACGAAGGCGGCTTCGCTGCCGAACCGGTCGGCGAGCCACGGAAGCGGTGAGTACGCGCCCATGCCGCCGGTGTTCGGGCCGGCGTCGCCGTCGTAGGCGCGTTTGAAGTCCTGCGCGGGGCTGAGCGCGCGTACGGTGTCGCCGTCGCTCACGAAGAAGAGCGAGACCTCGGGGCCGGCGAGGAACTCCTCGACCAGCACGGGTCCGGTGGAGAGGTAGGTGGCGGCGTGCGCGAGGGCGGCGGCGCGGTCGTCCGTGACGATGACGCCCTTGCCGGCGGCCAGACCGTCGGCCTTGACGACGTGCGGGGCGCCGTAGTCGTCGAGCGCGGCCTCGACCTCCGCGCGCGTCGTGGCGCGGGCGGCGCGGCCGGTGGGGACTCCCGCGGCATCCATGATCCGCTTCGCGAATGCCTTCGACCCTTCGAGCTGCGCAGCGGCGCGGCCCGGGCCGAACACCGGGATGCCCCGCTCGCGCAGCAGGTCGGCGACGCCCGCGACCAGCGGCGCCTCGGGCCCGATGATCACGAGGTCGACGTGCTCGGCGTCCGCGAACTCCGTGACGGCGGCCGGATCGTTCGCGTCGAGACCCGCGGCGATGCGCGCATCGGCGGCGATGCCGGCGTTGCCCGGCGCGGCGATCAGGTCGTGACCGGCGCCTTCCCCCTTCAGGGCCAGCAGGATGGCGTGCTCGCGGGCACCGGAACCGAGGACGAGAATGCGCACCCGACCAGCCTACTGAGCCGGGTCGCCGACCCGACCGTACCGATTGCAGGACCGGCGCTGCGATCGCGGTCGCCGACCCCCGAAAATACGCGGCCTGCGCCGCCGCGTCGCGACGACGATCCTGCACTGGGTACGCGGCCGCGCCGCTAGCGTGGACCCATGGCGCGCAAGATCGGAGTCGACGACGGGCGTTCGGCGCTCGCGGCCATCGCCGCGGCTCGGGCGGCCGACGGCGAGCCGGCGCGCGCGGACTTGGCGACCGCGGTGCGGTATCTGCTGCAGCTGCTCGCCGAGAAGGCGCCCGGCAACACCGTCGAGGTGCGGGTGCCGCCGTTCGGGGCCGTCCAGGTGATCGAGGGGCCGCGCCACACGCGCGGCACGCCGCCGAACGTCGTCGAGACCGACCCCACGACGTGGATCGCCCTCGCAACGGGGGCGGAGGCGTGGGCGGATGCCGTCACCGCCGGCCGCATCGCGGCATCCGGCACGCGCGCCGACCTCGCCGCCCTGCTGCCGCTGCGCCCCTGAGAGCGGCTGCGGCGCGCGGGCGGGTGCCGCGTTCGCCCGTCCCGATTGGCTGCGGTGCGGCGGTGGAGGCGGCGAAACGGGACGGATGAGTGGATGCCGGTGCGCGCGCAGCCACGTTCGTCCGTCCCGCTGCGCAGCGCGGCGGCGGCGGCCCTGATCTGTCGATAGGGTGGAGTCAGGTTAGGCATTCCTAACTTCGTTGCGCCACACGGCGCCGCCCTCCGACCCGCTGGAGCCCACCGTGCGCTCGCCGTTGCCCTTCCGCCGCGCCCTCGCCGTCGGCGCGACTGCCGTCGCCCTCACGATCGCGATGCCGACGATGGCCGCCGCCATGTCAGCGACCGACGCCTCGTCAGCGACCACCGCCACGTCAACGACAACCGCCACCGCCACACCCACCGCCGCGGCCACACCGACCGCCGCCGCGGCCTGCACGGTCTCGCAGGCGCAGCTGACGTGGGGGTTCAAAGAGTCGTTCCGCTCCTACATCTCGGGCTCGATCGCGCGCGGCGCGTGGGAGCCGATCGACGGCGCCGGCTACACGACCCCCACTTTCACGTGGGCGACCGCGACCGGCACGGTCGCCCCGGACGGCGCGACGGCCGAGGTTTCCCTCCTCGGAGGCATCCACTTCACCGGCCATGACGGGCTGCTCGACACGACGATCGCGAACCCGACGATCGCGATGGATTCGCCGACCCACGCGGTGCTGCATCTCGACGTCAGCGGCGTCTCGATGGAGGCGGCCATGGCCGGCGAGGAGACCGCGGAAACCGTCGCGCAGACGCCGTTCGTCGACGTCGACCTCTCCGCCGCGACGATCACCGCCGCCGGCGACACCGTGACGATCACGGCGGTCGACGCGCCCACGTCGATCACCGCCGAAGGTTTCGCCGCGTTCGGCAACTACGAGACGGGCACCGCCTTCGACCCGCTCACTCTGCAGGTCTCGGCGACGTGCCCGGTCGTCGAGCCGACGCCGACCGCGACCGCCTCGCCGACAGCCCAGCCGATGCTGATCAGCGAGGAGACGGATGCCGAAGACATGCGCGAGACGGCAGGGGGCGTCGCGGTCGGTGTGGTGGCGGGCGTGGTCGCTGTCGCAGCAATCGTCACCACCATCGTCGTGACGCGTCGGCGCACGAACCCGGCGCCGGAGGACGGCCCCGCGTCCGGCGCGCAGCCGTGATGCTCGGGCAGCCCCGCAACGCGCGTCGCCGAGCCGCCACTGCCCTGCTCATCGCGGCGGCCCTGGCGCTCACGGCCTGCGCGGGCGACGGCCACGCGACGGCCGAGCTGACGGCATCCACCCCGCGCGTGCCGCTGGCGCAGCTCACGCCGCTCGCCGACCCCGCCTCCTACCAGGGACCGTCGACGGCCGTGCTGGGCGACGCCGAGATCGTCCCCGTCACGACCTCACCGGCACAGACCCTGCCGGTGACCCTGACCTCGCACGACCTCGACGGCGACGTCGAGGTCACAGTGACCGACACCTCGCGCGTGATCGCGATGGACCTCTCGGGCTCGCTCGCGGCGACCGTCGCCGGGCTCGGCTTCGGTGGCACGCTCGTCGGCCGCGACATCTCGACGACGTTCCCAGGGTCTGAGGACCTGCCGGTCATCACCTCGAACGGCCACTCGGTCAACGCAGAAGCGGTCATCGCGCAGCGCCCGACGCTCGTGGTCACCGACGGCAGCATCGGCCCGGCCGACGTCGTGCAGCAGCTGCGCGACGTCGGGATCACCGTCGTCTTCGTCGAGGAATCGTCGTCGTACGAGGGCGCGGCGCAACTCGCCCGCGACGTCGCCGCCGTGTTCGGCGCAGTGGATGCCGGTGAGCTGCTCGCCGACCGCATCACCGCAGACGTCGAGTCGACGGTTGCCGATATCGCCACTCTTGCACCAGCTTCCGCCGCCGACCGCCTGCGCATCGTCTTCCTCTATCTGCGCGGATCGGCCGGCGTCTACTACCTCTTCGGCGAAGAGTCGGGCGCCGACCGTCTGATCGAGGCGCTCGGCGGCGTCGATGTCGCGGGCGAACTCGGCTGGAACGGCATGCAGCCGCTCACCGACGAAGCCATGGTCGCGGCCGACCCCGACCTGATCCTGGTGATGACCGACGGCCTCGAGTCGGTCGGCGGCGTCGACGGGCTGCTGGCCGAGAAGCCCGCGATCGCCCTCACGGCGGCGGGGCAGCACCGCCGCTTCGTCGACATGGCCGACGGGCAGATCCTCTCGTTCGGGCCGCGCTCGGCAGAGACGCTCGACGCCCTCGCGCGTGCGATCTACGCCCCGGATGCCGAGGCCACGACCGCGGCGGAGCGTGCCGGATGACCGCCCCCGCGCCGGCATCCGGCCCCGTGCCCACCGCGCCCTCCATCTCCCCGCGCGCCAGAAACGCCCCCACGCCCAACCTCACCCCCGACCACCTCGCCGCGTCCCGCGCGGGCACATCCCCGCGCCGCCGCACGCTGGTCTACGGCATCACCGCGGCGCTGCTCGTGGTCGGCGTGATCGTGTCGGCAGGCGCCGGGCAGCTGCCGATCGGGCCCGCCGAAGTCGTCGGATCGCTGCTGCGCGCGGTCGGCATCCCGAACGCGTGGGCGCCCACCGAGCCGCTGATCGAGCAGACCCTCTGGCAGATCCGCTTCCCGCGCGTGGTGATGTCGCTGCTCGTCGGCGCGCTGCTGGCGGTCGCGGGCGCGGTCATGCAGGCGGTCTTCGCCAACCCGCTCGCCGAGCCCGGCGTCGTCGGCGTCTCGTCGGGTGCCGCGGTCGGCGCGGCGCTCGCGATCACGCTCGGCCTGACGATGTTCGGCGGCTGGACGACGGCCGCGTTCGCGTTCGTCGGCGGTCTCGCGGCGACGCTCGTCGTCTACGCGACGGCGCGGGCGAACGGGCGCACCGAGGCGGTGACGCTGATCCTCACCGGCATCGCCGTCAACGCGTTCACCGGCGCCGCACTCGCGTTGCTGATGTTCGCCGGTGACACGGCCTCGCGCGAGCAGATCGTCTTCTGGCAGCTCGGCTCGATGAACGGATCGCGGTGGCCCGAGGTCGCGACCGTCGCGGTCGTCGGCGCGATCGCCGCCGGAATCACGATCGGGCTCGCGCGCCAATTCGACCTGCTTGCCCTCGGCGACCGCACGGCCGCGCACCTCGGGGTGCGGGTCGAGCGCCTGCGCGTGTTCGCGATCGTCCTGGTCGCGCTGCTGACCGGGGTCGCGGTCGCCTTCGTCGGCATCATCGCGTTCGTGGGACTCGTCGTGCCGCACGTCATGCGGATGCTGCTCGGCCCGGCCAACCGCGCCCTGCTGATCGCGTCGCTGCTGGGCGGCGGCGCGGTGCTCGTGTACGCCGATCTGCTCGCGCGCACCGTCATCCCGTCGGCCGATCTGCCCATCGGCATCCTCACCTCGCTCGTCGGCGGGCCGTTCTTCTACTGGCTGCTGCGACGCAACCGGCGCAAGGCGGGGGGCTGGGGATGACCGGCACCGCCTTCGCGCTGCGCGGCGTCGGCTACCGCATCGGCACCGCTGCGATCCTCGACGACGTCACGCTCGACATCGCCTACGGGCGAGTGCTGGCGCTGGTCGGCCCCAACGGCGCCGGCAAGTCGTCGCTTCTCGGAGTGCTGACCGGTGACGCCAGGCCGTCGACCGGCGCGGTCACGCTCGACGGGCGTCCGCTCGGCCAGTGGTCGGCGCGCGAGCTCGCGCGCACGCGGGCCGTCCTGCTGCAGGCGAACCACGTGGCGTTCTCATTCACGGCAGCCGATGTGGTCGAGATGGGCCGCGCGCCCTGGATCGGGACGGACCTGGCGGATGCCGACGAGCAGCTCATCGCCGATGCGATGGCGCGCGCCGACGTCGCCCACCTCGGCCGGCGGGCCTACCCGTCGCTGTCGGGTGGCGAGAAGGCGCGGGTGTCGCTCGCGCGCGTGCTCGCGCAGGACACGCGCATCGTCATGCTCGACGAGCCGACCGCGGCGCTCGATCTGCGTCATCAGGAGGACGTGCTGCGCATCGCCCGCGATCTTGCGGCCGAGGGTCGTGCGGTGGTCGTCGTGCTGCACGACCTCTCACTCGCCGCGGCCTACGCTGACGCGGTCGCGATCATCGCGGGCGGGCGACTCGTCGCCCTCGGCGAGCCGGCGGACGTGCTCACCGAGGAGCGCATCGCCGACGTCTACGGCACCCCCGTGCGCGTGCTCGCCGACCCCGACACGGGGCGACCGGTGGTGCTTCCCCGCCGCGGGTCACCGCTGCCGCGCGGGTGAGCATGCGTGCGCATGCGTGCGCATGCACCGCAGATAAGGTTAGGCTAAGCTAAATCGAGTATGGGTGTTTCCCGAGCGCCCGCTGACTTTTCCCTGTACGCACACACTGGAGACTCCCTCGTGGAAGACAACCGGAGGCCATCGCTGCGACGCGCCCTCGCCGCCCTGCTGACCGGCGCGCTCGTCGCCGCCGGCGCGATCGTCGGCGTTGCCGCACCCGCCCAGGCGCTGGGGAACCAGGCCGTCTCGATCCCGACTGTCCCGCGCGACGGCGCGACCGTGACCGTCACGGGCGCGGACTTCGACCCCGCGGGCTTCGGTCTGTACCTGGGTCTGCGCGCGACCGGCAGCTCGACGGACCTCTACACCGTGTGGATCGACGACACGAACGTCGTCGGCACCCTCCCCGGCCTCGGCGCGACCGCACCGATGAGCGCAGACGGCTCGTTCGGCGTCGAGGTTCCCGTGCCCGCCTACAGCGCGAGCGGGTACACGATCGTGACGCGTGGCGCCCACGGGCAGACCAACCCGAACAACGACTCGACGACTCCCGTCGTCTACCAGGCGGCACCCGCGACCGCGACAGCGACCGCGCTCAGCGTCTCGCCGTCCGCGACCGCGATCGCCGGCAGCGCGGTGACGCTCACGGCCGCGGTCTCGCCCGCGGCCGCGGGGTCGGTGACGTTCTACGACGGCAGCGCGTCGCTCGGCACTGCCGCCGTGAGTGCCGGCAGCGCGACGCTCACGACGTCGACACTGGCGGTCGGCTCTCGGTCGCTGTCCGCCGCCTTCGCGCCCGCCGACTCGGCGGCCTTCGCGGGCTCGACGTCGGCGTCCGTCGGCTACACGATCACCGCGCCCGTCGTGTCGATCGCGACCACCACGACGCTCGCCGCAGCCGCCCCGTCGACGCGCGCGCTGCTCGGTCAGCCCGTCACACTGTCGGCTGCCGTCGCCGCGGCGACCGGCTCGGCGGCGCCGACCGGCACCGTCGAGTTCTTCGGCACCCCCGCCGGTTCGACGACGCCCGTCTCGCTCGGATCCGGACAGGTCGCGAACGGCAGAGCCAGCCTGACGACGTCGGCGCTGCCCGCGGGCGGCCAGAAGTTCACCGCATCGTTCGTGCCCACGGGCGACGCGTTCGCCGCCTCGACGAGCACGGCGAGCGCCAACTACGGCATCGTCGACACGTCCGCCCCCGTGCCGTACACGCCGGCGGCCGACGCCCTGACGAGCTCGGGAGCCACGGCATCCTGGGCGTTCTCGGCATACGCGAATGCGACCGGCGGTGCGGGCGCGTGGGCCAAAGCGGCCGACGGCGTGAACATCACGGCGACGACAGGCGCGGATTTCGCGTTCGCGAACGGCACGGTGCGCGCGGATGCCGGCGGAGCCCAGGTCTCGTTCGACGGCTGGTTCCGCATCACTCCGAACCCGGGCTACGGGGCGACCTTCACCGACCCGGTGCTGTCGATCCGCTCCGATGGCTCGGGCGTCTGGACGGCGGATGTCACCACGTTCGGCGACGCCGGTCAGGCGACGCACGACGACATGGTCTTCGCGACGTTCCGCGGCGCTGCGGTCGGAGCCCCCGGAGCCGCCGTCGACGCCGACATCGCGCTCGACTATGCGAACGCACTCGCGCGGGGATCCTTCAGCGCCGACTACGGCAACAGCTGGCCGGCGGCGTTAGTGCTGGCGCTCGACGCGCGCATCCAGGCGTACTTCTACCAGAGCAGCACCTCGGCGGCGAACCTCACGAAGCCTCCGTCCCCGCTGTCGGTGAGCTTCGACTGGCCGGCCGTCGAGGCGACCGCGACGACGCTGACGGTCGCACCCGCGACCCGCGCGCTGCGCGGCGACGATGTCACCCTCACCGTGGCCGTGACGAACGTCGACGAGGCCGCGCACGTGCCGAGCGGTTCGGTCGAGTTCTTCTCGATCGCGGCCGGCGCGAGCACGCGGGTCTCGCTCGGGAGAGCCGACCTCGTCACGGGCGGCGCGACGCTGAAGACCGACGGCCTCGCCGCGGGCGGGCACACCTTCGCCGCCGTGTACTCGCCCGACTCGGGCGCCTTTGGTGGGTCTGAGAAGGTCACGACCGCCAACTTCGGCGTCGTCGACGACGCGCAGGCGACGGCCTACCAGCCGGGCTCCGGAGCGGTCGTCTCCGACACCGCGGCGACGGCGAGCTGGGCGTGGTCGGCCTACGCGGACGGCTGGACCAAGGTCGCCACGGGTGACATCTCGGTTGTGGACGGCGCGTTCCGGTTCGCAGACGGCGTGGTCACCGCCGACGCGGGTGGGGCGGTCGTGCAGTTCGAGGGAACGCTGCGCGTCGAGGCCTACGCCGGATTCTTCCCGCCGAACGGCCAGTGGGTCGAGCTCGAAGACCCGGCGCTGCATCTGACGGCCGACGGCTCGGGAGTGTGGATCGCCGACGTGCGCACGGGCGCGGATGTCTACAGTGCGACTGCCGCGACGACCTCGCTGGTGGTCGGCACCTTCTCGGGCCTGCAGAACAGCGGCATGGGCAGCACCGGTGCACGCACCGTCACGTTCGACTACCTCGACACGACGGCCCGCGGCACGTGGCACGCCGACTACGGCAACAGCTGGCCCAACGCCTTCGTGCTGGCCGTCCCGAGCGCCATCCAGTCGTTCTACTACCAGTCGGGCACCACGGCGGCGCAGGCGACCAAGCCGGCGGCGGCGCTGACGGTCGACTTCGCGTGGCCGGTCATCGCCGACGACACCACCACGACGATTGCGGTCGCTCCGACGACCCGCTCGGTGCTCGGTTCCGATGTCACGCTGACGGCTGCCGTGTCGCCCGCGACGGCGACCGGTGCGGTCGAGTTCTTCGACACCCCGGCCGGCGGCACGAAGGTCTCCCTCGGCACGGCCGCCGTCACGAACGGCGTCGCGACCCTCACGACGAGCGCCCTGGCCGCCGGCGGCCACAGCTTCGCGGCGGCCTTCACGCCCGCGACCGCCTTCCACACGGCATCGGCCTCGGCGGCATCCGCGAACTACGGTGTCGTCGACACGTCGGCGGTCATGCCGGCAGCTCCCACGGCGGGCACGGCGGTCACCGACGTCACCGCGCGGTGGGACTGGTCGCAGTATGCGTCGGCGTGGACGAAGGTCGCCACCGGCAAGATCGCGGTCGACGGCCAGACCTTCGTCCTCTCCGGCGGCGCGGGCATCGTGGGGGCGGACGGCAGCGTGAAGCTGCAGTTCAGCGGAACACTTCGCGTCGAGGCCTATGCCGGGTTCTTCCCGCCGAGCGGCCAGTGGGTCGAGCTCGTCGACCCGACCCTCGTGATCGACGCGAACGGCGTCGGCACGTGGGCGGCCGACGTGCGCTCGGGCGCGGGGGCATACAGCGCCGCCGAGACGAAGCGCCTGACGGTCGCGACGCTCACCGGTGCGGCGCTCCCCGACTTCGCCCGAGCGTCCGTGAACGCGACCCTCGCCTTCGACTACGCCGGCACGACCGCCGCGGGAACGTGGTCGGTGAAGAACGGCACCGCGTACACGGATGCCTGGACGAACGAGTTCATCCTGGCGGCGCCCGCCGCGATCCAGGCGTTCTACCATGCGTCCGGCGCGGCCGCCGACGGGCAGAAGGCGCCCTCGGCCCTGTCTCTCGCGTGGACCGCACCGACCCCGGCGGCGCCGCAGGTAACGGTGACGCCGGCATCCGCCCTCGACCCGAACGTCGAGAACGTGATCACGGTCAGCGGCACCGGCTTCACCGGCCCGGGGGCGAAGAACGGTGTGTACGTGCTGCTCGGCGAGACCTCCCTGTGGGCGGGCGGGTCGGCGCTGCCGTCGACCGGCTGGGTGCAGCAGGCCTGGGTTCCGGCGGTCATCGGCGGCGGATTCACGACCACGCTGACGCTCCCGGTGGGCTCACTCGACCCGTCGAAGAGCTACCAGGTCGCGACGTCCGCGGCGCACGGGCTGTCGGTCACCGACCGCTCGCTCGACACCTTCACGCCGGTATCGGTCGCCCAGGTCACGGTGAAGCCGAGCATCACGGTGAGCGGCGATCTCGTCGCCGGCGGTACCGTCACGGTGTCCGGCGTCGGGTTCGAGGCCGGCGATCCGGTGGTCGCCACCGTGCACTCCGATCCGTTCACGCTGGGCGGCGCGACGGTCGCGTCCGACGGGCGCTTCACCGTCAGCGGCACGCTTCCGGCGGCCTTCCCGGCCGGCGCGCACACCGTCATCGTGACGGTGAACGGCGTCGAGATCGCGTCGGCGTCGGTGCAGATCGCCGCGGCGCCCACCGCAGAGACCCCCGCCGTCGCGACGTGCACGGCGCAGGCCGTCTCGGGCGCGTCGATCAGCTGGGGCGTGAAGCAGAGCTTCGTGGAGTACATCAACGGACCGATCGCGAACGGCTCGGCATCCATCGGCTGGGGCTCCGGCTCGGGGTCGTACAACACCGACGAGAACCTCGGACGGGTCGGCTACGGCGGCGGTGCGACCTTCTCCGGTCACGGCGGCCTGCTCGACCTGAAGATCTCGAACCCCACGATCCAGGTGACGGGGGCGCGGAGTGCGACACTCAGCGCATACGTCTCGTCGGCCGCGTACGGCGGCAACCCCGCCGTCAACGGTCGTGTCGTGCTCGCGAGCCTCGCGCTGCCGGCAGCGTCGACCTCGGGAGGTTCGATCAGCTGGTCGAACGCGTCGGCCACGCTGACGGCATCCGGCGCAGCGGCGTTCGGCGGGTTCTACACCGCCGGCACCGCGATGGACCCGGTCTCGTTCCGGTTCCCCCTGGGTGCCGAGGTGCCGTGCGACCCGACGACCTCGGGCGAGCTCGCCGCGACGGGCGGCACGTCGCCGGAGGGCACCGTGTGGCTCGGCCTCGCGCTGCTCGTCCTGGGCGCGGGCCTGGTCGTGCTGCGCCGACGCCGCACCGCCGTGCACGAAGGCTGACCCGGACCGGATGCCGAACCCCCACCCCACCTCGGGGTGGGGGTTCGGGGCCTCGGGCGCCGCGCAGGGCAACGAGACTCGCGCCGACCGAGGCAGCGGCTGGCGCCGATGATCGCGTGACGCCCCGCGCCTCGCGCCGAGTGGGACAATGGAAGGATGACCGAGTCCGCCGAGCACCGCATCGAGACCGCGCGCGTGCGCCGCAGCCCCCGCTACGCGATGTTCCTCGTGGCGGGCGCGGTACTCGGCGTCGTGGTCGCGCTCGTGCTGACCTTCGCGTTCGGCCCGGCCGGCTCGAGCCCGTCGACCCAGGTCGTCTACTCGTCGGCGCAGGTCTTCGGCTTCCTGGCGCTGGTGTGCATCACGATCGGTCTCGCGGTGGGCGGCGGCGTCGCGCTCGTGATCGACCGCAGCCTCTCGCGCCGCGCCCGCGAGGTGCGCATCGACCACGAGCGGGTCGAAGTCGTGGATGCCGACGACGACCCCTCGACACGCTCGGCGACCGGCGCCTGACGCGACCGGCGCCTGACCCGCGCACTCGCTGCCGCCGACAACAGCCACCCGCCGCCGCGCCCGACCTCACGCGATGTCGGCGATGACCGGCCCGATCGCGGCGTCGAACGCCACGACGTCGCCACGCAGCCCGTCGGTGACGGCGATCGTCAGTGCTCCGATCCACCACACCCCGCGCTGCCCGAACGGCAGCACCTGCACGTTGAGCTCGAACGAATGCGCCCGCCGGCCCGCGCTGCGCTCGTGCTGTGCGATCGCGCTCGCATACGCGCGGTACGACGCACCCGTGCCGATGCCCGCGCGGTACCGCTCGTGCATCGATCGGGCGTACGCCACGGCATCCACCCCGTGCGGCGCGATCGCGGCGGTGAGCTCGTCGAAGCCCTCCGTCGGCAGCGCGACGAGCATGTCGAACCCCGGCACGAGTTCGAGCGGCACCGGCGACGGATGCGCCTGCGGCTCGACCGTCATCTCCCAGTAGGCCCGCCACTGGCGTTCGAGCGCCGCGGCATCGTCGTATTCGCCGAGGGGCTGCACCGCCGGCACCCCGCGCAGGTGCGGCAGCTCTTCCGGGGTGCGGATGCCGAGGATCTGGCGCAGATACAGCGCGACGAGCACCGGCAGGCCGGCGTCTTCCCGCACGACCCACTCCGGTCCACCCGCTGCCATGTCGCCATCCTAAGAGGCAGTGCGCACCATGGCACTCGGTCGGCACCGGCATCCGGGCCGCACCGCACCCGCCTTCCGCCCCGGTAGGCTGGACGCGTGGCCCAGTCCCCACAGAATCCCTACACCGAAGCCGGCGTCGACACCGCGGCGGGCGACCTCGCGGTCGAGCTCATGAAGTCGGCCGTCCGGCGCACCCACGGCCCCGAAGTCCTCGGCGGCGTCGGCGGGTTCGCGGGCCTGTTCGACGCCTCTGCACTGCGCGGCTACACCGCGCCGCTGCTCGCCACGAGCACCGACGGCGTCGGCACGAAGGTCGCGATCGCGCAGGCCATCGACAAGCACGACTCGATCGGTCAGGACCTCGTCGGCATGGTCGTCGACGACATCGTCGTCGTGGGGGCCAAGCCGCTCTTCATGACCGACTACATCGCGTGCGGCAAGGTCGTGCCCGACCGCATCGCCGACATCGTCCGCGGCATCGCGACGGGCTGCGAGCTGACCGGCACCGCCCTCGTCGGCGGCGAGACCGCCGAGCACCCGGGCCTGCTGGGCATCGACGACTACGACGTCGCGGGTGCGGCGACCGGCATCGTCGAGCAGGACGACGTGCTGGGCGCCGACAAGGTGCGCACCGGCGACGTCGTGCTCGCCCTGGCATCCAGCGGCCCGCACTCCAACGGCTACTCGCTGATCCGGCACATCGTCACGAACGCGGGAATCTCCTACGGGGCGGATGCCGCGGACTTCGGCCGCACGTGGGGCGAGGAGCTGCTCATCCCGACGCGCCTGTACACGCGGCCGCTGCTCGGCGTCCTCGAGCAGGTGCCCGGGGCGATCCACTCGCTCAGCCACGTCACCGGCGGCGGCATCGCGGCGAACCTCGCGCGTGTGCTGCCGGTCGGCACGTGGGTCGACGTCGACCGTTCGACGTGGATGCCGCTGCCCGTCTTCCGTGTGCTCGCCGACCTCGGCGGGCTGAGTCTCGAGAGCACCGAAGGCACCTGGAACCTCGGCGTCGGCTTCCTCGCGGTCGTCGCGGCAGACCGGGTGGATGCCGTGATCGCCGCCCTCGACGCGGTCGACGTCGAGAGCTGGCAGGTCGGCGTCGTGCACGCCGGCGCGGCACCAGACGACGGCCACGGCCACTTCGAGCAGGGCGCGAAGGGCGTCGACGGCGGCGCGGTCCGCTTGGTCGGCGCGTACGCGACGTCAGCCTGAGCGCAGAGAAGGACTGAGCAACACCACATGTGCGGAATCGTCGGGGTCGTCGGTCAAGAGGGCGTCAATCAGGACATCTACGACTCGCTGCTGCTGTTGCAGCACCGCGGGCAGGATTCGACGGGCATCGCGACCGCCGAACCCAACGGGGTGTTCCACCTCTTCAAGGCCAAGGGCCAGGTGCGCGAGGCGTTCCGCACCCGCGACATGCGGGCGCTGCTCGGGACCATCGGCCTCGGACACGTCCGCTACGCCACGAAGGGCACCGCGTCGAGCGAAGAAGAGGCGCAGCCGTTCTACGTCAACGCGCCGTACGGCATCGTGCTGGTGCACAACGGCAACCTGACCAACACGCGCGAGCTCACCGACGAGCTCTTCCGCAAGGATCGCCGACACCTGAACACGAGTTCCGACACCGAGCTGCTCGTCAACGTGCTCGCCAACGAGCTGCAGTCGTCGATGACGGGTCTCGACCTCGACCCCGCGCAGGTCTTCCAGGCCGTCTCGCGTGTGCACGAGCGCGTCGAGGGCTCATATGCCTCGATCGCGCTGATCGCCGGGTACGGCCTGCTCGCGTTCCGCGATCCGTTCGGCATCCGCCCGCTGATCATCGGCACGCGTCCCACGCTGGATGCCGCGGGCGAGCGCACCGGCCGCTACGAGTGGGTCGTCGCGTCCGAATCGCTCGTGCTCGAGAACGGCGGCTTCGAGGTCGTCCGCGACGTCGAGCCGGGTGAGGCCGTGTTCATCGATCTCGACGGCCAGCTGCACACGCAGCAGTGCGCGAAAGACCCCAAGCTCGTGCCGTGCTCGTTCGAGTACGTGTACCTCGCCCGCCCCGACTCGGTCATGAACGGCATCTCTGTGTATGAGGCGCGGCTGCGCATGGGCGACCGCCTCGCCGACACGATCGCGAAGTACACGCCCAAGGGCGCGATCGACGTCGTCATGCCGATCCCAGACTCGTCGCGTCCCGCTGCGATGCAGGTCGCCCGCAAGCTCGGCATCGAATACCGCGAGGGCTTCTACAAGAACCGCTACATCGGCCGGACGTTCATCATGCCGGGGCAGGCGGTGCGCAAGAAGAGCGTGCGCCAGAAGCTCAACGCGATGTCGAGCGAGTTCAAGGGCAAGAACGTGCTGCTCATCGACGATTCGATCGTCCGCGGCACGACCTCGAAGGAGATCATCCAGATGGCGCGGGATGCCGGCGCCAAGAGCGTCACATTCGCCTCGGCCGCCCCGCCCGTGCGCTACCCGCACGTCTACGGCATCAACATGCCGTCGCGCCACGAGCTCGTCGCCCACGGGCGCACCATCCCCGAGATCGCCGAAGAGCTCGGCGCCGACTACATGGTGTACCAGGAGATCGACGACCTCAAGGCGGCGATCCTCGAGGGTGCCCCCGACGTCGAAGACCTCGATCTCAGCTGCTTCGACGGTCGCTACGTGACGGGCACCGTTTCCGACGAGTACCTCGCCTGGGTCGAGGGCACGCAAGAGAGCTGAGCCTCGGCGTGCCGCGACCCCCTGCAACGGGCATAGGCTCGATGGAGTGACTGACCTCCCTGCCCGCCCGCTCTGGCAGGGTCGGGCGATCGCGCTGATCGGGATCGTCCTCGTCGCGTTCTCCCTGCGCTCCGCGGTCGCCGCACTGTCGCCGATCCTCGCCGAGGTCGAGACCGATTTCGCCGTTCCGGTGGTGATCGTAGGACTCATCGGCGCCGCGCCGCCGGTGTGCTTCGCCGCTCTCGGCATCCTCACCCCCGCTCTCGAGCGGCGCTTCGGGCTCGAACGTCTCGCGGTCGCCGCCATGGTCGTCGCCGCTGCGGCGATGGTCGCCCGCGCGTTCGCCGGCGATGCTGTCGTGCTGCTGATCGCGACCGCCGTGCTGTTCGCGGCGATCGGCGTCGGCAACGTCGTGCTGCCGCCGCTCATCAAGGTCTACTTCCCCGACCGCACCGGCTTCATGACCGGTCTGTACTCGTCGCTTCTCGCCATCGCCGCGTTCGTCCCGCCACTGGTCGCGGTGCCCGTGGCGGATGCCGCGGGGTGGCGCTTCTCGCTCGGCCTGTGGGCGGTGTTCGCTCTGGCGGCGATCGTGCCGTGGGCGGTGCAGCTCGTCGTCGACGCGCGCGGCGGCGCGCCATCTCGACAGGCCGGAGGGCCGGCTGCGGCAGAGGGTTCCGTCGGGGTTGTGGAGGGAGTCGGCGTCGAGGGTTCGGTCGACGTCGACGAGCCGGCGCCCGGCGTGCTGGGCCGCCTGCCGCGCATTCCGCTGGCGTGGGCGCTCGCGCTGACCTTCGCGATCTCGTCGGCGAGTGTCTACGTGTGCTTCGCGTGGCTGCCCGAGGTGCTCGTCGAGATGGCCGGCGTCTCGCACGCCGAAGCCGGCGCGCTGCTGTCGCTGTTCGGCGCGATGGGGCTGCCGTGGTCGATCCTCGTCCCGCTCGCGATCACGCGGTGGCACCGCGTCGGCATCCTGTATGCGATCGCGCTCGTCGCGGGCGTTGCGGGTGCCGCAGGCATGGTGCTGGCACCGACCGCGGCGACGGTGCTGTGGGTCGCGCTGCTGGGCGTGCCGCAGGGGCTCTTCCCGGCGGTGCTCGTGCTGATCCAGCGACGCGCACGCACGCGCGAGGGTGCGGTGGCGCTGTCGAGCTTCTCGCAGAGCGTCGGCTACGCCGTCGCGGCGATCTTCCCGCTCGCTTTCGCGGTGCTCCACGCGGTCACCGGCGGGTGGGAGGCCGCGATCGTCCTCTTGGGTGCGCTCTTCCTGCTGGCGATCCCGGCAGGGATCATCGTCACGCGCACGCGCACGATCGAAGAAGAGTGGGAGAAGCGCCACGGAGCATGGCGCTGAAAGTCAGGCCGTTTCGACCTTGTCTTCGTCTTCGTCCGCGTACTGGTCGGCCCACTTGTCGACGTACTGATCCTCGTCGTGGTGACCCAGCTCCTTTTCGAGCGCGGAGTAGTTCACGTTGTAGGTGTCGTACTTCAGTTCGCGAGCGATCTTGGTGTGCTTCGCCTTCTGACGGCCACGCCCCATGCGAGACCCCCTCATTTCTGAAGTCAGGGTGGTGCGGCTGCGTTCGCACTCACCCGATGCATACACGATGCGTTCGATCCGGCGCGAGGCCGGGAAGAGTAGCATTCAGGATAACACGGGGCCCCGCGACCCTCGCGGATCTCGGGGCGAGAGAGCGGAAGGTGTCATGGCGGACGCACAGGCAGACGGGGTTCCCACACACGCGGTCATCGTAGGGGTGATCCCCGACCAGCCGACGCGTGTGCTGAAAGAAGCGGGGCGCTACGCGAAGCTCTTCGGAGCTCCCCTGATCGTCGCCCACGTCGACGTCACCCGCTTCATCACCTACGAAGACCCCGACGGCTACGTCAACTCCGCACCGATCGACATCGACATCGCGACCGGCGAAGCGCAGCTGCGGCTGGTGACCGACATCGCGGCATCCGTGCTCGGCGAGTCGGGCGCGGCGGGGCTCACCTGGTCGGTGATCCAGCGTGTCGGTGACCCCGCGCTGGCGATCAAGCAGCTGGCCGAAGAGTCGCAGGCGCGCCTGATCGTCGTCGGCACGCGCCGGCGCGGCTTCGGCGAGTCGGTCCGCGAGTTCTTCACAGGGTCGGTCGCGGCGCGCCTGGCGCACCGCCAGCCGCGCCCGATCCTCGTCGTGCCGCTCGAAGAGCCCGCCTCCGACGACGAGGAGCTCTGGCCCGCCGGCTGACCGGTATCAGCCGCCGCGCCCCCGCCTCCTCACTGAGAGACCGACCACCGAGGTCGGTCGCCGGGGGAGGCGAAGGCGATGAGAGACACGATGTGGACGGCCGCGGGGGTCGCGGACCTTCAGCAGGCGGCGCTGGCCGAGGCGCGTCGCTTCATGCGCGAGGCGAAGGGTGACAGACGCGTCGCGACGGAGCTCGTTCTGGACCGTGTGCGCGAGCTCGGCTGGATCAGCGACGATGAGCGGGCGCTGCTGACGAAGATGTACGCGGCCGATCGGCGCCCGCAGAACGCTCGGCGTTCCCGAGGCGACGCGACCGCCGCCTACCTCGAGGTGCGCGGCATCTACGGCGACATGCTCGCCGGCGGCGCAACCGGCCCGGTCGCGATCGCGCTCGCCGCCGGCGTCGTCGGATCCTACGAACCCGTCGACGGCGGCGACGGCACGACGGTCGTCTATGCGAAGAGCACCCGAAGCTACCAGGGGATCCTCGGTGGTGCGGGTGCGATCATCGGCGGCGCGTTCGGCGGCGCTCCGGGCGCCGCGATCGGGGGAGCGATCGGCGGGGTCATCGGCACGATCGTCGACGACTGCAAGGACTGACCCGTCAACGGCCGCGCAGCGGAGCCGCGGCATCCACAGAATCGGAGACGCGCACCGGAATCGGACGCGCGGGCGCGCGCCATCCGATTCCGGTGACGATCTCCGATTCCGGTGCAGGTCGGTGCGGGCCGCTCAGCCGCGCAGGGCGCGGGTGAGCGCGCGCTGCGCGTCGTCGAGCGCCCGGCCGAGGTCGTCGACGGCGGATGCCGCGACGGCGCCCCCGTGCGCGAGGTGCGTGCGCAGGTCGGCCCGCACGTTCGCGCGGAACTCGGCGACGAGCGCTTCGGCACGACGGGTCTGCTCGCGCGCGTCCGCGCGCGCGGTGTCGCCCGCGGTGGATGCCGATGACGCGCGCTGCTTCGCGGCATCCTGATCGCTGCGTGCGGCCGCCGCGAGGTCGGCGCGCAGGCTCTTCATCGCGGCGCGCACGTTGCCGCGCACCTCATCCGCGATGAGGCGCACACTGTCGGCGAGGCCCGCCTCGATGCCTTCGAGCTCGCCCGCGCGTGCGGCCACTTCGGCGCGACCCGCGTCGGTGATGGCGTAGACGGTCTTGCGGCCGTCGACGCTCTTGGTGACGAGAGCTTCGTCTTCGAGCTTCGCCAGCCGCGGATAGATCGTGCCGGCGCTGGGCGTGTACGTGCCGCCGGTGCGGTCGGACAGCGCCTGCATGAGGTCGTAGCCGTGCCGCGGTGACTCGTCGAGCAGGTTGAGCAGGTAGAGGCGCAGGTCGCCGTGCGAGAAGACGGGCGCCATGATCAGGCCTCCTCGATCGGGGTCGCGGTCTCGGCCGAGGCGACGGATGCCGCGCGGCGCAGCACCGTGATGGCGCCCGACACCGTGTTCGCGCGCAGGTCGGCGAAGCTGCCGCTGAGCTCGCCGACCGAGTCGGTCCAGTTCGTGGGGCCCGAGCCCGAGCGCTTTACGCCGTCGACGAGCACGCGCCCGCTGACGGTGCGCAGCACGAAGTTGGCCGGGTGCCCTTCGTCGAGTCGCACGGTGGCGTCGCCCGAGACGGTGTTGAGGCTGACGGCATCCACGCGTCCCGTCGAGTCGACCATGAGGTCGCCCGAGACCGAGTCGATGGTCGTCCTGCGGATGGTGCCGGACGCGGCGACCTCGCCCGAGACGGTGTTGGCGCTGAGCGTGCCGTCGAGCGCGCGGATCTGCACGTCGCCGGACACGGCGTTGACCGTGAGATCGCCCGCGAGGCCGTCGACGATGATGTCACCCGAGACGGTGTTGAGTCGGGCGCCCGAGCCGAGGCCCGACACGAGGGCGCTCGCCGAGACGACGCCGAGGTTCACGGCGACGCCTCGCGGGACGGCGACGCTGATCTCGGTCTTGGGGCCGGCGGTGCCGAAGTTGCGGAACACCTCGAGGAAGTTGTCCCACCGCAGCTGCGGGTGGTCGATCTCGACGGTGTCGCCCGACGCCTCGATGCGCAGGTCCTTGATCGTGACGCTGTGCACCTCGATGCGGACGCCGGGTTCGTCGTGAGCGACGACGTCGATCTGCCCGCCGACGAGGCCGACTTTGAGCTTGCGGATGTCTTCGAGGTCGATCACCCGGGTCTCGCCCGGCTTGATGAGCCACTTCTCGAGGGTCATGGGTTCTCCTGTACGGTCGATCGCGATTCGAGATATATCGCGTTGAGGCGACAGTAACACGATATATCTCGATTTCGCGAGCCCGAATCGGAACCGGGGGCATGCGGAGGACTTGACTTTGACGCAACGTCAAGATTTAGCGTGGGTGTCATGAACGATTGGTCGATCCAAGAGGTCGCGAAGCTCGCCGGTACGACGAGCCGCACGCTGCGGCACTACGGCGACCTCGGCCTGCTGCCCGCCAGCAGTGTGGGCCGCAACGGATATCGGCGGTACGACAGCGCCGCGCTCGTGCGACTGCAGCGGATCCTGCTGCTACGGGGTCTCGGGCTCTCGCTGCCGCAGATCGGCGAGGTACTCGCGCGCCCCACGACGACCGAGAACGCTCTCGAGGGCCACCTCGCGTGGCTGCGCGACGAGCAGAGCAGGCTGGCGCGGCAGATCGCGTCAGTGCAGGCGACCATCACGACACTCAAGAAAGGAGAGGAGCCCATGGCGAAAGACATGTTCGACGGGTTCGATCACACGCAGTACGAAGACGAGGTCACCGAGCGGTGGGGTGCACAGGCGTACGCCGACTCTGCCGGATGGTGGAAGGGCATGGATGCCGCGGCCCAGGCCGACTGGAAGGCGCAGCTCTCTGCGCTGAACGCAGACTGGCAGGATGCCGCCGCGCGCGGTGTCGACCCTGCCGCGCCCGAGGCGCAAGACCTGGCCGCCCGCCACGTCGCCTGGCTGCGGGCAATCCCGGGCACGCCCGCGGCCGACCCCGACGGCGACATCGCCGGCTACGTCCGTGGCCTCGGCGAGATGTACGTCGCCGACCCGCGGTTCGCCGCGAACTACGGCGGCGACGCAGGAGCGGCCCTCGTGCGCGATGCGCTCGCGGTGTATGCAGACACGCAGCTCTAGGTCGTCGTGACGGGAACACGAAACGGCGCCCCTGCGCAAAGCGGGGGCGCCGTTTCGGTGCAGCGGAAGAGGCTCGATTACGCCCTGCCGCCGCGCACGACTCGCAGCAGGAACGCGATCAGGGCGATGACGCCCACGATCAGCGCGACCCACAGCAGCCAGTTGGCGGTGGCGCCGATTCCGCTCGTGATCGCGAGCACGACGGCCACGACGATGATGATGATAAGTGCGATATTCATGGGATGTCCTTCCTCGGGGGGGACCATGACCACCCGAAACTACCGCCGCGCGGCCGAAACAGTCGCCCCCTTGCGCCGCCCTCGCGGCCTGCGGTAAGGCCGGAGTATGCCGCAGAACCAGACACCGAACAGCCTGAAGGATCCCGACCTCTACGAAGAGCTGCGAAAGCAGGGCGACTCGAAGCAGAAAGCCGCGCGCATCTCGAACGCGGTCGCCCGCGACGGCGCGAAGGCGGTCGGCCGGCGCGGCGGCGAGTCGGGCTCGTATGACGACTGGACCGTGCCCGAGCTCCGGAAGCGTGCGAAAGAGCTGGGCATCACGGGCTACTCCGGCAAGCGGAAGGCGCAGCTCGTCGACATGCTGCGAGACTCGTGACATGACGAAGGCTGACGGGCTCTTGACGTGAGAACGGCCGAGGGCGCCTGACCGTGCCGCGACTGAAGAAGGTGCGCCCCGGCGTCGACCTCGGGTACCGACGCATCCGCGCGGGCAGCGGATTCCGGTACACGGATGCCGATGGAGCCGCCCTGCCGGCATCCGAGCGCGAGCGCGCCGTCGCGCTCGTGATCCCGCCGGCGTGGACCGACGTGTGGATCAGTGCCGCCCCCAACGGGCACATCCAGGCGACGGGAGTCGACGAGGCCGGTCGCCTGCAGTACCGCTACCACCCCGACTGGTCGGCCGGTCGCGACAAGGGCAAGTACGCCCGCGCGCTGCAGCTCGCCGAATCGCTGCCCCGCGCCCGCAGCCGGGTGACCACCTCGCTGCGCCGCGACGACATCGATCGCGAGCGCGTGCTGGCCACCGCGTTCCGGCTGCTCGACCAGGCCGCCCCACGCGTGGGGACGGAAAAGTACCTCACGCGGCACGGCAGCCGCGGGCTCACGACGCTGCAGCGGCGGGATGCCACGGTCGCGGCATCCGTCACGAGCCTGCGCTTCCCCGGCAAGAGCGGCAAACGGCAGAGCCTCGACATCGACGACGCCGACCTGGCCGCCGTCGTGACACTGCTCGCGGCGGGTCGCCCCGGTGCCCCCCTGCTCGCGTATCGCCGGGGTCGCCGCCGCGTCGCGCTGACCCCGAAAGACGTCAACGTTTACGTGCGCACGATGACCGGCGGCACCTTCTCGGCGAAGGACTTCCGGACCCTCCGCGGCACGATCCTCGCCGCGGAAGCGCTCGCGCGGATCGGCCCCGCCCGATCGAAGACCGACCGCAAGCACGCCGAGGTGCTCGCGGTGAAGGCCGCGGCCGAGGCGCTCGGCAACACACCGACGGTCGCCAAGGGGTCGTACATCGACCCCCGCGTGTTCGCGCGCTACCGCTCCGGCGCGCTGCTCGACACCGCGGTGTCGCCCGAATCGGCGATCCGCGCGCTCATCCTGGGGTGACGCGGCCCTAACGTGGGGATCGTGAGCCGCGCTGACGACCGAGACCCGTGGTTCTCGCCGGCCGGGTTGGCGGTCGTCATCCTCGGCGGAGCCGTCGGGGTGGCGCTGCGCGCGGCGATCGTCATGCCGCTCACCGCCGCCACGGGCGGGCCTGACGGCATCCATCCGCTCGTCGTCCCCGCCGTCACCCTCGCGGTCAATGTACTCGGGTCGTTCCTGCTGGGCGTCGTGGTCGGCGCGCTCGGCGACCGGCATCCGAGCGGCAGGCTCTTCCTCGGCACCGGGGTGATGGGCGGCTTCACGACCTACAGTGCGTTCGCGGTGCAGTCCGTCACGACGTTCACGGCCTCGCCGTTCGTCGGGCTGGCGCTCATGGCCGCGTCGGTGTTCGCGGGAGTCATCGCCGCCGGCATCGGGCTGGTGCTCGGGGGTCGCGCCGCGGGGCACCCCGACGAGATCGAGACCGTGGAGGGCGCCGAGTGAGCGGCCTCGACTGGACCCTGCTGATCGTCGCCGGCGGCCTCGGCGCCGGCGCCCGCTACCTGCTCGACGCGCGCATCATGCGGGGGAGGCGCGACGCCTTCCCGCTCGGCATCGCGATCGTCAACCTCACCGGGTCGTTCCTGCTGGGCGTGCTCACGGGGCTCGGCCCCGTCATCGCGCCGGTGTGGCTGAGCGTGCTGGGCGTAGGAGTGCTGGGCGGGTTCACGACCTTCAGCACGGTGTCGGTCGACACGGTGCTGCTCGCGCAGCGCGGCCGACGCGACTGGGCGTGGACGAACCTGCTGGGCACGCTCGTGCTGTGCCTCGTCGCGGCGGCGCTCGGTCTGCTGCTCGGCGGCCTCTTCCCCCGCTGAGGGGCGGCCCGGTGCGGGCGCTCGTCCGGGCGACAGCCGGGCGTGCGCGGCGTGCGAGAATCGAATCGATACATCTCTGTATCGGATCACGCACCTACGAAGGCAGCCCGTGTCGCACCTCGCCGTCCTCAGCCTCAAGAACCGCGCGCTCATCGCGCTCGTCACGATCGTCGCAGCGGTGTTCGGTGGTCTGGCGCTCACCAGCCTCAAGCAAGAGCTCATCCCCTCGATCGAGTTCCCGCAGCTCTCGATCGTCACGACCTACCCGGGCGCCTCGCCCGAGGTCGTCAACAACGACGTCTCGACACCGATCGAGAACGCGATCCAGGGGATCCCGGGGCTCGAGTCGACGACGGCGACGAGCACGACGAATGCCTCGATCATCCAGGCATCCTTCACCTACGGCACCGATCTCGCCACGGCCGAGCAGAAGATCCTGCAGTCGATCAACCGCATCAAGTCGACCCTGCCCGAGAGTGTCGAGCCGAACGTCGTGTCGTTCTCGATCGACGATCTGCCCGTCATCGCGCTCGCCGTCACCGGCTACGACGACGCCGAGACCATCCAGGCCCAGCTCGAGGCGAGCGTCATCCCCGACATCGAAGACGTCGACGGCGTCGCCGCGGCATCCATCCTCGGCGGCCAGGGTCAGCGCGTCACGATCACCCCCGATCAGGCGAAACTCGCCGCCGCCGGCTACACGCAGGCCGCGATCACCGATGCGCTCGACCAGAACGGCGTGCTGTTCCCGGGCGGCTCGGTCACCGAGGGCGACCAGACCCTCACCGTGCAGACCGGCACCAAGCTCACCTCGGTCGACGAGATCTCGGCGCTGCCGCTCGTGCCCTCGACGGCCGAGCAGGTCGCGGCCGGCCCGGTGACCGTCGCCGACGTGTCGACCGTCGCGCTCGGGCAAGACCCGGTCACCTCGATCTCGCGCGTCAACGGCGAGCCGGCGCTGACGATCTCGATCACCAAGCTGCCCGCCGCCAACACGGTCGACGTGTCGCGCGCCGTGACGGCGCTGCTGCCGCAGCTGCAGGACGCGATCGGAACGGATGCCGAGTTCACGGTCGTCTTCGACCAGGCGCCCTTCATCGAGCAGTCGATCGAGGCGCTCGCGCAGGAGGGTCTGCTCGGCCTCGTCTTCGCCGTGCTTGTGATCTTCGTCTTCCTGCTGTCGGTGCGCTCGACGCTCGTCGCCGCCATCTCGATCCCGACCAGCGTGCTGATCACGTTCGTCGGCATCCAGGCGTTCGGCTATTCGCTGAACATCCTGACGCTCGGCGCGCTGACGATAGCGATCGGCCGCGTCGTCGACGACTCGATCGTCGTGATCGAGAACATCAAGCGGCACTATGTCGAGGGCTCCGCAAAGCGCTCGTCGATCCTGCTGGCCGTGCGCGAAGTCGCGTCGGCCATCACGGCATCCACCATCACGACCGTCGCGGTGTTCCTGCCCATCGCGTTCGTCGGCGACATGACGGGCGAACTGTTCCGGCCGTTCGCCCTCACCGTCACGATCGCGATGCTCGCGTCACTGTTCGTCGCCCTGACGATCGTGCCGGTGCTGGCGTACTGGTTCATGAAGCCGGGCAAGCCGCTGCTCGACGGGAACGGCGAGCCGATCGACCCCGAAGACCCCGCCGCGCCGCCGTCGCGGCTGCAGCGGTCGTACCTGCCGATCCTCACGTGGACCCTCAAGCACTCGTGGGTCACCCTTCTCGTGGCGGTGCTGATCCTCGGCGGCACGCTCGCGCTCGCCCCGCTGATGAAGACCAATTTCCTCGGCGACAGCGGGCAGAACACCTTCACCGTGACGCAAGAGCTCGACCCGGCCGCGTCGCTCGAGGCGGAGGATGCCGCGTCGCAGCAGGTCGAAGCGGCGATCCTCGACGTCGATGGCATCACGACGGTGCAGACCTCGATCGGCTCGTCCGGCTCGGCGATCCGCGACGCCTTCGCCGGCGGCTCGTCGGGCATCACCTACTCGATCACGACCGACCCGAGCGCCGATCAGGAGCAGGTGCGGGCCGACGTCGAAGACGCCGTCGACGGGCTGTCGGACGTCGGCACCATCACGGTCTCGGCCGGCCAGGGCGGCTTCGCCTCGAGCGACATCGAGGTCGACGTCACCGCGCCCGATTCCGAGACGCTCACCGACGCGACCGACGAGGTCGTGCAGGCGCTCGAGGGCGCCGAGGGCGTCGGTCAGGTCACCTCGAACCTCGCCGCGTCGCTGCCGTACGTCGCGGTGACGGTCGATCGCGACAAGGCCGCCTCGCTGGGTCTGTCGGAGGTCACGGTCGGCGCGCTCGTCGCGAACACGATGCAGGCGCGCAGCGTCGGCACCGTCGAGATCGACGGCACGTCGCTGACGGTGTACCTGCAGGCGGCATCCGTTCCCGCCACGATCGACGAGCTCAAGGCGCTCGAGATCCCGACCGCGGCAGGTCCGCTCACCCTCGACCAGGTGGCCACCGTCGAAGAGAGCCAGGGACCGACCTCGATCACCACCCAGCGCGGGCAGCGCACCGCGACCGTGACGGTCACCCCGTCGACCGACAACCTCAACGCCGCTTCGGCGACGGTGACCGCGGCGCTCGAAGACCTCGATCTGCCCACGGGTGCCGACGCCGAGGTCGGCGGCGTGCTGACGCAGCAGCAGGATGCCTTCGGGCAGCTCGGACTCGCGATGCTCGCGGCGATCCTCATCGTCTACATCGTCATGGTCGCGACCTTCAAGTCGCTGCGCCAGCCGCTGCTGCTGCTCGTGTCGGTGCCGTTCGCGGCGACCGGCGCGATCCTGCTGCAGATCATCACCGGTGTGCCGCTGGGTGTCGCGTCGCTGATCGGTGTGCTGATGCTGATCGGCATCGTCGTCACGAACGCGATCGTGCTCGTCGACCTCGTGAACCAGTACCGCGAGAAGGGGCTCTCGGCCCACGACGCGACGATCGCGGGTGGGTCGCGCCGTCTGCGGCCGATCCTCATGACCGCGCTCGCGACGATCTTCGCCCTGACGCCGATGGCGCTCGGGATCACGGGACACGGCGGCTTCATCTCGCAGCCGCTTGCGATCGTCGTGATCGGCGGACTGGTCTCGTCGACCATCCTGACCCTGCTCGTGCTGCCCACGCTCTACAACCTCGTCGAAGGTGCGCGCGAGCGTCGCGCGGCCCGCCGGGCCGGCGACGGGGGAGCGGGCGGCGACGGTGCGGGCGACCGTGACGGTGTCGACCTCACGCCGGTCGACACGACAGATCTGCGCGCGTCACGGCGCGCGCGGCGCGTGGCGCCGGCGGAGGACTGAGACGCGCGCGGCCGAATTCCGCAGAATCGCACGTACTCCGCATCTCATGCCGCCGCCTGCTGCGGAGTAGGTGACACTCTGCGGAGTTCGCGCGTCGTCAGGCGGCGTTGCGCGCGGCCGGGCCGCGGCGGCGCGGCTACAGCGCGGGAGTGATTCCCCAGGTGAGCGTCCACGTCTCGCCGGGGGCGAGCCAGCGCAGGTTCTCACCGGTGTTGAACGCGTTCGCGGGCGCCGTCATCGGCTCGATCGCGACGGCGAGCTCCGCGCCGGGGTAGCGGTCGGTCGTGTAGAGCTGCAGGTGCGTGAACCCGGTGCCCGCCCACAGCGTGACCGACCGGCCGTCTGGAGCGGTCAGGGTCGCGGCGACCCGGTCGCCCGCTCCCCGCGGCATCCCGGAGTAGGCGGTGTTCAGGTCGACGTCGCCGAGCCGCCTCGGCGTCCGCAGGTCGGTGTCGTCGTCGACCGGCGCATCGGCGATCGGGATGAGACTCTCATCGAGCACCGCGCGCAGGGGCGCGTCGAGCTCGACGGTCAACTCGGCGGTCGGAACTCCGCCCAGACAGAGATAGGGGTGGGTGCCGAGCGCGACCGGCGCGGCCTCGGCGCCGACGTTCTCGATCGTGTGGGTCACGGCGAGCCCGTCGTCGGTCAGCGCGTAGGTGACGTGGGTGCGCAGATGGAACGGGTAGCCGGTCTGCGGCACGACGTCGGCGGCGAGCGTGACGCTGTCGGCGGCCTCGGCGACGGCGCGGTACGACGCGAAGCGCAGCAGGCCGTGCGAGGCGGCACCGGTCGCCGGCTCCGATACGGCGAGCCGGTAGGTCGTGCCGTTCTGGCTCCACACCGCGTCGGCGACGCGATTGGGCCACGGCACGAGCACGACGCCGGATGCCGCCGGCGTCGGCACCGCATCGGGGTACCGCGGCACGAGGTCGACGTCGCCGACCGCGTAGGCGCGCAGCGCCGCGCCCACCGTGGTCACCTCGGCTGTCGCCGCACCGCGGGCGAGGTGGAAGCGGGGGCCGGTGGGATCTGCGGGAATGTGGCTCACGCGTTCAGCGTACGGGGAGCGGATGCCGGGCCGGGGCTTTCCCAGGGTCGACCGGTAGTGTGGAGCGGTCGGCTCTGGACACCGCGCGCGTGCGCGGGTGGGTCTGTGATCCTTTTGTGAGTCCCTTGTGAGTCCACCGGGCCGATGGTGAGCGTCGATCGACGCGCATGAACCATCACTGAATGGCCCGGGCCGACGGATGTCCCGGAAGCCCGCCGCGCCCTGCGCGGGGGGCGCTGTTCTCGTGTGAGACAACCCCAGGAAGACATCACCATGCCGAAGAACAAGAAGCCCGCCGGCGGCAGCCGCGCGCAGAGTTTCGAGCCGCGCTACGGCGCGAACAAGACCTCGTATCAGGATGCCAAGCGACGTCCGGGTGCATCCTCGGCCGGCAAGCCCGGTTCGAAGAGCCCGAGCCACCGCGGCTACCGTCCGGACGCCGAAGAGGCGCCCGCCAAGAAGCGCTGGTCGGCGCAGGAGCGCGCCGGTCGCGACGAGGCCCGCGGCATCCGCTCGCACGCGCGCGACGACCGTCCGGCCCGGGATTCCGGCGACCGTCCGGCCCGCTCGTACGACGACCGCCCGCGTCGCGACTCCGGTGACCGTCCGGCTCGCTCCTACGACGACCGCCCGCGTCGCTCCTACGATGACCGTCCCGCACGCAACTCCGGAGATTCGGAGCGTCGGGGCTACGACCGGCCGCGTCAGGGCGGCGACGATCGCAACGCCCGGAGTTTCGATCGCCCGCGTCGGGATGACCGGCCCGCGCGCCCGGCCGACGGCCGCCCCCGCGGCGAGCGTCAGCCGCGCGACGACCGTCGCACCTTCGGCGACGCCCGCCCCTCCTTCCGCGAAGACCGCCCGCGTCGCGATTACGGCGACCGCCCGGCGCGTTCGTATGACGACCGCCCGGCGCGCTCGTATGACGACCGCCCGGCTCGTTCATATGACGATCGTCCGCGTCGCGACGATCGGCCGGCCCGCCCGCAGGGTGACCGTCCGGCTCGCTCGTACGACGATCGTCCGCGTCGCGATGACCGTCCGGCCCGCCCCCAGGGTGACCGTCCGGCTCGCTCGTACGACGATCGTCCGCGTCGCGATGATCGGCCGGCCCGCCCGCAGGGTGACCGTCCGGCTCGCT
>Ga0160441_100234_pt1 | contig 54672 bp, 54 predicted proteins | sample HID1971K_E1MG_FD_108260 | JGI IMG/M metagenome (GOLD analysis project Ga0160441, IMG submission 108260) | Enriched millipede-associated microbial communities from UW Madison campus, WI, USA - HID1971K_E1 MG | ecosystem: Host-associated > Arthropoda: Insects > Digestive system > Unclassified ... | reverse complement strand
GTGTACGTTGTTGGTACACGAGCACTTGAGCTAACGATGAATGGCATATTTGACGCCGAATATGCCGCGCAGCATTACTTCCTGATCACAGTCGATAGATCGACCGTCAGCACCGAGAAGATGCCATGAAGCTAGTGACGCGAAGCGCACAGTGTACGTTGTTGGTACACGAGCACTTGAGCTAACGATGAATGGCATATTTGACGCCGAATATGCCGCGCAGCATTACTTCCTGATCACAGTCGATCACACAGCTACGGGAGCTTTAATTGTCGGGTGAGGCTCATAACCCACTACTTGCATATCGGACAATTCGAAATCAAAAATAGACTGCTTGTCTTTATTCAATTGCAATGTTGGCAATTCTCTTGGCTCACGAGAAAGTTGCGTCTCGATTTGCTCCAAATGATTCACATAAATATGAGCATCACCTAAAGTATGAATAAAGTCACCTACTTCTAGACCACACTCATGAGCTATAAGATGAGTTAGCAGAGCATAACTAGCGATATTGAACGGAATACCTAAGAAAATATCAGCACTACGTTGGTACAATTGACAACTTAGCTTACCATTTGATACATAGAATTGAAACATCGTATGACAAGGTGGTAAAGCCATTGTTGGCACATCTTCTGGATTCCATGCAGAAATAATTAATCTTCTTGAATCAGGATTTGTTTTAATCGTTGCAATAATGTCGGATAACTGATCAATGACATCACCTAGCGTCGTTTTCCACTCACGCCACTGCTTACCGTATACATTACCAAGATCACCGTATTTCTGGGCAAAAGCATCATCTGATAATACTTGCTGCTTGAAATAATTTAACTGCTCCTCATATTGTGCCGCAAACTGCTCGTCCGCAAGCGCACGATGAGCAAAGTTAGTCATATCAGGTCCCGTATATTCAGCGGATTCGATCCAACGTTTGAACGCCCATTCATTCCATATATTATTGTTATTTTCTAACAAGTAACGGATATTGCTATCACCTTTAATAAACCATAACAATTCACTAGCAACAAGCTTGAAAGGAACACGTTTTGTCGTTAGTAACGGAAAACCTTCACTTAGTGGAAATCTCATCTGATAACCAAATAAAGAGATCGTCCCAGTGCCTGTACGGTCTTCCTTCTTCTCGCCTTTTTCTAATACATCTTTTAATAGCTGCAAATAAGCTTGCTCGCTAGATACCATTCCACTCACTCCTAAAACTTTTCATTAACTGACAAAATAACTTCAAGAAATGAAAAGGCATATTCTCGTTATTATAACATTATAGGATTAGTCTACTCAAACTAATTTTATATATATGCAGTTTGAAGTTATTACTGTCCAAGAAAAATGGCATCCACCTCATTAACGAGAGCGACGCCATCTAAACATAAATATTTGTTAGTTTAACTCATTTTTCCTATCAAGTTTACGTTTCTTCCTTAATTCATGGCGTTCTGGAGCTTGCTCGAACAATTGTTTCTCAAAATCTGTTTGTGGTTCAAGTTGTGGAACAGATACTGGTCTTCCATTCTCTCCTAATGCCACAAATGTAAAGAATGCGTTAACGGTACGTTTCTTCTCACCCGTGAATAAATTTTCAGCCGTAACGGTTACGTATATTTCCATCGAGCTACGATGCGTCCATGACACAAAAGCTTTCACTTCAATAACTTCACCAATCATGATTGGCGCTAGAAAGTCGATACTATCCATGGAAGCTGTAACTGATCTGGTTCGTGCATGTCTCATAGCTGCAATGGCCGCAGCTTTATCCATATATTCCATTAATCGCCCACCAAACATCGTATCATAGTGGTTCGTATCAGAAGGAAATATAAGTTGCGTCATAAGTGTAAATGAATCCGCAGGTGTCTTTATTCCCAAATCCACGGTAGTCCCTCGTTTCTTTTAAGATAATTAGGCAATATATGCTCAATGTTGGCATCATGATCACGAGCCAATGTTTTGATTAACTTATAAAAAAGGTTTCAAGTAACATATACAATCATATGTCACTTGAAACCTTAATGAACACAATAATCTGTCGTCAAACTAATTATTGTATATTATTTTTTTGCAATTGCATGAATCGGATGTCCAAGAAGCATTTCAGCAGCATCAAGAACGATTTCGCCAAGTGTAGGGTGAGCATGAATTGTAAGAGCGATGTCTTCAATCGTAGCACCCATCTCGATTCCTAGAGCAAGCTCAGCAATCAAGTTTGAAGCCTCAAGACCAACGATTTGAGCACCTAGCAATAGACCAGTCTCAGCATCACCGATGAGTTTCACGAAACCTTCAGTTGCATTCAAGCTCATTGCACGACCGTTAACGCCATAGTTAAATTTACCAACTTTAACATTTAGACCTTGAGCTTTAGCTTCGCCTTCACTAATACCTACGCTACCGATTTCTGGATCAGAGAAGCAAACTGCTGGGATACATTTGTAATCAACAGCGCTAGCAAGACCAGACATATGCTCAGCAGCGATACGTCCTTCATACATTGCTTTGTGAGCAAGTGCAAGACCAGGAACGATATCACCAATTGCATAGATATGAGGAATGTTCGTGCGACCATACTCATCAACTTCGATAAGACCACGATCAGTCATTTTCACATCGATTAGATCTAGACCTAGTTCACCGTCAGTATTAGGACGACGGCCAACAGTTACTAGAAGATAATCAGCAGTAATTGACTCTTCTTTATCACCAACAGTATAAGTTACTGTTACATCGTTTTCTGTTTGTGTTGCAGCTTTAGCTTGTGCGCCAGTAATGATGTTAGCACCTTTACCTTTGAATTTCTTAGCAACAACAGCAGAAACGTCTTTATCAAATCCAGGAAGGATTGAATCAGAACCTTCGATAACCGTTACTTGAGTACCATAGTTAGAGTACATTTGGCTAAGTTCAATACCGATATAGCCTCCACCAATAACTACGATGCTTTTAGGAATTTCAGGAAGTTTAAGCGCTCCAGTTGAAGAAACGATACGTCCTCCATAAGGGAAAGCTTTAAGTTCGATTGGACGAGATCCAGTCGCAATAATACAGTTTTTGAAACGGTAACGAGGAGCTTCTTGATCGTTAAATACGCGAGCTTCGTTTTGGTTGATGAACATTACTTCGCCGTTGAAATATTCAACTTTGTTTGCTTTAAGCAATGCAGCTACGCCGCCAGTAAGTTTATTAACGATACCGTCTTTGAAACTTTGAACTTGTGCCCAATCTACTTTAGCTTCGCCAACTTCGATACCGAAAGTTGAAGCGTGAGTAACGTTCTCATATTGATGAGAAGCTGAGATTAGAGCTTTGGAAGGAATACATCCAACGTTCAGACATACACCACCAACAGTTCCTTTATCTACACAAAGTACTTTGTGTCCAAGTTGTGCAGCGCGAATAGCAGCTACATAACCACCAGGACCAGCACCAATGACTAAAGTGTCAATATCTAATGAAGCGTCTCCTACTACCATCTCTTACACCTCCATAATGAATAGCTCAGGCTGTGCCAAAAGCTTTTTAATGTGGTTCATGAAGTTTTGAGCAGTTGCACCATCAATTAGACGGTGGTCAAAGCTTAGAGAAAGAGCCATAACTGGAGCTGCTACTAATTCGCCATTACGCACGATAGCTTTTTCAGAAATACGACCTGTACCAAGAATAGCAACTTCAGGGAAGTTGATAACTGGAGTGAAGAACATACCGCCAGCAGAACCAATGTTAGAAATAGTAATCGTGCTACCACGTAATTCGTTAGCAGCAAGTTTACCTTCACGACCTTTAACAGCTAGATCACGAATGTTGTCTGCAATTGCAAACAAGTTTTTACGATCAGCATCTTCAACAACTGGAACGATTAGACCGTTCTCAGTATCTGTTGCGATACCTACGTTATAGAATTTACGGTAAACGATCTCTTGGTTAACTTCATCAAGTGTAGAGTTCATAATTGGGAACTCACGACAAGCAGATACAAGAGCTTTTACGATGAATGGAAGGTAAGTTAGTTTAGAACCTTTTTTCTCTGCGTAAGGTTTGTATTTCGTACGTAGAGCAACCAATTCAGTAACGTCAACTTCATCCATAATTGTTACATGAGGAGCTGTGTATACTGATTTGGACATAGCACCAGCGATAACTTTACGAATACCTTTGAATGGTACGCGTTCTTCTGGACGGTATGCACTACCAGTAACAACAGGTGCTGCAGCTTTTGCTTCAGTTGCCGGAGCCGCTGCTGCTTCAGTTGCTTGCGCTGCTGCCGGAGCACCACCGAATCCTGAAACATCTTCGCGAGTGATACGGCCATTTTTGCCAGTACCAGCTACTTGTTTAATATCTACACCTTGCTCACGAGCGAATTTACGAGTGCTTGGAGTTGCAAGAACTGATGCATTATCAGATACCGCTGGAGCTGCTGCTGCTGCTGGAGTTGCCGCCGCTGCTGGAGCTGGAGCTTCTTCTTTCGCTTCTTCAGCAGAACCGCCAAGACCTTCTGGAATTTCACCTTCAGCTTCGATAATAGCTACAACTTCGCCAACTTTGCGAGTTTCGCCATCTTTCATCAAAACTTCTAGTACTTTACCGTTAACTGGACAAGGAACTTCAACGATAGCCTTATCATTTTGAACTTCCATAATGATATCGTCGTCAGTTACCGCTTGACCTACAGTAATACAAACTTTAACAATTTCGCCTTCATGCAAACCTTCACCTAGCTCTGGAAAACGGTACTCGAATTTAGCCACGGAAATTTACCTCCTAGTTGCTTAGCCTGCCTTGATGACAGGCTTAAGCTTTTATATCAATTTCATTATGTCAATAAGATTAGAAATTTAGTACTTTGTTTACTGCAGCAATAACACGAGCAGGACTCGGAAGCCATTGATCTTCGATTTGTGCATAAGGATACACTGTATCAGGACCAGCTACACGAAGCACAGGTGCTTCAAGGTGTAGAATAGCATGTTCATTCACTTGTGCAATAATTTCCGCTGCTGCACCAGAAGTTTTTTGAGCTTCTTGAACGATAATACAACGGTTAGTTTTTTGAATTGAAGCAACGATTGTATCGATATCTAAAGGCATAAGTGTACGTAGATCGATAACTTCTGCTTTCACGCCTTGTTTTTCAAGCTCATCAGCAGCTTTTTGAGCTGTATGGACCATCATACCGTAAGCAAGGATCGTTACATCAGAACCTTCACGAACTACATTTGCTTTACCGATTTCTACTGTATATTCACCTTCAGGAACTTCATCACGGAATGCGCGATATAAGTTAAGATGTTCCATGAAGAATACTGGATCATTATCACGGATAGCAGAGATCATAAGACCTTTTGCATCGTAAGGATTTGAAGGAATAACTACTTTGATACCAGGAGTCTGGATCGCAAGACCTTCAAGAGAATCTGTATGAAGCTCAGCAGCTTTTACTCCACCACCGAAAGGTGTACGGAATACGATTGGTGAGTTATAACGTCCACCAGAACGGTAACGCATACGTGCTGCTTGAACAAACATTTGGTCTAGAGCTTCATAGATGAAACCAACGAATTGAATTTCTGCTACCGGACGGAAGCCTTGAATACCCATACCAACTGCCATACCAGCAATTGCAGATTCAGCAAGTGGAGTATCGAATACTCTATCCTCACCAAATTCTTTTTGTAAACCTTCAGTTACACGGAATACACCGCCAACATGACCTACATCTTCACCAAAGAGTACAACGTTAGGATCACGTGTAAGTTCTACGCGCATCGCATCGCGAATTGCTTCTAACATATTCATTTGTGCCATGGTCGATTTATCCTCCCTATTACTCGAAATCAGCTTTTTGAGCTTCCAAGTGTTGCGGTGTGTGCTCAAACATAGAATCAATTAGTCCAGCAACTGTCATTTTCTCAGTTTGCTCAGCTTTTTTGATGTTCTCAGTTACAGCTGCTTTAGCTTCTTCTTTTACGCGAAGCGTATCTTCTTCTGTCCAAAGACCTTTTTTCTCAAGGAATTTACCGAAGCGAGTAAGTGGATCTTTAAGCGCCCATTCTGCTTCCTCATCCTTAGTACGATATTTAGTCGTATCATCTGCAAGAGAATGCGGACGGAAACGATAAGTTAACAATTCAAGTAAAGTAGCACCTTCACCATCACGGCCGCGTTTAGCAGCATCTTGAACTGCTTTAATTACAGCAAGAACGTCCATACCGTCAACTTGTTGACCAACAATACCTGCAGCGATTGCTTTATGAGCAACAGAAAGAGCTGCTGTTTGTTTGGCGTAAGGTGTAGTAATTGCATAGCCGTTATTTTGTACAACGAATACTGCTGGAAGTTTGAAAGCACCTGCGAAGTTCAACGCTTCGTAGAAGTCACCTTCAGATGAACCACCGTCACCCGTGTACGTAATAGCTACATTTTTTTGATTTTTCTTTTTGAATGCCATTGCTACGCCCATTGCATGAAGCACTTGCGCACCAATAATAATTTGAGGCATTAATACGTTTACGCCTTCAGGAATTTGACCACCATGTTGATGACCACGAGAATACAAGAAAGCTTGGTAAAGTGGAAGACCGTGCCATACGATTTGTGGCATATCACGGTAACCAGGAGCTATAAAATCTTCTTTATTAAGTGCATATTCACTACCAATCATTGAAGCTTCTTGACCAGAAACTGGTGCATAGAAACCAAGACGACCTTGACGTCCTAAATTAATAGCACGCTCGTCCCAAGTACGAGTGAATACCATGCGGTACATAACTTCTTTTAGCTGCTCATCAGTAAGATCCGGCATGTATTCCGGATTAGCTACTTCACCATCTAATGTAAGTACAAATAATGGTTTAACTGGCTCTGATTGAACTTCATATGGCAATTTGCTCATGGAGAACGCTCACCTCATCTTAAAATATTTGAAAATTGTGTGTCTCTGTTATAGAATTATTATAACCCTGTTTAATGTTGATGGTCAAAGCAAAAAAGCAAAAAGTCGCTAATTTTAGCGAATTCTCATCATTTCCTCATCAAATTGTATATATAACAGATTCATATTTCGACTATAACAGTATAATACAAAAGCTAAATTCTGCTTTCATTTTACAGGTTACCTTTTATTTTCCCTATTATCTAATTTTCCATACTACAATAAAAAGGAGATTTTATGTAATGACAGACGCTCGTTATCTCAAGCGTACAATTTTAAAAAGTACGGTCACAAGCGATATCTTACCTGAAGGAAGTCGCAACTTAAGAATTTACTTACCTCCAGGCTATAATGAAGTACTTAGTTATCCGGTCATATATTGTCAGGATGGTGAAGATTTCTTCAACTTTGGCAGAATTGCAACGACTGCTCAAGAACTTATTTTAGATGAGGGAATTGAACCTTTCATCATTGTTGGTGTCGATGTTGATAAATCGGTAAGAACATCTGAATATTCACCCGATGGTTTAAAACATCAAGCATACGTTGATTTCTTTGTTGAAGAATTGCTTCCTTATATCGAAGCAAATTACCCTGTTCGCACTACGCCTGAAGATCGAGTATTAGCAGGCGATTCACTTGGCGGCACGGTATCTTTACACATTGCATTACAGAATCCAGATCTATTCACTAGAGTAATGTCGATGTCAGGTGCTTTCTATGACGCTTCGCAACAAATTGTCGAGACACTGGGTGATCTTGAATGGTTAGACATTTTCATGATTGTTGGCTTACAAGAAGAAGCGTATGAAACAGATACAGGTGTGTATAACTTCGTGCAACTGAACCGTGATATGAAACATTTATTAGAAGAAAGAGATGCTAAAATCTTCTATGAAGAAAAAGATGGTCGTCATCAATGGGGTTTTTGGCAGAAAGAAGTGCCAGCGGCAATTCGCTACTTTATACCAGAAGGCTAATCTAAAAAAGAGTATAACAGCGCGAAAAAACCGCTCAACTGTTATACTCTTTTTTTAATTCCATTCTATTGAACTAATTCGCTAATAAACTAGAGAATTTTCAAACGTTTACCATCATACCATCAATAGCGCATCGCATGTCGCTTTCAACTCAACATGTGCGTTCTAAGCTAATTAGCGTACTGCATGCCATCTCAATTATCAATGTAATCGATTCGAACTAATTGAACTAATTGCCCGTTTTGCGCATATGTGTGATTATAAACCTCGCTTGATTTCTTCAAGCAGCGTGCGACATCCCTCTTCCACTAACTCATACACATATTCGAAATTACCAGTGAAATATGGATCCGGAACCTCTGTAACCGCTGCTCCGTTTACTAAAGACATAAACGTAATTACTTTCCCTTTAGCTCCGTCAACCTTTGCAGCATTGAACACAGCCTGCACATCCTTCAAGTTTTGATCATCCATACATATGATATATTGGAAATCCACCTCGTCTGAGCCAATAATTTGACGAGCTTTCATACCTGAATACGAGATTTTCTTATTATCTAATAATTCTCGAGTGCCCTCGTGAGGTTGTTTACCGATATGCCAATCCCCTGTTCCTGCGGAATCAACTTCAATCACATCAGATAATTTTTCTGCCTCTACGAAATGGCGCATCACCGCCTCAGCCATCGGAGATCTGCATATATTACCAAGACATACGAATAATACTTTTGTTTTTTTAGTCATGTTAGTTCCTCTTTTCTTTTCAATGCTTCTATATATAATAGCGAAAAGTGTCGTAATGAACAACCATGTATAATAGAGTACATTACCAAAGCAAACAACTACGTTAAGTGAAATCATAACTTTATGATCTTGAACCTATACAAATACGGTTCTACACATGACTTTTGTGATCGATTCCTTTATATTATTAAGTAGTAATGTACTATCTATTACAATAAAGGTTCAAAAAGCAAGCTTTTAGAATCGAGAAGATGGAGCGCTACTTGTAGGAGGTGGAAGGGCAAGTGTACGTAATTGGTACACGCGGCCCTACAATGTTTCTGCAAGAAACATATATCGGAAGCTTATGCTAAACTATCCAAGTTCGCTTCATATTCGATGCCGACTTCGCTACGAAGCCGATCTTCGTTATCAGAGTCTGCTTTTTGAACTGTCAACTAGAAAGGAAATCAATATGCAATCACAGATCAGTATCATTTGCAGTGGCGGTCAACTCGGTGAATGGGCAATACCCTATATAAACCAAGAACATTATCTTATTGGAGCAGATCGTGGTGCACAATTTCTAATTGAGAATGGATTTACACCTAATATCGCTATCGGAGATTTTGATTCCGTAACAAAGGAACAATATGACATCATCCAACTAAAAAGCAAAGAAATATTAAGTTTCGATGCTATAGATAAAGATTACACTGATACCGAACTTTCATTCCTACACGCTATCGAACGTGGTAGTACAGAAATAATCTTACTAGGTGGTCTAGGCACGAGATTCGATCATTCAATAGGCAACATACAGTTATTATCATTAGCACTTCATAAAGGCATTAAAGCTTGTTTAATTGATGCTCATAATCAAATTCGATTAATACACGACTCATTGAATGTCCAACGTGATCAATATCATTACATATCACTATTGCCTTACTCCGAAGTCGTAACGGGTATTACGCTTGAAGGATTTAAATACCCGCTTCATAATGCAACAATTAAGAAGGGTGAATCGATAGGGGTCAGTAATGAGCTTATCGATGATGATGCAACTATCCATATCTTATCAGGACAATTATTAGTTATACAATCGAATGATTAATAATGAACGACAACAAAAACAAGGCGCTATCTTCCACCTGATGTGGCGCCTTGTTTTTGTTACTTTTATGCAAATTGTCTTATGCTAATCAACTTATTCTAATTACCTTCTACTAATTGTCTCGTGGAAGGAGCATACGCGATTGCTTCCATTTCGATTCGGAATGGACCTAAAGAACTTCCTACTGTGATCCTTGACGGGTATGGCGCGTTAATCATTTGTGAATAGACTTCATTATACTCTGATTGCTCATTCATATCTGCAAGATGGGTCGCTATTCTTACAATATGATCTAACGTTAAACCACAAGATGCTAGAACCGACTCAATATTATTAATACACTGTCTTGTTTCTGCCGCTATATCTCCAAGAGGTACCAATGTTTGCGGATCTACGCCTACTTGACCTGATATAAATACATAATCTCCAGTTCGTACCGCATGCGAAAAAGGTAATGGAAATTTCGGAGCAGCTTCACTTTGATAAACTTGAGACATTTCACTTCCTCCATTCAAATTCATAATCTTATTGTGCTACTTCAGTTGATAGACTTGCACGTCTACTATGATAATTGGTAGCTTGTTGAAATACTGATCCAACTCTAAGCAATAGATCCTCTCTATTCCACGCGGCAACGAATTGAATCCCAACCGGGACACCTCGTAGCTCATCAAAACCTGCAGGTATCGTCATGGCTGGTAAGCCTGTATTCGTAAATGGACCATTAAATCTAGGATTTCCTGTCTTATATCCAACTTTCGGAAGATGAACCGTCGCTGGAGTTAACAATACGTCTATCGAACCGAACATTTCCATCATTTGTTGACGGAACAATGTACGAACTCGTTGAGCACGTATATAATCCACTGCTTTCATCTCATGACCTAGTTCTAATTGTTCTCGCATATTAGGCCCATAACTAAGACGTTTGTCTTCATAGTGCTCAGCATGATACTCTGCACCTTCTGCTCTCATAACCATTTTATGAGCTGCATCAGCAACCTCAATCATCTCAGGAATTTTCACCTTAACTACATTGATCCCTAACGTTATCAATATTTTAATCGCTTCATCAAATGCTTTTTGAATTTCAATGTCTTCCGCAATAAAGTATGAATCTGGTATTCCTATCGTCATTCCATCAGCACTCTGCTTACTGTAGTCAGAAAAGCTAGCTGTTTCTTCAATAATTGAATGCGGATCTCGATAATCACTGCCACAAATCGCTTCTAGTACAAGCGCTTGATCTTCTACCGTTCTTGTAAAAGCTCCAATATGATCAAGACTCCAACTAGCAATATAAACCCCATGCCGACTTACTCTTCCGAAAGTAGGTTTCATACATGTTAAGCCATTGTAAGACGCTGGTCTAATAAGTGAGCCATATGTTTGAGTTCCAAGTGAGAATGAGCTCATCGATGCTGAGACTGCTGCAGCAGAACCCGAACTCGACCCTCCAGGTGTTAGCTTAAGATTCCAAGGGTTACGAGTTGGAGGCTCTCCACCTTGATAAGCAAATTCAGTCGTTGTCGTCTTCCCAATTACAATAGCACCTGCATCTGATAACCTCTGAACAACTGCAGCATCTTCCGAAGGTACAAAATCAGGAAACACGTTAGAACCACCTGTTGTTCTAATACCTTTGGTCCATATAATATCTTTCACACCATAAGGAATTCCATGAAGTGGTCCAAGATAGTTCCCTTTCATTATCTCAGCTTCCGCAATCTTGGCGTGATGAACAGCTTGATCGAGCGTTAATGTAACAAATGCTTGAACATGGGGCTCTTTTTCTTCAATAGAATCAATATAGCTTTGAACAAGTTCTACAGGAGATAGTTCCTTGCTTCTAATTCGTGAGGCTTGCTGAGCTATTGTTAGCGATTGTAGTTGATTGTCTGTCATAACTTTTCACCTCTTGATATAACTGATCTGGTCCAATAAGAGGTGATAAGCAGAAGTTTCTCAACTTCCGCAAATCAGCAATGAAGCTCGCCTGCTCCTCTTCCGTTATGAAACCCACTTCATACTTTTGATGTTCTTCTTTAATAAAGGAAATATAGCATTGTTGTAACGTCATTATGATCACCCCGTGTTCCTCTATGGCATAAAGCTTGTATCTACCATATCTTCATAGCTAACATCAACTTTCAAATTACCAATGAACTTTTGCATATCAATTGCATTTTGGAAAGTAGATGGGGTCAAGTCACCATTATGAGGGTATACTTCACTATCAATCATTCGTTGAACTGCACCTTCTACAACAGATGGTTCCAATGTCGGAAATTCTACTTTAGCGATTTCTTTTGTTTCATCCCCATTTTCATGAATAAAGTCCAATGCTTTTTCGATAGATGCTACAAAACGTTTTACAAGTTCAGGCTGTTCAGCTATTACTTTAGGTGTAGTATTAATTGTCGCAAATGCAAAATCCGGATAATCTTTCGTGAAGTCATAAACAATTTCTAAACCTTGAACAATTCCTTGATCAAGCTGTGGCTCATACACTACCGCGATGTCAGCTTTTCCTGCTAGAATTGCACCCAGCTCTGATCCATTTTGAACTTCAGTTATCGTTACATCATTTTTAATGTCAATGCCATTATCGGCAAATAATTTACGAAGAAGACTGTTCGAGCTAGTTGGAGCAATCCCCGTGACAATCGTCTTGCCTATGAAATCTTCAGGTTTAGACAGACCAGATCCTTCTTTCGCAACTGCCCATACAGGTGCACTACCAGACACAATGCTTAACGAAACTGCATCGCCTCCATTAGAACGAGCAAACGCGACATGTTCTGGTCCATGGAATGAAAACGCGGATTCACCAGATATAACGGATGCAAGTGCTGCTGGACCACTTCCTGCTGCTATAATTGTTTCTAGTTCAATGCCATTCTCAGCAAGAAATCCTTTTTCGTTAGCTACATAAAGAGGTAAATACAATAAATTGTGATATACTTCCGACACTGTAATCGTGTCTGTAATTACTGCCTCTCCAACATCGGAGCCAGTGTTGTTTGAATTTGAATTCGTATTAGCCCCTTGGTTGTTTGCATTATTTGCTCCACAAGCCGATAAAACCATCATAGCTACGATCAATAACGTGACAAACCTTAAATTTCTCATCAATTTCTCCTCCAATTGTGTATATAAAGTGAGTTTATTATGAATGCTTACACACCATTTGCTCGTGGAGCAGAATCAGCCCCTTCATTCCAAGGTAATAGTTTTCTTTCCAAGATACCAACACATGTATATAAGAAGATGGCTACAAGCATTAATGTGAATATCCCAACCCAAACGGCTGGAAGATTAAATAGATTACCTTGAACGAAAATCATATGACCTAATCCTTTATCAGATGAAATAAATTCGCCACCTACAACTGAGACTAGTGCTAAACCAATATTGATACGAAAAGCCGAGATGATCCAAGGTAATGATGCTGGTACAATGATTTTCGTGAAAATTTGATGTTTCTTAGCACCGAATGATTTCATCAGATTAACCTGTGAACTATCGATTCCTAAAGTAGCTTGATAAGCTGATAACAGAGCCACGATGAACGTCGCAACTGTTGCTAGTATTATTTTAGAAGTAAGACCAGAACCAAACCATATAATAATTAGTGGAGCAAGCGCTAACTTGGGCACTCCGTTTAATGCGACGATGAAAGGATCAATGATTTGTGCAATACGTTTGGAAAACCATAATGCAAGGCCGCATAACGAACCAAGAAAACTACCAACTAAAAAGCCAATTACCGTTGCTCGAACTGTTGCAAAAATATCTATCCATAAGTCACCGGACTTTGCGAGGAACACTGCTGAACTAACAATTTCCAATGGTGAACCTAGAAGAAATGAGTTAACCAATTTCATCTGAACAACCACTTCCCAAATAATTAACACCATACCGATAATTAACATACGCCATCCAAAGTTACTTATCGTAGTTTTCATTCGAGCTGCTTGCATTGGATTAAGGCGGAAAGAAGTTAGAACTGATGATTGCTGTTTCCCAGCGGTCTTCGATGTGTTAAACATTAGATAGCCCTCCCCATTTGAATGTCTAATTCTGACCATATGGATTCAAAATATTGTTTGAAAGCATCATCACTCCTTGCTTTCATAGCTGAACCATATTTACTTGCTAATCCAATATCATATGTTTTCTTAACAAAGGTTGGACGATTACTCATAACAAACACTCGATCAGATACTGAAATCGCTTCTTCAATGTCATGAGTAATTAATACCCCAGTCTTGCCTTCGTTTTTCAGAATAGACAATATTTCATCTTCGAGAATTAATCTCGTTTGATAATCTAATGCCGAGAATGGCTCATCCAACAGTATGATGTCAGGTTCAGTTACTAATGTTCGAATTAATGCAACACGCTGTCTCATACCGCCGGATAACATAGTTGGATACGATTTTGCAAAACTATCTAGGTTATATCTTTCGAGAAAGGTCATTGCTAGCTCTATTCGATCTTTTTTATTCAACCCTTTAACCTCTAGCCCTAAAGTAACATTGTCCAAAATCGTGCGCCAAGGTAACAATAAATCTCGTTGCATCATATAACCAACATGACCAGTTGTCGCTTCTACATTAACTCCACCGACTAATATTTGACCTGCAGATGGCTCTAATAGCCCTGCAATAATATTGAAGATTGTACTTTTACCACATCCACTAGGACCAACGATACTAACGAATTCTTGTTTGCGTACCTCCATCGAGATGCCTGCAAGTACTTTTACTAATTCCCCTTCGTTATTCATGAAGTTTTTTCTCACATCTTTAAGCTGAATCGCAATTTCCGAATTGAAGCCACTATCAATGTTAGATATGTTATCATTCTTCATAATGTTCGCCCGCCTTTCGTAATTCGTGTTAGTTAATCTAACATATTTCTTATATCCCTATCGTACAAAATCTTGATATGAATGTCATTGTTCAAAATAACTAATGTTTAAAATGACTTTTGTACGTTTTATACTAGAAATGCGGTTTATCATGTAATATCCCATCAATTTCACAAGCAATTCTAAATTTCAGACTTTCTCTAGCGTCTTTCAGAAGCCGCCCCGTTAATCGTTCATACTTTTCTAATCGATAAATAACTGTATTTCTATGCACAAAAAGTGACTTAGCTGTGTCATGTATTTGGCAGTTATTCTCATAATAGCTTTTAACAGTGTGAAAAATCTCAATATTTTGTTCAGTTAGTTTACCTTTGAAAGCCTCATTGTAGTATTTACGCAATTCATGCTCAGGAATTAAGCGTAACACTCTACTAATTTCCATTTCCTCATACATCTTCACAACACGTTGCTTATTCAAGTTTAATTGTGTATGTAAAGTATCAAACGCTTCACGATACGAAGTTGACAGATCTAGCACTCGATTCACTAGACTACCTACCCCAATAGAGAAACTAAGTCCCTCACTATTTTCTAAATGTTTAATAATGTCGTAAAGCTTAATGATCAGAGTTTCATCAACTTGCTCTTCAGCGCTTTCATTCAAAAGGACAGTAAACCATTCATTTTTCGTAAATATCGTCGTCATGTAACCTTGTAATTGAAATTGTTGTTTAATAAGTTCATACTGATCTTCTCTTTCTCCGATAAATAGATCCTGTTGTTCATAATTACGCTTACTGCCAACTAGGCCAGCATGATCTAGTGCTATAACTAACATGCGACCAGAAAATTGTTGCGATAATCCATACTTACTGCCGCGACGCAATACTTCTTGTTCATTAGATATATAACCGTCAATCAAATCAGAGAAAAATTCATTCTTGTATCGTCTGGATCGTTCTTTCACTGCCTGTTTTTTGACTATCTCAAGCCCAAGCACATGAGCAGCTTGTTCGGCAGCAAGTAAACTCAGATTAGAGATAGCATTTTTTTCAGAGAAAATAAAAAGCGTAGCTTCGTGACGATGAGCCCAGATCGGAAATATTTCTACGAACTGAAATGATTGTCCTATCTTGCCAAGTAGTCCAAGTGAAACCTTTCTTTCCATCGGTTCTGATTTCTTAAGTTCCATTACGAAGTTCGATACAAACGTAGATAATACATTTGAACTTGGAGAGTTAATTCCATATTTCACATTACCTTTCATATCAGCTAATAGAACCGGTTGAAATATATCAGACGAGAGTGTCTCAATTATTCTCGATTGTCCGTCGTTATGTAAGATCATGTCTGAAAAATGTTTGTGTATATTGAGTGCATAATGTAGTTCTTCATTTTTACTTTCTAGCATAAATGCGATCGATTTTTGAAATGTCTCGCCTAATGTAAATTGGCTGGAGGATAACTCAATGAGTGGAAAATTTAACTCGTTAGCTTTATCAATCGCTTCTTGTGAGATTTCAAAGAAGAAGCGTTTCGTTTTAATCGCTAGTCCAGCTCCACCTTTCTGATTCATACTTACAATGAAATCGATAATACTATTAGGTCTTTGCTTTAATATGTATCCATTCGTCAATAATAGATCTCCTTCTTGCAAAAAAGTGACGATATCAGGTGCATCCATAATATTTATTGCTTTTACTTCCCTTGAGTAAAGACCTTGTTGACCTGCAATGATTTCAGCCTGAGAAAAGGCTTCTATATTAAGTAATTGATGTAATAACAATACAAACACCTCCTGTATGACAGGAAATGTACCACAAATTGCACAAAAATGTCTTGGCAATTGTATAATTCGTCTATAGAGCACAAATATTTGCACAGTAACAACAAAGAACCGATCAAGCTATAATAGCTTAATCGGTTCTTCAAGTCGTGCGTATTGGACATTTGTGGGTAAACTAACACAATCTCTAGTGTCGATATCATGTGATAAATGAGTTAGCCTAACTTGCTTTGGTTTCCATACAGTAATACATTCTAATACTTCAGTTACATCGTACAATGATCGAGTTTCCTTAGGGAATGGTTCTTTATAAAAGCTCGTGCCAATAATTAGAAGATCGAGATCGAACAGTGCTCTCTGTTGTTCTTCCGTCAAATCAATCGAGTCAGGACAATATACCCAATTAATACCTTCTAATTGATGTTGGAATCTGAATCCATAGGAATATCCATTATGTCCATGATTCACTCGCCATATCGAGATATGCCAATCTGCAAATGTAAAACCGTCATTAAGTGTAATACATTGAACTTTGTTAGCAATCCAAGGAAAACGTTCTTTGATTGCATCTAACACTTCTGCCGCTGCATACAGATATGCCGGTAAATCAACATAACGACACTGGTCGTACCATTGAGGTAATCCACCAATATGGTCGAAGTGAGCATGTGTAATGAGCATATGCTGCACAAAACGCTCGTTCGCCTGTTCCATCTGGACATACCAGTCTGGTCCACAATCTATCCATAACGGAGCATGATTGTTGAGAAACAATTGGACGCTAGGTCGAAATCTGCGATTTACACTATCAATTGACCTAGCTTCACAACATACGATGCACTCACAATAAAGCCTTGGTACTCCGTGAGCATCACTTGTTCCACGAAAAAATATGTCCATTATAAAGGGGATAACTCCAATTCTTCAGTCGAACGCAACTTCGACACCATAGATAACCACTCTTCTGGTTTATTAGGTAATGCAGCATAATAACCCTCTAAGAAATTCGCTACTAGTTCAGCAGAAATTGACACTCTAGTTTCATCTGTCGGTAAGAAACAAAGATCGAGTTCTGATACTGCCTGCCCTTCATGATCCCAAGAAGGATGTACATACGGGAAATTAATCCGTTTGTATCCAATATGCGATAACACTTCTCGACGAACAATCGGATTCATCGGAGATACACCGCCGAACTCATGAATTTGCGCACGGAATGGATCATATACTTCTGCAAACATTCCTAGAGACTCCGTGCCTGATTCAGCAGCTAACTTTTTCAAATCTTCTTCCCGATTACGAAGTAAGAAACGTCCAATTCCGAGATTTGGTTGTCCAATGATAGTGAAATCCGTCATTGCCACTCGTAAATTAGAATAATAACGATACTCTGTAGAACCCACTACTTCACCATTATGGAGAGCCACATATACATGAATAGTTGCATCTTCAAGTGGTTCTCTCCACAAATCAAAAGCAAGTACTTCTTCTGGAGGAAATATCGTTCCTAGTAATTGATGTAGTGCTGGGAAATAAGCATCTTCGATCGAAGTAATACGATGATAAGTCAACATTATCATTCACTCCTATTTTTTAATGTACTAATGACATAAACTTCTCTCTAGTATAAAGTTAAGTCTACGCCTGACTTTTCACTAAAAATGGATTACGCCATTCCATAATAACTGCGTTATTACATGACTGTTCATCATCTAAATATTGATGAGCAACACCGACAGGAACCCGGCCACATCTCAGCAAGAAACTAATAACAGGATCATTAAGCTGACCTTCAATAACTTGATCAACATATTGTTGTGGTGTTAAAAAATCTTTATGCTTGTCATAACCTGGCATACGACCTCCACCAAGTAAAGCTTGTAATCCCAATTCTACGACAGTTTCATACATCGATTGCATAAGCCATTTACCAATTCCTGCTTTGCGATAATCTGGTATTACACAAATATCTGCAACATACAATGTATCACCTTGCGGATTATGATTTCTAATATATCCATCATCCGTCACAGTAGACCACTCATGTTGATGTTCATACTCCTGTTGCTCGACAATAAGGCAAGTCATAGAACCAACAATAACACCATTTATCTCGGCACATAATGCACCATCAGCAAATAGAGTCGTATGTAATAACAATTGTTCTTTATTCCACCATAATTCCGCTGGATATGGAGGAGGAAAACTTTGCTTTTGAACATCGATTAAAGCATCAAAATCTCGCTCTGTATAATTACGTATGATCATTCGTTCTGGTTTACCATTTTGCAGCACATACAACTCTTTGTACAAAAAATCCCCTCCACGCTACATTTTCAATGCAGAATAGACTACGAAGCCATTTATCGTTACCAAAGCCCGCGTATTGAACGACCAAAACATGAAAGGTCAATATCCGTATTTGATGTTAGGACCAATCCGTATATAGATCTGTACGACGATCACGCCATGTCATAACCGAACCATGCTCACGAACTTCTTGTAGCAAGCTAAGATCAAGATCTCCAACGACTAGCATATCATCATTAATAACACCTTCTGCAATTATTCCAGCTGGAGGAAACGGGATATCGTTAGGAGCTAGAATCGCAGCTTGACCATAATTGGCACGCATGAAATCTACATTTCGAAGTGCTCCTACAGTGCCTGTCGTAACGATATAGATTTGATTTTCGATTGTTCGAGCATGACAGCAATAGCGAACACGATGAAATCCATGACGATCATCAGTACAAGAAGGACAGAAGATGACATCAGCTCCTTTCGCTCTTGCAATCCGAACAATTTCAGGGAATTCTATGTCGTAACAAGTTAGCATTGCAATTTTTCCAAATGGAGTATCATAAACATCTACCCCATCACCAGCACTCATTGACCATTCATCAACTTCAGTTGGAGTAAGATGAATTTTATGTTGCACATGTACTACACCTTCTGGCGTGAAATAGTGTGCACCATTGCGTAATGAACCATCTTCCATCTCAACAACATGCGTACCACCAATAATATGCATCTTATATTCAGAAGCGAGCTTTTTGAATAACTGAATATATGAGGCCGTGAAGCTAGGCAATTGCTTAATAGACATTGCTTGCCCATGCTCATCAACTATCGAAAGTAATTGAGTCGTCATAAATTCAGGAAATAGCAACATTTGCACACCATATTCCGTGGCATTTCGAACATAATGAGTTACTTGATGAGCAAACTGCTCAAATTGTTGAATATCAGCTAATTTATATTGAACAGCACCAACGCGAAACTTCACAACATACCTCCTAAAAACTTTTCTTACGGCTTGAATAAACTTCTTTGCTCCGAAAAGTTACTTCTTCTGCTTAAATTGTAATGTAATTGTAGTACCAATATTGTGCAGACTGAACACTTCTACTTTACCTTCATGAAGATCAATAATCCGTTTTGCAATAGCAAGTCCCAGACCAACACCACCGGTAGTTCTTGCCCTTGCACCATCTACTCGATAGAAACGTTCGAATAGATGAGGGATTTCATTCTCAGGAATTCCGATCCCTTTATCTTTCACTTCGATGCGAACAATTCCTTTATTTTGAGAAATTGAAATGTCGATTGGATCTTTGGAGTACTTTATGGCGTTATCAATAAGAATAACAAGTAGCTGTTGAATCTTATCTTTGTCTCCGACCATTTTCACATTATGAGATTTAGCTTTCACCCGAATAGATCGTTGGAATGTCGTTTCCATCATCGTTGCAATCTCATCCGCAACTGGAATGACATCAAACGTGTCTAAAGACAACCAATCCTCTTGTTCTGCTTCAGCAAGAGTTAGCATTGATTTTGTTAATGTCTGTAGTCTTGTCGTCTCTCTAGCAATAGCATCAATTGCCTCACTTCGAACATTCTCATCATCGGCACCCCAACGTTTCAATATATTCGCATAACTTGAAATAACCGTTAAAGGTGTCTTCAATTCATGAGATGCATCCGCAACGAAAAATTTCTGTCGCTCATAAGTACGATCAAGACGATCAATCATCTGATTAAATGCTCTTATCAGTTGTTGTAACTCTGCAGATTCCTCTCGTTCCCCGTGTTCAATCTTACGGAGTTTACCACTGCGATCAATTTCACGCATCGTAGTAACCATCTGAGAAATAGGCTCTGTTAGGCGGGAGGTAAACCAGTATGTACCAAAGATGGCGAACAATATTGCACCGCCACTCGTTACACTAAGTGCCGCAATTAGAATTTGTAAATAGTCGTCTAATTCATCCAGAATTCGATTGACTTCCATCATCGCAATAACGTTACCGTCTTCAAACAGAGGAATGCGCGAATAGATAATACGCTCCCCACTTTTTGTGAACATGCCGGAATTTCGATAAGAACTATATTCTGCAGGCAGTTCTAATAATAATGCATTAGACCCAGTAATATTAACAACACGATTATTAGGACTAATAATTCGTATCATTTCATTCGGATTGTAATATTCATTCAGCAGATCAGCAGTATTCAATCCCCTACCACTTTGAATTCGAGGATTCTCGAGGATGAGCTTCACCTTGTTAGAGATGATCTCTTCCTCGCTTTCCGTAGTAATTTTAATAACATAATAATACACAAAAATATTAAAAAATATAAGAATCAATATAAGCCAAAATATTGTGAAAAGAGTAAACCTTTTACGTAAAGTCATCAATCTGGCTCCTTGATCATATATCCTACACCACGAACGGTGTGAATCAGCTTATATCGGTATCCTTTATCGAGTTTTTGACGCAAATAACGAATATATACATCTACTAAATTAGTCTCACCAATGAAATCATATCCCCAGACCTCAGACAAAATTTCTTCACGCGACTTCTCTTCGTTCACATGCTCTACTAAAAATACAAGCAATTCAAATTCTCGCGGCGTTAGCTCAATCATATTTTCTTTACGAGTTACTTTACGAGTTCTTAATTCAATCGTCAAATCTCCTAAAGTTATAATATCTGAACCTTCTACATCTTTAGGTTTCTGTTGGAATATACGTAATATATTTCGTACACGAGCTAACAATTCTTCAACTGCGAACGGTTTTGTAATATAATCATTGGCTCCATGTTCAAAACCACTAACTTTATCAGGTACTGTATCTCTAGCTGTTAACAATATAATCGGAATAAGATTGCCAGACTGTCTTACTTGTCTCAGAACTTCTATTCCACTCATCTTAGGTAGCATCACATCTAGTAAGACGAGTTGGTACTCGTCAGTATTAATCATTTCATAACCTTGCTTACCATCACTAGCAAGACCGACTTCATATCCTTCATGCTCAAGTTCTAATTGTAGAATGCGAGCTATCCCCGCTTCATCTTCTACTACTAATATTTTATCATTCATTGCTTGCACCACCTTATATTCTAGGTACTTTCATCATAAAGGAAGGTAGGTCAAAATTGCAAGCTAGTCTATACGTTGAAACATCGAATTCACACTATTAATTAACGGCATTAATTGCTTTCGCAGTTTAATTAATGCTCTTGCTTTATTAGAAAGCCAATGATGACTCCACATCGCATTATACATGTCTTGCACTGGTAGCATTGAAATAGAATAGATTTCTTTGCCATTATTAAGTGCGTGCCATGATTTCCGACCTCTGAAATTTGTATCTTTATTATTGATCCAAGTATAAGTTATATTAATTTCTTCTAATGATATGAGTAGACGCTGTATATTGCTAAAATTTCGCTCATTACTCAGTATAATTGCTGGATCGCTCACTAGAATGACATAGTCTAACCTGTCACTAATGTTCGAAACTTGTTCCGTATTCCATCCACTTGAAAAGTCAATAAATTGGTAATCTGCTTCACTTTCAGCACTAATTATATTATCAAATGATCTCATAGCTTCGGATGGATTGTTAACTCCCATACTTCTAAATATATAATGCTCAATATGATTAACAGTCAAAACGTTGTAATATGGTTTGACTTCGTTAAAAGTTGCGTCCTTCTCCTGCACTACTTTCTGTAAATATGGAATACTTTCAAGGCTAGTCGAATACCCGCAATACTCAACAAATTTCACCCGGTTTTCTAGAGCAAATTGCTGAGCCATTAACAATGCAATTGTTGTCGCACCTGCTTGCGAATTAAGCGAAAATACACCTATTGTCGTTATCCTGTTCGTGTCGAATAATTTCTTTGCTGCTGTAGTTGTCTTTGCCGAAGGTGTAAGCTGCATTAATTGGGTTCTTACCTCAGATGCATGTAATATTCGATATAGCGGATCTGGTTGCAAACATTGCAACAGTAGATGTCGTAATGCTTTAGGAATATGTGACATCTCACGCTTGATTGTATATTCTATTTGATGTAAATCATACTGATTGGCAATCTGTCTCCCACCAGTACACAAAAAGAAGAGAATACAACCATAACTGTAAAGATCACTTCGCTCATCCGTAGGTAATCCTTTCAACTGTTCAGGTGCAGAAAATCCAGGTGTTCCAAATGCCAATGTATGATGACTTGAACTGTTTCGATGTAATTTACTTATACCAAAATCGATTAATTTAATTTGTCCACTTCTACAAACCATAATATTAGATGGTTTTATATCGCGATGAATAATGGGTGGTTTTTGTTCATGCAAATATTGAATCGCTTCAATAAGTTGATTACTGATTGATAATAATAATTCATACGTTAATGCCATCTTCTGTTCCAAACAAAACTGTTCAAGATGTTGACCTTCAATCCATTCCATTACAATGATTTCATCGTGATAATCATTAGCATGAAAATGATCATAGATCATCGGCAACCCTTGATGATGTAGCAAAGTCAATAACTTAGCTTCCGATTCTCTAGTATTAGCCATTGAAGTATGGGCAGTATGATTGCTCATTTCTTGTTTTATTACTTTCATTGCCCTTACTACACCTTCTAATCTCAGATCAAGCACCTTATATAGCTGTCCCATCCCGCCTTCAGTAACATAATTAACCACAACATAACGCTCAGCGATTATAGTACCCGGTGTCAATTGTCTCATAATTTTCTCCTCCTTATAATGGTTTGTTATAAAGTCCGCATTTTGAACTTCATAGAAATAGAAAAAAGAGCATTCCACCGCCTATTGGCAGTAGAATGCTCTCCTACTTCACACAAATTATTCAATTACACGATTAATATCATTATTACTTAACCATTCTTTTGAATAAGCAATGTGATTTCATCACGATTATGGAAAAGTTGTTTTGCTTGTAGAACCGTATAACCTGAACCTAATCTTTCCTTTACTTCACGAATACTTTGCATCACTTTTTTGTTCATTAGTTTTAACGTGATGATACCGTAAGAGTAAGGTTTTAACGCTGGACGTAATCCTAGCACTAATTTGCTCATCATTAATGGATTCCAACTCATATCACATACAATAAGATCAAAACTTGATTTCGGAAGCTTTACATCTGATGCATTCATTTTCAAATGTGTTAATGCAGGATGACTACTAACCTTCTCATCCAATACAGCTGGATCAATAGCTGTAACTTTCAAGCCTCTCTCTAACAATAGGCTACTCCAACCTCCTGGAGCCGCGCCAACATCGATTGCTTGTTTGAATAAGGATAGATCAAGCCCAAAGACTTGCTCTGCTTCAAGCAACTTGAACTTAGCACGAGAAGCTTGGCCTTCTTCGCGTTGGAAACGAATAGCACCACCCGGCCAATCTGAACGAAGTTCCTCAACCGTACCAAAACCAACATATAGATGAGTGTGATGCGCAAAAATCGTAATAATTAGATCTGGATTTTGCAATACTAGCTGCCCACCCACTTCTACTATCGCTTCTTCCATCGCACTTTTAATTTCTGACTTCGTATTGACGAGCAAACTTTCACGGCTTGTACGAATATGAATCGAGATTTTCTTGTCTGTAACAGATGAGTCAATATATGAGATCATTTCAACAAGTTGATTAACATCCGAAGCTTGTCCAGTTAAGACGAACTCACGATCTATTGGTTGAACATGTCTCAGAAAAATAAGTTCAGATGTGGACAACAGTTGTTGTACCTCATCGTTTTCCATTGGAATATCGAATAAAAACACTTCACCAGGAACTAGCTGTGTGAAATTGATGGATGTAAATAGTCTACGAAGTTCTTCCATAGCGTATGGCGAAAAATTTTGATTAGATGTACCGATCCACTTACTCATGTTTTGCCTCTTTCATCATTCAATTAGATTTTTTGTTATGTCATCAATAACTTGTTGAGGCATTGGTTTACCGAATAGTTCAACGTCCGCTGGTATTGATTCCTTCAAAGCGTAATACATTTGTTCCCTACCGAACATACTTGACGTATGCAAATAAATGGTCTTTGGAAATTTACGCGTGGAAATAATATGTTGAACGACTTCAAATCCTGTTGGTTGATTCCAGCCAAGATCAAAGTCCAATGATAATATATCGATTTCTTCCATATCAATTAACATTTTACACTCTGCCGCATCTTTTGCAAGTACAAAACCTATTGGACATATGCGGAAATCATCTAAATAGACATGAATCATAGGATAGTCTCCTTTACATTGTGTCCAAGAGTTGTACTGTTTTCATGAAACAGATCATTCTTTACTGTTGGCAGTGTGGACACACATAACTTTTTTGTTTGGCTACAACAATGTGTTGAATGGGCTCTGAACAGACCGTACAAGGCTCACCTTCACGATGGTAAACTTTTAACTTATCAATATAGCTACCTGTAAATGAGTCCTGAGCAAACAATGCTTGCTCCTTAGATCCCCCATCAGCAATCGCATTTTTCAACACCGTTTGCATAGCAGTAAATAACGCTTCACCTTCAACTGCAGTTAAAGTATTGGCCTTACGATTCGGTTTCAGACGAGCTTCAAACAATATCTCGTCACTATAGATCGCTCCAATTCCAGTCATTAGCGTAGCATCGAGCAATAGTGTTTTCAAATAGTTACGTTTTTTCCCTAATACAAGTTGCAGAGCACTTAATGTGAAACGTTTATCAAGAGGATCTGGTCCACAAATCTTCAGTTGATCGTCTACTTCACGAACCGTTAACAATTGAATAGCTTCATCAGCAAGCTCGTAAAATGCTACGTACCTGTTATTAAAGTACAACACCAATTGCGCACCGGATTTCAATGCTTCACCTGCTTCTCCACCGTAGAAACGACTTCCTTCATGCAAATAAATCATAAGACGCTTACCAGTATCTAGATGCAAGATCAGATGTCCAGCTCGACGCTCTACAAACCATATCGTTGCATGCATTAATGCATCTGATAGTCTTGTTTTTTTACCTACTAATGCTTTACTATTAACTACGATTTTAGTTATTGGAGCTCCTGCATATTTTTCAGCTAATACAGCGCGTATAACGTCTAATTCTGGCAATTCATACATGCTTAAAATCCTCCCTATCATGTTCCACGAACATTATATCTTATCTATTGTAATCAATGATGATCATGATTCAAATATAGCTTAGTCATTCATCAAAAAATGTTGAAAGTCTTGTATCGTTTCGAAGATATACTCCGCGTCACAACCAGCCTGCTCTGTATAGTATGACTTATTGTTAGCATTCGTTAACCCCGTATATAATAACACTGTTCCACAGCCAGAATGAACGCCAGCTGCGATGTCAGTAGACATATTATCACCAACTACTAATGCTTCATGTGCTTCTATACCTAACTGAGAAAGTGCATATTGCACAAGTATACTCGAAGGTTTTCCAATGACAATAGGCTGCTTACCAGATGAAGCTTGAAGCATAGCGCCTATTGATCCCGCTCCAGGAATTAATCCCCCATTTGCAGGTAGTAACAAATCTGGATTTGTCATTATTGAAGTAGCTCCCCCTCTGATGAGAGTAATCGCTTTAGCTGCCTTTTCATAATTGAATGACTTATCTATACCTTGAACGACATAATCTGGATTCTCATCCGTAATTTCTATTCCAGCATCTTCTAATGCAGTCCGTAATCCATGCTCACCAATCAAAAATACTTTAACTGGATTTGAATTATTGTTCTCTTTAATATAATGTGCTGTAGCTTGAGCAGAGGTGCATATATGTTCAGGTTTCGCAAAAATTCCCATCGCATTCAATCGATCGGCAACTTGCATTGCTGTTGCCGAAGAATTATTCGTAACAAAACGATATAGCCAGTTATTCTCCTGCAAATACGATATTAACTGACTTGCACCCTCTATTGGCGAATCTCCATGATACATTGTACCGTCTAGATCAATGAGTAGTGCTTTATACTTGTTATGCATAGCGGTCATTTCATCATTCTCCTATTATATGAGAACATCATATTGATGTTAATCAAATTACAGACTAACTTGTCTCATTTTAATATATCAATATTCAAGATAACATAATAATTCATTTCTATACAGAAAAAAAAAGCTAATGGGAGGAAAATCCTCGCATTAGCTCAAATTAACTACATTTTTATACGTTGTTTATTCTCTAACCTCGCCAAACGTTTGCGTATCGCTACTACTTGTTGTTGTTCATTACGCTGTTTACGTCGACTAAAGTTCACATATTTCAAGGATGCCTCCAGTGCAATAGTTGCGTAGTGATATGCTTTATCAAACTGCTTCGTTTTATGTTCATAATACATTGAAAGCTCAATGGCAGCATCAATCTCATCACGTTGTGGAAACTGAGCAATATGATCCACCATGCGATGCCATAAGGAGAGTGCACGATCCATATTATGCTGTTTCTTATCGCGCATTGCTAATAGCATTAGTGTGTTTGATGCAGTGGTCGGAACATGAACTGCCATTGTATATAATTGTTCTGAGTAAGTAGTCAAACCCATTTTCTCCAGCCAAATCCCCGTACGAACCATTTCTTCTGGCTCTGACGGTTGTTGTACATAATGAGTAATCTCTTTGTCACTTAACAAATGAGCAAACCTTGTGGCCAGCGTGACCAGTGATATCATATCGATTTCATTATGTAGAAATACACCTTCTAATATCTTTGGATTGCCATCTGACAAATATTCGAAATATAGTCTGGGAGCTTCTGACCCTGGTACGTCCTCTACTCGCGTAATTCCTAAGCGCATTTCCTCAATATGACTAAGTTTACAAGACTCCAACGTATTACGCCATAAGCTTCGAGATGGGTGTAACAAATCAATATGTAATGGCTCCCATATTTCTTGACGCATACCATTGATGACATAGCGACTATGTACCAACGGCCAATCAAAACTTTTACCATTATATGATAAAAGATGGGTATATTTTTTCGTTAGATGATGTAAATGCGCAAGCATGGCTCTTTCTTCAGCTGGATGACGAATCAATGCTTGTTCTACAATAAGTGCATCATTCTCCCAATAAGCAAGTCCAATCATAAATGGTATATTGCCTGTCCCAACACCAAGGCCAGTTGTCTCCAAATCTAGAAATAGAATTTTCTCTGCACATGCTTGCTGATCCGGGAAAAAGGCTTGAAGATGATGAGCAACTTGTGGCCATTCGCTCATTTGATGCATGCCGTGGTAATGACTACTCTCATATCGATGTTGACGCATTAAAAATTCACCATGTTCATTACTTATTAAATGTACATCTAGTGCATTCCATTGTTCTGCGTATGGTTCTTTCTCTTGCAGTAATCGATTATCAATAGATGATTGATCAACATGATCATTTTTTGAATGCTCGATATTATTAATAGATAACTGTTCCGTACTATCACTTGGCGATTGTTCATCATTTTTAATACCCTGTAATCGTTGTAAACGTGATTTCAAACTACTCATCCAAGCCCCCCCTTTCAGTCTAATGATCGATATTATAAATCAAGTAATTGAAGTGCAGCTTGTTTACCAATAATACCAACTTCTTCAATAGGTCCAACACAAGCTGGGCAACCACTAACACAATGACATTGGGTGATTAATTGCTTTGCGTTGTGAATAAGTGAACTATGAATCTCATAAAGCCGCTTACTAAGTCCTATTCCACCAGGATATCTATCATAGAAAAAGATTGTTGGTTTCCCGGTATGCAATGCTTTCACTTGAGGTACGACTCGGATATCGAAAGGATCACACATCAGATACAACGGCGCGATATTAGATAATACATTCGCTAGTCCTAATAGTGCTGATTGCACTTGTTCCTTCGTCATGCTAGCTAACCGCTCTTCGGAGAAGGTAAACCAATAACTAGCTGTATGCAGCTCTTCTTCTGGTAAATTAATAGGACCTGAACCTATATTTTCATGTGTTAACAACCGTATTTTTTTGAAAATAGTAGGCTGTGCATTGACCGTTACTTCACCATAACATTGCTCTAATTCACCAGTGGTCTTCTGCTCGTCAATATGAAGTACTTTCAATTCTACGGCAAGATTTGCGTCAGTATAATAATCAACATCTACTTCACGAACATATGCTTTTTTCTCATCATAATCTAATTTTTCAACTTGAAATTGAATACCTTCGTGAATGTAGATTGCCTCTTCATGAATTAATGTCGGTGCGCTGAAACGGTCAACTTCACCAATTACTTTATTTTGATTGCTTACATCAATAATAATAAAGTTTTCTCCAGCAGCTGAGCGTAGTGAAATGTTATGCGCTGGGAATGATTGCGCCATCCAAAACCATCTATCGCCCGAATAATGAACCACTTTCTCTTCGGTTAGAAATTCTAGCATATCCTCCAAAGATTCTTTACCAAATTGTTCACCACGCTGGAACGGTAATTCATAGGCTGCACATTTAATATGATCAATTAGAATTAATAAATTATCAGGGTCGATTAATGCTTGTTCAGGTGGTCTATTGAAGAAATAATCAGGATTCTGCACCATATATTGATCTAATGGATTGCTGCTAGCAACAAGGAAAGTAACCGATACTTCATTACGTCTACCTGCACGCCCAGATTGTTGCCATGTACTTGCAATCGTTCCAGGGTATCCATTCAGGACACACGCTTGAAGTTGTCCAATATCAATGCCTAGTTCAAGTGCATTGGTGCTTACTACCGCTTTAATTTCTCCTGTACGTAAGCCTTTTTCAATTTCTCTACGAAGTTTTGGAAGGTAACCACCGCGATAGCCTCTAATTGTATGATCATTGACTTTATGATCAGTTAACTCTTGTAAATACGTTAGTAGCAACTCAACACGAACACGACTTCTAGCAAATACAATCGTTTGCAATCCTTGTTTAATTAACATACTTGCTAACTTCTTCGTTTCAAGTACGCTACTTCTCCGTATCCCAAGTTGCTCATTAACAACAGGTGGATTGTAGAAGATAAAATGCTTTTCACCAGAAGGTGCTCCGTTCACATTTACAACATGAACAGGTCTACCGATAAGACGAGATGCATGTTCCCCAGGATTCTCTATGGTAGCTGATGCTAATAGAAATTGCGGGTTAGAACCATAGAATTTACAGATTCTTAGTAATCTCCGAATAACGTTAGCAACATGGGACCCAAATACACCTCGATAAGCGTGTACCTCATCTATGACAATGAATTTCAAGTTTTCGAATAATTTTACCCATTTCGTATGATGCGGTAATATAGCCGAATGTAGCATGTCTGGATTCGTAACGACAATATGCCCGCTATTACGTATCGCTGTTCGCGCACTAGGCGGTGTATCACCATCATATGTATTACATTTCAACTCGCAATCCATCAGATCGGCAAATTGTTGGAGTTCGGCAACCTGATCTTGCGCTAAAGCTTTTGTTGGGAACATATATAAAGCTCTTGAATTAGAATTATGCACGATTTCTTGCAAGACAGGAAGGTTATAGCATAACGTCTTACCAGACGCTGTTGGAGTTACCGTCACGACATCATAACCGCGAGCAGAAGCTTCAAATGCATCTCGTTGATGCGTATATAATTCTGTCATCCCTTTACTTTGCAAAGCTTTATAAAGTTCTGGATGTAAATCTAGCGGTAAACTAACGCTATGTGCATCTCTTGGTGGGATAACACGCCACTCCGTTACATTTTTCATAATTTCAGTTTGATCTTTCAGTCCTTTAAGCCATTCGTGCATATCCTTTGCCTTACCTGTCCACTCGTTCATCCCATTACTCCTTACGCTTCTCAATCACATTTTTCAATTCATCTATATTATTCTCTTGATTTATTATCATTGTTATATTACAAATCTAGTTTACAGAATATACGTTCGTAATACAATGGTAAAAATATATCGCAAACATAAACTCATCGATATTTTTCACACATAAAAAACGTCGTGGATATCAGCATCCACGACGTTTTTTGTATCTCTCGTAACTCTTGTATCTCTTGTATCTCTGTTCGTCCATATTCGATTTCGAATATGATACCTTGAACTTATGTTTTGAACTTAAATCTTTTGAAATAACTTTAAATGGAAGGTCAAAAAGAGGGATTTCAGAATCGAGAAGATGGAGTGCTACTTGAGAAAGACGGAAGCGCAAGTGTACATTAGTGGGTACACGCGAACCGTACTTTCCAAGTTCACTTCATATTCGACGTCGAATATGCTACGTTAGCATAATCATCATTATCAAAGCCCGCTTTTTGAGTTACATTAAGCTTTGTCTACGTTGAAGTATTGTGCTTCTGGGTGCGCAAACACCATCGCCGATACCGATGCTTCAGGCTCCATCATAAATCCTTCAGTTAGCTCTACGCCGATATCTTCAGGTTTCATTAATTCAAACAATGGACCTTGATCCTCAAGATTCGGGCAAGCAGGATAACCAAATGAAACTCGAATCCCTTGATATCGCGCACCAAAACGTTTCTTCATCGTCATCTCTGGTGGATCTGGATAACCCCAAACATCACGCATGATATGATGCAGTTTCTCGGCAAGTCCTTCGGCTGTTTCCAATGCACAAGCTTGCACGGCATGTGATTTCAAATACTCTCCGTTATCTTTAAAGTCGGAAGATATTTTCGAAATCCCTTTACCTGCCGTAACAACAAGGAATCCTACATAGTCCATGATGCCACTTTCGACTGATTTCAAATAATCAGCAAGACATAGATAAGGCTCCACTTGTTGACGAGGGAAGCTAAATCGCTTGATTTCTTTACTGTGATCCTCTGGATCGTAAATAATAATATCATTACCAGATCCTTGAGCAGGGAAGAATCGATACATACCATTTGCTTCTAAAAACCCTTCCTCCATACCTTGCGCATAAATACTATCCACTGTTGCTTTCAATTGAGTTGTTCTCTCATCTCCAGCTTCAATCAATTTATCTACTTGACCTTTCACACCTAGATGATGTCCTAGCAACATTTGCATATTCACATATGGCATTAACTGACTCAAAGGAATATTACGCAAAATATGACGATCCGTATCCGGCGGAATAAAGACAGGTGCTTCTTGAGAAATATTAGATTTCACTGCTCTAGTCATCGCAGGTAGCTTCTTATCCGTATCTACTTCACTAGCTAATTGCTCTCGAATCTGTACAAACTCTTCTTCGACAACAGAGCGTAATTCTGGTGTCGTTATCTTATTCGCGATATCAAGACCATCCATCGCATCTTTGGCATAAAGTACAAGTCCATCATATTCAGGTAATATACGTGTTCTAGTAAACTTACGTGTTAACGCTGCACCACCAACTAGAATCGGTGCATCAATACCCGCTGCACGTAAATCTTGAGCCGTAATAATCATCTGTTGCGCAGATTTCACTAGTAAACCTGATAAACCTATAGCATCCACTTTTTCTTCGCGGTATGCTTCAATAATGCGATCAGGCGGTACTTTAATACCAAGATTTATAATTTTATAGCCATTATTAGATAATATGATTTCTACTAAGTTTTTGCCGATATCATGCACATCGCCTTTTACAGTTGCGAGAATAATTTTACCCTTGGTCGCAGAGTCAGCCTTCTCCATAAATTGTTCAAGATGCGTAACAGAAGCTTTCATAACTTCAGCACTTTGCAATACTTCAGCAACGATAAGCTCATTATTATTGAATAATCTACCTACTTCTGCCATACCTGCCATAAGTGGTCCGTTAATAATATCAAGAGGTGTATATTTCTCACGTGCTAATTCAAGGTCAACAATCAACCCCTCTTTAGTACCCTCAATAATATAAGAACCTAGACGTTCTTCTAATGATAAATTAGAAAGTTTTTCTACCTTCTCAACTTTTTTATTACGGAATGCAGCTACAAATGCAGCTAGCGTCTCATCAGTCGTGTTGTAGATTAACTGTTCTGCAAGTTCACGTTCTTCAGCAGAAATCGATGCATAACGCTCTAATTTCTCCGTGTTGACAATGGCATAATCAAGCCCTGATTTCGTTGCATGATATAGGTAAACAGAGTTCAACACTTCACGACCTGCATCAGGCAAACCGAATGAGATGTTACTTAGTCCTAGAATCGTCTTCGTACGAGGATATTTCTCCTTAATCATCCGAATCCCTTCAAGTGTCTCGACAGCTGATCCAATATATTGTGGATCACCAGAACCGACTGGGAACATATTCGGGTCAAAAATAATATCTTCCTCGTTCACACCGTATTTGTTCACTAATAGATCATAAGCACGATCCGCAACTTCTAATTTCGCTTCACGTGTTACAGCCTGTCCGCGCTCATCAATTAGAATCATTACTACCGCCGCACCATAACGATGGATCAATGGTACTATTTTTTCGAATTTAATCTCGCCATCTTCAAGGTTAATCGAGTTGATGATCGCTTTACCTTGAGAGTATTTAAGGCCTAGTTCAATAATGTGATCGTACGTTGAATCGATCATAATTGGAGCTTTAATCTTCTTCATTACTTGTGGTAAGAAATTATGAACCGCATATTCTTCATCAATATCCGTATCTTGCAAATTGATATCAATAACATGTGCTCCATTTTTAACCTGTGCTCGAGCAATTTCAGATGCCTCATCAAATTTTTCTTCTTTGATCAGTCGTTTGAATTTACGTGAACCCGATATATTCGTACGTTCACCAATCATTATTGGGCGATTATCTTCTTCAATATAAACCGTATCTATTCCGGACACTGCATCAGAATGATTACCTGTTTGTGGGCGAGGTTCATAGTTAGCAAGTACTTTCGCCATCTCTTCGATATGAGCTGGAGTAGTACCACAGCAACCACCTGCAATATTTAACCATCCCTGCTTAGCAAAATCTTCGATTTTACGAGCTAATGACACTGGAGTCTCATGGTATTGACCATTTTCATCTGGCAAGCCAGCATTCGGATAACATGATACTGCCGTAGGAGCAATATCACTTAGAGAACGAATATGATCACGCATAAATTCTGGACCGGTTGCGCAGTTCAAGCCAATTGATATGGGCTCTAAATGTTCTAAAGATATATAGAATGACTCAATACTTTGTCCAGCCAATGTTGTTCCCATCGGCTCAATTGTACCTGAGATCATAATTGGCAAAGTTACGCCAGTAGTTTCGAATGCTTTTCTAACACCAATACTACCAGCCTTAACGTTAAGTGTATCTTGTGATGTCTCTAGTAATATCGCATCTACGCCACCTTCAATAAGAGCTACGGTTTGTTCATAATAGCTATCTATTAATTCATCAAACGTAACTCCTCCCGTTACGGAAAGTGTTTTCGTCGTTGGACCTAGTGCACCAGCAACAAAACGTGGTTTTTCTGATGTGCTATATTTGATTGCAGCATCTTTGGCTAGCTTCGCTGCTGCTAAATTTATTTCTCTAGCTTTATCTTGAATATCATAATCAGCTAAAACGACACTCGTTGCACCAAATGTATTCGTCTCAAGAATATCTGCACCAGCGGCTAAATATTGTTCATGGATAGACTGAATCACATCTGGTCTAGTCAATACAAGCATTTCGTTACAACCATCTAATTCAGGTCCGCCAAAGTCATCTTCATGTAAATCAGCTTGCTGAATCATCGTACCCATTGCACCGTCTAATATAAGAATTCTCTTTTGAAGTTCTTCTTGAAGTCTGCTAGTTGCCAATTATATACACCCTTCCCAAAATCACTAACACAAATTTTATCAGATATTCACAAAAGTTGAAAGGTAAATAATCGACAACTACTACAATATCATTTATAATTATAAGTATAAGAAATTAATTCCTATTGGAAAAGGTGGAATAATATAATGGCAGAGATAAGAATTCGAAATACAGACGAACGTATTCAAGGAGAAGCTAACGTTAGTGCATTCCTTGAGAATCAAGGCGTAATTTATGAACATTGGGATGTTTCCAAACTTCGTCCAGAATTACAAGAGAAATTTGATCTTACTGATGAAGAAAAACAAGAGGTTCTTACAACATTTGATGAAGAAATCCGTGAGATAGCCGGTCGTCGTGGATATCTAACTTGGGATGTTATTACATTATCTGAAGGCACTCCTAATCTTGAAGGTCTACTTAAAAAATTCGAAAACGTTCATACTCATACTGAAGATGAAGTTCGTGCAATTACTGCTGGCAAAGGAATTTTCATTATTAAAGGCACTGACGATGTTGGTTACTTTGATGTTGAACTTGAAGCTGGTGACTTGATTTCTGTTCCCGAGAACATCCCTCACTTTTTCACATTAATGGACAACAAAAAAATTGTTGCAATTCGTCTATTTATTGAAACAGAAGGTTGGATAGCTCACCCTCACGAAGATCCCTCTTTCCAAAAATAATATACATTCATATAAGCTGGTTCTGCCCTTGAGCAGGCCAGTTTTTTATTGTTCATTTCTAACTCATATTAATTACTAGATACCTTCCACTTTTCTACAATGAAATCACAACATCTATAACGATTATGTTATCCACATGAGATATACTTCACTCATTCTCCATCGTACTTCTATTAAACTCTATTAGCCTACAGTTATAACTCATTTATTCTTCTACTATACAGATGGACCTCATTAATCACACTACATTTCTAAACTTCACACCCGCTAAACTCCTTAACTAACTCCAACACTCGGCTCGGATTAGTTAGTAAAACCATCTACGGCATATTCATCCAATTTTTAGAAACATTTTAATCTATTTACTCGTTTAATAGGTAATATCTTTTTGAAGGTTATATTGGGGGACTACATATGAAAAAGTCTTTTGTTGTTATATTACTACTGATGTTCATCATGAATATCGTGGTTGCTTGTAACTCAAAAGAAACAGTGAATATCCAGAACAGAAATGAAAACTTAGATACAAATTTAGAAGAAAGTTTAGATGTGAATTTCAATGGGAACATCCATCTTAATTTAAGCAAACTTGAAGAACAAGAACACATCGTTTATAAGACAATTACAGATAAGGAAACAGTAGATACTATAATAGAAATTGCACAAAATGTAGCTTGGGAAAATGCAAAGGTTCTTATGTCCCGTTTACCTGATTATAAAATTCATACCATTAACACAGATAGAACTATTTCTTATGAACCCGTGACTTACGCCCTCTGGATTACTCCACAAAAGGGGTTGTTAGAAGTAATTATTGAGGGAAAATCCAAGTACGGAAAAATATCTGAGAAAGATAGTAGTCTATTACTTTCAATTCTGGAATCGCCTTAATGTTTCGATAATAAGCACTTCATCATTGAACTTATTATTTAGAAAGGAGTACAATAATGACACTTTCTCGAATCGGCCCATTAATGTTAATAGCATTAATAATTCTTATCACCACTCCACCTGAGCAGAGTTTTGCTTATTCATGTGCTAATAATACGGAACCAAAACATCTATATAAAGATAATGACTCTGTATTCATAGGGAAGGTTTTAGAGAATTCGTACGAGGATGTTGGTTCGATTAATAAGAAAAGCAGAGTAACTTTTGATGTTTCCTCTACATTAAAAGGGGATGAACTTCACAAAATTAAGGTAGTAACATCCGCTGATACCGACTTAACTGAAGGTGTTGAATATGTTATATATGCCTATAAAACTACTAAAAATAACTACTTATATAAATTTGTACCTGGTGAATTAGCAACAGGCACCATTTGTGGAGGTACAAAACTGTTATCAGAAGCTTCTTACGATCTGGAACAAATCAAAGAACTTCAAAAACACGAAAATTCTATCTATATATTGTTAATATGTGCTGTCATTGTAACGGCAGCCGTTATAACCATCTATATTAGAAAACGTCGGAAAAATTGAATAATTTTCTCTAACATAGATATTTGATTTCTTTAGATGGTGGATAATAATGGTGTATATTTCTAATTACTCTATGTTTAAGGAGGAAAGATTCGGTGGTGTTTTGATTACACTCGCAGGGCTTGGATTAATCATTGCCTTAAACTTAAAATAGAATGTTATCTATTATTTTATTGAATACTAAAAAGCATCTGTCCTGCACTTTTCCGCAGCTCAGATGCTTTTTGTATAAGTAATTATGCTAATAATTCTAATAAGTCATTCAAACTAGTAATCGTATGTGTAGGAATAATATCATCATTGCGGTCTACCCCATGGCGATTAATCCAGACAGAAGTCATCCCAACGGTATTCGCACCAAGAATATCTGTCGTTAACTTATCTCCAACCATAATGCAATCGTCTACTTCAAGTTCAAGCTTGCCCAGTGCATGATTGAAAATGGATGCTCTTGGCTTTCCTTCACCAAATTCACCAGAGATGATAATATGATCAAAGTAAGGTACAAGTTGTGGAACTCCTGCAAGTTTTTCACGTTGTAGATCAGGTGAACCATTCGTTAGAAGTAACAATTTATATTGATCTTTAAGTTGGTCTAGTACGGCAAATGTCTCCTCATAGACAATTGGACGACTGCGACGCTCTGCTGGGAACATTTCGCCTAGCTTCTGACCTAGCTCAGCATTGTTAATTCCAAGTGCGGCTAAACCCTTTGTCCAAGAATCTGTACGATAAGATGGAACAAATTGTTGTAGCAGACGGAATTCTGCTTGTTCGCCTTCTTCAAAACGAGCCCAAAGACCTTCAAAAGGATTAATACCTATCATTTTAGTGAACGGAAATGCTTCAAATGACTCATAAATTGCTCGTGCCTCTTGGCGAACTGCTTCTTCTAGTGCCACTGGATCTACTCCAGTTTCAGCTTGTGCATACTCACAAGTAGTACGAAATGCTTCTTTCACACTACGGTCATCCCACAATAATGTATCGTCCAAATCAAAAAGTACAGCCTTCTTCACGCTTGTTTCTCCCCTTTATATGGTTATACTATCACTCTTATAAATCTATAAATTTGGTTTTGCAAACATTCAGAAACAGCCAACTATCTATTCTGTAAATGTAACATTATGCTTGTCAGCGAATTTCTTCAATTCAACTGACATATCTTGCAATGGGAAACGATTGAAAAGTTTAGAATATGTCCAGCTGCTACCATGGTTAGGAACGATGATAACATATCCACCTTGAATTTTAATTTCTTTGATGGCAGCCGCAAATAATTGCTTGTCCCCCATCATTCTACGAGATTGAACATAATCTTTACCAATCGTAAGATACGGTTTACGGAAATAGAACAACGATGCTAGTAAGAAGTAACTCACGATAGTTAGCCAGTACATCGTATCGAATTTGAAATTTGGATCCATTAACATAAGAAAATTATACATACCAATAAAAAGAATAAGTACTACTGGTAAAATATAATTTCTACCTGTAAAACGAATTTCATTTTTCTTTTCAACATTCATAACTAAATTCCCAGTACCTGCTTTTTTGCGTGCCTTATTAACTATCGCCGTATTTTTACGAACTTTTCTTTCCCAAGAACGTGACAATATGAATCCCCCTCTGAACTATTTGGATGATAATTAATTTAATAATGTTTTATTGTCACCTTGATCATCAGCATCAACAAACTCAATATTATCTAGTTGTTGTCTCATATTAGATCTAAAGTTGATAAGATACTTTTTACGCAATTCATCACGTTCCTTTATCTCATCAGATGTTAAGCCTTCAGACTTATTTTTACGAGATAGCTCATTTATACGAGCAATTAACTTCTCCATATCCATCTCTTCCACTCCCTTCTAGCTAGCAATACCATAATGTTGACATGAAAACCAAAGAGATTCAACATCACACAGTTCCTATTAATTAGAACAATAATTTCATTATAACAAAAAAGTCTGTAAAGTTGCATCTCCTATCGATGAACTTTACAGACTTATATATCTAAGCATTAAATTGAAGGTAATATTAATTGTTGACCGGGTGTAATGATAGAATCTTCTAACTGATTACGCTCCTTTATGAGAAATACAATATAAGCAATATCAGAAGCATTACTATAATGATGCTGTGCAATATCCCAAAGTGTATCTCCAGCACCTACAGCGACAATAGATTCATCCTCCAAAGCAAATTCTCCCGGCGTAGTAGATGCAGTCACATTGAATAAAAACAAACTCATTACGATAAGAGTAACTAGAATAAGTGTAAGGATTGCTTTACCTCTTGTTGATACTTTAACTATAGAATTGCGAACCACTGGCTTATCTATTATTGACTCATTGTTGTGTTTACTTGAACTTATATAACTGCGATATGCATATGGATTATACGTTGACATTAAAATCATCCCCCAAACATTTGTTCTGTTTTTAGAATACACGAACAGACGTTCCGTGTCAACGATTTACAACAAAAAACACGAACATACATTCTCGAGAACTTATGTTTGTGCGAACTCGAGTTCTATGTTATAATTTCCCTAATAAAATATGGAGTTGATCTAATGAAACAATTATCTAAGCGACAGCTATCTATATTAGATTTTATTAAACAAGAAGTTAAAGATAAAGGTTATCCACCTTCTGTTCGAGAAATTGCAGAAGCAGTTGGATTATTATCAAGTTCAACTGTACATGGTCATTTGGATCGACTAGAGAAAAAAGGATTTATTCGTCGTGACCCATCTAAGCCTCGTGCCATCGAAATTTTGGATCAAGATATGATTGAAGAAGAAAGCAACATCATTCCTTTTCCAGTTAAACATATCCCGGTTGTTGGTAAAGTTACTGCAGGTATTCCAATTACAGCTACGGAGAATATTGAAGATTACTTGCCACTTTCTAGTAATTTCGTCGGTGATAGCAATGTATTTATTCTTAATGTTATCGGAGAGAGCATGATTGAAGCTGGTATACATAATGGTGATTTAGTTATTGTAAGACAACAACAATCGGCTAACAATGGAGATATTGTCGTAGCAATGACGGAGGATGATGAGGCAACTGTCAAAACATTCTACCGTGAAAAAGATCACATTAGACTGCAACCAGAAAATTCATCTATGGAACCTATCCGTCTGCAGAATGTAACTATTCTTGGTAAAGTAATAGGATTATTCCGTGATATGCATTGATTGTCTTATTCTATTATTATAATAGGAATATATTGATAGACCATCAGCTACAATGTATCTGATGGTCTATTTTCATTTAACTAATTGAAAAGTTTTAGCTTACGCTTCCGATGTAACTTTTCATTATAGAGTGTGCTATCAACAAAGACTATGAAAAGTTTTAGCCTACGCTTCCGATGTAACTTTTCATTACAGAGTGTGCTATCAACAAAGACTATGAAAAGTTTTAGCCTACGCTTCCGATGTAACTTTTCATTATAGAGTGTGCTATCAACGAAGACTATGAAAAGTTTTAGGAGTGAGTGATTTGAGAAAATGGTTAATGTTTAGTGTTCTTTTGTTTATCCTTGTATTATCTGCTTGTGGAACTAATTCCGTTACATCATCTACTCATAATTCCGCAACAAATGGAAATATAGTAGAAACTGATAAAAATACTTTAACACCAACTGCTGGTCCAACACCAACAGTTAGTCCGACAATCACCATACAAACTGAATCCGATGATTATGACTACGTATTAGATTTCCCTAGTGATAGTTATCCTGAAACTGCACTTCATATTTATAGTGCAATAGAAAATGGTCATTCTGATGTTTGTACCATTGACCGTGATGGAGCTGATGCTAATCGCAAAAAGTCATTAGCTGGAATTGATACTAAAGAAGGTTATGATCGCGATGAATGGCCTATGGCTATGTGTGCTGAAGGTGGAGTAGGTGCTGACATTGCATATATTCATCCGAGTGATAATAGAGGTGCTGGGAGTTGGGTCGGTCATCAATTATCCGCTTATGAAGATGGTGAGAAAGTATTATTTATCGTAGAGAAACCTAAAAATCTATTTGGTAATAAAACTTCTACTGATCTCAACATTGATGAGGATGTTACACCTACAACTAATCCAGATAAACAAGATCCTAATCCTAATACTTCAGAAAGCAATTCGACTGGCACGACTACAAATATTGTATACAAAAATTGTACAGAAGTACGCGAGGCTGGTGCTGCCCCTATCTATAGGGGGGACCCTGGGTACTCTAAGAAATTAGACCGTGATGGGGATGGTATCGCTTGCGAACTGTAAAACAGAAAACAATTAAATATTTAGAGCATTCAATTATTAAGTTCATTATAGGGAGTGTTACGCCATTACGGTGTAACACTCTTTTTCATGATTTTTCGGAATATTATTTCTTCAGATTTCTCATTAAAGTGTCAACTTTCTTTCTCCCCCAAACGTTTAAAGGTTATACAAAACAACGAACTGAAAAATAGCTCCTTCAAACCGTATGAAAGAGCTTCCCTGCTTCTGTGTGTTTTTACGAAAGGTGTGAAGGTCATGTACATCCCTGCTCAGTCAACAACCCAAAGAAAGATTGCAATTCAAAGAAAGAAAAAAAAAAAACGACGGCAACTACTCGCTCTAATTGTTTTTATCGCGCTAATTATTCCGGTTTTTCATTATCCCGCTAAAGCTATCCAACATTTTGTATTACCTATATTCTCAGGCTCACCAGTAATAACAGAGATAGATCAATCACATCAACCTAATGACATAACACCGAACAAGAAGCCAGAATCCAATGATACTGATTTACCTTATGTGCAAGACCCAGATGATCAAGCAAATGATGACGACAATAGTAATAATGGCGTAACAACATCACCACCACATACTGCACCACCTGAAATAGCGCCTGAACATACTAACACACCGGAACCAACGCCTTTGCCTACAGAGGCACCTATTCCAACACCTGAAATCACTGATCCAGTAGTCACTGCATCACCACCTGCTAAGGAACCAGTAGCTACAGATCAGCCAGGACAAGGAACCGATCATGAAAATAGCGATAAGAAGTACGTTGTACTCACATTTGATGATGGGCCTGATACAAAGTATACTCCTGCTATATTAGATATATTAAAACAATACAATGTGAAAGCTACTTTTTTTGTTGTAGGAACTCAAGTAGAAAAACACGGCTCCGTTCTTCAACGAATACTGAATGAAGGACATTCAATAGGCAATCATTCCTATAATCATGCCAATTTGACTAAACTTTCTAATAAAGAAATCGTCAAACAAATAGAGCAAGCAGATGATCTAATTAAGGCTGTTATTGGGTTTAAGCCAACTTGGATTAGAGCGCCATATGGGGCTGTCAATGACATCGTTAAAGAGTCTATGGAGGACGATGATAGAAGTTTCATTGGATGGGATGTAGATACTCGAGACTGGGCTGGAAGCTCTGTAGAGGAAATGCGAGCGAACATTAATGAGAATACAAAGTCTGATAGTATTATTCTAATGCATTCATTTGGCGGCAAACATATTAAAAATACAGTTGAACTACTACCTTATATCATTCAAGATTTAAAAGATAAAGGATTCACACTAGTTACATTAGATGAGTTATATAGAAACAAGGCTTAAGTTTAAGCCTTGTTTTTTTTCTATAATAACTCATAGTTGTTAACTAGTAACAATCACGTGCGATATTTACTATGTATTATTTTATCTTTGAAAATATTTGAATTGCATCTTCTTTGCTAATTTCAATCGCAAATTTACCATTTGTGTACCATTCACTAAAATTAAATTGTTCTAGTGATTTTTTCATATCTGTTTCTGAAATAAATTCATAGATCTTAACTGGAGAATTATCCATATAAAAAACAACTCCGTCCGTTGCATTTATAAGCTGGAACATTGGTTTTTCTTCCTTATCAATCTCTACGCCAGTTTCCACAAATGCATCAATAAAAGTTTCAAGTTTTCTTTCATCTGATTCAGCAATTGATGATTCATTACTGGGAGTTTCATTAGTTGAACATGCAGACATTACTAACATCAATACTAACATTATTAAACTTAAAAATAGCTTTTTAATTCGACCTCACCTTTGTAATAGTTTTCTATATATTACCACTATTTATATTAACGTGTTGTTTGTTCACTCAAAGTTCTTTATTACTCTAAATTTTGATTACCTAGGCTAATATCGTGTCAGTTATAGTTTCCAGTCCATAGACTATTGTGAATTATAATTTTAGGAGGCTATATATGAACAGTAACGATTATCAACAAATATGTTGGAACTGTATGAATAAATACGTTGGCATTCAAACGGCAGACGGCAATGCATATGACGGATTTATAGCACATGTTGATCAAAACTATGTCACACTAGCAATCCCTACTGATGAAATGGTCGATCGACTAACTGGATTACCAGCACATGAAGCTTATAGACAGTTCGGGTTTCACCCTGGGTTTTTCCCTAGACGCAGATTTTTTCAAAGACGAATCCCGCTTTCAGCTATCGGAGGTTTATTTTTACTTCCATTTTTCTTCTAGTCTTGATATAGGGGAATGTTTAATCATTCCCCTATATCATTACATTTTTCAGTTCATTGTAATCAACCTGAGCACTAAGTTATTTCACTTGCTATTATTACAATTTTACCCATTTTATTGATTTCATTATATTCATCTACAGCAAATCTATTCTATTTACATATCATGAATTATCTTCACATAAGGAGGTAATATAATGGGAAATAATAATTTTCAAGTAATAAGGCTTAGACCTGGTCAAAGGGTGCTTGTAATTGCAAAAAAACACAAACACCACCGCCGTAATAATTCCGTTTAATGTACCGTTGAACACTGTAGGAGCGCCAATAACTTTTGGCGCTCTGTTTTTATTTTCACTTGTATTGCTCATTATCTAAAATAATTACCTTTGCCCCATCTGACTGTTTACCTGTTTGCTTCGTTTTTTGTACTAACCAATAAATATTATCACAACATTGCTTAGCACCCATAACTAAAAAAGGTACACCAATGAAATCAATTTTTAATCCTCTAGAGAAAAACCCACCAATTGACATAAGTATAGGAACAGTTGGTGAAGTATTAGAAAATATAATCGTTTCATTAAAGTGATGTTTACTTTCAATTAATAAACTTAAGTCTTTTAAAGCTGGGACAACAAGTTTAGAGTTCTTTCTTCCAATTGTATAAACGGAATCTCCATTTTCATCAATTCCATGAAAAATAATTCTACCCGAATCTTTTTTCGTCAATTTATTAAAAAATTTAACATTTAATATCTCTTTTGTTGTTAGTTTTCGATCTGACTGGGTTAATTGTTTCAAATGATAAGCAGCCGCCAAAGACGTGGTATGTGTTCCACCATAGTCATTATAAATATAAATCATAATATCATCCTTTATTATTCTTTAATTTATATGATGGGCTTTTGCATTTAGTTCTATTCCTTAAAGTTGTATTCGATATTCCAGTCTTCTATATTTAATTTCTTGTTAATTACTCAAATAATCCTTATACCATTGGACATATTAACATTAAAAAGGAGTGATTATAATGCATACCGTGTGGAAAGGCGCTATTAGCTTTGGTTTGGTTCATGTACCAGTCAAGATGCATTCAGCTACTGAAGATAAAGATATTCATTTTAGACAATTACATAGAGACTGTTCAATGCCCATATCCTACGAAAAGAAATGCAAACATTGTAATAAGGAAATTAGTCCAGAAGATATCGTAAAAGGCTTTGAATATGATAAGGATAAATATGTAATTGTTAAGGAAGAAGAGTTATTAGCCATTCAACCTGATTCCTCTCGTGTTATAAAAATATTAGATTTTGTTGACTTAACTGACATAGATCCTATTTACTTTGAGAAACCTTATTACTTATCCCCTGATATGACTGGAGCAGATGCATATCGTTTACTGGTAGAAGCTATCAAACAAACTGGTAAAATTGGCATTGCTAAAATCTCCATTAGAAGTAAAAGTAACTTAGCAGCTATACGAGTTGTGGATAATTGCCTATGTCTAGAAACAATGCATTTTCCTGATGAGATAAGATCTATTAGTCAAGTGCCCAATCTGCCACAAGCCACACAGGTTAATGATAAAGAACTACAAATGGCGACAACCCTTGTAGAACAGTTGAGCGAAAAGTTTGACGCAAGCAAATATACTGATGAATATCGCCTTGCTTTGACCGAACTTATTGAACAAAAAATAGCTGGTGAAAGCATTGATATCGTTAATGCTCCAACTGTAGCCAAATCAAATGTTATTGATCTAATGGCAGCATTACAAGCTAGTATTGATGCTACCAAACCTCAACCTCCTACACCCGCTCCTAGACGCAAAAGAAAAACTAAGAAGTCAGAGGAAAATGTGTCATGATCCATATGTCACTTCCGAATGTGCCAATGGCCCCAGTTAATTCTCCCGAGATACCTATTGGTTCAGAGTGGCGTTATCAAATAAAATGGGATGGTGTACGGACATTAGTTAGGCTGGATGGTCAAGGCGGAGTCGAGTTGTTCTCAAAACGTGTAGAACCAAGAAACGATACCTTTCCTGAAATTGTCGAGCTACTTAAAACTCTACGTATAGGACCATGCGTACTTGATGGTGAAATAGCTTATTTTGATGGTACTCGACCCAATTTTCAAAGAGTTCGTCTTGGAGTGAGCAAACAAAAATATGATGATTCTTTAATTTTTGTTGTCTTTGATATGCTATACGATCAAGGCGTAGACATTAGAAATATACCATTTATAGAGCGATTCGAACGATTGCAACGGTACTTTCCTAAGCCACAGCCTAGATTATTAGTGTCGGATATTTTTGAAGATGGTCAAGCATTATGGGATTGGTTGCATGAGCGTGAATGGGAAGGAATTATATCCAAGAATATAAACAGCCCTTATGTAGAAGGTAAACGTCATATTTATTGGTATAAAAAGAGGAAAGAACTTAGGTTACTCGTTGATGTGGTTGGCATTAAACTCAAAAATGAGAATGTTTCAAGTCTCGTATTACGTTACAAAGATAAATACATTGGGCATGTCTCAGGATTAGATCAATCCTCTAAAAAACTTATTCTAGAGTTTGCTAAAGAGCATCAGGGTGAATGTCCTTTTGAGATTACACCTAAGTATGATGTTCTATGGTTAAGTGTGCCTTTCGCATGTAAAGTGGCTGCATTAGAGTTTAGTGACAATGGTTTGTTAAGGCAACCTAAATTACTTGGGTTCGGTGTATGACATAGAGTCTAACATATTTAGTGCAGATTTCTTAGAATCAATACATGTGAGTTTCAGTTTTTTTGCATACTAATCAATCAATTGGGTACGTTAACTTTGAACAAATTAAGATAGTTCCTCCAACCTAATAATAATCCACTCTTCAAGTTATAGAGTGGATTTTTTAATATTTTTATTCTTTAGTATTGAAATTATATATCCTAAAATCACTTTGATAAATGACACATTAAACTAGTATAAGAAAGGTGGTTCGTTCATGAAGAACAAAAATTGGGGATTGATTGCACTTGCTTCCATTCCCTTAATTATGACACTCGCTAATTCAATGTTAATCCCTATTTTGCCGCAAATATCCCGCCAGTTAGGAGTTAATGCTTTTCAAGTCAGTATGATCATTACAATTTACGGACTAATAGCGATTCCGATGATTCCTATTGCAGGATATTTGTCTGATCGTTTTGGACGCAAAAAAATCATATTACCTAGCTTAATTATTACTGCTTTGGGCGGTGCGATATGTGTGGCAGCTTCTTGGTTTATGGACGGTTTAGGAGCATATTGGACTATACTAGGAGGACGTTTCCTACAAGGAATTGGAGCTGCAGGTGCTTTTCCAATTGTAATCCCTTTTATTGGTGATCTATATAAAGAAGAATCAGAAATAAGTAAAAATTTAGGACTAATTGAAACCTCCAACACATTCGGTAAGGTTCTCAGTCCGATATTGGGAGCGTATCTAGGCACAATACTTTGGTTTGCTCCATTTATAGCGATTCCTATCCTTTGTTTAATTTCATTTTTCATGGTATTACTACTGGTAAAAAATCCATCTCAAAATGCAAAAGGAAAATCTAAGAGTAAAAACTTATTTCAATTTATTTCAGAAATCAGAGCTATTTTGCATGAAAAAGGACGTTGGATCTATTCAATTTTTGCAATCGGCGGGATTTGTATGTTTGTAATATTTGGAGTGTTATTCTTTTTATCAGAGACACTAGAATCCAATTATAATTTACATGGAGCCACAAAAGGTTTTGTATTAGCTATCCCTCTCTCACTACTTTGCCTTTCCTCATTCGGAACTGGAAAAATTATAGGTAAAAACAAAAAATTAATGAAGTGGTTGGGATTTAGCGGAATGGTAATGTTAACAATAGCAATGGTAATATCAGTTTTTAATAAAGGATTTTATATGATGGTAGGATTCTTAAGTTTAAGCGGAGTTGGTATTGGAGCAGTACTTCCATGTATGGATGCTATAATTACCGAAGGAATTGAAAAAGATATCCGGGGTACAATTACCTCCTTATATAGCAGCATGCGATTTATTGGAGTGGCACTTGGACCACTAGTAGTATCACTTCTAATAACCAAGAGTCAATGGTTTTTATTCTGTGTAATGGCTGCTGTAGGTTTAATTGGATGTTTACTTGCTCTATTTGCAGTCACTCCCAATAACAGTAATAGCGAACAGCGCGTGGAAAAGAAAAAATTATAAGTGAAATAACATATCTTCAGATGAGTAATTGATCATTGAGCATAAATAAATTTAATCAATTGGGGTACTCTAATTCAGAAAACATAACTACTTAGGAGGAATTACAATGAATAATCAAAGTAATCAAAACCAATCTTTTCAAACAAAACAACAAATTGCAAACGTAGAACATCTTGTTCAACAACTTATTTCACAAACACAACAGGCATCAATGCAATATCAGCAACTACTTCAACAAGAACAACTAAATGCTAGAACATTAGAACAACTTGCTCAAAAGGAGCAACATGCTGCACAAGTCATTCAAACAGCTTTACAAGGTCATCAAACAGCTACTAATCAGTTAAACCAGATTAAATCACTATGCAATCAAATTTCTACATCTCAATTCACTAATGTACAATACTCAAATGATAATCATTTTACTGAACCATTATATTCACCATCAACTACACAATTCAACAGTAATGGGTACAATAATCATTAATAGTGATCGTTTCAAGGTAACTATTTTAATATAGTAGTTTTCACCCAACCATTAAATATCCACTCTTCCACTAGGTAGAGTGGATATTTATCATTTTTTCTTGTAGGAGGTACTATAATGTCCAATGATGGCTTTATTAAAGAACAACGAAACCAATACACCGATCTCTCTACTGTAGAATCTCAACGAAATGACTTAGTGGCAGAAGAATTCACAGATGGTCCATATGGGTCACCAGTGGATGCTGAATCATTAGGCAAAAGTTCAGAATGGCGCATTGATCAGCGGCCCCCTAATCGTTTTGATTATGAAAATCGTGAGTTACATTCCGGCAAAGAACGTGAATATCCTGGTGATCAAGGACAAGGTAATGCTGCCTTTGAAACTTTCAACGAACCTGACATGGAGTGAAAATTGCATTAACACAAATTCATTTCCCAAACAATGCAAAATTCCACTCTTCCATGTTGGTAAGAGTGGTTGTTTGTTATTATTCACAAAATTATAAGTAAATAAGTAATTCATCTCCAGATCATTCAACCTGTGGATCGTTGCTCTTTTTATTCATTCGCATTGCTAACTTTCATAATATCTAAAAATGGAACTTTAACAATATCTCCTTCTTTACTCACATGTACTAATTTTGTACGGGAGTCCATGACAACAATGTGTCCTGTAACGGTATCTTCCCAATTCCAAACTTCTAATTGTACCATTGTATTTTCATTTTTGACTTCAACTAAACGTTCTCCTAATTCCTCTAACTCAAACTCATCCCTAGTTGGACGTTTTGGTTTCGCACTACCTTTTTTCGGTTTAGGAATCATTCTCTAGTCACTCCTTCCTTCGATGTCACCTTATATTAACCATAAGCTTGGATCAAATACACCGGTTATTGCTATCATATCATTATACTCGAACATTTGTTCTGAACACAAGTCTAATAACCACACAATCAATCGTTTCCTTTATTCATGGTATTGTTTTAATTCCCAAATTTTCCGTAATCCTTGATCGATACCTTTGTATGGCAACGTACTTCTAAATTCGGATAAACATCATGCCAATCTAAGTTACTCCACTGATTATAAGTGAGTGAATTCCTCACATACTTTCCTAAACCAAAACTATCAACATTGTTTTTTTGCATTTCTATAATCATTGTTTGCGCTTGCTCAGTGATGTATTGAGAAACTATAACTTCTAGTTCTTTTATATCCTTGTCATTTGCTAGACGCAGTTCACCAAGCACCGGCCTCCCGAAGAAGCTCAATAGTTAGTTCCATAAGTAATGCCTCGTAGACTGGGGGAAATGGTACTCTACTTCTAGATTCAGTCAAAGTTAGTAAAAGAGCTTCTGGAATCATTTCGTAATGATATGTTGTTACAGCTACATATAGGGAAGTTAATGAAAGAGTAATGACTAAAGCTATAAACCTTAATACTCTTGTAGCAGATCCAAGCATCCATCTCTGATAATAATCATCGGGGGATGAAAAAAACTCAAAAAAGGAAGCAGGTGCAGAAAAAATAGAAGGACTTCCATCTAGAATACCAACAATTTTACCTCCTACAAGCTTTGATACAGCTGTATCTGTACGCTCTGAAGTTGGAAACAATGGAAATATAGAATTTGGAAAATCATCAATGTACTGAACTAACATATTACCATCGTATACTGCATCAATTTCTATATTATTAATCCGTCTTACTATCTCCTTAACATAATTTTCATTAGCTATTCCATCAATATAAAGAATGTAAACATTACTCTTAGTTATTTCTCCAACTTCTAACTTAAGAACTTTAAGATGGGAGCTTTTCACCCTTCTCCGAATAAGTGATAAATTTAAAAATGCATTTTCAACAAAGGGGTCATGTGGTCCAGTAATAACTGTTTCGGTTTCTGATTGTTGTAGAGAGCGTGATTCCGGATTGTAAACATTTATTAAGTAGGTCTCTTCTCTATAAAAAATAGCTACTTCTCCGTTTAAAATTCCTTTGATTAATTGCTTAGAATCATGTATTTTTTCATATTGAATTCTACTAAGTAAAGATAGAACTTTATTCTCCTTTATATTTGAAAATGGTATTGTAATATCACGGGAGAACTCCTCAGTCCCAACCAAATGTCCAAAATATACAAGATTAATGTCAATCTCAGGTAAAGTCCGATGAACTAGATCGAAGCAATCCTTAAAATTATCTAGCGCATGTTGTAGCGTGGGATCAAATGTTTGTTCGTCTGTATCTAGGTTGTCTAACTCAATTTCCAACGATCTTACTTTTTTTGAACGATACAAACCTTGTAAGAAGGTCATTTATTAATCTCTCCTCATTCTTAATCAGAATAACCTTAGCGTTACCTTAAATTGGATTTTTATTCGGATTTTAGAACACATCATCCAAAGCAGTCACGATCGTAATTTCCTTTACCGATAACGTATAAAATCCACTCTGAAATGATATCAGAGTGGATACTTTGCTCTATTAAGCGACTCTCTACACTATCAAGATTATTAATTTCAAGCTATCTTGTAAATCAACATCATCGGTCATATTAATTAACCATTGAGAAGTCGCACTTGCTTTTTCCTCAGCAGCTATATCCTCATTTAGATGGTGTGTCAACTACAAAATTATTTAGATTATCATACTATGTCTCAATCCGAATTAGCTAGGCTAATAGGTGTTTCTCAACGTTCTATTTCTGAATATGCATCTAATAAACAAGTAATGAACTGAACGTAAATGCCGCACGAGCTATAGCATGTCGACAACTTACTTGGAATGTTTTACAGTTCAACTCCATTAAACGCAAAAAAACCACTTACGCTAATCATACTTAATATCAAATTTGATTAGCATCAGTCGTCATTATTAATTGACTAATGATGTTTGGCATTAACGATCCGTGGTCATTGACTATCAATTGAAGTATGGATTGCCAAATGGAAAGTTCGCATATACATTTTTGATGAAATCGATGAAACTACGAACTCTATTCATGGGTTTGATTAAAAATAAATCATGCTATGACAATAACTAAAACAATATCTAGTCATTTTCAACTTTCAAATTATATTTTAATTCGTACTTATTAATTTTGCTAATCTGAAAAAACCAAAAAGAAAAACTTTAAGAATTTGAAAATAAATCTATACTGATAAGTTATCGAAGCTCCTAAAATACCTGCTCAATTACAATTAACTTTTTCATATCTGAAATCCATTCTTCCCTATTCGAGTCGAATCTTACAACCTATCACTGAGGGAATGAATTCTTTATAAATATTGTCATGTGCCATCTGGAAAGTCGCCACCACAGTTCAATTATCGCTTGCATTAGTGTTCTCTACGGATATATAAGTAATATCATTAAACAATGACATATTATAAGTCCTAGAATTTGACAGGTATTTTTCCAGTGGAATATATGTTAAATTCTAGTAGAAATTTATAATAGAGGAGGAATAGTTTTGAAGAAAAAGTTAAGTTTACTTGGTGCTGTTATGTTATTAATGTGTTTGATCGTGATTCCCGTATCTGCGTCAGCTATATCACCCACAGCATATGTTGGCTCCAAATACTCACATTCATTTGATGGAACCACGCTAACAGTCCAAGTATTCGCAGGTGATGTCAATAACCAGCCAGCAGCAAGTGGTCCCACTTTGGTGCAAATCACTTATGGATTCTCTACATCACCAACTAACTGGGTAACCCACACTATTCCTATGTCATTGGTTTCCTCCAGCCCATCTACAGGCTGGTATACGTATACTGTCAACCCTCCAACAGGGTCTACAGTAGGTGTTATTGAAGTGAAATTCCCCAATCACGTCATTGGCGGAAACGTTTGGTATCCAGTGCCTTAATTGCCAAGGATAAATTAATTAACTACGCTACAGCTCCTACCAAAATGGTGGGAGCCTTTTCTATTGTTTAGGAGGCTATACTGGCCTCATTATCACCGACGCCATGTTTGTGTGCTCAATACAACAATATATTCGGTTACTTATTAATAGAAAGCTCACCTGTATCTGTATTGATAAGCACAATATGACCTTGTACCTCTTCGCCACCAGGAGTGACAACCTTGAGCTTATTCGTTCGACCTTTCTCAATTAGCCCACTTACTTGGGTTGGTGAAAGGGAACGTCCAAAACGTTCCTTCCAAATATATCGAGTTTAGATTTATGGGGATATACTCTTATTAAAATATAGGTGAGATGATGATATTGATAATTACACTGCATGGAAGAGACTTTAAGCTACATGGATTTCGTGAGATTGAGGGACCTTAACGTATGTATTCGCAACAGATGATGAACACAATATTTATAGATTAAGTTGGACCACTGGGAACGAATCGAACAACCACAATACAATAATCCACGTTATTCACCACAGTGTTTAAACGAGAAAAAGCCACCCCACCTAATATGGTAGAGCAACTTTCTTAATACCTCTTGCTGAGAAAAAATACATTACATTTACTAATTAGCAATCCTATTTATTGGAATGTTCTCCGTTAACTCAACGGACTGCAGCAGTTTATGAGAGGAGTAGCCGCTATTGCGAGCTTATCTGCCCGGTTTGGCCGACACGGAAAAATAACTCATCTCAACGGGTGAGACGGTCTTTTGTTTCGGTTCTCCCATCCTTTTCTCTAATAAGCAGTCAAGATGTTCATCCGAACTGTCCCGTCGTAATCTCCCCTCCTCCAACTTCATGTCAATAAAATCGACGATCTGCTGCAAAGAGGCGATCTGGCGGACAATATTTTTACGGTGGCTCGTTAAACGTTCCACCAATTCGGGATATTCCGCGGGATCAGTATCGGCGGATACTGCCAAAAAAGGTCTCATTTCCTCTAGCGGCATCCCCGTTTTTTTCAAACATGCTATCAGCCGGATCGTATTGATGTCCTCCTGTCGGTAGATGCGGTGCCCGTTTTCCTTCCGCTCTGCACGAGGCAGCAGCGCGATCTTTTCGTAATAACGGATCGTATCTTCCGTAATTCCAATTTTCTCGGCGGTTTGCTTTATCGTATACGATTGCTCTTCCTTCATCCTGTTCCCTCCCGGAGATTGTTTTTTGAACATTATACATCTTGGAGTTGGCTCCAAGTCAAGTCTCTAATCCTTAGGAAAAACTTTGTTTTCGCGCATTGACTTGGATTCGACTTCAAGTTATAGAATGTGAGCTATTAGGGTAAATATCCCGATATCAGGAGGAGATGCACAATGAATAAGAACCCAAGTGAATATATCGCATTGATTACAGGGGCAAGCGCCGGAATCGGATTGGAATTAACCCGGAAATTGCTGTCGGAGAACTGGCAGGTGGTTGCTTTGAACCGTTCCGACTTTCCGGCAGACGATATGAGCATCCAAGATGCGGTCAATAATGGATCGCTTCGAATTTATAAAACAGATGATCTTGCCGATTATGCCAGCTTGAGACGTACTTTGGAAGAGATCAAAAGCAAGGAGCAGCGGATTGATATTTTGTTCAATAACGCCGGAGGGTCCTTTCCAAAGCTGAGCTATTCGAAACAAGGACGCGAGAAGCATTATGAGCTGTTGACGGTCGTTCCATATATTATTCTGATGGAGTTGAAGGAACTCCTAAAAATTGGTCACTTAAAAACGGTGATCAACACCTCATCTTCAGCGCTAAAATTTACGAAAGAATTTACTATCGATATCCTGGAACGTCCCAAAATCTTCCGCAAGCTGCTTGGTCCTTATGCCACCTCAAAGCTAGCTCTCTCGCTGTGGACTCAGGCCATCGCGATACAGCTTGCCGAGGACGGCATCAAGATTCGTAGCGTTGACCCAGGTGGCAATAATACGCTAAGAAAAGAGAAACAATCCGGACTGCCCCTTTTGATTGAAGTATTAATGAAGCTATTTTTCTCACCGCCTACTCACGGCGCTAACAAGCTGTATGAAGGAGCTCTCGGGGAACACCAGAATAAAACTGGCGTGTATTTGCTGAAAGGTCAGGTTGCGGGATTAAAATTTAAAGACCAGGCGCGGAACGTTTTGGAAAGGATTGAAGCGATTTATGAACACGAGTTTTTGCAACGTAATTTTTAAACTAGTTGCTGTATTAACCTGCCCGTTATTTTAATGAAGTTCTTTGGTGAAGAAAATTCTCCTTAGATCTTACTAATGTGCAATCTCTTATGATCATGACTGATCTATATAAGGCAAATAAAGTAGCACATAACGCAAAGAAGCCCACTCCTCCAAAAAGGCAGAGTGGGCTTCTACAATTTACCTTGCAGCACGTAGAGTAATTACAACTGATCTCCAACCCTCAATCGTCATCTGTTATAGATACTACATTTGATATAAACTAAACTACTAATGTAATAAATACCTAAACATTAAAATGTACGGATCATAAGTTGTCAACAACTACGGTGTTCCCATAATTTTTTTCAAAAAGCATATCAATTAATTTCTCAGCTGTATATTCTGGTGTTTGTAACTTCCCCTCTTGTGCTAACTGTATAAATTGATCCACATAAGGAAAACACTCTTTACTCACTGAACGAATCTCAGCTTGTAATTGTGTATCTATCATCCCTGGATATACAGAGACAACCTTGGTGGGATACAACTGATTCGACTGCTCTATGCTCACGCTCTTGGAGAATGAATCCAAACCCGCT
>Ga0160441_100233_pt1 | contig 54864 bp, 50 predicted proteins | sample HID1971K_E1MG_FD_108260 | JGI IMG/M metagenome (GOLD analysis project Ga0160441, IMG submission 108260) | Enriched millipede-associated microbial communities from UW Madison campus, WI, USA - HID1971K_E1 MG | ecosystem: Host-associated > Arthropoda: Insects > Digestive system > Unclassified ... | reverse complement strand
GCGAGCTCGATGTCGCCCCACAGCGCGATGCCCTCACGCCGGGTCCACTCGATCAGCGGGTGGTGCGGCGCGAACCCGGGCGAGGCCACCACGACCTCGGGTGCGAACTCCGCCAGCTCGGCCGGCACGGCATCCAGCGGTCCCGTCCACAGCCGCGCGCCGATCACCGGCAGCAGCCGCGCGTACTCGTCGGCGGCGCTCTCGCTCACCACCAGCACGTCGGCGCCGAGCTCGGCCAGCGTGTCGGCCACCGAGAAGCCCGTCACCGACAGGCCGAGGACGGCGACCCGCAGCCCGCGCCAGTCGGCATGCCAGCTGCGCAGCGCGTCGAGGTCGCGCGCGTCGGTGCCCCGTTCCGTCACAGCGCCGCCAGCCATGCGACGTAGAAGAGACCGACGCCGGTGACGGCGAGGATGCCCGCGATGATCCACATGCGCACGACGATCGTGATCTCCGGCCAGCCGCGCATCTCGAGATGGTGGTGGAACGGACTCATGAGGAACAGGCGTTTGCCGCCGGTCGCCTTGAAGTAGTACCGCTGCAGGATCACCGATCCCGGGCCGATGATGAAGACGCCCGCGATGATGATGGAGAGCAGTTCGGTGCGGGAGAGGATCGCCATGGCCGCGATGACACCGCCGATGGACATCGACCCCACATCGCCCATGAAGACCTTCGCCTTCGGGGCGTTCCACCACAGGAAGCCCACGAGCGCCCCGACGAACGACGCGGCGATGATCGTGAGGTCCATGGGATCTCGCGTCGGGTAGCAGGCGGAGACGTAGTCGTCGACGAGGGCACCGCTGACGCAGCGCTGCTGGAACTGCCAGAAGGTCACGAGGCTGAGCGCCGAGATCGTGAAGATGCCCGCCCCGGTGGCGAGCCCGTCGAGCCCGTCGGTGAGGTTGGTCGAGTTCGACCACGCGACCGAGATGAACGTGATCCAGACGAGGTAGAGGATCCAGCCGACGATCGTGCCGAGCGCCATGAAGGACAGCATCGGGATGTCACGGAAGAACGACACGTACGCCGCACCGGGAGTCTCGCCGTTCCGGTTGGGGAAGTTGAGCGCGAGGATGCCGAAGGGCACGGCCACGAGCACCTGGCCGACGATCTTGCGCCAGCCCGACAGGCCGAGGCTGCGCTGCTGGCGCACCTTCATGTAGTCGTCGATGAAGCCGACGACGCCGAACCCGACCATCATCCAGATGACCAGCAGACCGGAGATCGTCGGCGGCGCTCCGCCCGTCAGGGTGCCGACGAGATAGCCGATGATCGACCCGACGATGAAGATCACGCCGCCCATGGTGGGGGTTCCGCGCTTGGCCTGATGCGACGGGTTGTGACCGTCTTCCGGTGTGCGGATCACCTGGCCCCAGCCGAGCTTCTCGAACAGGCGGATGAACAGCGGCGTCAGCAGCAGCGTGAACGCCAGCGAGATCGTCGCGGCCGTCAGCAGAGATCTCACGAGAACGATTCTCCCAGACGATCGCCGAGGTGCCGCAGGCCCGCCGCGTTCGACGACTTCACGAGCACCCGATCGCCATCGCGCAGTTCGCCCACGAGATAGTCGTATGCATCGTCGGCGGTCTCGAAGAAGACGGCCTCGCCGTCCCACGAGCCTTCGCCGATCGCCGAGATGAAGAGGCGCCGCGCGTCGCGGCCGACAACGACGATCCGCTCGATGCGCAGTCGCACCGCCAGCAGGCCGACACGGTCATGCTCTTCGCCGGCGTACTCGCCGAGCTCGCTCATCGCACCGAGCACGGCGACCTTGCGCTGCCCCGGTCCGGTGATCTGCGCCAGCGTGCGCAGCGCGGCCGCCATCGAGTCGGGGCTCGCGTTGTAGGCGTCGTTGATGATGCGCACGCGCTCGGAACCGAGCGGCTGCATGCGCCAGCGCTCGGCGATCTCGACGGTCTCCAGGCGTGCGATCGCGTCGCCGGGCGCGACCCCCAGTTCGCGGGCGATCGCGATCGCAGCGAGGGCGTTCATGACGTGGTGCTCGCCCAGCACCTGCAGACGCAGCGGCAGACGCACCCCGTCCGCGACGACCGTGCAGGTGGTTCCGGCGGCACTGACTTCGACATCCTCGGCGCGCAGCTCGGCGGAGGGGCCGCGGCCGAACCACCGCACCCGCACGTCGCGCTCGTGCGCGACCTCGGCCATGGCTACGACCCGGGGGTCGTCCGCGTTGAGCACGGCGACGCCGCCCGGCCGCACCGCGCGCACGAGTTCGGTCTTCGCCTTCTGGGTCGCTTCGATGCCGCCGAATCCGCCCGCGTGCGCGAGCCCGACCATCAGCACGGCGACGACGTCGGGGGTGACCAGACCCGCGAGGCGGGCGATCATCCCGCCCTGGTCGGCACCGAACTCGCTCACCAGGAAACGCGTCGACTCGGTCACGCGCAGCATGGTGAGCGGGGCGCCCACGTCGTTGTTGTACGACCCTCGCGGCGCGATCGTCTCCCCCTCGGCTTCGAGGATGCGATGGACGAGGTTCTTGGTCGTCGTCTTGCCGTTCGACCCCGTGATCCCCACGATCTGCAGGCCGCCGCCGGCGCGCACGCGCGCGACCACGGTGCGGGCGAGGTCGGCGAGGGCGCGGACGGCATCCGGCACGACGATCTGGCTGATGGGTGCTTCGACGTGTCGCTCGACGATCGCGAGCGCGACACCCGCGTCGGCGACGGCGGCGACGAACAGGTGCCCGTCGGTGGTCGCGCCGGGCTTCGCGACGAAGATGTCGCCAGTGCCGAGAACGCGCGAGTCGGTGTCGACGGCGCCGGCGACGATCGTGTCGGCCGCGTCGGCGCCGGACAGGTCGAGGGTGCCTCCGACGGCATCCGCGATCTCTGCGAGGGTCATCCGGATCATGTGAGTCCTCCTGCGTGGGGACGCGTCAGTTCACGGGCAGCAGTGGGGTGGCGGTGTTCGAGGGCATGATCCGGTAGTGCGTCAGCACCTGCATCATGGCCTTCTTGAACGAGATCCGGTTCGCCGACGACATGCGGGTGTTCAGCGGCTCGTCGAACACGGTGATGACAACGTACTGCGGATCGTCGGCGGGTGCGAACCCGATGAGGCTCGTGAAGTACACGCCGTCCTTGTAGCCGCCCGCCCCGTCGGTGACCTGCGCGGTGCCCGTCTTGCCGCCCATGCGGTACCCGGGGATCGCGATGTCGGCCGCGAGCGTGCCCTGCGCGAAGACGTTCTCGAGCATGGTGCTGAGCGTCTGCGCCGTCTCGGGCTTGATGACCTGGACGGGGTCGGGCAGGTCGGGGGTGGTGACGGTGCCGTCGGCCGCGGTGCACGACTCGACCAGCGACAGCGGCAGCTTCTCGCCGCCGTTCGCGATCGTCTGGTAGACGCTCGCGACCTGCGGGACCGTCACCGTGAACGCCTGGCCGAAGGTCGTCGTGTAGTAGGTCTGGTTGTCCCAGTCGGCGACCTCGTGGTACTGGCCCTTCGGCTCGGCCGACCAGTCCAGCGCCGTGCCCTGGCCGACGCCGAACTTCTTGAGATAGTCGAGACGGGTCTGCGGATCGATCATGGCGCCCAGCTGCGAGAGCGACACGTTGGACGACCGCACCAGTGCACCGGTGGCGGTGAGCGTCTCGGGGGCGTGGTTCTCGTCATCGTTGATGACGGCGCCGTTGGGGAAGACCATCCGGTCGGGGTCGTAGACGCGCGTGTCGGGGGCGAGGACGCCCGTGTCGAGCCCCGTCGCGATCGTGACGGGCTTGAAGGTCGAGCCGGGCTCGAACGAGAACTGGAACAGCTTCGACCCGCGATCGGTCGCGGCCGATGCGCCCGGGTCGTTGGGGTCGACACTGTCGGTCTCGGCGGCGGCGCGGATCTTGCCCGTCTTCACGTCGACGACCATCACGCCTCCCCAGGTCGCGTTCAGTCGCTGGGTCTCCTCCGAGATGAGCTGCTGCATGAACCACTGCAGGTCGGTGTCGATCGTGAGCTTCAGCGTGCCACCGTCGGTTGACGGCTTTTCGACCTCGGTGCCGGGGATGATGACCCCGTCGGCCCCGCGCTGATAGGTCAGCGTGCCGTTGGTCGCGGCGAGGCACGAGTCCTGCTGGTCTTCGACACCTTCCAAGGGCGTGCCGTCCGAGCCGACGAAGCCGAGCACGTTGCCGGCGACGGCGCCGTCGGGGTAGGTGCGCGCCGGGTGCTTCGGGAACGTGAGGAACGGCAGTTCGAGCTCGGCGAGCTCGCGGAACTCCTCGGTCGAGACGAACTGCTTGACGACGGCGTAGCGCTTCTCGGGGTCGAGGGCGAGCGCGTCGTCGACGATGCTCTGCACGTCGGCGGCCGACTGGCCGGTGACTGCGCCGATCTGCGCGGCCAGCTCGGGCCACGTGGTCATGACGGGCTCGCCGTGCTCGTCCTCGACGACCGCGCCATCGGCATCGCGTTTCTTGATGCCCTGCGCCGCGAGCATGGGGTCGATCTGCACGTCGTAGAGCACGGTGCTCGTCGCGAGCACCGACCCGTTCGTGTCGACGATGTCGCCGCGCGCTCCGTAGAGCGTCTGCTTCGCGCCGGTTGCGAACGCCTGCGAGTCGGTGACGTGGTCGTTGGCGTTGACGACCTGGATGTCGACGAGACGCACGACGAACGCAGCCAGCACCGCCAAGACGACGGCCAGGGCGACGACGGTGCGCCGACGCGGGCTTCGGGTTGCTCGGGTCGTCATGGATATCAGTGTGTGGCGGGGGTCGGCAGACCGTCGGCGATCGCGGGGGGTGTCGACATATCGATCGTCGCGGCGATCGCCTCGTCGGCCACGCTCGCCCCCGACGTGAGGCTCGCCGACGGGTCGCTGACCAGCGGCACACCGCTGACGAGCGCGTTGGCTACGGCCGCCTGGGTGAGCGCGTTGACGGCGCTCGACCCGTTCGACCCGGCCGCCGTCCCGATGATCGCGCTGTCGCTCAGCCGCAGGTAGGTGGGCGCCTGTCCGGTCACCATGCCGAGTGCCGCCGCGTTCGCGGCGAGGTACTGGGGCGAGCTGAGTCCGGCGATCGAGTCGGTGAGTGCCTGCTTCTGGTAGTCGAGGCCGCGCTGCTGCGAGGTGAGGCTCGACAGCTCGTACGACGACTGCGTCGTGAGGATCGACAGCCCCATCTGCGCGGCGCCGATCAGCAGCGCACCGCCGACCGCGACGATGCCGTAGAGCACGCGGGGGCGACGTCGCGGCAGTGGTCGCTCGAGAGCGCGCAACGGCGAGTCGCGGCGCGGCGGCAGGACCGGCAGTTCCGCGAGCAGGTCGGCCGGCTCGGCCACGGCGCCGCTCATGCCGCGTCCCTCACTCGCTCAGCAGCGCGCAGGCGCACGGGGGTGGCGCGCGGGTTGCGCGCCTTCTCGTCGTCGGTGGCGAGCTCGGCGCCCTTCACCAGCAGTCGGAATCGTGGAGCGTGCTCGGGCAGCTCGACGGGAAGCCCCGCCGGAGCGGTGGATGCCGAGGCATCCGCGAACACCCGCTTGACGAGGCGGTCCTCGAGCGACTGGTAGCTCATGACGACGATGCGGCCGCCGACGCGCAGTGTGCGCATCGCCGCCGGCAGGGCACGCTCGAGCACCGACAGTTCGGCGTTGACCTCGATGCGCAGCGCTTGGAACACACGCTTCGCGGGGTGGCCGCGGCCCTCGCGCTGCACCGCCGCCGGGGTGGCCGCCACGAGGATGTCGACCAGCCGCCCCGACCGAGTGATCGGGTCTTCGGCACGGGCGGCGATGATCGCGCGGGCGTAGCGGCCGGCGAGCTTCTCTTCGCCGTATCGCTCGAAGATGCGGCGCAGATCGCCCTCGCCGTAGGTCGCGACGATGTCGGCGGCGGTCGTGCCTGCCGTCTGATCCATGCGCATATCGAGGGGAGCGTCGCGGGCGTAGGCGAAACCGCGCTCCGACTCGTCGAGCTGCAGCGACGAGACACCGAGGTCGAACAGGATCGCGTCGACGCGCGGGGCGCCGGCGGCGGCTACGGCCTCGCCGATGCCGTCGTAGACGGTGTGCACGAGCGTCACGCGGTCGCCGAACCGGGCGAGCCGCTCACCTGCGATGCGCAGCGCGTCGGTGTCGCGGTCGAGGCCGATCAGCCGGATGTCGGCGAATCGGTCGAGGAGCGCCTCGGAGTGTCCGCCCATGCCCTCGGTGGCGTCGACGAGCACCGCCCCGGGCCGCGCGAGGGCGGGGGCGAGCAGCTCGACGCAGCGATCGAGCAGTACCGGGGTGTGGATGTCGGAGTAGTCCATGATGTGCGGGGCGGGGCCCGGAGCCGTGATCCCCATCCGCCTGACCTGGCACCGGGGAAGTGTGTCAGGGCGTGCGGCTGGGAGTCACGGCCACGGGTCAGAACAGGCCCGGGATCACCTCCTGCTCCATGTCGGAATAGCTGTCTTCGTTGCTGTCGGCGTAGGTGTTCCACGCCTCGGCATCCCAGATCTCGGCGTGCGCGCCGACGCCCGTGACCACGAGGTCGCGGCCGAGGTTCGCGTACGAGCGCAGGTGCGGCGGGATCGTCACGCGGCTCTGGCTGTCGGGCTTCTCGTCGCTCGCGCCGGAGAGGAACATGCGCTGGAAGTCGCGCGCCTGCTTGTTGGTCAGCGGCGCCTCGCGGATCTTCTCGTAGACCCGCTCGAACTCCTTGGTGCTGAAGACGTACAGGCAGCGCTCCTGCCCGCGCGTGACCACGACGCCATCGCCGAGATCGGTGCGGAACTTCGCGGGGAGGATGACGCGACCTTTGTCATCGAGCTTGGGGGTGTAGGTGCCCAGCAGCATTGACCACTCCCCTTTCCTCCGGCCAGGTGACGTGCGCGCCACTTTACTCCACTTTCCTCCACTTCACTATGGCTGCGCACCCCGAAATCACTCGACGCGCCCCACCGGCGGGAGAACCGGGCACAAAAAAAGCACCGGCCCGAAGGCCGGTGCTGATGTCGGGGGCGGCGTGCCGCCCGGTGAGGAGTCTGTGGTGAGGTCAGTGATCGCCCTGACGGCGGTCCCAGCGGTCGTTCATCCGGTCCATGAAGGAACTCGACGAGCCGGTCGACTTCTTCGAGCCGCCGCGCCCGCCCTGCGGCGCGGACGTGTCGGCGCTGAGCACGTCGGCGATCGAGGTGCGGGCCGGCGTGACCGCGAGGACGACGCCCGCCACCATCACGAGGAAGGCGATGACGCCGACGACGATGAGGCTCGTCGAGACGCCGACGATGAGTCCACCCAGCCCCAGCAGAACCAGCACCGTGCCGTAGACGATGTTGCGGTAGCTGAGCGTCTGGCCCTCTCGCGGGGCGCTGACGACATCGGCGTCCTTGTTCATGAGATGACGTTCCATCTCATCGAGCAGGCGCTGCTCCTGTTCTGACAGCGGCATGCGTGCCTCCTTGAGGCGTGGAGTCCGGGCGGTACTGTGCACGCAATCCTACGCGTGCACCTGCGAACTAGGCTAGGCCCGTGAGCGCCTCCGCCGACCCGATCGTGGCAGTTTCCCAGCGACTGGAGAGCTTCGTCGCAGACCAGGTCGTCGCAGCGTCGTCCATCGGCCCCGAAGGCGCCCTGTTCGTCGATGCCGCGGCGGCGGCCCTGAGCGGCGGGAAGCGCCTGCGGGCACGCTTCTGCGCGATCGGCTGGCGCGCCATCGCCGAGACGCAGCCGGGGGCCACGGCGGACGCCGGAGCAGATGTGATCGCCGCCGCGGCGGCTCTCGAGGTCTTCCACGCCGCGGCACTCGTGCACGACGACCTCATCGACAACTCCGACACGCGGCGCGGGCGCCCCGCCGCCCACCGGGCCCTCGAGCACCAGCACGGCGTGGCGGGCTGGAGCGGCGACGCCGCGGCGTTCGGCCGGTCGGCCGCCCTGCTGCTCGGCGACCTCCTGGTCGCGTGGAGCGACGATCTGCTCGAAGAGGGCCTCGCTTCGGCACCCCATGCCGACGCGGCACGCCGGCTGTACGCGCTGATGCGGCGCGATGTCACGATCGGGCAGTTCCTCGACATCGCCGAGGAAGCCGCCTACGTCACCGCGCCCACCGACGAACATGCCGAGCGCGCGCTGCGGGTCGCCTCGCTCAAGTCGGCGCGGTACTCGATCGAGCACCCGCTGCTGCTGGGCGGGCTGCTCGCAGGTGCCGATGCCGCACAGTGCGAGGCGCTCTCGGGCTTCGGCCACCCGCTCGGTCTCGCCTTCCAACTGCGCGACGATGTGCTGGGCGTCTTCGGCGACAGTGCGGTGACCGGCAAGCCCGTCGGCGACGACCTGCGCGAGGGCAAGCGCACCGTGCTCGTCGCCTACACGCGCGAGCGCCTCGACGCCGGCGCGCGACGCGTGTTCGACGAGCTGCTCGGCGATCCCACACTCGAAGACGACCAGATCGCCGCACTGCAGCAGACGATCGTCGGCACGGGGGCGCTCGCGCGGGTGGAGGAGCTCATCACCCGCTTCGCCGGCGACGCCGACCGCGCCTTGCGCGGTGCGCCGCTCGGAACGCATGCCGTCGGCATGCTGCGCGATCTCGCCCGCGACGCGATCACGCGCGCGGCCTGACCCGCACGACTCCGCTCAGGCGAGAGTCTGCGCGACCCGGCGCACCTCGGCCTTGCGGCCGCGCCGCAGCGCCTCGATGGGGGCGAGTCCGATCGACTCTTCTTCTTCGAGAAGCCAGTCGATGAGCTCGTCGTCGCTGAACCCCGCGTCCTGCAGGACGATGATCGTGCCGCGCAGCGACGACAGCGGAGCGCCGTCGACGATGAACAGCGCCGGCACCGCGAAGGCACCGGTGCGCTTCGATCCGACCAGGTGCCGGTCATCGAGCAGCCGGCGCACGCGACCCAGCGGCTCGTCGAGCACCTCAACGAGATCGGGCAGAGTGAGCCATTCGGTCGGCGTGGGTGTGGCAGGAGCGTCGGTCACGCATCCACTATCCCACTGCTCTGCGCCGGTCTTCCACACGAGCGAGCGGGTCGGACATTACAGGAATCTCATCATTCACATCAGTCACATTCGTTGACTCCGCTGTACATGCGTGTCAGCGTGACCAGGTCGAAGGAAGGGGGAGATTCTTGCGACCGACACCTCTCGCCACCGCGACGACCCTCGTCGTCAGCAGCCTCGGACTCGCGTTCGGAGCGTCCCCTGCGAGCGCGTCGACCGGTGTCCCGGTCGATCGCGACGCGCTCACGCCGCTCGCGCGCGGCACGATTCCCACCGCCGCAACGCCTTCTGCTGCGTACACGATCGCCTCGGGAGACACCATCAGCGGTGTCGCACAGCGCTTCGGCCTGCGCACGGCCGATGTGCTGGCGTGGAACGGCCTCGACTGGTCATCCGTCATCCACCCGGGGCAGGTGGTCGTCCTCACCGCCCCGGCCCCGCCCGCACCCGCGGCGCCCGCACCCGCCGCGCCGGCACCCGCCGCGACGCACACCGTTGTGGGCGGCGACACGCTTTGGGCGATCGCCCGCGGCGGCGGCGTCTCGCTCGCCGCGCTGCTGGATGCCAACGGTCTGGTCGCGTCGTCGATCATCTACCCGGGCCAGCTCCTGGTGATCCCGTCTTCCGCGCCCACCGTCGAGCGGGCCGCCGTCGTGGCACCGGCCCCCGCGACCGCGACGCCGACCGAGGTCGTGCTGGATGCGGAGCAGGTGGCCAACGCGCGCATCATCATCGAGGTCGGCCGCAGCCGCGGCGTGCCCGACCGTGGCATCGCGATCGCGCTCGCCACCGCGATGGTCGAGTCGTGGATCCGCAATCTCGATTGGGGCGACCGCGACTCGCTGGGACTCTTCCAGCAGCGGCCGAGCACGGGCTGGGGAACCGACGTCGAGGTGCGCGACGCGTATCGCGCCGCCGCCGCCTTCTTCGGCGGCCCCGACGACCCCAACGGCCCGCTCACGCGCGGCTTGCTCGACGTCGCCGGATGGGAGTCGATGGGCTTCGGTGAGGCCGCGCAGGCGGTGCAGGTGTCGGCGTATCCGGATCGTTACGCACCGTGGGAGCAGCAGTCGTACGCGTGGCTCGCGGCCCTCGGCTGAGCCGGCCGAGCCTTCGCCCGGTGAGCCGCTCCCGGGTCGCACGGCATCCGCTCCCTAGAATCTCAGGGTGAGCACGAGTCAGCAGACGGACCCGCTGATCGGCCGTCTGGTCGACGAGCGGTACCGCGTGCGCGCTCGCATCGCCCGTGGCGGGATGGCGACGGTCTACGTCGCGACCGATCTGCGTCTCGAGCGCCGGGTCGCCCTCAAGGTGATGCATGGCCACCTGTCCGACGACACGGTGTTCCAGAGCCGGTTCATCCAAGAGGCGCGCGCCGCGGCGCGCCTGGCCGACCCGCACGTCGTCAACGTGTTCGACCAGGGCCAGGACGGCGAGATGGCGTACCTGGTCATGGAGTACCTGCCGGGGATCACGCTGCGCGATCTGCTGCGCGAACAGCGGCGCCTGTCGATCCCCCAGACGATCACGATCATGGATGCCGTGCTGTCGGGCCTCGCCGCGGCGCACCGTGCCGGGATCGTCCACCGCGACGTGAAGCCCGAGAACGTCCTGCTTGCCGAGGACGGCCGCATCAAGATCGGCGACTTCGGCCTCGCCCGCGCGACGACGGCGAACACCGCGACGGGGCAGATGCTGCTCGGCACGATCGCCTACCTCGCGCCCGAGCTCGTCACCCGCGGCACGGCCGACGCCCGCAGCGACATCTACGCGCTCGGCATCATGCTGTACGAGATGCTCGTCGGCGAGCAGCCGTACAAGGGCGAGCAGCCCATGCAGATCGCGTATCAGCACGCGACAGACTCGGTGCCGCGGCCGAGCGCCAAGAACCCCGGCATCCCCGAGCAGCTCGACGAACTGGTCATGTGGGCCACCGAACGCGAGCCCGACGACCGCCCGACCGACGCCCGCGTGATGCTCGACCGGCTGCGCGAGATCGAGAAGGAGATCGGCGTCTTCCCGCACGTCGTGCGCGCCCCCGCCGCCAGTGCGATCGTGGTCGACGACGGGGTCGACTCGGGCGAGGTCACCAAGGTCATGCCCGGCACGTTCACGGCGCCCGTCGTCACCGACGAGGCCGACAACGCGACCCGCCTGCGCCGCCGGGCGCGGCGCAATGCGAGCAAGGGCGCGTGGCTGATCGCGCTCGTTCTGCTGCTCGCCGCTCTCGCGGCGGGCGTCGGGTGGTGGTTCGGCTCGGGCCCCGGCTCGATGGTCGCCGTGCCCGACGTCACGGGTACCTCGATCGAAGACGCGACAGGAATCCTCGCCGAACAGTCGCTGGTCGCAGTGCCCGCCGAGGACTACAGTCGCGACGTCGCCGCCGGCCTCGTGATCCGCACCGACCCCGAACCCGGCTCTCGCGTCGACCAGGACTCGTCGGTCACCGTGGTCATCTCGCTCGGACCCGCCTCGCACGACATCGGTGCGCTCGGCGGCCAGTCGCTCGACACCGCGACAGCCGCGCTGGGCGAGCTCTACATCACTGCGTCCGGTGACCCCGCGCGCTACTTCAACGATGCGCCCGAGGGCACCGTCATCGCCGCGCGCATCACGCCGCCCGGCGGCGGCGACGCCGTCGACTGCACGAACGGCTGCACGGCCGCCGAGAACTCGACCGTCGCGTTCGATGTCTCGGTCGGGCCGGTGCCCGACGTCGCGGGCATGAGCGTCGACGACGCGACCGCGACCCTCGCCGACGCCGACCTGCAGGCGAACCCGACGGAAGAGTACAGCGACGACGTCGACAAGGGCGTGGTCATCCGGGTCGAGGCCGGCGAGGGACTGCAGCCGGGCGGCACGGTGACGCTCGTCGTGTCGAAGGGCCCGCCGCTGTACGAGGTGCCGAAGGTCGTCGGAATGACCCGCGACGAAGCCAAGAAGGCTCTCACCGACGCCGGCTTCCGCGTCACCTACTTCGGGCCGTGGGACCTCTTCCCCGACGAGAGCACGCGGGTGTCGTCGCAAGACCCGACCGCGGGGGCGATGGTCGTCAAGAACACCGAGGTCACGCTCGTCATCGCCACGCGCTGAGCGCGCCGAAACCGCCGAGCTCGCTGAGCGGCAGTCGCCCGTCGCGGCGGGAGCGTCAGCGCTTCTCGAGCTCTTCGGCCACGAGGAAGGCGAGCTCGAGCGACTGCATGTGGTTCAGGCGGGGGTCGCACAGGCTCTCGTAGCGGGTCGCGAGGGTCGCCTCGTCGATCTGCTCACTGCCGCCCAGGCACTCGGTCACGTCATCGCCCGTGAGCTCGACATGGATGCCCCCGGGGAACGTCCCCACAGCCCGGTGCGCCTCGAAGAAGCCGCGCACCTCGTCGACGACGTCGTCGAAGCGCCGGGTCTTGTAGCCCGTGGGGGTCGTGATGCCGTTGCCGTGCATCGGGTCGGTGACCCACAGCGGCGTCGCGCCCGACGCCTGCACGGCCTCGAGCAGCGGCGGCAGCGCGTCGCGGATCTTGCCGGCGCCCATGCGCGTGATGAAGGTGAGGCGACCCGGCTCGCGCTCGGGGTCGAGCTTGTCGATCAGCTCGAGCGCGGTCTCGGGCGAGGTCGTCGGCCCGAGCTTGACCCCGATGGGGTTGCGGATCTTCGAGAAGTAGTCGATGTGCGCACCGTCGAGGTCGCGCGTGCGCTCGCCGATCCAGAGGAAGTGCGCCGACGTGTTGTACGGCGTGTCCGTCCGCGAGTCGATGCGCGTCATCGGGCGCTCGTAGTCCATCAGCAGGCCCTCGTGACCGGTGAAGAACTCGACGCGCTTGAGCTCGTCGAAGTCGGCACCAGCCGCCTCCATGAACTTGATCGCGCGGTCGATCTCCTGCGCGAGGCGCTCGTACTGCTGGTTGGCGGGGTTCTGCGCGAAGCCCTTGTTCCACGAGTGCACCTCGCGGAGGTCGGCGAAGCCGCCCTGCGTGAACGCGCGGATGAGGTTGATGGTGGACGCCGCGGTGTGGTACCCCTTCAGCAGTCGCGCGGGGTCGGGCCGGCGTGAGACCTCGGTGAAGTCGAAGCCGTTGACGATGTCGCCGCGGTACGCCGGGAGGGTGACCTCGCCACGCGTCTCGGTGTCGCTCGAACGGGGCTTGGCGAACTGGCCCGCCATCCGCCCCATCTTCACGACGGGCATCGAGGCTCCGTATGTCAGGACGACCGCCATCTGCAGCACCGTCTTGATGCGGTTGCGGATCTGCTCGGCCGTCGCACCCGCGAAGGTCTCGGCGCAGTCGCCGCCCTGCAGCAGGAACGCGTTGCCCGATGCCGCCCGCGCGAGCCTCTCGCGCAGGTTGTCGACCTCGCCCGCGAACACGAGCGGAGGCAGTGACGCGATCTCGTCGGAGACGGCGGCCACCGCGTCGAGGTCGGTCCAGGTCGGCTGCTGCTTGATCGGCAGCGTGCGCCACAGATCGAGGTCGGCGTGCGGGGAGGGCATCCCGAAAGTCTAGTGCTCAGGCAGGGACGCGGTTCTTCACGGTCGAGGCGTACACGTCGTCGTACTCCTGCTCGCCGAGGCGCTGCAGCGCGACCATGATCTCGTCGGTCACCGAGCGCAGCACGTAACGGTCGGACTCCATCCCCTGGAAGCGTGAGAAGTCGAGCGGCTCACCGATCACCATTCCGACCCGCCCGATGCGTGGGATGCTCCGCCCGATCGGCATGATCTCACCCGTGTCGACCATCACCACCGGCACGACCGGCACGCGTGCCTCGAGGGCCATGCGCGCGAGGCCCGTGCGCCCGCGGTAGAGCTTGCCGTCGGGGCTGCGTGTGCCCTCGGGGTAGATGCCGAGCAGGTCGCCCCGACCCAGGACCTGCAACCCGGTGTTGAGCGAGTCCTCCGACGCCTTGCCGCCCGTGCGGTCGATCGGGATCTGACCGGTCGCCTTCATGAAGACGCGCGTCGCCCAGCCCTTGAGGCCCTTGCCGGTGAAGTAGTCGCTCTTGGCGAGGAAGCTCATCGGCCGGTCGATCATGAGCGGCAGGAAGATCGAGTCACTCACCGACAGGTGGTTGCTCGCGAGGATGGCGGCTCCGGATGCCGGGATGTTCGAGCGGCCCACGATCCACGGTCGGAAGATCGCCTTCACGATCGGCCCGATCACGATGTACTTCATGAACCAGTAGAACATCGGTCAGCTCCTCAGCCCTGCCAGGTCGGCGACGCCCACGAGTCCGGCGTCGTTGCCGAGTTCGGCGACCACGAACTGCGCCGTCGGCCGCTCGCCGAAGCCGGGCAGCGACGTCTCGTAGGCGATGCGGGTCGGTGCCAGCAGCACCTCGCCGAGTTCGGCCACTCCCCCGCCGATGACGAAGAGATCGGGGTCGAGCACCGCTTGGAAGGCGCCGCACGCCTCGCCGACCGCGGTCGCCACGCGGCGCACCGCTTCGACGGCGCCGGGGTCGTCTTCACCGAGCAAGACGGCGAGCGCGGGGCCATGCACGATGCCATCCGGGCTGCGATGCGCCGCCAACCGGGCCCCGATGCCGCCGGCGTCGGCGATGTCGGCGATCTCGCGCTGGAGCGCGCGGCCCGAGGCGTACTGCTCCAGGCATCCGTTCTGCCCGCAGCCGCACGGCCGGCCGCCGCGAACGAAGCGTACGTGACCGAGTTCGGCGGCACTGCCGTTCGCGCCGATCATGAGCGAGCCGTCCACGACGGCCGCACCGCCGACACCCGTGCCGAGCGTGAGCATCACCATGTCGGTCGAGCCGCGGCCGGCCCCGAAGCGGTACTCGCCCCATCCGGCCGCGTTGGCGTCGTTCTCGAGCGTCACGGGGCGCCCGATGAGCGCCTCGAAGTCGGCGCGCAGCGGCGCGTTCTGCCAGTCGATGTTCGGCGCGTGCAGCATCACCGACCGCGTGCGGTCGATGAACCCCGCGGCGGCGACGCCGACGGCGTGCACGACGTGACGGGATGCCAGCTCGGCGACCATGTCGGCGACGGCCCGCGCGAGGGCTCCAGTGTCGAGCGGCGTCGCGACGCGCAGGCGTTCGACGATGGTGCCGTTCGGGTCCACGACGCCTCCGGCGATCTTGGTCCCACCGATGTCGATGCCGACGTTCAGCACGACGCTCCTCTCCGGCCGCGCGGAGGTGGCCCGCACGGGAGTCACGGGGCGGCGCGGCATCGGAGAGTCTAGTGTGGAGTCCACAGTCAGCAGGGGCCGGGCGGCCGTGCAAGATCGACGGCATCCCTCCCGCGCGAGACTCAGTTTCACGAACAGTTAGACTCGATTCCACCCGTCACCCGACGCCACCCGGTACCGAAGGAGTTGCCGCTCATGAGCGCCGCCGTCCAGTTCGAAGTCCCCGCGATCGTCCCCGCCGATCCGACCGCCAACGTCGCCGACCTGCTGGTCGAGCGAGTCAAGGCGACCCCCTCGCTCGCACTGTTCGCCGTCCCCGACGGCGACGGGTGGCGTGACATCACCGCCGCCGAGTTCGAGCGCGAGGTCGTCGCGCTCGCCAAGGGCTTCGTCGCCGCCGGCATCGAGCCGGGCGACAAGGTCGGCTTCCTCGCCCGGACGACCTACGAGTGGACGCTCGTCGACTTCGCGCTCTTCTTCGCCGGCGCCGTCATGGTGCCGGTGTACGAGACGAGCTCGGCCGCGCAGGTCGAGTGGATCCTCTCCGACTCGGGCGCGATCGCGGTGCTCGTCGAGTCGGCCGAGCACGAGGCGCGCGTCGCCGAGGTGCGCGGCGGGCTGCCACTGATCCGTGAGGTGTGGTCGATGGCCGGCGGTGCGCTCGACACGCTCCGCGCAGGGGGCGGCGATGTGACGGATGCCGAGATCGAGCGCCGCCGCAGCCTCGCGAACGGCGCCGACATCGCGACCCTCATCTACACGTCCGGCTCGACCGGTCGCCCCAAGGGCTGCGTGCTCACGCACAGCAACTTCGTCGAGCTGTCGCGCAACTCGGCACGCGCGCTCTCCGAGGTCCTCACCGCTCCGGGCGGCGCGTCGACGCTGCTGTTCATCACGACGGCGCACGTGTTCGCGCGCTTCATCTCGATCCTCGACGTGCACGCCGGTGTGAAGACGGGTCACCAGCCCGACACGAAGCAGCTGCTGCCCGCGCTCGGCTCGTTCAAGCCGACGTTCCTGCTCGCCGTGCCGCGCGTGTTCGAGAAGGTCTACAACTCGGCTGAGCAGAAGGCCGAGGCCGGCGGCAAGGGCAAGATCTTCCGGGCGGCCGCGCACACCGCGATCGAGCACTCGACGCTGCTGCAGGACGGCAAGAAGGTGCCGCTGCTCACCAAGATCAAGTTCGCGCTGTTCGACAAGCTCGTCTACGGCAAGCTGCGTGAGGCGATGGGCGGGCGCGTGATCTACGCCGTGTCGGGGTCGGCCCCGCTCGGCCCGCGCCTGGGCCACTTCTTCCACAGCCTCGGGGTGACGATCCTCGAGGGCTACGGCCTGACCGAGACGACGGCACCGGCGACGGTGAACCTCGCGACCAAGTCGAAGATCGGCACGGTCGGCCCGGTGCTGCCCGGCGTCGGCATCCGCCTCGCCGAGGACGGCGAGGTCGAGGTCCGCGGGATCAACGTGTTCAAGGAGTACTGGCGCAACCCCGAGGCCACCGCCGCCACGTTCAACGACGGCTGGTTCACGACGGGCGACATCGGCTCGTTCGACGAAGAGGGCTTCCTCACGATCACCGGCCGCAAGAAGGAGATCATCGTCACGGCCGGCGGCAAGAACGTCGCCCCCGCCGCGCTCGAAGACCCGATCCGCGCGAACCCGATCGTCGGTCAGGTCGTCGTCGTCGGCGACCAGAAGCCGTTCATCTCCGCTCTGATCACGCTCGACCCCGAGATGCTGCCGGCATGGCTCGCCAACAACGGGCTGCCCGGCGACATGTCGCTGGCCGACGCGGCGAACGACCCGAAGGTGCGCGATGAAGTGCAACGCGCCGTCGACATCGCGAACAAGCGGGTGTCGCGCGCCGAGTCGATCCGCAAGTTCACGATCCTGGGCACCGAGTGGACCGAGGACAGCGGCCACCTCACCCCGAAGATGAGCATCAAGCGGAACGTCATCCTCGACGACTTCGCGAGCGACGTCGAGGCCATCTACGCCGTGCCGGTCACGACGACCAACGTCTCGCTGGGCTGACACTCCCCGGCATCCCCGCCGCCGCAACGGCGGCGACCCGGTGCGCAACGGCGGCGGCCCGGTGCGCAGCGGCGGACATTCCAGCCGACACGCCGCCGAGGCGACCCCTTGCCCGGTGTGTCGCGGCGAATGTCCGCCGTTGTGGTCGGCGGCCGCAACGGTGCCCGGCATCCAGCCCTCTGTCGGCCGGACGCAGTGGATGCCGGCGGGGCGGCGTCCACCTCGTGCGCAACGGCGGACATTGCGGCCGACACGCCGCCGAGGCGACCCCTCACCCGGCGTGTCGCGGCGAATGTCCGCCGTTGTGTCGGCCAATCCGATGGGCCCGGTGACACGCCGGACCGGCGGGGCGGCAGGGCCGGCGGGGCGCCGGGGCGGCAAAGCGGCGGGATGCCGGGCTGAGGCGCGCGCTGGCGGGGGTTAGAACCAGTCCGACTCGCGCACCTCGCGCATCGCGAGCTTGCGCGTGTCGGGGCTGAGCCGCGACAGGTAGAGCATGCCGTCGAGGTGATCGGTCTCGTGCTGCAGCGCCTGGGCCAGCAGGCCCTCACCCTCGAGGACGACCTCGTTGCCGTCGAGGTCGGTCCCGACGACCTTGGCCCAGGGATGCCGCAGGGCATCGTGCCAGAGACCCGGGACCGACAGGCAGCCCTCCCCCACCGGGACGGGCTCGCCACGCACCTCGACGACGACGGGATTCAGGACGTAGCCGATGTCGCCGTCGATGTTGTAGCTGAACGCGCGCAGGCCGACGCCGATCTGCGGTGCCGCGACGCCCGCACGGCCCGGCAGCTCGACGGTGTCGAGCAGGTCTTGCACGAGGGCGCGGATGCCGTCGTCGACGGTGTCGATCGGCGCGCTCGGGGCGCGCAGCACGGGGTCGCCGAAGAGGCGGATCGGCCGGACGGTCATCAGGCGGCAGCCTGCGCGCGCAGACCCTCGACGACCGTCGCGGCGAGCTCGCGGGCGGCCTCGCGCGTCTCAGGCTGCAGGTCGCGGAACGAGATCGCGCTGCCCGAGGCGATGTGCGGGTCGTACGGCAGGCGCACGACGGCGCGCACCCGGCTGCCGAAGTGCGCGGCGAGCTCGTCGGCGCGCACGAGCGGCGCACCGGGGCGCGCCGTGTTCAGCACGACGACGGCGTTCCGCACCCGTTCGGCGTAGCCGTTGGATTCGAGCCACGTGAGGGTCTCGGAAGCTAGCCGCGCCTCGTCGATGCTGAGCCCCGCGACGATCACGAGTTCGTCGGCGAGCTGCAGCGTGGCATCCATCACCGAATGCACGATCCCGGTGCCCGTGTCGGTGAGGACGACGGAGTAGAAGTGCGCCGCGACCTCGGCGACGTCCTGATAGTCGGTGTCGCTGAAGGCTTCGGACACGTGCGGGTCGGCATCCGACGCGATGACATCGAGCCGGGTGTGGTCGCGCGCGACGATCTGCGAGATGTCGTTGAACCCGTGCATCTCGCTCTTGGCCCGCACGAGGTCGCGCACGGTCTTGCCGCTCGTCCGCCCGATGCGCTCGGCGAGCGTGCCACGGTCGGGGTTGGCGTCGACGGCGATGATGCGGTCTTCGCGCGCGTCGGCGAGCGCCATGCCCAGCAGCGTCGTGACGGTGGTCTTGCCGACGCCCCCCTTGCGCGAGAGCACCGGCACGAACCGTGCCCCGCCGGGCAGCGGCGCCGCGATGCGACGGTCGAGCGCCTTGCGCGCCTGCGCCTTCTTGCTGTCGCCGAGGTTGAGGCGACGCCCCGACAGCGTGTACAGCAGGTGACGCCAGGCGCCTTCGGGCTCGGGGCGCACGACGTGGGCCGGGTCGAGCAGACGGTCGGCGGTCAGCAGGTCGGAGCTTTCCCGGTCGACCTCGAAGTCGCCGATGCGGCGCGACTGCAGCGTGATCCCGGAGGTGCGCGGCCGGACGCGCTCGTGCGCGTCGAGCTCGGATGCCGAGGGAGCGAGCGGCGACACCGAGGTGCGTGCGGCGACGACCTGCGCGTCGGCCTCGGGTGCATCCGGCACGGACGGTGCGGCGGGCGCGGCGGTGGCGTCCGGTGCCGAGGGCCTGACGGGCGCGGAGAATGCATCGACCGACACGTCGTCGTCGAGCACGATGTCGTCGTCGAGGTCATCCTCGTCGACCGTGGCCGGCAGCGCGATGTCGACCTGTGCCGTGGCTGCCCCGACGATGCCGATGCTGGTCGTCTCGACGTCGCCGGCCGACGGCAGCACGCCGTTGTCGACGTCGTCCGTCGCGTTCTCGTCGTTACGGTCAGGCGACACGTTGCACACTCCCAGATCACTCGCGGGCGCGGGGCGCCCCGACCCAGGCTAGTCGGCGGGCCGGATGACCAGCAAAAGATCGCCCGCCTCGACGGGAGCGGTGGCCCCGATCACGATCCGCTCGACGACGCCGTCGACCGGCGCCGTGATGGCCGCCTCCATCTTCATGGCCTCGATCGACGCCACCGGCGTCCCCGCCTTGACGGCGTCGCCGACAGCCGCCTTGATCGTGACCGCACCGGCGAACGGCGCGGCGACCTGGCCGGGCTTGCTCGTGTCGGCACGTTCGGCCGCGACCTTGTCGACGGTGATCGACCGGTCGCGCACCCACACGGGGCGCAGCTGGCCGTTGAGCGTCGTCATGACGGTGCGCATGCCGGCGGCATCCGGTTCGCCGATCGCCTCGAGACCGACGTACAGCTGCACCCCGGGGTCGATCTCTGCGACGTGCTCTTCACCCGGCTTGAGCCCGTAGAAGTAGTCGGGCGTGCCGAGGGCCGACAGGTCGCCGTAGCTCTCGCGCGTCGCCTCGAACTCCTTCGCGGGGCCGGGGAACAGCAGCCGGTTGAGGGTGCGGCGGCGGCTGGCGGCGTCGCCCGCGAGCCCCTCTTCCTCGTCGGGCCGCAGCGGCGGGATCTCGATCTTGACCTCGCGCCCCGCGAGCACCTTGGTGCGGAACGGCTCGGGCCAGCCGCCGGGCAGGTCGCCCAGTTCGCCGGCCATGAAGCCGACGACCGAATCGGGGATGTCGTAGGCGTGCGGGTTCTCTTCGAAGTCGGCGGGGTCGGCGTTCGCCGCGACGAGCGCGAGGGCGAGGTCGCCCACGACCTTCGACGACGGCGTGACCTTCGGGATGTGCCCGAGGATCCGGTCGGCCGCGGCGTACATGTCTTCGATCCGCTCGAAGCGGTCGGCCATGCCCAGCGCGATCGCCTGCTGGCGCAGGTTCGACAGCTGCCCGCCCGGGATCTCGTGGTGGTAGACGCGCCCCGTGGGGCTCGGCAGTCCCGACTCGAACGGGCGATACAGGTGGCGCACGGCCTCCCAGTACGGCTCGAGCGCACTGACGTCCGCGAGGTCGAGGCCGGTGTCGCGCTCGGTGTGCGCGAGCGCCGCGACCAGCGCCGACAGCGACGGCTGGCTGGTCGTGCCGGCGAGGGGCGCGGCCGCGGCGTCCACTGCGTCGGCCCCAGCCGCACTCGCCGCGAGCAGCGTCGCGAGCTGGCCGCCGGCGGTGTCGTGGGTGTGCACGTGGACGGGCACGTCGAACCGCTCGCGCAGCGCCGCCACGAGCTTCGCGGCGGCCGCCGGGCGCAGCAGGCCCGCCATGTCCTTGATCGCGAGGATGTGCGCGCCGGATGCCACGATGCGGTCGGCCAGCCCGAGGTAGTAGTCGAGCGTGTACAGCTTCTCGGCCGGGTCGAGCAGGTCGGCCGTGTAGCAGACGGCGACCTCCGCGACCGCCGTGCCGGTCTCGAGCACCGCCGAGATCGCCGGCACCATCTGCTCGACGTCGTTGAGCGCATCGAAGATGCGGAAGATGTCGACCCCGGTCGCGGCGGCCTCTTTCACGAAGGCATCGGTCACCGCCGTCGGGCGCGGCGTGTAGCCGACCGTGTTGCGACCGCGCAGCAGCATCTGGATGGGGATGTTGGGCATCGCGTCGCGCAGGGCCTCGAGTCGCTCCCAAGGGTCCTCCGCGAGGAAGCGCAGTGCGACATCGTACGTCGCCCCGCCCCACGCCTCGACAGAGAGCAGCTGCGGTGTCATGCGCGCGACGTGCGGGCCCACACGCACGAGGTCGCGCGTGCGCACGCGGGTCGCCAGGAGCGACTGATGCGCGTCGCGGTAGGTGGTCTCGGTCACGGCGAGCGCGGTCTGCGCGCGCAGGTGCCGGGCGAATGCGGCAGGGCCGAGTTCGCGCAGCAGGTCGCGGTTGCCCGTGGGCGGCGGCGCGAGCAGATCTATCTCGGGCAGCTTGCTGCCGGGCGAGACCGACAGCGGCTTTTCGCCGTAGGGCCGGTTGACCGTGACGTCGGCGAGCCAATTGAGGAGCTTGGTCGCACGGTCGCGCGACGGGTTGCTCGTGAGCAGCTGCGGACGTTCGTCGATGAACGACGTGGCGACGTCGCCGGCGACGAACGCCGGGTCTTCCAGCACGGCGCGCAGGAACGGGATGTTCGTCGAGACTCCGCGGATGCGGAACTCGGCGAGTGCACGCCGCGCGCGGGCGACCGCCGACGGGAAGTCGCGCCCGCGGCAGGTGAGCTTGGCGAGCATCGAGTCGAAGTGGGGGCTGATCTGCGCGCCCGCCGCGGCCGTGCCGCCGTCGAGGCGGACGCCGGCGCCGCCGGGCGAGCGGTAGGTCGTGATGCGCCCGGTATCGGGGCGGAAACCCTGCGAGGGGTCTTCCGTGGTGATGCGCGACTGCAGCGCGAAGCCGCGCAGGTGGATGTCTTCCTGGTGCAGTCCGAGGTCGGCGAGGGTCTCTCCCGCAGCGATGCGCATCTGCGACTGCACGAGGTCGACGTCGGTCACCTCTTCGGTGACGGTGTGCTCGACCTGGATGCGCGGGTTCATCTCGATGAAGACGACCTCGCCGGTGCGGGGCCCTGCCGTCTCGAGCAGGAACTCGACGGTGCCGGCATTGACGTACTCGATCGAGCGGGCGAAGGCGACCGCGTGCGCGTGCAGCGCGTCGCGGATCGCGGGGTCGAGGTTCGGCGCCGGCGCGATCTCGATGACCTTCTGGTGGCGGCGCTGCACGGAGCAGTCGCGCTCGAACAGGTGGACCGTCTCGCCGGCGGCATCCGCCAGGATCTGCACTTCGATGTGCCGCGGACGGATGACGGCCTGCTCCAGGAACACGCGCCCGTCGCCGAACGCCGATTCGGCCTCGCGCGACGCCTCGGCGATCGCGGCGGCGAGCTCGTCGCGCGCCTCGACCCGGCGCATCCCGCGGCCTCCGCCGCCGGCGACCGCCTTGACGAAGATCGGGAAGCCGATCTCGTCGGCCTGCGTCAGCAGCCCCTCGACGTCGTCGGATGCCGGCGTGGAGCGCAGCACGGGCACGCCCGCCGCGATCGCATGCTCTTTCGCGGTCACCTTGTTGCCGGCCATCTCGAGGGCGCGCGCGGGCGGACCGATGAAGGTGATGCCGTTCTCGGCCGCGCGGGCCGCCAGCTCGGGGTTCTCGGAGAGGAAGCCGTAGCCGGGGTAGATGGCGTCGGCGCCGGAGGCGAGCGCGACGCGGACGATCTCGTCGACGTCGAGGTAGGCACGGACGGGGTGGCCCTGCTCGCCGATCTGGTACGACTCGTCGGCCTTCTGGCGGTGGAGCGACCCGCGATCCTCCCAGGGGTAGACCGCGACGGTGCAGGCACCGAGTTCGTACGCCGCACGGAAGGCGCGGATCGCAATTTCGCCGCGGTTCGCGACCAGGATCTTTCGGAACATGCCCACCTCTTCGCAGAGTTGCCGGCGCGCAGCGTCGCGCGACCGGGCGCCTGAGTGTCATCTCAGCCTAGGGGAAGGTAACGTAGAGCCTCGTGCACGTACTCTCCGTCTCCTCACTCAAGGGGGGTGTCGGCAAGACGACCGTGACCTTGGGTCTCGCCTCCGCGGCGTTCGCCCGTGGGGTCCGGACTCTCGTCGTCGACCTCGACCCGCAATCCGACGTGTCGACGGGCATGGACATCCAGGTCGCGGGGCGGCTCAACGTCGCCGACGTGCTCGCGAACCCGAAAGAGAAGGTGGTCCGCCAGGCGATCACCTCGAGTGGGTGGGCCAAGGTGCACGCCGGCACGATCGACGTCATGATCGGCAGCCCGTCGGCGATCAACTTCGACGGCCCGCACCCGAGCGTGCGCGACGTGTGGAAGCTCGAAGAGGCCCTCGCCACGATCGAGGCCGACTACGACCTCGTGCTGATCGACTGCGCGCCGTCGCTGAACGCGCTGACGCGCACGGCCTGGGCGGCATCCGACCGGGTCATCGTCGTCACCGAGCCCGGCCTGTTCTCGGTCGCGGCCGCCGACCGCGCCCTGCGCGCGATCGAGGAGATCCGCCGCGGTCTGTCGCCCCGACTGCAGCCGCTCGGCATCGTCGTCAACCGTGTGCGACCGCAGTCGATCGAGCACCAGTTCCGCATCAAAGAACTGCGCGACATGTTCGGCCCGCTCGTGCTCTCGCCGCAGCTTCCCGAGCGCACATCGCTGCAGCAGGCTCAAGGCGCCGCGAAGCCGCTGCACATCTGGCCGGGAGACTCCGCGCAGGAGCTCGCCGCCGACTTCGACTCGCTGCTCGACCGCGTCGTCCGCACGGGCCGCATCACCGCTGCCGAACAGCGCGCCTGACCGGGCCCGCCGGTCGTCCGGTCTCTGGGTCCGACCCTGAGACGCTGTTGAGGCGTCCTGCTCGTCAGGCGGAGCGCTTCGAGCGCCGCGCGGCGAGCTCGTCGACCGGGTCGGGCGCCTGCGGGTCGAAATCGAGCAGTGTCGACTCGACCTCGTGCAGCACCTTGCCCACGGCGATGCCGAACACGCCCTGACCGCGGCTGACGAGGTCGATGACCTCGTCGTTCGACGTGCACAGGTAAACCGAGGCGCCGTCGCTCATGAGGGTCGTGCCCGCGAGGTCGCGGATGCCGGCCGCGCGCAGCTGCTCGACCGCGACGCGGATCTGCTGCAGCGAGATGCCCGTGTCGAGCAGGCGCTTGACGAGCTTGAGGACCAGGATGTCGCGGAACCCGTAGAGCCGCTGCGAGCCCGAGCCGCTCGCGCCGCGCACGGTCGGCTCGACGAGCTCGGTGCGTGCCCAGTAGTCGAGCTGTCGGTAGGTGATGCCCGCGGCACGGGCCGCCTGGGCGCCGCGATAGCCCACCTCGTCGTCCATCTGCGGCAGACCGTCGGTGAAGAGCAGGTCGGCCTGGAAGCGGGAGTCTGCCGTCGGTTCGGCGGTCACTCCACCGGCCACTCCGCCAGCCACTCCACCAGGCGCATCATGCGCGGTCATCGTCGCCTCCAGCCGGACTCGGGTGTTCTTCCACGGTAGATGAGCACGCCCCCACCGGCAACGACATCCGCGTTGAGGGGGGCGGCGTGTCGCGCCCCCGTCACGGCAGCAGCCGCTCCAGCGCGGCGAAGACGAATGCCGAGCGGACCTCGTCGAGACGGCGCAGCAGCTCGGGCGCCAGCTCTGCCGCGTGCGACCGCGAGCCGGCATCCGTGCGACGCAGCAGCGGAGCGAGTGCGCTGCCGACGAGCGCGACCTCGCGCTCGGCCGCCTGACGCATGCCGCGCACGTGCCGGGGCTGGATGCCATGACCTTCGAGCGCCACGAGCGCCCGCATCACGGCGAGCGCGCGGTCGTCATAGGTGTCGGCCGCGGCCAGCAGACCCGCACTGACGGCGTCGGTCAACAGGGTCGCCGACGCGGCCGACGAGGCGAGCAGCTCGTCGCGACGATAACGACGCGGCGCTTCGAGGATCGACGGCGGCAGGGTGATCTCGGTGCCGCCCTCGTGCGCGTCGAGGTACTCGCGGATGCGGGCGAGTTTGAAGTCGTGGTCGCGCTGCAGCGTCAGGGCGGTGCGCACGCGGGCGACGTCGACCGGCGAGAACTTGCGGTAGCCCGCCTCGGTGCGCAGCGGCGTGACGAGACCCTGCTCTTCGAAGTAGCGCAGCTTGCTGGCGCTGAGGTCGGGGAACTCGGGTGTGAGGCGCGCGAGCACCTGACCTATGCTCAGGTGGCCCTCGGTCGCCGAGCGACCGCGGGCGGATGCTGCCGGCGTCACGCGTCTGTGGCCGGGGCGCGGTCGACGGGCGACACGAAGAAGTTCAGTCGGAACTTGCCGATGCGCACCTCGGCGCCGTCGTCGAGGACCGCGCGGTCGACCCGCTCGCCGTTGACGTAGGTGCCGTTGAGCGAGCGCTGGTCGACGAGCTCGAAGAAGCCGCCGGTGCGGGTGATCTCGGCGTGACGGCGCGAGACGGTCACGTCGTCGAAGAAGATGTCGGCCTCGGGGTGCCGCCCGATCGTCGTGACATCGGTATCGAGCAGGTAGCGGGCGCCCGCCGTCGGGCCCGAGCGCACCAGTAGCATCGCCGCGCGTGCGGGCAGCGCGCCGATCGCCTCGTGCTCGGCCTCGGTCAGATCACTGCCGAACGGGATGAAGGACAGGTCCGAATCGTGGCCGAATGTCTGCGTCGTGTCGACCGATCGGCGCGAATCCGCGTCTCGTCGGATGCCGTCGGCGCTGTCCGCCGCGTCGTGAGCATTGTGATCCACGATGTCCTCCTTCCTCTTCACCCTAATGGATCGGTCCGCCCGCGGAACCCCCGGCGGAGCGTCGCGGATTGTTGCACCGTGTGTCGGCCGGCCGGCCGGTTCGGCCGCGCCCGACCTAACCTGAAAACCACAGATCCGAACGCCCGCTCAGAAGGAGACCCCGTGTCCACGCCCCGCAATCGCCTCACGACCACCCCGGTGCGTCAGGATGCGATCTGCATGTGCGCGCGCGGACACGCCTGCTCCACCTTCGCCCCCGGCCACGCCGTCCACCTCATCCAGTCGCGTCTGGTGTCGGCGACGCCCGGCGAGTGGGTCGACGCGATCGTGACGACCACCGATGCCGCGCACGGCGAGATCCTCGTGCATACCCTCGACGGGCGCGCGCTGTCGTTGTGGAACGGGTCGGGCGCCGCCGCGGTGCTCGAGTCGGGCGCACCCGTCGCATTCCACGAGCGCTACCACACGCTCTCGGTCGGCGGGCGCCTGTTCAACGTCCTCGCGGTCTGACTCAGGCGGCCATCATGGCCGACTTCATGGCCATGCAGGCATCCATGCACGCCTTGCACGCGTCGGCGCACATGCTGCAGACAGGACTCATGTCGGCGTGGGCCATGCACTCGTCCATGCACATCTGACACATCGCGATGCAGGCGTCGAGCATCGCCATCATGACGGGCGGGGTCATTCCCTGCATGCGCAGCATGCTGCGCATCATCGTGTTGCACATATCGGCGCAGTTCATGCACGCCGGCGCGCAGTCCATCATCTGCATCGCGCAGACCGTACAGGCCTGTTCGCACGCTGCGCAGGCATCCATGCACGCCTGCGCGGCGCTCATCATGGGGGCCATGTCCATGGCCGGCATGCCCTCCATCTTCATCATGTCCTCGGACATCGCGTTCATCATCATCGCGTCCATCACCCACCCGCTCTCGCTCGGAGACGGGCCGGTTGCCCGCCTGCGGCCACGGTACCCCGCGGGCGGGCGTCACGACAGGCTCACGTAGGCTCGGCAGGGTGATGTCACACACATTTCACAAACGGCCCGCACGCGCGATCGTCGTGCTCGGTGCCCTCGTGGGCGCTCTGCTCGCGGGCGTCGCCTCCCCCGCCTTCGCGCACGACGAGGTGATCGGCGCCGCCCCCGCCGCCGGGTCGGAGGTCGAGGCGCTGCCGAGTGAGATCGTCCTGACGTTCAGCGGCGTGCTGATCGACGAGCCGGGCGCGACCGAGGTCGTCGTGACCGATGCCGCCGGCACCGACCTCACGGGGGGCGACCCGACCCTGGACGGCACGCGCCTGACGCAGCCTCTCGAGGGAACCGCCTCGGGAGAGGTGACGGTCATCTGGCGTGTGGTCTCGAGCGACGGGCACCCGGTCTCGGACGAATACCGCTTCACGGTCGCGGGTGACGGCGCGGCGGTCGCGCCGACCGGCGTGGAGCCCTCGCCGACGGCATCCGCGCCGGAGGATCCGAACATGACGGGCACCGATATGACTCCGTGGCTGTGGATCGGCGCCCTCGTCGCCGTGCTCGGCGGAGGCGCCGTGGTGCTGATCGCGGTGCAGCGGAGCACGCGGAACGGGCCCTCGCGCGAGGACTAGGCTTGAGGCATGCCTCATTACAACGTCGTCGTCCTCGGTGCCGGCCCCGGTGGGTATGTCGCGGCGGTCCGCGCCGCCCAGCTCGGTCAGTCCGTCGCCATCATCGAAGAGAAGTACTGGGGCGGTGTGTGCCTCAACGTCGGCTGCATCCCCAGCAAGGCGCTGCTGAAGAACGCCGAGATCGCGCACACCCTGAAGCACAAGGCCGACTTCTTCGGCATCTCGGGTGAGTTCACGATCGACTTCGGCGCGGCGTTCGACCGCTCACGCGTGGTCGCCGACGGGCGCGTCAAGGGCATCCACTTCCTGATGAAGAAGAACAAGGTGACCGAGTACGAGGGGCGCGGGTCGTTCACCGGCCCGAAGGCCATCACGGTCACCAAGAGCGACGGCAGCACCGAAGAGGTCACGTTCGACAACGTCATCATCGCCACCGGCTCGACGGTGCGCCTGCTGCCGGGTGTGACGCTCAGCGACAACGTCGTCACCTACGAAGAGCAGATCCTCACGCGCGACCTGCCCGGCTCGATCGTCATCGTCGGCGCCGGCGCCATCGGCATGGAGTTCGCCTACGTTCTCGTGAACTACGGCGTGAAGGTCACGATCATCGAGTTCCTCGACCGTGCCCTGCCGAATGAGGATGCCGACGTCTCGAAAGAGATCGCGAAGCAGTACAAGAACCTCGGCGTCGACATCCTCGTCGCGACGAAGGTCGAGTCGGTCGTCGACTCGGGGTCGTCGGTGACGGTGACCTACAGCGACAACAAGACGGGCGAGCAGGGCTCTATCGAGGCCGACAAGGTGCTCATGTCGATCGGCTTCGCGCCCCGCGTCGAGGGCTTCGGGCTCGAGAACACCGGCGTCAGGCTCACCGACCGCGGCGCGATCGACATCGATGACCACATGCGCACGAACGTCGAGGGCATCTACGCGATCGGCGATGTCACCGCCAAGCTGCAGCTGGCCCATGTGGCCGAGGCGCAGGGCGTCGTGGCGGCGGAGACCATCGGCGGCGCCGAGACGCAGACGCTCGGCGACTACCGGATGATGCCGCGCGCGACCTTCTGCTCGCCGCAGGTGGCCTCGTTCGGCTACACCGAGGCGCAGTACAAGGAGACGGGGCGCGAGTACAAGGTCGCGACGTTCCCCTTCATGGCCAACGGCAAGGCGCACGGGCTGGGCGAGCCGGTCGGCTTCGTCAAGCTGATCGCCGACGCCGAGCACCTCGAGCTTGTCGGCGGGCACCTCATCGGGCCCGACGTGTCGGAGCTGCTGCCCGAGCTCACCCTCGCGCAGAAGTGGGACCTCACCGCGCTCGAGCTGGCGCGCAACGTCCACACGCACCCGACGCTGTCGGAGGCTCTGCAGGAGGCGTTCCACGGCCTCGCCGGCCACATGATCAACTTCTGATCTGTATTTGACTGCATAGGTTCCAGGAGTACTCTGGCACCACTACTGACGCCGCCCCGAACGAAGCCGGGGGCGGCGTCAGTGGCATGTGGGGCACGTGCCGCGGTTGTAACCGCTCGCGCGGGCGGCTCATCCGTCCCGAATCGCCGTCGCACGGGGCGCGACGCGGCCACGCGGGACGGATGACGGAGCGAGCGGGCTACAGGGCTACAGGCCGAGGGCGCGACCGAGCTTGGAGGCGGATGCCGACACGCGGCCCCCGGCGCCCGTGACCAGGGCATCGGCGGCGGCGAACAGCGCGGCGCGCGCGGCGGCGGATGCCGGTGCGGCGGGACCGAGCTCGAGCTCCCACTCGCGCCACGAGGTGTCGACGCCACGGCGCACGTCGGTCGCCGTCACGCGGTCGTCGACGAACTCGGCGACCAGTCCCCCGGCACCGTCGCGCAGGGCGTACGCGGTGCGGGCGTTGCGGATGCGCGCGAGCACCGCGAACGGGGGCGCGGCGACCCCGGCGAGCGCCGCGATCACCGCCGCCGGGACAACCAGGTCGCCTTCGGCATCCACCACGTCGTCGAGCGGGAAGTGGGTCTCGAGCTTGCCGTCGGGCGTCGAGCGCTTGATATGCCAGCCCTCATCGGGCCCGCCCGAGCGACGCCGCAGCGCCGTCAACGACCGTGCCAGCGCACCGTCGGCGGTGTCGAGGTAGCGGGCATCGAGGGCGCGCGGCTCAGCCGCACCGACCGTCGCGACGCCCGGCAGCGTCGCCCAGTCGGGCAGCGGGGTGCCGGGTTCGACGTCGTACTTCCGCTCTATCTCGAGCGATACTGCCGGTTGGCTCGTCACTCGTTGCGGCGGGCGTCGTCGTCCGAGTCGGGGTCGATGTCGTCTTCGGCCTCGACGAAGTGGAAGTGCGTTGCACTGGGGCCCTCATCGTCACCCTCGCCCTCGGGCGCGTCGCCGCGGTCGTAGACGACCTGCGTCTCGCTGTAGGGCAGGATCAGCGTGTCCTGCGACTCGTCGTCGAGCGGGAGGACCTGCCCGTCGAGGGGACCGCCGTGAAGTCGCGCAAGTGCCATGATGAACCTCCTGTATGGATGCCTTCAGCCTAATGCGGGCGCGACCAGGCGCCTGGAACGCTCGCCGACAGGGCCCGGGCACCGAAGACCGCCGCGCAGTCCGTCACCGATCACGCCAGGTCAGTGCGTCGGGAACCCGAGGCTGATCTGGCTCTCGCTCGGGTCGGGCCAGCGCGTCGTGACGACCTTGCGTCGCGTGTAGAAGTTGAACGCCTCGGGGCCGTACATGTGCGTGTCGCCGAAGAGCGAGTCTTTCCAGCCGCCGAACGAGAAGGCACCGATGGGCACGGGGATCGGCACGTTGATGCCCACCATGCCGACCTCGATGTCGTACTCGAACTGGCGTGCCGTCTTGCCGTCGCGGGTGAAGACCGCCGTGCCGTTCGCGTAGCGGTTGGCGTTGATGAGCGCGACGGCGTCGTCGTAGCTCTCGACGCGCACGACCGACAGCACCGGGCCGAAGATCTCTTCGTCGTACACGCGCATGCCGGGCTGCACGTCGTCGACGAGCGACGGCCCGATGAAGAACCCGTCGCCGGGGGTGTCGAGGTCGCGGCCATCGACGACGACGCGGGCGCCCTCCCCGGCCGCACCTGCGACGAAGCCGGTGACCCGTTCGAGCGCGTCGCGGGTGATGAGCGGCCCCATCTCGACACCGGGATCGGTGCCGTCGCCGACCGTGACCGCCGGCATCCGCTCGGCGACCTTCGCGACGAGGTCATCGGCCACTCCCCCGACCGCGACGACCACCGACACGGCCATGCAGCGCTCGCCCGCCGACCCGTATCCGGCCGAGATCGCGGCGTCGGCTGCGGCGTCGAGGTCGGCGTCGGGCATGACGATCATGTGGTTCTTCGCCCCGCCGAGCGCCTGCACCCGCTTGCCGTTCTCGGCGGCGCGGGTGTAGATGTACTTCGCGATCGGCGTCGACCCGACGAACGAGACGGCGCGGATCACCTCGTCGTCGAGGATCGCGTCGACCGCCTCCTTGTCACCGTGCACGACGTTCAGGATGCCGGCCGGCAGCCCCGCCTCGGCGAACGCCTCGGCGAGCCACACCGCGGCGGAAGGGTCGCGCTCGCTCGGCTTGAGGATCACGGCGTTGCCCGCGGCGATCGCGGTGGTGACCATCCACAGCGGCACCATGGCGGGGAAGTTGAACGGCGTGATGCACGCGACGACCCCGATCGGCTGGCGCACCTGGTGCACGTCGACGCCCGACGCGACCTGTTCGGAGTACTCGCCCTTGAGGTGGTGCATGAGCGAGGTGCAGAACTCGACGTTCTCGAGCCCGCGTGCGACCTCGCCGAGCGCGTCGGGCACGGTCTTGCCGTGCTCGGCGGTGATGATGCGGGCGAGCTCTTCGGCGCGCGTGGTGATGATCTCGCGCAGCCGGAACATGACCTGCTGCCGTTTGCCGAGCCCGGTGTCGCGCCATGCGCGCTGCGCAGCCTGCGCCGTGCGGGCCGCTTCGTGCACGAACGCGGCGGATGCCAGAGCGACCTCGCCCGTCTGCGCGCCCGTCGCAGGGTTGAAGACGGGGCCGGTGCGCCCGTCAGCCGTCACCCGCTCGCCGCCGACGACATGCGGGATCGCGGTGAGGGTGGGGGCGTCGATCGTGGTCATGCGAGTGCTCCGTTCGTGACGACGGCGTGCGCCGGCTCGGCATCCTGCTCGGCGTCGAGTGCCGGGTCGTAGCCGCGCAGCGTGCCGTCGGGGGTGACGAGTTTGGCGACGAGGGTGCAGTCCTTGCCGCCGAGTCCTTCGGCGACGAGCTCGTCGAGTTGCGACAGCGCGAGCGTCGCGGCGGGCAGGTGGACGCCGGTGAGTTCCCCCGCCTGCACGGCGAGCCCGCAGTCCTTGCGGGCGAGGTCGACCGAGAACGTGGGGGCGAAGTTGCGGTTCGCGGCGGCGTTCTCGATCACGCCGGGCACGGAGTACCAGGTATTGAGGGCCCATGAGCCGCCCGACGAGACTCGCGCGACCTCCCAGAACACCGTCGGGTCGAGGCCCAGCTGCTCGGCGAGCTGCGAGCCCTCGGACATCGCCATCACCGAGATGAACAGCATCATGTTGTTGGCGAGCTTCGCGGCGATGCCGGCTCCCGCCTCGCCGCACACGATGGTGTTGCCCGCCATGGGAGCGACGACCTCACGCGCACGCTCGACGTCGGCCCGGTGGCCGCCGAGCATGAACGTCAGCGAGTGCGCCTCGGCGCCGGCCGTGCCGCCCGAGATCGGCGCGTCGACGAAGGTCAGGCCGCGTGCCTCGGCCTCGCTGTGGCACCAGCGCGAGGTCTCGACGTCGACCGTCGAGGTGTCGAGCAGCAGAGTGGATGCCGCGGCGTGCGCGAACACGCCATCCGGCCCGCCGTAGACGCCGCGCACGTGCTCGGGTTTGGGCAGCGAGGTGAGCGCGACGTCCGCGCCGTCGAGCGCCTCGGCGACCGAGCCGACGAGCGTGATGCCCCGAGACTCGGCTATCGCGGCGGCCCGCGGGTCGACCTCGACGCCGCGGACGGTGTGACCGGCGGCGATGAGATGGGTGGCCATCGGCGCGCCCATGCGGCCGAGCCCGATGAAGGCGATGGTGGACATGATGCTCCCTGCGTCGTCGAAGGTGTCCGTCCGCCCCAGGTTAGGCATGCGGTCTCTCGCGATCAATGCACAGGATGGCGGCAAACTTGCACCCCGACTGTGCACTGGTGCACAATGCCGGAGTGACCGCGTCCGCCATCGATCCCCCGCTCGATGCGCTGATGACGTTTCTGGCCGTTGCGCGGCTCGGTCGGTACACGGCGGCGGGCGAGGTGCTCGGCGTCAACCACTCGACCGTCTCACGACGCATCGCCGCGCTCGAAGCCGCGATGGGCGGCCGGGTGCTGGTGCGCACGGCCGGGGGGTGGGAGGTCACCGACCTCGGCCGCCGGGCCGTCGCGATCGCCGAGCGCATCGAGAGGTCGCTGCGCGAACTCGTCGAGGGCGACCACGCCGACGCCGTCCACGGCGTCATCCGCATCGCCGCGCCGGATGCCTTCACGTCGGTCTTCCTCACCCCCGCCATGACGGCGCTGCGGGCCGCGCACCCCGACCTCTCGGTCGAGCTGCTCTCGGCGACGCAGCGCGTGCGCCAGAACCGGTCGGGCGTCGACCTCGAGATCGTCGTCGGCCGGCCGCAGGTGCTGCGCGCGTTCGCGACACCCGTCTGCTCGTACTCGCTGCGGTTGTACGCGACGCCCGAGTACCTCGCGGCGCACGGCGTACCGGCATCCGTCGCCGACCTCGCCGCGCACCCGATCGTCTACTACGTCGAGTCGTCGCTGCAGGTCGACGAGCTCGACCGGGCGCTGCAGGAACTGCCCGACTCACCGCCGTCGGTGCGGTCGACGAGCGTCTTCGCGCACGTCGAGGCGACCGCGGCGGGCGCGGGCATCGGCATCCTGCCCGACTTCCTGGGCGACCACGACACACGCTTCGTGCGGGTGCTCGACGGCCAGTACGCGCACCCGCTCGCCTACTGGGCCGTCGCCCGCGACGAGGGTCCGCGCAATCCCACGGTCGCGGCGGGGCTGCGCGCGATCGTCGATCACATCCGCGGGGTGCAGGATGCCGCGCTGGAGGGCACCGAGTGAGACCGTTCCTGTTGCTGGCGACCCGAGCCGAAGACCGGCCGGCCGACGAGGAGTACGCGCTGTTCCTGCGGTACACGGGACTCGACGAGCGTCACCTCGTGCGCCGACGGCTCGAAGCCGAGCCCCTCGGTGACATCGACCTCGACGACTGGTCGGGGATCTTCGTCGGGGGCGGCCCGTTCAATGCGTCGGATCCGGCGGCGAAGAAGTCGGCGGTGCAGCACCGCGTCGAGGCCGAGATCTCCGGCCTGCTCGACGAGGTCGTCGCGCGCGACTTCCCCTTCTTCGGCGCGTGCTACGGCATCGGGACGGTCGGCGCGCACCAGGGCGCCGTCATCGACGGCACGCATCGCGAGCCGATCAGCGTCATCGAGGTGTCGCGCACCGAGGCGGGCGCGACCGACCCCCTGCTGCAGAGCCTGCCCGACCGGTTCGCGGCGTTCGTCGGCCACAAAGAGGCGATCACGGTGCTGCCGCCGTCGGCGACGCTGCTCGTGCGTGGCGACGCGTGCCCCGTGCAGATGTTCCGTGTCGGGCAGAACGTGTACGCGACGCAGTTCCACCCCGAGTGCGACGTCGAGGGCATCTCGACGCGGGTGCGCGCGTACGCGGGCTACGGATACTTCGCCGCCGACGAGCTCGACCTCACACTCTCGGCGGTACGCCGCCTGCCGGTGACCCACACCGGCGGCATCCTGCGCGCCTTCGCCGAGCGTTACGCCCGCGCCTGAGCCACGCCCTTCGCAGGGCGCGTCAGCGCGTGGGGGGCGTGTGCCAGATGCGGTCGATGTAGTCGCGCATCGAGCGGTCGGACGAGAAGAACCCCGTGCGGGCGACGTTGAGGATCGCCTTGTGGGTCCAGGCATCCTGGTCTGCGTACGCCTCATCGACACGCTTCTGCGCGGCGATGTACGACGAGTAGTCGGCGAGCACCATGAAGCGGTCGTCGTAGAGCAGGTTCGAGACGATCGGCTCGAAGACGCTCTTGTCGCCGCCCGAGAACGCACCCGACGCGATGAGGTCCATTGCGCGGCGCAGGCCCTCGTCAGCCTGGTAGAAGTCGGCCGGCTTGTAACCGCGCGCCCAGAGCGCCTCGACCTCGGGCTCGCTCTGGCCGAACAGGAAGAAGTTGTCGTCGCCGACCAGCTCGCGGATCTCGACGTTGGCGCCGTCATCCGTGCCGATCGTGAGCGCGCCGTTGAGGGCGAACTTCATGTTGCCGGTGCCCGAGGCCTCTTTTCCGGCGAGCGAGATCTGCTCCGACAGGTCGGCCGCGGGGATCAGCCGCTCGGCGAGGGTCACGTTGTAGTTCGGCGGGAACAGCACCTTGAGGCGCCCCTCGACGCGCGGGTCGTCGTTGACGACCTGGCCGACGGCATTGATCAGGTGGATGATGCGCTTGGCCATCACGTAGCCCGGCGCCGCCTTCGCCCCGAAGATGAAGGTGCGGGGCGTGATGTCGGATGCCGCGACGCGCCCTGACGCAATCTGCTCGTACTCGGTGACGATGTGCAGCACCTTGAGCATCTGGCGCTTGTACTCGTGCAGGCGCTTGACCATGACGTCGAGCATGTGGCCGTCCGAGATCTCGAAGCCGTCGCGCTCGTGCAGCACCTCGCTGAGGGTGCGCTTGTTGGCCGCCTTGACCTCGGCGAAAGCGGCGCGGAAGTCGGCGTCTTCGGCGTAGGTCTCGAGCTCGCGCAGACGTTCGAGGTCGGTGATCCAGCCGGGGCCGATCGCCTCGGTCACCAGCGCCGAGAGGCCGGGGTTCGCCAGGCGCACGAAGCGGCGCGGGGTGACGCCGTTGGTGACGTTCGTGAACTTGCCCGGGAAGAACTCGTCGAAGTCGGGCAGCACCTTCTCGCGCAGCAGCTGCGAGTGCAGCTCGGCGACGCCGTTGACCTTCGAGCCCGCGACCGTCGCGAGGAACGCCATGCGCACCGACCGGTCGGGGAACTCGCTGATGATCGACATGTTGCGGATGCGCATCTCGTCGTCGCCGAAGCGCTCGCGCACGGCATCGAGGAACTCTTCGTTGATGCGGTAGATGATCTCGAGGTGACGGGGCAGGAGCTTGCCGAGCAGGTCGACCGACCAGACCTCGAGCGCCTCGGGCAGCAGCGTGTGGCAGGTGTAGGCGAAGCACTGCTGGGTGATCGCCCAGGCGGCATCCCACTCCATCTTCTTGTCGTCGATGAGGACGCGCATGAGCTCGGGCACGCCGATCACGGGGTGCGTGTCGTTGAGCTGGAAGATGATGCGGTCGGGAAGGTTCGCGAGGTCGAAGCCCTCCGGCAGCGACTCGAGGAAGTCGCTGATGGATGCCGCGACGAAGAAGTACTGCTGCTGCAGCCGCAGCTCTTTGCCCTGGGGCGTGGAGTCTTCGGGGTACAGGACCTTGGAGATGTTCTCGGCGAAGGTCTGCGCGCGGACGGCGTCTTCGTAGTCGCCCGAGTTGAACACGCGGAGGTCGAACTCGTTGGTCGCGCGCGCGCTCCACAGCCGCAGCGTGTTGACACGGCCGTTGAGGTAGCCGGGCACCATGTAGTTGTAGGGGACGGCGAGGACGTTCCAGCCCGGCACCCACCGCGAGCGGTCGGTGCCCTCGTCGTCGTACGTCTCGGTGTGGCCGCCGAACGAGATCGTCTGAGCGGCCTCGGGGTGCGGGAACTCCCACGGCGAGCCGAGCTTGAGCCACGAGTCGGGCTGCTCGACCTGCTGGCCGTCTTCGAAGGTCTGGCGGAAGATGCCGTACTCGTAGCGGATGCCGTAGCCAGTGTTGGGCACGCCGAGGGTCGCGAGCGAGTCGATGAAGCAGGCCGCGAGACGGCCGAGGCCGCCGTTGCCGAGCCCGGGCTCGACCTCGAGCCTGCGCAGGTCGTCGATGTCGATGCCGCACGCGGCCATCGCCTCGGTGGCGATCTCGGTAAGGCCGCCGGCGAGCAGGTTGTTGTCGAGCTGCGGGCCGAGCAGGTACTCGGCAGAGAGGTACGCGACACCCTTGGCCTGCACGTCGCGCTGGCGCTTGAGGTCTTCGAGCCAGCGCGCCATGAGGTAGTCGCGCACGGTCATCGCGAACGCGAAGTACCGGTCGTTGTCGCTCGCGGCCGACAGCGGCACGCCGCGCTCGTAGTTGAGGTTGCGCAGGAACTGGCGCACGAACCCGTCGACCGAGCTGGCAGGCCCCGTCACGGGGGCCAGTGCGAGCGGGTGGGTCGCGCCGAGCGGGTGCGACGCGGCGGGGCTGGGCGTGGAGATCTCAGACACGGCTACACGATACTCAACAACCCGGCGCCCTGTGATCGGTCACAGCCGGAAATAGACGAGAGTTTACGTCGCCGTCATCCGGCGGTGACGGCGGGGCTCGGTCAGTGCGCGGCCTTCTCTTTGGCCGCTTTCTTCTCTTCTGCCGCCGCGGCGCGTGCGGCGTTGAGCTCGGCCGCTGCGAGGGCGACGGCATTCTCGGCCTGCTGCACGCGACGCTGGATGAACGTGGTCGCGCCGAAACGGGTGCGCACGCGGTCGTCGTTCTCGGTGTGCAGCGTGTAGATGAACGACGACGCGATCAGGATCACCTGCGCCGACAGGTTGAGCCACAGCAGCAGGGCGATGAGCGAGGCGAACGAGGCGAGCAGCGGGTTCGAGGTCGCTCCCCCGATGAACAGTCCCGACAGCTGCTGCAGGACGGTCAGCCCGACGCCGCCGAGCAGCGCGCCCGCCCAGAGCGCGCGGGCGGGGGCGCGCACGCCCGAGAGCACACGGAAGAGGATGGCGATGGCGACAGCATCCAGCGCGAACGTGACGACGATCGCCAGCAGACGACCACCCCAGACGACCAGCGGGTCACCGTCGGCGGCGCCGAACCACCCGGCGACGACGCCGAGGCCGGCCGTGCCGAGCATGGTCACCACGGCCGACGCCAGGAGCGCGCCGCCGACGCCGATCGCCAGCGCGAGGTTGCGCAGCATGACGAGCCAGAACGGCACGTCGTCGTGGGTCTGGTCGCAGAGCGAGCGGATGGCGGTGCGCAGCGACCCGATCGCGCCGATCGCCGCGCCGACGAGCCCGACGAGCGACAGGATGCCGGCGATCGAGAGCCCCACCGGCACGTCGATGTCGGCGGGGTCGATCAGGCCGTCCTCGCCGACGAGCCCGGGGATCGCGCTGTCGACCGCCGAGATGAGGGCGTTCCATGCCTGATCGTTGCCGGCGAGCCAGAGCGCGGCCACCGAGAACCCGAGCAGCACGCCGGCGAAAACGCTGAACAACGTGCGGTACGTGACGCTGTCGGCGAGCATCGGGCCGCGGCGCTCGCTGTAGCGCAGGAACGCGCGCACGGGGGTGAGCGAGAGCGCCCAGGCGATGATGCGCGGGATGTCCATGTGGTCAGGATATGCAGGGGCGGCCCCCTGCGGCGAAGGGTTGACAAGTCGGCGGGGCGGCCGCTCGGCTCAAGAATGGCTCAAGGTCGCCGGCATCCCACAAATCACACTGTTCACACGAGTACCAGGCGCCATAGGATACCGACGGGAGAGGAAAAACCGTGAAGGGACTCGCGGAATCACTCGTCCGGTCTGGGGCCGTGCGAGCTGAGGACATGTGGGATGCCGTCGCAGAACATGGCGACGGGCCCGATCTGCGCCACAAGCTGGTCGCCGCGCGCCTGGCCACCGAGACGCAGGTCGCCGAGGGCATCGCCGCGCAGACCGGCCTGCCCTTCATCGACCTCACGGCGATCACGCTGTCGGCCGACACGATCGCCGCCGTGCCGCCGACGCTGTGCCGCAGGTACCATCTGATCCCGATCGAGCGAGGGCGCCGGAGCCTCACCGTCGGCATGCTCGACCCGACCGATCTCATCGCGATCGACGACATCACGACCGCGACCGAACTGAACATCCGACCCGCCGTCGTCGCCGCCGACGCGCTCGCCGCCGCGTTCAGCAGGTTCTTGCGATCGGACGAAGAACTCAGCGACCTGTCGGAGCAGATCGGCGAGATCGCCGCGGCCGACGGGCTCGCCAGCACCGAGTCGATCGAAGAGTCGGTCGACGACGCGCCGATCGTGCGCTTCGTGAACCTCCTCATCAGCCAGGCGATCAACGACCGCGCGAGCGACATCCACATCGAGCCGGGTGAGCGGCAGCTGCTGGTCCGGTACCGCATCGACGGGGTGCTGCACGAGATGCAGCGCGCCGACCGGGCGATCCAGGACGGGGTCATCTCGCGGCTGAAGATCATGGCATCCGTCGACATCGCCGAGCGCCGCAAGCCGCAGGACGGCCGTCTCTCGGTGCACCACGACGGCCGGCAGATCGACCTGCGTCTCGCAACCCTGCCGACGGTGTGGGGCGAGAAGATCGTCATGCGCATCCTCGACAACACGGCGCAGTCGCTCTCGCTGTCGGACCTGCGCTTCTCGATGATCAACGAGAAGCGGTTCACGTCGGCGATCACCCGCCCGCACGGGATGGTGCTCGTCACGGGGCCGACCGGTTCGGGCAAGTCGACGACGCTCTACACCGCGCTGAACGCCGTGGCGAACCCGCGCATCAACGTGATCACCGTCGAAGACCCGGTCGAGTATCGGATGGCGGGGATCAACCAGGTGCAGGTGAATGCCAAGGCCGGGATGACGTTCCAGGCGGCGCTGCGGTCGATCCTGCGATCGGACCCCGATGTCGTGCTCGTCGGCGAGATCCGCGACGAAGAGACGGCGACGATCTCGATCGAGGCGGCACTCACCGGGCACCTCGTGCTCTCGACGCTGCACACCAACGACGCCCCGTCGGCGCTGACGCGTCTCACCGAGATGGGGTGCGAGCCGTTCCTCGTGGGCACCGCCTTGGCGGCGGTGGTCGCGCAGCGACTCGCGCGCCGGCTGTGCGTGAACTGCCGCGAGGCTTATCACGAGACGCGCGAGATCCTCGAGTCGGTGCGGTTCCCGCACAACCCGGCGGACCCGCCCGTGCTGTATCGCGCGGCCGGCTGCGCACAGTGCTCGGGCACCGGGTACAAGGGGCGTGTCGCCCTGCACGAGGTGATGACCCTCTCCGACGAGCTGGAGAAGCTCGTCGTCGCCCACGCGACGGGCACCGAGCTGCGCACGATCGCGCTCAAAGAGGGCATGGTCTCGCTGCGCGAAGACGGCTTCAGCAAGGTCAGCCAGGGCATCACGACGATCGAAGAGGTTCTGCGCGTCTCGGTGTGAGCGCGAGACCGGCCGCGCCGCCCGCAGAGAAAGCGGGGCGCGGAGTATCCCCAGCCCCGCACCCCGCCGACTGAAGGGCGAGCTCAGCCGCCGCTGTTTCCGATCTCTCCGTAGATGGAGAAGATCGGCATGTAGAGCGAGACGACCATGCCGCCGATGATGATGCCGATGCCGACGATGAGGATCGGCTCGATCGCGCTCGTCAGCTGTTCGGTCGCGGTCTTGACTTCGCCCTCGTAGAACGAGGCGATGGATGCAAGCATGTCGGGCAGCGTGCCCGACTCCTCGCCCACCGCTACCATCTGCGACACCATGACGGGAAAGACTTCGGCCTTCTCGAGCGGCGCCGAGAACGAGCGGCCCTGCTTGACCGACTCTTGCACGGCGCGCACGGCCTCTTCGATCTTGTAGTTGTTCGACGCGGCGCCGACGATGCCCAGTGCCTGCACCAAGGGCACGCCGGCCTTGAGCATCATCGAGAGCCCGCGCGAGAAGCGCGCGACGGCGATCTTGGTGGCGAGCGGGCCGAACACCGGCAGCTTGAGCTTGATGGGGTCGACGACCTTGCGCACACGCTCTTCGTTGCGGTTCTTCATCCACCAGAACCAGAACACGACGCCGGCGACGATGGTCAGCGGCAGGATCCAGATCATGTTGTTCGAGAGCGTCACGAGGATCTGCGTCGGCAGCGGCAGCTCCGACCCGAGGTTCTCGAACATGCCCTTGAACACGGGCACGACGAACGTGATCATCGCGATGACACCGAGGATCGCGATCGACAGCACGATGAGCGGATAGGTCGTCGCCGACTTGATCTTGTCTTGCAGCTCGGCTTCGTCTTTGTACGTGTCGGCGACCGTCTGCAGCGACTGCGCGAGGAAGCCGCCCGCCTCACCGACCTTCACCATGTTGACCATGAGCGGCGGGAAGACGTCGGGGTGCTGTGCGAGCGCGCTCGAGAACGCGGTGCCCGATTCGACGGCGTCGTGCACGCGCACGAGGGCCTGGCGCAGCATCTTGTCTTCGGACTGCTCGATCAGGATCGACAGGGTGCGCATGAGGGGCAGGCCGGCGGTGATGAGGCTCGCCATCTGCTTCGAGAACACCGCGAGCGAGGCGACCTTGACGCGGCGCTGCATGCCGGGGATGTTGATCTCGCGGTTGAGACCGGTCTTCGAGGTGAGCGCGACCTCGATCGGCGTGAGTCCCTGCGCGCGCAGCTTCGCCGCGACGGCGCCCTCGCTGATGGCTTCGAGCGTGCCCTTGACGACCGCGCCGCCCGATGCGTCGACGGCGCGGTACGTGTATTCCTCGACGAGCGCCATCAGTGCCCCCAGCCGACCGACTGCCGCTCAGACGCGTGCATCGTCCACGCTTCGGCGTCGTAATCGACAGGGCGTACGCGCGCCTCGTCGAACGTCTTCGGGTCTTCCGCGATCTCGCGCGCGAGGCCGAGCGAGATGGTGCCGCTCTCGACCAGCCGCTTGAGGTCTTGGTCGAGCGTGTGCATGCCGAGCGCGCCGCCCGCCTGCAGCATCGAGTAGATCTGACTGATCTCACCCTCGCGGATGAGGTTCGCGATCGCCGGAGTGTTCACGAGAACCTCGGTCGCGATGACTCGGCCGCCGTTCTGCGCGCGCGGCAGCAGTGTCTGCGTGATGATGCCGCGCAGCGTGTCGCCGAGTTGCGTCCTGATCTGGTTCTGCTGGTCGGACGGGAAGGCATCCACGATGCGGTTGATCGACTTCGCGGCGCTCTGCGTGTGCAGGGTCGACATGACGAGGTGACCCGTCTCGGCGGCGGTGAGGGCGGTCGAGATCGACTCGGGGTCGCGGAGCTCACCGATCAGGATGATGTCGGGGTCCTGACGCAGCACGCGGCGGAGTGCCTCGGAGAAGGATGCCGTGTCGCTGCCGATCTCGCGCTGGTGGATCAGCGCGCGCTTGCTCGTGTGCTGGAACTCGACCGGGTCTTCGACCGTCACGATGTGGGCGGGTTTGGTCTGATTGACGACATCGATCATGGATGCCAAGGTCGTCGACTTCCCCGAACCGGTCGGGCCGGTGACGAGCACGAGTCCGCGCGGCTTCGTGACGAGTTCGGCGGCGACCTGCGGAACGCCGAGCTCGGAGAAGCTCTTGATCCGGTCGGGGATGAAGCGGAGCGCAACGGCGACCGCGCCGAGCTGGCGGAAGACGTTGACGCGGAAGCGGGCGACATTCGGCACCGTGATCGACAGGTCGACCTCGCCGTGCTGCATGAACTCGCTGGACTGGTCACGGGTGAGGATGCCGCCGAGCGCGTTCTCGAGCCAGCTCGCGCTCGTCGGGTCGAGGTAGCCGGGCATCTCGGCGAGGTCGCCGTCGACACGCATGAGGGGCAGGTGGTTGGCCGTGAGGTGCACGTCGGACGCGCCGGCACGCTGCGCGACCGCCAGCAGGTCGAACAGCGGCGTGACCGAGGGGCTGGGTGGCAGGGACATGTCAGTTTTCCGTCCGGATGAAGGCGAGGGCCTTGACGGTCAGCTTGCCGTCGGCGAGAGCGTTGTCGGTCGGCAGGATGAGGCGCGGCCCGACGCGCAGTGCGTCGACGAAAGCGGCCGCCGTCTTCGCGTCGGGTACGGTCACGACGATCGTGACCATCACCTCCTGCTGGGGTCCGAGTGCCTCGCCGTCCACCGGCGCGGCGGGTTCCGCAGCCGCGCCACCGTCACTTGCATCGGCCGATCCATCGGCGTCGGCAGGTGTCGTGGCTTCGGCCTCCGCCGGCTCTTCGGGTGCTTCCGTCGGGCGCCCGAGCCCCCCGACGTCGACGACCGCAGGGCGCGCCGCGAACGCCGTGGGCTCTGCCGCGACGACCGACTCGATGGTCGCCTGATTCGCTTCGGCTGCCTTCGCGACGATCTCGAAGACGTCGTCGAGCTTCGGCGTCGCGGCGATCTGGGTGCGCAACCCTGCGAGGCTCGCATCGATCTCTTCGCTGCGATCCTCGGCGGCGGAGAGTGCATCGATCTGCGCTTGATATACCGCGTTCGTCTGCTCGACGGTAGCCGTCTGAGCGTCGGTCGCCTGCGCCTGCGAGAACATCGGCAGCGCGATGAACGCGACGCCGGCCACGAGGACGACGACGACGAGCAGGATGCCGGCGACGTTGATGAGTTGCTTGTTGATGTTCACTGCTCGACCTCCGCAGCGTAGGCGCCGGTATACGACGACTGGTCGAAGACGATGCGCAACAGGTAGGTGTAGCCGAGCGTGTCGGTGGTGCTCTCCCAGCCGTCGACGCTGAGCACGCCGGGGACGGTGCGCAGCGCTCGCACGATGTCGACGATCTGCGTGGGAGTCGTGCTCGTGATGGTCAGCTCACCGGCCGATCCGACCTCGAGGGTCGGGTCGACACCGACGGGGCTCCCGCCGGGCACGAGCGTGAACCCGGCGAGCACGGTGTCGGCTGGCAGCGCCGATTCGACGCTCGACACCAGCGTCGCCCACGTGAGGTCGGTGCTCATGGCCTGCGTGCGGTAGTCGCCGAGCTCCGACTCGAGCTTGAGCTTCTCGTTCACCGGCTGGAGCGCGGCGACCTGGCCCAGCAGCGCGACCGTGTCGGCGTTGGCCTCGTCGAGACGCTGCTGAGCGGCGAGCTGCAGCGCATAGGTGCCGCCGGTGGCGACGAGCACGACGCCGAGCGCGGCGACGAGCCCCAGAACCCACTTGCGCAGCAGGCCGGCGCGCTGTCGTCGCTCCGTGACTGTGCGCGGCAGCAGATTGACGCGGGGCGGGCCGCCGATCGTAAGCGCGGGGGCTGCGGCGAGGGCCATCAGCGATCACCTCCGAGGGCGAGACCCGCCGTCGTGATCAGGTTAAGGTCGTCGTCGGGCGATGCGAAACCGACCTTAGTCGCGAACACGCTGCCCGCAGAGAGCACCTCGACCGACAGGGGCAGGCTCGCAGCGAGCGCGGCCGGAATGCCTTCGATAGCAGCGCCAGCGCCACTGACGAGCACGCGGGTCACGGGCGCGTCGGTCGACCGGTCGGCGTAGAACCGCAGCGTGCTTCCGAGACGCGTAACGAGATCGTCGACGGCCGCCGCCGTCATTCCGACGGGCGTGCGCACCGCTGCGCGGGCGGCAGAGCGTCGTCGCAGCGGCACGTCGCCATCGATCGCCGGAGGTACGGTCTCGAGGACCTCTTCGAACGCGGAGGCGTGCTCGGCCTCGAGTTCGCTCTCGCCCGCACCCTCTCGTGCTCGGACGGCGGCCGTGGCGATATCGACCGGGATGATTCGAACGAACCGCGGCACGCCATCCTGCACGACGACGACGTAGCTCGTGTGATCGCCCAGGTGCAGGGCGGCGATGGTCTCACCGGCGGCCGCGATACGCGCGACCGAACGGGCGAGGGCGAAGGGTGCGAGGTCGACGACATCGACCTCGAGTTTGGCCTTGCCGACCGTGTCGACGAGTTCCTGCACCGTCTCCGCGACGGCCGCGACGAGCAGGCCGGTGACCTGGTCGCCCTCTTGCGAGACGGGGTAGAAGTCGAGCACGGCCTGATCGGCGGGCACGGGCAGCAGGTCCTGCACCTGGAACGGCAGCGCCTGTGCCAGCAGGTCGGGCCGCATGGCGTGCGTCGTGTAGTCGCGCACGAGAATCCGGCGGCTGCCGATGCCGAGCACGACGCGCTTGCCCTTGATGCCGGCGCGCGACCACAGCTGACGCAGCGCGAGTACGACGGCATCCGCATCGAAGACCTCGGAGTCCTTCGCGGCGCCTGCCGGCAGCGGAACCGAACCGTAGGCGACGATGGTCGGTTGCTTGCCGGTGGTCACCTCGGCGGCGCGGATCCCCTCCTCGGTGATCTCGAGCCCGACGATCGTGTTCGCCATGACGTCCTCCCTTTTCCGTGCGCGCCGGTCAGTTGCCGGACAGCAGTCCCGTGTACCAGTGGGCGATCGCCTCGCCCGAGAAGAGCCCGATCCAGGCGCCGACGATCATGAAGGGCCCGAAGGGGATCGCCGTCTTGCGCGTCGCGCGGCGCGCAAGCACGAGGGCGATGCCGACGACGCCGCCGGTGACGAACGCCGCGAATGCGCCGACGATGAGCGCACCCCACCCGATGAACCCGAGGGCAGCTCCGAGCACGCCGGCGAGCTTGACGTCCCCCCCGCCCATGCCGCCGGGGCGGATCGCCCGTAGCAGCCAGTAGAACGCGAAGAGGGCCAAGCCGCCGATCACCGCGCGCAGCAACGCCTCCCACGGCACGCCGAACAGGCAGGCCGCCGTGAACAACACGGCGAGCACGACATAGCTCGGCAACACGATCGCGTTCGGAAGGCGTCGCGTGTCGAGGTCGATGAGCGTCAACGCGATGCTGATGGATGCCAGATACAGGTACGCCACGGCGACGAGCACCACCGCGACCACGCCCGTGACGCCTTCGGGTCGCCCGGGGAGCCGGAACGTTTCCACCACCCACCAGATGACGCCGACGAAAGCGACTCCCGTCGCCAGCTCGACGAGCGGATATCGCGCCGAGATCGTCGCCTTGCAGTTCGCGCAGGCGCCGCGCAGCACGAGCCACGAGATCACAGGCACGTTCTGCCACGGCTTGACGGGTGCGTCGCAGTTCGGACACTGGCTGGGCCGCGTGAGCGGAATGCCGGCGGGTACCCGGTAGATCACGACGTTGAGGAACGACCCGATGATCAGACCGAGCACGCCCGCGAAGACGAGGAGGAAGACGAGGGCTGGCGTGGTCATCCCGCTCCCAGCGCGCGCCGGCTCTGCAGCACGCCCAGCACCGCGGCGCTGCTGCCGCTGACGCCGAAGCTCGGCACCGACATCGGGACATATGTGAGGGTGTACGCCGAGCCGCCACCGTCCATGTTCATCGAGCCGCTGTAGAACTGGCCGTTCCACCCGAGCGCGCTGCCGCTCGTGCCGACCCACAGCTTGCAGGGGGTGTAGGCCAGACCGCTGATCATCGGTGAGGTGCCGAGCGATGCCCGGTAGAGCTTGAGTTGTGATGAGCCGGCGTGCTTGCAGCTCGGCGAGGCATCGGCGGTGTCGTCGGGCATGATGATGTTGAGGGTGTGCGCCTCACCGTCCGCGCTCGTGAACTTCGCTTCTTGGAATGTCTGGACATTGCCGTTGTCTGGAACGGCCAGCACGAGATCGGTGTCGAGCGGCACACTGACGTTGTAGAAGTTGACCGTCCCGCACGCGCGCAGATCCACGAGTGTCGGAGTCTTCAGGTTCTTGAGCTCGGTGACGAACGACGGGTTGTCCTGGAAGTTGCATTTGGTGGCCGGCTGCGTCACGACGGTGTACCCCCGTGCGACCCAGTCAGTGGGCTTGATGGCGTAGTCGACCCAGGGGTGACCAGAGGAGTTGAGAATCGACGGCTTCGTGATCGTCGGGGCGGTGGGAGTGGTGAGTCCCGTCGCGTTCTGGGTGAGCCGCGCACTCCAGGAGTTCGACCCCCAGGTGTCGATCGGGCCGCCGAGGACGATCGTCGACGTCGCCCCGATCGCTACGCCGTTGTCACCCGAAATCTTGCTCTTTGCCCCGGGCTTGGTCGCCGTGATGCCTCGGGTCACCGTGGCAGCGCCGAACTGACTGAACGACCCGCCGATTTTGATCGAACCCATCGTCGCGTTGTAGATGTTCGTCTCGCCGGTGCCGGCCGCGACGATGTCGCCCGTGATGGTCGCGCTGTTCAGCGTGAGGAGGGTGCCACCAGCGTAGATGTTGCCATCCACTTTGCCGCCACCCTGCACCGTGACATTGCCCCCCGCGATGATGTCGCCCTTGACGTGGCCGAGCATTGTCACATCGCCCAGCGCGGTGACGCTGCCGATCGTCGCCGTCGTGTTCTGAATGCTCACGCTGCCGGTCGCGAACAGGTTGCCGGTGATCGTCGCCGCGGAGCTCCCTTCGACAATGCCGTCGACGTAGACGTTGCCGTCGAACATGCACGTATTCGTGAGGTTGAGCTTGCCGTGCAGCAGGACGAGGTCGGATTCCAACCGCGTCGTCGAGTTGCACGTGTTGAAATCGCCGCTCATGAGGACGGCCGAAGCGTCGTCGTGCCCGTTGTCGTCGAGGACGAATGACGATGCCGAGATCGTGCCACCGCCGATGACGACAGCACCGTTCGGGGTGCCGTTGGTCACCGAGCCGACAAATCGGTATACCGATTCGACGACCGAGACGCCACCGTCCTCGCCGTTGCCGGTGGAGGTGAGGGTGACCGTCGAACTGGTGCAGGTGAGCTTCACCTTGTATCGCGGCGCGGTCGTGCTCTCGGCGAAGTCGTCCTTCACGTACGACGTCGACGGGCACAGTGTGCTCCCCGCCTTCGTCGCGGCGACGAAGGCCGCAGCCGAGCCGGCATCCGCCGCCGCCTGCGCCTGCAGAGTCGACTTGACGCCGGACGTCACGACCGCAGTATTGACGACCGCTGAGGTGACGCTGAGGGTCATGATGCCGAGCACCATGCCGATGATCAGCACCGAGACGAGCGTCGAGCCCTCGTCGTCCTGTCCGATTCGCAGTCGCTGGGCGAGCTTGCTCAACATGTTCCGCTCCCTGTGTCGTAGGCGCGAGCGACGGCGGCGCCCGTGACCTCTGCGGTCTGGGCGTCGCCGAGCTTCTCGTTCTGCTGCTGGATGACGCCGATGTTCCAGGTCAGCTGCGGATACCAGACGCCGACAGGTGTTCCCGAGACGGCGAAGTACGAGAGCAGCGTCGGCGGGTCGACCGCGGGGGTCGCGCGGATCGGCACCCGGTCGACCTCTCGGGCGAGGTTTCCCCACGAAATGCTCGGCGCAAGCGTGGTGTTGACGTCGTAGGTCTTGACCCAGAGCTCGTCGATGCCGTCGCCCGTCGTCGTCCAGCCGGAGCCGTTCCACGTGCCGAGATCGCCGATCGCCCACGCGCGGCATTTCCAGTTCGCGGTGCCGACGGCGATGCGCGCACGCACGACGTGGAGCGGGCGACCGTGCAGCGTGGTCGACGTCAGGGTGACGCCAGACGCGTTGCGGATCGAGCTCGACAACGACGTGCTGATCGCCTGCACTTCGCCGGCGGCGCGATCGCGATCGGCGGTCTGTGCGGTCGATGTCGCGCCGGCGATAAAGATCGCCGCCAGGACGGACCCGAGGATTACCGTGATCGCCCCGGCGACGACGAGCTCGACGAGCGAGAAGCCGTCGTCGGAGGCAGGTGCGGTCGGGGCGTTCATGATTTGGTCACGACGATCTTGGTCGACATCGTCACGACGGGATGGGTCGTCGAGACGTCGGGGTCGAAGACCTTGACGGTCGCGTCGACCACGCCGGGATAGGTGGGGCATGTCGTGGAGATCGTGATCTCCGCCTCGAGCCCCGTTTTCGCGGGGTCCTCGCGACGAGGGGTCACCCGGTGATGCGCCTGCACGGCGGTGCACGCGTTGTCACCCGTGTCGGGGAAGGCGGTACGCACGAGCGCGAGCTGCCCGGATGCGAAGGCGTTGGCGGCGACATCGTCGCGGTTGACTACCGAAAGCTCGGCCGCCGAGATCGCCGACGGCAGGATCGCGAGCGCGATGAGCCCGAACAGGAACATCGCGATCACCAGTTCGATGAGGCTGAAGCCGTCGTCGGCGCGAGGGGCCACGATCACCTCCGTTCGGGTCGGAGTCGGTTCTGCGGGGGTTCAGGATGCCGTCAAGGCCGACCCGTCGGGTACGGGTCGGCCTTGACGTTGGTGGGTGACCTCAGGAGCCGCTGCAGCCGGGCCCCGACTTCACTGAGGTAAGGCCGGTGGCCGCGCCCGTGACGCAGAATCCGTCGATTGTGGTGCCCGTAACGCTCAGATCAATACCCGGAAGCTGTTCCTTGCTCTGGTTCTCGAGGTTTGTAAGGCTCGTGGCGATCTGGTCCGCGGTCTTCGTCTGCGCGATGTCGGATGCGACCTGCGACGCGGCGTTACCGACGATCGACTCGAGCGAGCTCTGCTTAGCCTGGTCCTGCAGGCCGAGGAACACCGGGATCGCGATCGCGGCGAGGATGCCGAGGATCACGACGACCACGATGAGCTCGATGAGCGAGAAGCCCTCGTCGCCATTCTCCTCGCGACGGGCCTTCACCGCCTGGATGTAGTTCTTGATGCTACGCATGTGAGTGCGCCTTTCCTTGGGGGGATACAGGTCACTCAGGCACGCCGGACGTACTCCGGGGGGAGGCGCACGTACGGGGGGATCTCGAGGCATGGGGCCCCGGGAAACGCGCTGAGCTGGATCAGAAAGTCCGTCGCGAGGACGTTCATCCTTCTCCGAGGCAATCATGAGAGAACTCTCATGTTGTTGTCAACGGGCAGTTTGTGTCTTTTGTGAATTTTGTGGTTTCTGAGGTTGAAGTGTCGTATGTGCAGGATGGTGTTTTTCGAACAGTCCGCGATCGTTCCGGGGGCCGTGATACTGTCGCCGCCGTGACGCTGGCCACCGCCCACTCCCTCGACAGCAGCGCGAAGTGCATCGCCGCGCCCGTGCCGCACACGCGCGCGGCCGCCAATCGAACGTGGATGGTTGCGTTGACCTCCATTGCCGTCATCGCATTTGCTCTGGCGGCAGCGAATGTCGGCTCAGCCATTTCCGACTACTACGCCTCCGTGGCGATCGCGATGAGCAAGAGCTGGCCCAACTTCTGGTTCGGTGCACTCGATCCCGAGGGCTCCATAAGCCACGACAAGATCCCCGGCGCACTTTGGGTCCCCGCGCTCCTCATCCGCTTGTTCGGATACTCACCCGCATTCCTCATCGTGCCGAACGCGGTGGCGTTCGCGGGCTCGGCCGTTCTCGTCGCATGCGCTGCACGGACACTCGCTACGCCATTCGCGGGACTCGTCGCCGGCCTGGCGCTTACGACGACGCCAATACTCGCGGCGTCCGCCCGCACCAATCAGCCCGAAGCAATGTTCGTTCTCTGCATGTCTCTCGCTCTCTGGGCGGCGAGCCACGCGATCACCCGTCACAGCGCTCTGTGGCTCGCCGGCGCGGGAGCCGCTATCGCCCTCGGCTTCCAGATGTACATGATCCAGGCGTGGGCGGCATGGCCAGCAATCATCGCTGGATACCTGGTCACGGCGCTCCCCTGGGCCCGCAAACTCGTGCACCTCGCTATCGCGGGTGTCGTCTCACTCCTGATGTCCCTCAGCTGGATTGTCACGGTTGAACTGGTGCCCGCACACGCTCGACCTTTCATCGGAAGCACCCTGACCAACAGCGCCTGGGAACTTGTCTTCGGGTACAACGCTCTGGCGCGGTTTGCCAGCGGCAGTCAGGGGCAGGCGGGCGAAGACTTTCGCATATATATACCAACGTGGTCGGGCGGACCAGGTGTCTCCCGACTGATAAGTCATCAGCTCGCGACGCAAATCGGCTGGCTCGTCTATTGCACCGCCGTCGCAATCGTCGTTCTCTTCGTCTTGAGGTTCGCACGAAGCGCGACAGTCATGCTCGCGGTTTGGTTCGCAACGTTCGCAACCATGTACTCGATCGTCGCCGGCATGCACCAGTTCACAAGTGCGGCGCTCGCGGTGCCTATGTCCGTTGCGCTCGGCTGCGCTTTATCGCTCGCGCGCGATCGACGAGCCGGGTGGGCGACGATCGTAATGGTCCTCATAACGGGCGCTCAGGCTGTGGCCTTCTCGCTGTACTATCCCGAACTCTGGTACCCGCTTCCCGTCGCCGTAGCCCAGCTCGCTATCGCAGTAGTCGCGTGCCTCCGTGTTCGCTCACACAGAGGCGCGATGAACGCGTTGACAGCAGGGCTCTGCGTGGCCGCTTTATTGCTCTCACCGGCCGCATGGTCAGCGGCGACGATCTTCAGCAGGTCGGGGCCGAACAATCCTGTTGCCGGCGGCATGCCGGATGGAACCTGGACGGCGAACGCGAACTGGATCCGTCCGGTCAGCTGGCAACCGAGCGCAGACTTTGTCGATCTTTTGCGGGGATCTGCGCGGTACGACGTGGCGGCATTCAGCGGATCGACGGTGGGGTCGATTCTCAGGACCGACTCAACACTGAACCCGCTGTCGATCGGCGGCTTCATGGGGGTCGATCCTCGTCCGTCGATCGACGACTTCGTCACACTGATTGACGATCGCGATCTGCGATACGTGCTCGACCGAGGCCGTCCATCCGCTGGACTCTCGTCGAACACGGACCAGATATTCGACTGGGTCGTCGGCAATTGTGTGATAGTGAGCGTCACTGACGCCCCCAGCGACGACCTGTACGACTGCACGCCCGGCGACGACTGATTAGATATCGATCAGATCGAGCCACACCCCATGTCCCCTGTGTCGCCGATCCCATCGGCATCCGGGCGCTTGAGCGGGAGGCCGCAGGCGCTCTGTGTCGAGTCGGGAGCATCGAGGTATCGGATAGTCGAGTTGCCGGTGCAAGCGCCGACCCGCGCCGGGCCCCCGAATCCACGACGCGGCACCCCGCCCATCTAGGCGCATTGGGGTTGCGCCAGGGCGACCAAGGGCCAGCCCCGCTCACGCGACTGCCGGCAGACGACATTCGAAAAGCTGATCGGATCTTGCGATGGCAGAGCCCTGCAGTTAGCGGCACGAATGCGGCAACGCGGGCGTAGCTCAATCGAGTAGATCGACCCACCGGCCGTCCGACGGCGACGGTGCACTTGGCGTCCTGCGCGAAGACTCGACGCACACTTGGGCACCGCAGCCGGCGGACTACGGGTGGATGATCACCGGCGTCCCGGGCGGCAGCTGCGCCAGCCGGTCGGTCGCCGCGCCGTCGAGGTAGATGCACCCGAACGAGTTCGCGCCCGACCGCTGCCGGTAGTAGTGAAATGCCGTCACCGCGACTTCTCCCCCGTCGAACCCGGCCATCGCGGTCGACTGCACCCCGAGGTACACCAGCGGATGCCCCTGCGTGTACGTGTACTCGGGTACCGCCCGCGTCAGCATCACGAACGTGCGCCCGACCGGCGTCGGTGTCGCCGGCTTGCCCCACGCGAAATCGCTCGCCACGCGTTCATACCCGGATGCCGACACGATGTCGATCGTGTGATCGGCCAGGTGCACCTCGACATACGCGTCCACAGCCGACAACTCGACATCCGCGACGCGCAGCCACCCGACCGCCTGCGCGGAGTTCCCCGTCGGCGGCACCCCTTGACGCCCGGCGAGCAGCACCTTCACCCAATGCGTGTCGTGCACGACGACCGGCACGGTCGTACCGCCATACGCCGCCTCGCGCGGCAGGAAGCCGATCGGCTCGCCCGTCGGATCGGCGAAGATCGGCGCCGCCGAGATCGGCTGCGCCAGCTCGCCCGTCATGGCGCCGAACGGATCGTCGTCGACCGGCAGCACGGCATCCACGGTCCACACGTCGATCTGCGGGAGCGCCGCGATGTCGTACGCGGTCGTGTTCGCCGGGGCGCCGATCTCGGCGATCGGTTCGGGCGAGGGGGTGGATGCCATGGTTGTGGTCGCGGTCGCTGACGGTGTCGTCGCGGCGGGAGCCGCGACATGCGGGCCCACCCCGAGCGCGGTGGCGCCCAGCACAGCGCAGACCACCGCGGCCAGACCGGCGACGATCCACGGAGCCTTGGACATGTCTCTATGGTGCGCTGTGCAGCGAGCGCATGGGCGTTTCGCTGCGGATCGGGCGCCCGAGTCCTCCCGAATCGACGCGACGCCAGCGAACCAGTCGGGCATTTGTTCTATTATGCTGCACACTTTGCATTGCGCACATCGAATCTCTGCGCTACACTGATTCAAGAAGCCCCGTGCGTGCCTACCTCTGTTTCGCGGGTTCTCTGCCTCCGGCGTTGTCGGGGTGAGGTGAGTGATGCACGCACACGAAGACTCTCAATGGCCCGTCCTCGACGCCCTGGTCGAGCGGGTGGTCGACCAGGGGCGCCAGATCGCGTCGGCGCAAGCCGCGGAGGCGAAGATGCTCTGCGAAGCGGTCGAGGTGATCGTCGACCGCACGGCTCAGCTGCGGAGGGAGGCGCAGCAGGCCGGGCGCCGCTACGACTCGTCCGCCGACCTGCCCCTGCGCGAAGTGTCGCTCGAGCTCGGGATGGCGATGCGGATGTCTGATCGCACCGTGCAGGCGAGGGTATCCGAGGCGTTCACGCTCGTGAAGGAGTTCCCCCGCACCCTCGAGGCATGGTCGGTCGGCGATATCGACGCCGGTCACGCGTGGGGTATCAGCCGGGTCGGGATCCTGCTGACCGATGCAGACCTGCGCGCCCGATACGAAGAGCTCGCCCTCGCCGCCGCGGCCACCGAGTCACCCGCACGCATGACCCAGGCGGCGAAGGCGATCGCGGCGACCCTGTGCCCCGAGGCGTTCGCGGAACTCGCCCGCGCGGCGGCCGACGAGCGCATGGTGCGGCTGTACGAACTTCCCGAGGGCATGGCCCGCATCATCGCCGACCTGCCCGCGCCCCTCGCCCACGCCGTCGTCGATCGGCTCACCGAGATGGCGCGCGCCGTTCTGCGCGAAACCGATGACGCGGCGGCGGATGCCGATGGCGCGGATGCCGGCGCGGCGGATGCCCCCTTGGGGCCGGAGTCGGCGGATGCCGATGGCGCGGATGCCGGCGCGGCGGATGCCCCCTTGGGGCCGGAGTCGGCGGATGCCACGGCGACGGGTACCGACGGTGCGGCAGCGATCGGGACCGATGACGTGGCAGACCAGAAGGCCGATGCCGAAGCCGCGGAAGCTCCGGATCCCACCCGCACAGGGCCGGCGACCGAGACGGTCGTCACCGGACCAGGCTCCCGCACACGCCAGCCCGCACCCGGGGCGGATCCCCGGAGGATGGACCAGATTCGCGCCGACGTGTTCTGCGACCTGCTGCTGACGGGCGCACCCACCGCCCACGGTGACGGCGACATGCTCGCGTCGATCACGGCGCGCGTCCAGATCACCGTCCCGGCGCTGACCCTCGCCGGTGACGACAGCGCCGGCCCCGCCCTCCTCGCCGGATACGGACCCATCGATCCCGCCCTCGCCCGTCGAATCGCAGGCCTCGCGCCCGGCTGGGACCGCGTCTTCACCGACCGCTGCACCGGCGAACCGCTCGCCGTCGACCGCTACCGACCTAGTGCGCAACTCAAGCGGTACCTCGCCGCCCGCGACGAGCGATGCCGAGCACCCGGGTGCACGCGTCCTGCCCATCGCGCAGACATCGACCACACGTTCGCCGCATCGCACGGCGGCGCCACCTGCGACGGCAACCTCGGCAACTTCTGCCGACGACATCACACCTGCAAACACCACACCGCCTGGCGGGTACGACAACTCGGCCACGGTGTCATCGAATGGACCGGACCCACCGGCCGGCGCTACCTCGACCGACCACCCGCCGCCGTGCGTTTCGTCCCCGCGATCGATGAGGCACCGGCCCCGTTCTGATCGACGGCGTCGGCGTTTCGACTCGCAGAAACACGCACATGCCGAGCGCAACGAGTCGAAGTGTCGCTCAACGGCCGAAAGACCTCAGGCCCCGCGCTCACCAGTGCGGGTGGATCGCCCCGCGCAGCAGGCGGTCGTACACCTCGTGGACGGCGGCGTCGAAGCCCGACAGATCGGCATCCAGCGTGCCTGCAGCGGCGTTCGACTGCGCCTGCGCGACGTTGCGCGCGCCGGGGATCACGCTCGTCACGCCGGGCAGCGCGGCGATCCACGCGAGCGTCGCCGCGGGCAGCGAGACGCCGTCGGGCACCGCGCGCGAAAGCTCCGCGACGGCCTGCAGCCCCGTCTCGTAGTCGACGCCCGAGAAGGTCTCACCGCGATCGAACGCCTCGCCGTGACGGTTGTAGGCGCGGTGGTCGTTCGCGGCGAACGTCGTCGCCGCCGAGTACTTGCCGCTCAGCAGGCCCGACGCGAGGGGCACCCGCGCGAAGACCGCGACCCCCGCCGCGGATGCCGCCGGCATCACCTCGTCGAGCGGCTTCAGCCGGAACGGGTTCAGGATGATCTGCACGTTCGTCACGCCGGGCCGCTCGATCGCGGCGAGCGCCTGCGCGCACGTCTCGACCGACACGCCGTACGCCGCGATCGCCCCGTCGGCGACCAGCGCGTCGAGCGCGTCGTACGTCGCGTCGGCGTCGATCACGGCGGTCGGCGGGCAGTGCAACTGCACGAGATCGAGCGTGTCGACGCCGAGGTTCCGGCGAGAACGATCGGTCCACGCGCGGAAGTTCTCG
>Ga0160441_100230_pt1 | contig 55107 bp, 37 predicted proteins | sample HID1971K_E1MG_FD_108260 | JGI IMG/M metagenome (GOLD analysis project Ga0160441, IMG submission 108260) | Enriched millipede-associated microbial communities from UW Madison campus, WI, USA - HID1971K_E1 MG | ecosystem: Host-associated > Arthropoda: Insects > Digestive system > Unclassified ... | reverse complement strand
TTTGTCATTCTGAATGTAATGAAGAATCTCTCTATATACAGGGTTAGCTAAAGGGATTTTTCTGCCTCAGAATTGACAATAACACTCTGGCTTTTTAATTTTTATATGAACTTATATTCCTTAATATGGTGAAAATGGGAGTTTGCCTTTTTTGAACCATCTAAGTCATTTAAGAACATATAAGCTTATTTCTCATTGCCCCGGTTCGTGTCCCCACGAAACGGAATACGTTTGGTTCCTGAGGGTACGAACCAAGGCGGTAAAGCCTTTTGTCATTCTGAATGCAATGAAGAATCTCTCTATATATAGTAATATAGTAGGGTTAGCTAAAGGGATTTTTCTGCCTCAGAATTGACAATAACACTCTGGCTTTTTATTTTATATGAACTTATATTCCTTATATGGTGAAAATGGGGGGCTTTTTTGAACCATCTAAGTCATTTAAGAACATATAAGCTTATTTCTCATTGCCCCGGTTCGTGTCCCCACGAAACGAAATACGTTTGGTTCCTGAGGGTACGAACCAAGGCGGTAAAGCCCTTTGTCGCTTCTGAATGTAATGAAGAATCTCACTACATAGGCTAGGCTATATCCCATACCCCTAACTAACTTTCCAAAAAAAAATCCCCGATTACGGTTTCCCGTAAATAATCACAGATACAATTAAATAGTTTCGCAAACCATCAACCATACCGATAATAAATAAACAATAAATGGGACTATTTGACTTTTTGAAGAAAAAAGAATTTGAAGAAATTAATCAACTCAAATCACAACTTGAACGTTATAAGCCAATTACCGATGTAGAAGTAGAAGCTACCAATCAAAAAAGGAATTTAGAGCAATTGATAAATACCAAAAAATCCGAAATTCAGAATATTGAAAACAACCTCAACAACCTCAATTCCGACTATCAGAATTCACTCGAAACCTACACCAAACTCCGTAAAGAAGTTAGTCTGTTTGAAAGTAAGCTCGACCTGATTGAGTTTGGGATTTATGAACCCGTTTATGACTTTGAAAAATCTGACGATTACAGAAACGAGCAGAATAAGATTATAGCGCTTCAAAAAACCATGATAAGCGATGATACTGCTGCAATTTGCAACACCAGTTGGACAGTTGAGGGCAGTGAGGCAAAAGGAAAAGCGGTTATAAAAGTATATAAGAAATTGATGCTCCGGGCATTTAACGGCGAATGCGATGTTCTGATTGCAAAAGTAAAATGGAACAACGTAAACCAAATGAAAGAACGGATGCAAAAATTATTTGATGCAATCAATAAATTAGGGCAGGGGTTTAATGTCCATCTAAGTAATCAATACCTTAACCTTAAGCGCAAAGAACTTATTCTCGAGCACGAATATCAAACCAAAAGGCAACAAGAAAAAGAAGAAATGCGAGCCATACAAGAAGAATTGCGAGAAGAAGAAAAAGCAAAAAGAGAATTTGAGCAAGCCCAGCGAGAAGCCGAAAAAGAAGAAGCCAACTATCAAAAAGCATTAGATAAAGCAAGAAAAGAGATTGAATTGGCAACAGGAGAAAAACACGATAAATTACAATCCCAAATAGAAAAACTAGAGCAAGAACTTAAAGAAGCACAAGAGAAAAAAGAACGAGCATTATCTATGGCCCAACAAACAAAACGAGGCCACGTTTACATCATCTCAAATATTGGCTCATTTGGAGAAAATGTATATAAAATTGGCATGACAAGGCGCTTAGAACCAACAGACCGGGTGAAAGAATTAGGCGATGCCTCTGTTCCCTTTCAGTTTGATATTCACGCCATGATTTACTCAGATGAAGCACCCACACTCGAAAACGAACTGCATAAAGCTTTTACAGATAAAAAGGTAAATATGCTAAACTATCGCAAAGAATTTTTCAATGTAACCTTAGATGAGATAGAACAAAAAACAAAAGAAATAGGGCTTGATGCAGAATTTTCAAGACTCCCAGAAGCAATGGAGTATAGAGAAACACTGGCCATTCTCGAAAAACTAAATGCACAAGTAGAACCCATTACGGTAGAACAACTTGTTGCAGAAGAATTTCCCAGTACTTTAATACAATAAATACAACTTGAAACAAAGGTTTGTCAAAAGAGGGGCTTGGCAATATCGTTTCGGCTAAAGAGTAATTGGGCTATAAAACAATTTCTCATACTATAACAATAAGTAAAATAAAATAGATGCAATCAATTGTACATTTTAGCAATATCAAACATGAGATTATCGGAAACCTGAAAAAGGCAACCCGAGAAATCAAAGTTGCTATTGCGTGGCTAACAGATGAAGATATTATTAGAACACTTACTCAAAAAGCAGAAAGTGGTTTAAATGTTCAAATTGTAATGAGTGAGTCCAAAGAGAATTTTAGAAACACATTAAAATTCAAAGACTTTTTGCGCTATGACGGTAAGCTTCACATTGCATCTCCAAAATTTCTACATCACAAATTTTGCATTATTGATAGAAATATGATTATAAATGGCTCATACAACTGGACTTACTATGCAAGAACTAATGAAGAGAATATTTTGGTAATTACCCTTGATTCAACTATTCAGGAGGATAATAAACTGCTAACTGCTTTTGAGGCAAAACATAAATTCTTTTGTGAAAAAACTTCAACTCAGGTAAATGATATAATAGACTTAAACCGCTTTAAAGAACAAGGAAAAGTTGCTACCGTAATACTTGCTCAAATAGATGAAGAAGAAATTATATTAAGAAAGGAACTTGAAGATGATGTGAAAAAATCATTTGATGAAGCAAAACGAATTGGCATCCCAATTAGTACCTTGCTCTTAGAAAGAATGAAATTGGATGGGGGTGGTGTTGAATTCATCAAGCGAATCTTGCATGATGAAATGACATCTGGGGAAATGAAATCAGGTTTCAGAAAACTAGAAGAACCAATTCCGCATAGAGTTGACCTTTCTTTAGAATATTTAGTTTCAAGACCGAAATACCAAAAATTATTCAACGACAAGGAAGTTGATTTTTGTAAAAAACTAATGGAGAAATACAAACTTTAAGAAAATGTAAACGCATCAGTCAAACACCTATAGCACGAGCTCAGCTTGTGCCAAAGATATAAATTGAGGTATAAAAGCAATTAAAAAACTATCCATTTTAAACATTTGCTCCAGGATAATGAATACCCAAAATACGAAGCCTTTTGAAGTACCTGGGTTTTTTACTGTATGCAGGTTTTTGAGACAATGAGTTGGGTATATTAAGGAGTTGACAATAGCCTTAAACAACGATACTACGATAAATGAAATATAAACTGATTAACAACTTATCAAATACGGATAATCATTCAGCAAGGTTGAAAGAATTGTTCGGAAATAGCCATACTGTAATTCTTACAAGTCCTTTTCTTATGACCGACTTTGCTGACTTTTTTGGAGAAGTTAATTTGTCGCAATTAAAAAAACTGCATTTAATCACTACACTTTCACCAAAGTCATTTGACCAAATCAAAAAAATAAGCTCATTAATTTCGTTTATAGAGTTTCCTAACATTAAGGACAAAAGTGTGGATTGCCAAATTTCTCTCAACAACAAATTACACGGCAAAATTTACATCTTCAAAAAGGATGACGATTATATTTCGGCAATTATTTCGTCTGCAAACTTTACCGACAACGGACTTTCAAGAAATCACGAGTGGGGCGTTGAAATTTCAGACAAGGACGAAATCAAAGAGCTTGAAACATCAATCCTTAACAGCATTGAATTTTCTAACCTGACTTTTGATGAAATATACCGAATGCAACAAGCAACGACAGACTTTTTATCAAAACAACCACAGACCGAAACAAGAGATATTGACTTGAAACTAACCAACCTGCTTTCTTCTTCAAGTTGGATTTCGCAACTTAATGACACAATTGAATTTTGGCTTAAACCAATTGGTGTAACAGATAATCCTGTTGCAGAGAATATACAATTTAATAAGTTAGACGATAAATTAAATTTTTCGAAATTGAGACCAAACGGTGTAAAACCGAATGACATACTTATTGCTTACGGAGTTGGAACAACCAAAATTTTATCCATTTATAGCGTGACATCTTTCCCTATAAGTGTGACACCAGAGGAGATTGAAGAAGACAAGTGGTTGAAAAGATGGCCTTGGTATGTTGAGGCACATAATTTAACTCCAAACTTTGGTTCGAATTGGGCAAGACATAACCTTTGGATAAATTCTCTTAAGGACGAATATTTAGCGACTAATCCAAATGAAGCAATTACAGCAGTTGGCGGACAAACTTTAGGTGCATTGAATTACGGCAAAGACAAATTGAAACTATCTCCCAACTTTGCAAAATTTATAATTGATAAGGTAGTTGCTATTAACGACAGACGATAACTATTTCAAACCCAATTCGAAAAACTTATATCCGATTATTAACCAAACAAACCCATGCCCAACTATCCGTTTTAAACACTTATAAACGTTTACGCCCAGATAACGAATACCGAGAACACACAGCCTTTTGAAATGGAAATCCTCCGTATTTTGCCATATGCAGGGTTGGAGGGAGGGGCCTGCACATATTTGAAAATCACCAGCCATTTTAGCACAACACCCACCATAACCCAATACAATGACAACAACAGACAAAAAAACGACTTTTGAATACAGACCAAAATCCTCAAAACAATTAAGAGAGAACTATAACGCACGTACTGGGCAACACAAGAGTGCTTTCAAGTCCTTTGAAGATTTTGAGAATTGGTATAACAACGAAACCAAGGTTTGCCATTATTGCGGAATTACAGAAACACAATCACAAGAAATTGTTATCAGCGGAATTTTAAAATCGAACAGATTTCCCCAAAACGGTTTAACAGGAAGAGGACAGGCCAGAGGAACCTGGCTCGAAGTTGACCGCATAAAACCCAAAGAACCTTATTCAGAAAACAATTGTGTATTGGCCTGTTATCTCTGAAATAACGATAAAAGCGATGTTTTTAATGGTGATGATTATAAACTGTTTTTCCAAAACAGATACGAATTTTTAAATCAACTTCTCGAAAAGAACAAATGATGGCCCACAGCCAGCCAATTTTCTAATCCAATTACCCTTAACCTTAAGCGCAGCAACACTAAGGATTAACCAATCCAGTTGTTTTCCAACCCAATAATTAAAACACATTTAAACCTTACTGCCGATAAAAATTAGAACCTTATACAAACATTTCAAAACCAGTTCGAAAAACTAATATTTGATGATGAACCAACGTAAACCAGCAAAAAAAAACAAATACCAACCCATGCTGAATGAATACCCAAAATACGAAACCTTTTGAAATAGAAATACCTCGGTGTTTTAGGGTATACAAGGTTTTGGGGCGGTAATTATAACAGACATCTTAATTAATACTATTATGGCAAAAACAAAAAAAGTAGACGTAGAAACATCTTTAGTTTCTGAAAACCCTGAAGTCAAAAAACCAAGACTGACAAAGTTAATCATCAAGAATTATCGTTGTATTGGTTCTAATCCAGTTGAGATTGACTTGAATGATATTGTAGTCTTAGTTGGAGCCAACAATGCTGGTAAGAGTTCTATTTTAAAAGCTTATGAATTAGCAATGTCTCAGGGGTCTGGAAAAGCAGATTTAAAACTTGAAGACTTTCCAAACAATACTATTGATGAAGATAATTTACCCGAAATAGAATTACATACCATTGTTTACGATAATAGTCCTGGCGAAAAATGGATTGAAACTTTAGAAAGCGGAGAGTATCTAGTTAGAGAGAGATGGATATGGTCTGGTGAAGGTAAACCTAAAAGAGAAGGATGGGATGTGGAGCAATCTGTATGGAGTGTAAATGTTCCATGGGGTGCTCCAAATGTTGCCAATGCAAGACGACCAGAGCCACATAGGGTAGACGCATTCGCATCACCAGAAGAACAAGCAAAAGAAATAAAATCTTTGCTTATGCAAGCTTTAACTGAAAGAGTAAAAAACTTGAAGTCTAATGGAGAGGAAAATGATTATAAGAAACTTATAAATCAAGCGAAAGAGCTACAAATGAAAATAGTTGAAGAGTCACAAGAACAGATTAATGAAGTAAATAACGAACTAACCACATTAATTGAAAAGGTTTTTCCTAACTATAAAATTGACTTTGATGCGAAGCCGGAAGACGATTTAGATAAAACAATTAATCTTTTTAAGGCAGAAGCTCAATTATTAATGGGGCCAGCCGATGGTTATTTAAGCACAATAGACAGACAAGGAAGCGGTGCAAGGAGGACTTTGTTATGGACTGCTATAAAATTCATTTCCGAGAACAATTCAAAAAAGAAGCAAGATGAAGGGGGAATAACTAGACCTCATTTATTACTTTTAGATGAGCCTGAAATTTGTTTACATCCAAATGCAATTCGTGAAGCTTGTAATGTTCTTTATGATTTACCAAATTCAGGCAATTGGCAGGTTATGGTTACTACCCACTCTCCAATATTTATAGATTTTTCTAAGGATAATACAACTATAGTAAAGGTTGAAAAAACAGCGGATGGCGATATTAAAGGAACAACTGTATTTAGACCGGACAAGGTAAAATTGGATGATGATGACAAACGAAATTTAAAACTTCTTAATATTTGCGACCCCTATGTAGCTGAGTTCTTTTTCGGAGGAAAAGTAATAGTGGTTGAGGGGGATACGGAATATACAGCCTTTAATTATATAAAAAGAAGTAAGCCCGAAGAGTATAAAGGCATAAACATTATTCGAGCAAGGGGAAAGGCTACTATCGTCTCTTTAATTAAAATATTAAATCATTTCGGTTCTGATTATGCTGTTTTACATGATTGCGATACACCTAGAATTACAACAAAAAAAGGAAAAGAAATGGCTAATCCGGCATGGGGAAACAATCCCACAATTTTGGGAGCAATGAATTCAAAACCTATAGGTAAATCTACAAGATTATTGGCTTCGCTTCCTAACTTTGAATCAGCGTATTTCGGCGAGGTTGCTGAAGAGGAAAAGCCATATAATGCATTGAGAACTCTTGAGAGCGACCCCGAAAAGTTTAATATTGTTGAAATGTTACTAAAATCTCTAATTGATTTTGCTTCACCACCACCAATTAATTGTGCCGAGTGGACTACCATTGAAGAATTGGAAGAAAAGTTAAATGCCTCATTAAATTAAAATTAGTAATTCTATGGGTATTAGTGCTAGAATTCTTGTTTAATGTAATCACCCCGCATATTCAAACAATAATAAATTTGAAGCATAAAAGCAGTTAAAAATGAAATGTTTGGATAGATTTTCTAAAATCTATCCAAACATTTCAAAACCAGTTCGAAAAACTTATATTTGATTATAAACCAACAAAAAAACTAAACACAAACTCATTCTTATCCAAAATACGAAGTCCTTTGAAATTGAATGCCCCGTATTTTACGTGTACAGGGTTTTGGGAGCGAGTGGTTGTGCATATTTGAGAGTTGTGCGTCATATTGGCGAACCCCAAATTTCAAAGAGATGATGTGTAAACTATGTAAGAACAAAGAGGCTGACCAAACAGGAGCTCACATTTTTAATTTTGCTTTAATTCGAGAAATATATAATCCCAAAGACAACAAGAATCGAGGTAAAGAAATTGTTTATGGCATTTCAACAAAAGACTTTTTAAACGTTTATTTTGGAAATGGTATTCAACCAGAAGAGATACAGCAATTAAAAGGACGAGACTTGACGGATGAAGAGATTGAAAAGAACTGTAATCCATTCACAGTAGATAATATTTGGTGTCGTGAATGCGAAGGAAAATTCAAAGTGCTTGAAGATTATTTTATGGACAACTTATATTTGAAACTTAGGAATCAAAACAAAGTTGACAATTATAATTCATCAGTTATTCGTCTTTATATATATTCGTTGTATTGGAGAGTATCAGTAACAAATTATTGTAACTTCAAATTATCTGACAAAGAAGAATCTAAACTAAGAAGTTTATTATTGTACAATGCAAAAGGCAAAGTTGAAGAAACCATTGAACTTGCGGGTTTAAATAGTAGACAAATAAAGAAAATGCCACTCATATTTAATTACCAAGAACCCCAAGATGATATTACAGAGCATATAATTTTGGCTGACCTAAGAAGAAATCCTTATTTGCTAATCATAAATAATGTTGCTTTTCAACTATTTTTTAAAGATAAGCTGGGACAATGTGAAAAGAAATATTATTTTGGATTAAATGATTTTGGAGACTTTAAAAAATCAATAAATCTAAATGAGGAAAAATTAAAAATTACTCAAATCAATAAGTCCCAATCTAAAGACATTCTAAACAAAGTTAATTTTATCATTGCCAAACAAAAGACTTCTGATTTTAAAAAGTTGTTCATCGAGACCCATTTGCACTTTTTCAGAGTATTCCCTCTTGACGAATTGATACGCTCATTTATGGCTAAATTGACAAACGATAGAGGAAAACTTGCACACAACTATTCTTTTGAGCATTTTGTTCGGACAATGTATGATTTTTTTGCAGATTTAGCAGAACGCCATGTAGAAATACGGCACATAACAGGGGTTAGCGCAAGCAGGGTCGACGAATAAATTTTGAACATTTGTAATTCTATTTATCTTTAGTAAGTTATTGGGCTGAAGTACATCTATTACCTGTCTGTGCCAAGCCTTAAACCATTATATGCTATGCTGACGAGCGACCGTACCTTATACCATCGAAAATAAAAAAAATGAGTAGAATTAACATACAAGGAACTATTGATAATATTCGTAGTAAGTCCAATATTTACACCCCAATTATTGAGGCGATAGCAAACTCTATTCAATCAATTGTTTCTAAAAAAAATGAAAATGGTAAAATTGAAATCATTTTACATAGAGAAAATACTATTGAGTTTGAAAATTCTAAACCTAACATAAAAACAATCGAAATTAGAGATAGTGGGTTAGGTTTTACACAAGAAAATAGAGATAGTTTTGATACATTTTATAGCGAATTAAAAAAAGATATTGGAGGAAAGGGCTTTGGCAGATTTATGTTTGTCAAGTATTTTAAAAATGTCAAAATTGAAAGTGTATTTAAAAATGATTTAGGGGTATTAGGTGCTCGTAAATTTCAATTTGGAAAAGAATACGAAATAATTGTTGATGAAAAAATTGAAGAAACAAAAGCCGTTGATACCTATACAAATTTGATTTTAGAAGGAATAAAAGATGGGCATTCATTTGAAAAACAAATTGAAACAATCGCTAAAAAAATATTAGAAAAGACGTTGATATTTTTTATAAATAGCTCTTTCAAGTGTCCAACTATTATTATCAAAGAGTACGATAATTCTCAATCAATAATTTTAAATGATTATTTGACAGGAAAAAATGAAATCCAACTATTTAAAAGTTGTGAATTTCCTTTGAGAAATATAAAAGACAATCAAGACTTAATTTTTACAGCAAAAATTTTTAAAATATATTTTCCAGGTAGTCAAAAAAGTAAAATTAGTTTAACAGGACATAATAGAGAGGTAACAGAAACGCCTTTACACAAATTTGTTCCTGAATTTGAAGATGATTTTTACGATGAGGATGAAAACGGAAGTAAAAAGAACTACATTATAAAAACGTATATTTTGGGAGACTACCTTGATTCAAATGTTTCAATAGAAAGAGAGACATTTGATTTTCCAAAAGATAGTGCAAGTCTTTATTTCCCATTTTCACAAACTGAAATAGAAAAACAAGCAAGTATTATAACAAAAGAAGCCTTTGGGGAAGATGTTCAAGTTCGTTCCGAAAAGAAACACCAGGTAATACGAGATTATGTAAATAGTTCAGCACCTTGGCACAAATCCTATTTAAAGGATTTAGATATTTCTGCTATAACTTATAATCTTAAAGATGAAAATATTGAATTAGCACTTCAAGAAGTAAAATTTAAAAAAGAACAATCAACAAGGGCTGAAATAAAAGAACTTTTAAATTCACCAGATACTGATTATAATGGAAGAATGGCAGAAGCAATTTCGAAAATTTCTGAAATTGGGAAAAGTGATTTAGCCCATTATGTATATAATCGTAAAAATGTATTAGAAGCATTGACACAACTTTTAAAAAGACGCGATGACGGAAAAGGCGAATTAGAAAAAGATATACATAATTTAATTTTTCCAATGGGAAAAAATTCAGAAAACACAGATTATCACGAACATAATTTATGGCTTTTGGACGAAAGATTAGTTTTTTCTGAATTTATTGCGTCTGACAAAAAAATATCAAAAAAGAAAGATGCTCTTGGAGAACCTGACTTGGTAATATTTGACCAAAAACAATCTTTTAGAAATGGAGACAATAATTTTAGTAATCCATTAACAATATTTGAATTTAAAAGGCCTAAAAGAGAAAATTATACCGCAGAAGATGACCCGATTTTACAACTTGGAAAATATGTGAAAGATATAAGAGCAGGAAAATATGAAATGCCCGAAGGTTTGGAAACTGTAAAGGTAAATGAAAACACGCCAGTTTATGGCTATGTTGTTTGCGATTTAACTGCAAGAATAAAAGAGTTTGCAGAAGAAAATCACTCATTGACCCCAAGTCCTGACCAAGAGGGTTATTTTGGCTATCATAAAGGGTTTAGGATGTACATTGAAGTTATTAGTTTTAAAAAACTGATGAACGATGCAACATTACGCAACAAAATATTCTTTAAAAAATTACAACTTGAATAAAAGAACAGCCCCCCTCTATCGCAAGCATCCGCTTGTGCTAAAGACATAAATTGGGATATGAAAATTAACCCCAGCTCTTCTAAAAATTAGCCAACTAGTTTGAGTCCCAACCATCCTTAGCGTTAAGCGCAACTTCTCTAAGGATTAACAAATCGAGTTTCCCAATCCAACAATTAAAAAACATTTAAAACCCATTCTTGATAAAAATCCCCAGAACCCTTTAAATTGCCAAGGGCTGGAAATATCGCACCTGCTTTCTTACGCTGTCCCAAATGCACTAAACCTGATGGTACGAAAAGCCTCCCGAATCCTGACCGATAAAACAGCACCAACCACTCCCGGGAGCTTGTAGGCACAGCAGAACTTCAGAAACCCAAGCCGCATGGCAATTGCTTTCCAAAAACCTTTAGAACAGATTAACCCCCTAAACTTTTAACCTCAATTTCCCATTCCCATTCCCATTTCCCATTCCCAATTTCCCATTCTCTATTCCCCATTCCCTGCTTTCCCATTCACCTATAGCGCAAGCGTCCTGTGCCATAGATAGACAGTTTCTCTTATTATAAAAAGAGCTAGGAAGGATAATTTAGAAAATCTATCCAAACATTCCAAAACCAGTTCGGAAAACTTATATTTGATTATTAACCAGATAAATCAACAAATAAACTAAACGCAAACCCATTCTTAGCTATCCGTTTTTAAAAAAAATAAACGTTTACGCCCGGATAACGATACCCAAAATACGAAGCATTTGAAATTGAAATAGCTCTGTGTTTTACTGTATATAAGATTTTTTTGGATGATGGGGCTGCCTATATTTTAGAATTATAGGTAATGCATTTTAGCACAATTAAATAAAAACCAATAAAAAAAGTTCGGTTTATATCAGAACTTTATGTACATTTGCCAAGCCATATAGTATGAGGATTATAGGAAAAAAAACAATTTTAAAAGTTAAAAAGAAAAATATAGGCAATAAAAAACTATGTAGAGAAATTGATAAGTTAATTACAGATTTAGAAAATTTCAATCCAAGAGAAAAAAGCATTAGCGATATTAGAAATGATGCCGACTGTGTTCATACAGATGGATTTTATTTTTTCAACATCAATATTCACCGTACACTAATATTGATTGAGCTTGATGACGATGGAGAAGCTACAATTGTTTGGGCAGGTACCCATCAAGAATATGAAACAACATTTAAAAACAATAAATTAACCATTGAGAAGTGGTTAAGAAAAAATGGGCATATAGAATAATGAAAACACACTTCGACATAGAAAAAATAGTAGAAAAAGGCCTAATCACAAACGAATTAGATTATGATAGAGCGCTTATAGCCGACAGAAAACTAAGACTTCTTGCAAAGGAAAACGTTCATTTTAAAAATTTAAGAACTAAACTACGTGACATAATAGAAAAATATGAAAATTCTGAATGGAGTGATGTTGATAAAATTGACGATAATAAGCTTATAGAAAGCCAAAAATCTGAACGTATTACAGAACAAGAAAGACGATTTATAGAAAACAGAAAACAAGCAATCAGAAAAAAACTTAAAGAACTCGATTTGACCCAAGAGAACTTGGCATCAATTTTAGGACACAAAAGTAAGACCCATATGTCAGAACTTATAAATGGAATTAAACCATTTACCCTAAAGGATTTAATTATTATAAATCGCCTATTAAAAATAGAAATAGCTTTATTAATACCTGTATTCCTTTCAAAAGAAGACCAAGCTAAAATAAAGGAAGCTGTGATAAAATTAGATAAACCAAAAGTAAGATTAACAAACAACGACTTCGTTTTATGCTAATCCAATAACATTACCCATAATAGGCGTTTTTCAGTTATTTTCATTAAATTTGACATCATGAGAACAACAGAAATAAATACCACAATTGTTGATGGTTATGTTGGACTTTTAGATAATTTAAGTACTAACAACAAACTTGACCTTATCTCTAAGTTGACAGCTTCGGTTAAGACCGACCTGACCAACAAAAAATCATCATTCAAAAAAGCCTTTGGTGCGTTTGACTCAAAAAAATCTGCCGAAGAAATTATTGAAGAAATCCGTAACAGCAGAGTTTCTACCCGACAAATAGAATCGTTTTGAAAAAATACCTCATTGACACCAATATTGCCATCTTTTACATGAAAGGCAAGTTTGACCTTGAAACCAAATTTGACAAAGCAACAGCCGATATTGTTTTATTTCAGAAATGACTTTAGCCGAACTTAAATTTGGGGTTGAAAAAAGTGAGAAACCCGAAAAGAATAAAAAAGCGTTAGACAACTTTTTGACAGGCGTACAAGTACTTCCCATTTTCCATTCGTTGGACTTATATGCAAAAGAAAAGGCACGGCTACAAAAAGCAGGAACACCAGTTGACGATTTTGACCTTTTAATTGGCGTAACTTCTGTAACCCATAAGTTGACAATGGTTACCAACAACACAAATCATTTCAAACGTATCAGCGGTATTAAATTGGAAGATTGGGCAACAGCCTAATAGTACTAACGCATAACATTGCGGGGCTTGGCAATTTGGGGCTGATTGCAAAACTCAATATTGGTAACGACGAAGCCCTCTCATTGAGACCAACTATTCTTTGCGTTAAGCGCAGTCTCTCTAAGAATTAACAAATCGAATCAACTTCCCAACCCAACAATTAAAAAACACATATTTAAAACCTATTCAAAATAAAAAACTCCGCAGAACCCTTTAAATTGCTGGGGCTGGAAATATGGTGCCTGCTTTCTTCCGCTGTCCCAAATGCCCTAAACCTGATGGTACGAAAAGCCTCCCGAATCTTTACCGATAAAATGGCAGCAAGCGCTCCCGGGAGCTTGTAGGCACAGCAGGACTACAGAAACCGAAGCACTACTACAATTGCTTTTCAAAAACCTTTCGAACAGATTTACCCCCTAAACTTTCTACTTTTAACTTTCAACCTTTAACTTTCTACTTTTAACTTTCAACCTTTAACTTTCTACTTTCCACTTTAATTTTGCTATCATTTTCTTTTCTTTAAATTTGATAGATGAACACCATGCGAGTTGAGGTAATGGTAAGAGCCAAACGTTGGTGCTAAGTATAGCGCAACACCAACCAAAAAGTTAACATTAAAATCGAATAAAAATGAAAAGAATTAATAAAAACAGTTTGACGCTTTTAAGCTTGGGAATAACTTTATTAAGCTTGAGTTTTATTATCGAACATTATTTTTTGTTATCTGATGGTGCCAACGGACTTTTGAAAGGCGTATCAATCGGACTATTGTTGTTGAATTTAATAGTCTCTTTTAAAGCCAAAAAGCAACAGGTTAAGATGTAGTTATTTCTTCCACAATTCACCATGGACTCGGCTTTTAAACAATCATTATGGAAGCAATTCGGAGCAGCGATTGATATGCTTGAAAATGCTGTAGGAGCTTGTCCGGATGATTTGTGGGATACCGATTCGAAATTTTGGTACAAAGCCTATCACACCCTGTTTTTTTTGGATTATTACTTAAGTGAAGAACCAGAAAAATTCTTGCCGCCAGCACCATTTACACTTTCAGAGCTGGAGCCGGATGTAATGCCAGGGCGTGTTTACAATAAGGAAGAATTACTGATCTATGCCGCACATTGCAGGCAAAAATGCCACAACCTGATTGCCGGTTTAACCGCAGAAACTGCAACAAAGCGTTGGGCCAATGCCTATCGGGATTATAGCCTGCCCGAAATATTACTGTATAATATGCGGCATGTACAGCACCATACCGGGCAATTGAATATGTTGCTGAGCCAAAATAAAAAAGATGCCCCAGGTTGGGTATCGCAAACAAAAACTGATTTGTAGGTACAACCGTAAACCTCAGCTTATAATTAAATAGATATTATGATTGATGTTTCTTGCGCAATTATTAAAAATAAGGAGGGTAGGGTATTGGTTACACAGCGTAGCGCCATTATGATACTGCCGTTAAAGTGGGAGTTTCCTGGCGGGAAAGTAGAAGTTAACGAAACAGCCGAAGAAAGTTTAATTCGAGAAATAAGAGAAGAATTAAACATTGAAATAAAAATTACCCAAGTATTAAGGCCCTATATACACGCTTATCCAAACCTAACCATTCGTTTAATGCCTTTTGAATGTATGCACCAATCGGGTACAATAAAATTAGTTGAACATGCAAATTTTTTATGGCTAGAATTAGCAGAATTAGAGTCATTAGATTGGGCAGAAGCAGATCTTCCTATTTTATTTGATTATCTAAAGCAGGAGTTTTAAATACAGAATAAAAACATTAGTAATCCAATAGTTGCTGATTTTGGATGCAGGTATTCATTCCTAAGCCACCCAACGCCAAATTCCAGTTTCACATTCAAAAATTATGTTTTTTTCGATGGTAAGCTAAATATTCTTGTTGCTCTTTATTGAAGTTTCCAACATTTTTGATTTCCAGCTTCCAATCCTTAAATATTTTCTTTACTTCTTCTTTGATTAAAATATCTCCATCATTAGAGAAACTTATATGCCCCCTATCAAATAGTTTATCTACATGCGGGCTTAAAAGTAAGCCATTATTGCCATCTAATTTTTCTCTATTATCTGATTTACACCAAGGTTTAATATGGCTTGCTATTAAAAAAGATGAATTAGTAACATCAGTAATTCTACAACCTTTTTCAATTTTGCTTACATTCTTCTTGAAAATACCCTGTCCTAATCTTGCCGTAACCAGCTGCTCTTTTTCGAGATTTGAAATATTGGAGTTTTTTATTTTGTTGACCTCTTTCTCTTCTTCAATTACTTTTTCAACAGCATCAATATCTGGCCGAATAAAATTGTTTTTTATATCAATTAAATTAATTAAGGTTTTTCCTAAAATTGGGCTTAGCTCTACAAGATATACACCTTGATTGCCATTACCATTTTGTTGTAATGGAGAATATTTTTTAGGTAATAGGCCCTTAATGGCTTCTATATTATCTTTTGGTTTTAACGGATACTCAAGTTTAATCCAATTAATTTTAACTAAATAGCCATCATTGTTCCACTGATTGCCAGTAGTTCCAAATTCTGGCGGAACAGGAGCTTTGATATATGACTCATTTACAATACCTACGGCTTTGATAAAGGTATCGGCAAAAGAGAAAACTACATCACCCGCTTTTGCTAGCGTAAGGTTTAGATAGGTTTGATTAAAAGTTCCGTCTTTCTTAGTTTTTGGCGACCAAATATAGCCCCCTTCAAATTCGCTTTTAAATGTTTGATTATGATTTACCCACCAATATGCCATAATTGTTTGTGTTATTAATTGTGCAAGATGAATGATTGAAATGTAGATTTTTTGTGGTAAAAAATCTATAGGGAATAACCCAAAAATACTAAATGTTCTGTTACGTAGTGGTCTTTTTAGAATATTTTTTATATGCTAAATACTCATGGATAAGTATTTGCTAAATTGCTTAAGGCTGTACGAAATTTTTCTGATTGGTATTCGAATAAAAGAGGATGTCCAAAAGGCCGGGCATCCTCTTGGTTTGAGAGGCGTTACTGAAGTTTATTTATTTAGCTCAGTAAAGTCGAAAATTTCATCCATCGATACATTCAAAGCATCAGCAATTTGTTTTAGTGCATAGGCCGATAGGTTTATATGCCCATTTTCTACCCGGCTAATACTTTGAAAATCTTTGTTAATGAGTGCTGCTAATTGAGGTTGAGTAAGCCCTTTCTTATTCCTCAGAAACACAATGCGTTTTCCTAAGTTCAATTTAAAATGCTCTATTTCTTCCATCGCTGCAAACTCCAAATATTTTACAAAAAAATGCTAAACCTATTTGTTTAGTTTGTAGTTTTTTTGTGTATTAAATGGTGTATCTATTTGTATATTTGATAGATAATTTTGACTGAAAGAGTAATTAAATTGCATTGTTATAATTAAGTGTCTTTTTTGCTGAATGTTTACAAGCCCGATTGAAGGGTAATCAGATTGTTAAACCCTATAGGTTTTTAAAATCTATAGGGTTTATACAACAAGAACCTGGTGTTTTTATTTAAAATCTATTAATTGCTGTAGTGAAACTTTTAAACCTTCGGATAAAGAAATAAGTGTAATTAAGGGTGGGGCGGTTTCGCCTCGATGTACCTGAAGTAATTTATAACAGATAACTGTTCCAAGAAGTGTAAATTAAGCCCTTTTTCGTTTCTTATTTTTTTCAAATGAATTCTAAATTTTTTAAGTAATAAGTTCTTTTTTTAAATCCATAACCAGGTTTTATAGCTTTTTAAGTCTATAAGGTTTATTCTAATAAATCCTTGGGGTTTACATTTAAACCTTTTGCAATTTCTAATAATGTAGTGAACATAAAATCTTTGTTGCCATTCTCAATATTAGAAAGGTTTCCTTTTGTTAAATCACAATTCGCAACTACCTGATCCTGACTCAAATTAAGATCTTCTCTTATTTTTTTGAGATTTTCACCGAAGCGCTTTAACCTGATTTTATCCCTTGCTTCATTCATTCGTTAAATACAAGGAATTTTAGAATTAAAAATGTTACAAGATCTTATAACAAATTCATTTTTTTTATTATACTTTAGATATATAATCAGGTAACAAGAAATAAGGCTAATCCTCTAAAGTGCTGAAATCTGATTCATTAACAGATACATTTAGAGATTTTGCCATCAATAGCAAATTATAGGCGGTTGGATTAGCCCCCATTGATTTCATAGTTGAACTTATCAAACCCTAGAGATTAAAAACCGAACCTTATAGGTTTTTAAAACCTATAAGGTTTATATATAGATAATTTTATCATTTTGTAGAGACAAGAAGCTCCCGAATGTCTATTTTGATATATTCTGCTATTCGGTATAGATCTTGTATTGATGGCTGGTTTTTATTTGTACACCAATCGGATACGGTACTTTTGCTAATTTTTAAATGAGCCGCCAGATCAATACTTTTAATATTGGCATCAGCCAATGCCGATTTAATCCTATTGTATACAAGTTTCTTCATCTATAAATCAAATATAATAGATGAAAAACAATCAGTTTTTTGTTAAAAATAGTCTTAAAGAATTATAAAATATTCTTTATAAATAATTTGTTAATCATTAAGAATAACTATATATTAGTCCAATAAAAAATGAAATAATTAATTTAGCGTTTACTTCATAAAAATATTTGAAGCATTCGCACTTCGAGTCTCGTAACTGAAACGTAGGAAATTTCAAAAGAACACGGGAGGATAAGTGAAAGTGCTCACGTCCATAGGCGTGGGCTCGCTTATTCGTGTTCAGGCCTCCTACGGCCTCAGTTGCGGTAAGTGGGTTCCACGCCTTAATTTGTTTGGGCCATTTACCAAAATAAAAGACTCGTAATAACCATACGAGCAATGAAAGTAAACAGAATAAAAATTAAAACGGCTGCTGTATCCTATAAAAAGGGTGTAGCTTGTTTTGTTTTTCTTGTTTTGTTGCAGCTCATTACTTCCCAAAAATGTCTTTTCAAACTGATTATAGAAAATCCGGTTTGAAATTGCCTATAGCCCTGTACTCCTCGAACTTTAAAATTTAGGCTGAATAATAATAGTGAAGAGGGGGCAGGGTTTTTTCTTTAAAAACCTTATGGGTTACCAAAACCGATAAGGTTATTTTAACCTATCCCAACTAACCAAAAAAGATGATAAAAAAATTAACGCTGAACAACGTATTGGCTGTACTGTACCTGGATTTTTTGGGTCATGTGCAAAGCTCTGTCAATATCATAAAACCAATAAAAGCAGGTTTAAGTTGCTTCAACATTTACCAAAATGATAAAACATCCATTTGTCCATTTAACCGGCTTTATGCATTAAAGCCCAAAAACCCGGTATAGCATGACTTTACCCTGCTGCCTCTGTTTTTTCAAAATTTAGGTTAATAATTAATAATGCTTTAAGGGGGCGGCAGGGCTTTTTCTTTAAAACCTTAGGTTTTTAGAAGCCTATGGTTTACTCAGGATTTAACCAGTTAACAAAACTAGAAATGAAAAAAACGATATTTTATATCGCCATGGCTATGCTATGCCTAAATTTTGGGGCAAGGGCACAGAGCGGAGGAGAGAAAACTATTTTGCCATTGCAGGTTGGCTTTAAAGTACCTGCAGATTTTTGGAACATAGAACACTTAGTGTACCAAAACGGGAATACTATTAAAGAAAATCTATCAAAACATAAAGATAAGCTAATCATACTGGATTTTTGGGCAACTTGGTGTAGTACCTGCATTAATAAATTTAAAGGGCTTGAAGAGCTACAGCAAGTATATGGTAATAAGATCAAAATTATTCTGGTTAATACAAAAGATACTCGTGATGATGAATTCAAAATTGATAGGCTTTTTAGTGGGCAGATAAATCCTGCAAAAAAATACACCTTGCCCAGTATTTATATGGATACTTATATAAATACGCTTTTTCCTCACGGCTTTACTCCATTTTATATCATTATTAACCCTGGCGGAGAGGTAAGGGCTATTTTGCCTTCTATACTAGTTACTAATGAAAACATTGCCTTGTTATTGGGTAAATCTAAAACTCAACCAATTTTTAAAAACTAAAGATATGTTCCAATCTAAACTCAAACTAATTTTCCTGCTTTTAATTCCAGCCCTTTTTTACTGGCAGGGAACCTTCGCGCAACAGGTTATCAATGGCAAGGTATATGCCTTGCCTGGAAATAAAGCATTGCAAGGCGCAACCTTGCAAATTAAAAACCAGAATGTTTCTGTTCAAAGCTCCAATAACGGACAATTTCAACTTCGTCCAAGTACCTGGCCAGTTCATCTGTTGGTATCTCATATTGGGTATAAATCCATAGATACATTGCTTAATACAATTGATGCTAAAGAATTAGTTTTTTTATTAAGTCCGATAGAAAATTTACTTGATGAAGTACAGATTAATACAGGCTATCAAAAATTACCTATTGAAAGGGCTACCGGGTCATTTGGACTGGTTGATCAAAATAAATTTAACGAACAGGTAGGCACTGATGTATTGAGCAGGCTAGAAATGTTAGCGGGTAGCTTAAGTGTAGATCGAAAATCCAGTAAACCAGGGATTGCAATAAGGGGATTAAGTACAATAAATGGACAAAGAGGAGCTTTAGTAATACTGGATAATTTTCCATACGAGGGTGATATGAATAATATTAACCCAAACGATGTAGAAAGTATTACCCTTTTAAAAGATGCTGCAGCCGCATCAATATGGGGTGCCAGAGCGGGTAATGGCGTTATTGTCATAACAACTAAGAATGGGAAATTTAACAAGAACTTAAAAATAGATTTTAACAGCAACATCTCGTTATTGGAAAAACCAGATCTTAATTACTTGAAACCAATGCTTTCAGCAGACTATATTGATGTTGAACAATTTCTTTTTGATAAGGATTATTATAAAACTATGGAACTGCCCAGCTCATCTGCACCTTTAACTCCGGTAATAGAATTACTGATTGCCAAAAGAGATAAAAAAATAACAGAGGCTTATGTGACTGAACAACTTGAATTACTAAGACAAAGCAACAGCTCAGATAACTATGGTAGTACTTTTTATCGCAATGGCTTAAATAGGCAATTTGCAACCAGTATGAGTGGTGGTAGTAATATTATGTGGTGGCTGTTCTCTGCAGGATATGATCAAAACCGAGATAACCTGGATGCAGGTTACAGACGTTTAAATATCAACATCAAGAATACATGGAAATTACTTAAACAACTGGAAATGAAAGCAGATGCGTATTTAACCAGTAGCCAAACCGAATCTGGCCAACCAGAATATAATGCTCTAAGAGCAGTAAACGGAGCATTACCCCCTTATACAAGTTTTGTTAATGATATAGGGAATCCAATACCTGTAATGTACCAGTACAGAGATGCTTATCTTGCTGGGATTAACGGTTCAAAACAGTTATTAGATTGGAATTATTACCCGGCCAGCAATGCTCAATATATGCCTTCGAATAATAACTTACAGGATATATTAGCTAATGTAAACATAAAATATAATCCACTTAAAGGACTTAATGTTAATGTTTTTTATCAGTATGGTAAACAGAACAGATTAAATGAACAATATTATGATAAAGAGAGTTATTATACCCGGGATATGGTTAACAGTTTTAGCCAGGTGAGTGGAACAACAATTAAAAGACCAGTACCCTTAGGTACGATTTATGACCGTAACGAAAATACTTATAAACGACAAAACATACGTGGGCAGGTTGATTATACACAAAGCTGGAATAATAAGCACGAAATAACCTTGCTTGCAGGAGCAGAGGTAAGAGATGAAGGAATATGGGGTAGTAATTCAAGAAGATATGGCTTTGATGAAGAACTACTAACATCAGTTGCAGTAGATTATGCCAATACTTACCCAAGGTTTTTGGATGGAAGCAGCACCTTTATAAGCAATAATGATGGCATGAACAGTGCCACCAATCGTTATGTTTCGCTATATGGTAACATGGCATATACCTTTAAGCAACGGTATACCTTATCGGGCAGTGTAAGGCGGGATGCATCTAATCTTTTTGGTTTGAATGTAAATGACAAATGGAATCCATTCTGGTCTGCAGGTGCATCGTGGAATATTGATAAAGAAATCTTTTTTGATTTAGATTTTATTAATAGTTTAAAACTTAGGGGAAGTTATGGAGTTAGTGGAAACGTAAATCCTGATATGGCTGCAGTAACCACAATAGTTTATAGTTCCACTTCGCCATTTACCCAAAGTCCAACGGCTAATTTTAAGAACTATCGCAACCCAGAGTTAAAGTGGGAGAATATTTACATGTTAAACCTGGGATTGGATTTTAATGTATTGAACAATAGGATTAGTGGTAGCCTTGAATATTTTAACAAAAAAGGAAAGGGGCTTTTTGGTTTAACAGCACTTGATGCCACTGCTGGGATTGGCAATTCTATAACTAAAAATGTAGCCACTATGACAGGGAATGGGTTTGATGTAAATCTCCAATCGTTTAATCTAAAAGGGAAATTAGGCTGGAATACAGATCTAATTTTCGGCACCTATAAAGATAAAATAACTGATTATTATTTAGTAAGCAATTCAGCTTCGCTTTTGTTAACAGGCTATTCAAATGTAGCAGGGGTAATAGGTAAACCTGTATATTCATTATTTTCGTATCAATGGGCAGGGCTTGATCCGGCAAATGGAAACCCTCTTGGTTATGAAAATGGTAATATCAGTTCTAATTATACATATATAACAGCTTCAGCCAGAACCGTTAATGATTTGGTATATAATGGACCTATAATGCCAACATTTTTTGCAGCAATAGGTAACACGGTTAGCTATAAAAATATAAGCTTAACCTTTAGAATTAGTGGAAAGTTTGGGTATTATTTCAGACGGAATAGCATTAATTACACTAATCTGGTCGCAACTAGAGACGGACATAGTGATTTTGTTAAACGTTGGCAAAAAAGTGGCGATGAATTATTAACTAACGTGCCTTCGTTTACTTACCCAATTTCTTCTTCTCGGGATGCCTTTTATACAAATTCTGAAGCTACTGTAGAAAAAGGCGACCACATACGTTTACAGTATATTAATTTAAATTATCAGTTAGATAAGCAAAACCATAAAAAACTTCCTTTTAAAAGCCTGCAAGTTTTTGCTGCTGCAAATAATCTGGGTATAATATGGGCTACGAATAAACAACATCTTGATCCCGATTACATTGCATTACCGCCAACCAAAATTATTTCATTTGGATTAAAGGGCACATTGTAAAATCATCATATTAAGCTTATGCATATAAAAACAATACATATGAAAAAAATGATATTATTTATCTCAGTAGTTTGCTCTTTTATTATAATTAGTACAGGCTGTAAAAAGTTTTTGGACGAACGACCAAAAAACTCATTGAGAATACCCACAACACTTGCCGATTTGCAAGCGCTAATGGATAACTATTCTATAATAAATTATCAGGATATGGCAAGTTCGGAAATGGTTGCCGGAGATTTTTATCTAACTGATGCCGACTGGAAATCAAGACCAGAAGTTGAACGTAGGCTTTATCTTTGGGAAAAGGATAATGTTTTTACCACCTCGGCCAATGATTGGATAACCGCTTATTCAATTATATACAGGGCAAATACAGTTATTGAAGGGATGAATAAGATTAATAAAACTGATTCTAATTCAGAAATATGGAATAATACCGCCGGGCAAGGATATTATACAAGAGCCAAATACTTGTTGCAGCTTATTTACTGTTTTGCATTGGCTTATGATGAAGAAGCTGATGCTCCTGGTATTCCGTTAAGATTAAGCACTGATTTTAATGAAACATCTGTTAGATCTGGCGTAAATAAAAGTTACATGCAGATTGTTGATGATCTTAAGAAAGCAATAATGTTTTTGCCGGTAACTCAAATACATGTAATGAGGCCTTCAAAGCCAGCCGCCTATGGTTTGCTTGCCCGAACCTATCTTTCTATGCGTAAATATGAGCTTGCGGGCCTGTATGCAGACTCTTGTTTACAACTGAAAGCTGATTTACTTGATTATAATGATCTCGATTTAAAGCTGACCAATCCATTTATCACTTATCATAAAGAAACGCTGGCTTATAGCTATTTTTTTAATCCTGGTAGTTTGAGTAATATTCGTGCAAAGATTAATCCCGATATCATAAATAGCTATGCAGCAGGAGATTTAAGGAAAACGGTTTTTTATAAAGATAATGGAAATGGCAGTTTTGCACAAAGAGGTAGTTATAGCGGCGTAACCAATCCTTTTGGTGGCATAGCCACAGATGAAATTTATTTGATAAGAGCAGAATGTTATGCTAGGGCAGGGAAGGTAAGTGAAGCAATGAAGGATTTAAATACACTGATGCTTAAAAGATGGGATAAGAAATTGGTTTATCCGATATATGTGGCAGCAACTAAGGAAGAAGCTGTTAATCTTATTTTAAAAGAAAGAAGAAAGGAATTAGTTTTGAGGGGCTTGAGATGGATGGATATTAAACGATTAAATAAAGAGGGCCGAAATATTAGTCTTAATCGTACTATAAATGGAGAAACATACCGATTGGAGGCCAACTCAACGAGATTTGCAAATCCTATTCCTGATAATATAATTACTGTTTCAGGAATGGAACAGAATAAATATTAATTTAAAATACAAGGGGTAAGATCTTTTTACAGATCATCCCCCCTTGTATTTAAGGTTGCACAGGTTCTTTATGTCTTTTAGTATACATTGAATTGTTTACCGCATCTGCATCTGCATGTGCAGACAAAAAAGCTGAAATATTAGCATAATCATCGGTATTAAATTGTACTATACAAGCCAATTCCCCTTCAGATTCGCATTCAGTTGGATTTGAAACATAAGTAATGGGTGTCCAATTTCCTGAAATTTTTACCCCGTCGCTTGTATCCAAGGTGTATTGATAAGCCACATCAGTTCCTCTTTTAGCATCTTTAAATGCGTTTAGCGTAAAAAATAAGCCGAACCCAACAAGGGCTACAAGGCCGAATAATAATTTTCTATTTTTCATAGAGTTTTTCTGCTTGTTTGCGTTTGAAAAAACAGACGAAAAAGTTTGGTTAAGTATTTTATGTAACCTTATTGTAAGGTTATGACCAAATTAAGGCTGTGCCATATTGGTTTTAACAGTAAAAACTACGTATGATAAACTGTAATTTTAAAGTTGTTCCAATCGTTTTAAAAGGCTATAAAATTTTGCTGTAAAAACGAATAAAATAGTCGTATTCTAATTGAAGGTAATTGGCAATATCTTTCTTGGTTAAAAGAGGGAGGATATGCCGTTTTTTCTGTATAAAATGTTTAATCCGGTCCGGAACCAATTTCTGTTCCAATAAAAACTGCCGGTAGGCAATTTCCTCATCATACTCAGCACAAAGAGATTTATAAATGGGATATAGTTCTTTAAACTGCTGGTATAGAACCTGAAGCTGCTCTTCTCCAATTTGATAGATAACTGCTTCTGTACAAGCTTTAAGGTAATATTGTTTGTTATGCTTACGGGTAATGAGGCAATCACCTGTAGCCAGAAAGTTTACAATAGCCGGGCGTTTACGATGTGCTGCGTTATACTCTTTAAGCAAGCCACAGGCCAGCCAGGCAAACTGTCCGTCTTTCCGGATAAAACTTTCATTGGTTTTGAGTCTTGTAATCTGTAATATGTCCTGGATGGCTGCCCAGGCATCGGGGTGTAATGCGCCATAACTTTGGAGTTTGAGTTTCAACTCCTCCAACTTTTCATTCCTGTTCATTAATAATCAATAGCGAGCCTTAAGCCCATATAAAACAATAATAAAAAGGGAAGATTAAGAGGTTTAAATCCACTGGCTATGCTGTTGGTTATTGGCCTGCCAGTGAGATTTATTTTTGCAGAGCGGTTTTTAAGAGTAGGAAATGGTAAAAGTTAAACTTTCTTCTTCGCTAAAGCCATTCACATCCGAAAAACTATTTTCCTTTTTCTTGTCCAGATCAATCAGTTTACCTTCACCATCAGTACTTCTAAAGACTGGTTTTTCTGTCTTGATGAAGGTGATGGGTAGGCGGTTGGCTACAAAATACCGGGTTTCTGTTGCGGCAGTTACAATAAAACGGTTGTCGATTGTATTCAGATAATCGATCTGATCGTTTTCCATGATAAAGTGAGATGCGATCCATAAACGGAAATCAGCGGCAATCGAGGCGGCTTCCTGTTGCAATTGCTCATCAGGCAATTGATAAAGTGAACTTAAGAGTTCCTGTAACCCTTCAGGGTTTAATGGTTGTTTAATCATCAGTTATTTAGGCTAAAGGCTTGCAATTAGCAAAGCCGGGAACTAATGTAAAAGCGTTATTTTTTATTAAGAATATTTTTAGGCCTTAATTGCTTAACTGGTTAGAAATTTGCATTTACTGGTTAAAATTGATGTGGATGCAGCAGACAGATTTTGAATATAACATGGTGTTAAGAGAGAGTTTTGAATTGATTTGCAGAAGCTCATTGAATTTGTTAATTTGACAATGATTTTTAAAATATGGATATGTCAAACAATCTTGATTTTACAAAATCATCCTCTTATTTTTCGGGCTATACGCGTGTAGCTCTTGCTTTTCTTATTGCTCTAATGCTCATCATATTCAGTACGGATATCGCATTTATGGCCTTGTTATACCTTAAAAAGTTTTATGTATCCTTAGTTTTTGGTTTTGTAATAGCACTTTTTATAATCGAAATGCTGTATTGGGTTAATGTAATTCTTGATAAGATATGCAGCTGGCAGCATCAACTTTTATTCAGGCTGTTTATGCAGGTCGCTTTGGGTGTTTTTTTCTTGCTTTACCTCGATGTAATGCTGGTTAAAGGATTTTATATACTCTTTGATAATGATTTTGAGCACAGCGGTTTTATGGAAAAAATTTTTCCACTGAATATTGTGTTGGTTTGCATGGGGCATATCCTATTCTTTTTACGCTGGCGCTATAAACATCTATTTAATTTAAAGATCTGGTATCAAAAATTTAAATTGATCCTGGGTGAAAATGGAAAATCATTAGTAGAAAAGCAGACTGAAAAACCTCCTGTGATTGTGTTATTACAATCCAATATAGAGACAAGCGATCCGTTAGCCAAACAAGAAAAACTTATGGGCCCTTTGCTGTCATTATCACTACAACAACAGCCCCAGTACTGGAAAACGATTGATGGATATTTACAAACTAAAAAATATACTTTTCCGCTTAATGAAGTAATATGCATTTGTACCGGGGCGGTATATGGAGATATTTTTCTGAAGAATGGACGTTCTTATAATATGCATTACAGGAGAAATATTTTAAGAAAGTGTCTCGATCAGGAAGAATTTGTAGAAGTGTATGCCGGTATATTTTATGCTTACAGTGGAATTGATGGGTATGAGATAGGAAGAGGTAAAAAAGTATTGTTACTTAAAGAAGGCATAAAAACTGATTCGAAAAAATTCATTAGTCGCCGATACTTTGAGGCCTTTGATATAGGGTTTAAAAACTATCAGGGAAGAAGAAAACAAGATTAATTAAGCCTTATGGGCTGGTTAATAATAAATTTGATGGATAATAAGAAACTGTTTAAATTTTTAGTTTAATTATATTAGGTCGTGGAGACACCATAGCTGTTCGGAAGATTAAAAATATCATTTTATTTATTTTTTTTGGATAATGTGTTTTGATCTACTCTGCTCATAAAATAGGGTTTCTTATCGTATAAAGCAGTATTAAACTCCCCTCTTAAATTAGGAGGAGAGCAGTTTTGTGCCAGGGTTTCTGAATATGCTAAAAACAACGGTTCTATCCAGCACTCTTTCCATTTTGAATGACAAATACTTCTTCCGAACACTTGTGGTGTCCCCACGAAACAATCAGATTCCCGTTTAACTATAAGAGAAATAACTTAAGTTTAATCAATGTTAAATGGTCGGTCGGTGAGACACCGACCGATAGATGAAAATTAAAATGTTATTAGATTTTACAACCTGACAACATTTTATATGAACTTACATTCCTTACATGGTAAAAAAAATGAGTCTCTGTTGTTTACCATATAAGACAGATAAGGGCATTTAAGTATATCCTAAACATATTACCAGCATTTTTTAATAATACCATAAAATCTTCCGAACACTAGTGGTTTCTCTACAATCCAAAGTCCAGGTAAATGTATACACGTACCTCAGAAATTGTAAAAATATTTATACAATTTTTAAACAATAAGAGATCATAATAATTTAATCTCCTGATTAAAGATGATTTTAGCTTCAGAATTAATGATTTGTTACCCTTTGAGGAGCCGTTATTTTAATGATAATGTTTATAAACATTCATTAATAATCGTATTTTAGACACTTATAACCAAATTGATGACAATAAAAATCTTTTTGCAAAAGGTATATATATTCATTTTGCATCAAAAGATATTTTTGAGCCGGATTATTCTTATGCTTTCCATTAAGAAAATACTGTACACTATAACAGGCCTTATTTTAAACATATGCATATGTATGGCCCAAAGAGATGTAAGTAGGGTAAAATATGTAGGTGTAGAAAATGGACTCTCCAATAATATTGTAAACTCACTGTATCTCGATCGTTTTGGTTTTATGTGGATGGGTACCTACGATGGCTTAAACCGATATGATGGATACCATTTTAAGATTTTCAGAAACAGCTGGGGTAATGAAAATTCATTAATCAATAACCACATTACAGTATTGAATGGAGACTATCGGAACAAAGTTTGGGTAGGCACTCAAAAAGGTGTTTCCTATTTCGATTATACTGATTCCAAACTTCACCCGCTTTACTATTCAGATGCAGGTAAGCAAATTAAGATAACTGCGGCTATCAACTCGATTGCGGTAAATGCATCTAAAGCCGTTTATATTGCCACAGATGAAAAAGGGATTTTTATTTTAAAACAAGGTAATACTACAGCCGAAAGAATACCATTTGGCAAAAACCTGGATTATACTGTAAAAGCATTAAACCTGGATCAGCAACAGATGCTTTGGCTCTTCATTAAGGATGTTGGGCTTTGCAGGTACGATACCATTAAGAAAAAAATTGAACTAATTAACCGAAATATTCTATCTGTTACAACCATCATTAATGGAGAAGGTAACACATTTTGGATAGGTACCGAAAATGGCTTGTTTAATTATGATGAAAATACGAATGAGCTTAAAAAATTTCCTTATCCATTAGGTAATGATAATGTAATGAGCCTAACTATGGATAAGAAACGCAAGCTTTGGATTGCGACAGATGGAGGTGGGATAACGGTTTACGATGCTAAACATCAAAAGGTTATTTATTTATCGGCTGATCAGGAAAAAGGCTTACTCAGCAGTAATTCTATAGCTCAGGTTTATGAAGATAAGGAATCCAGAAAATGGATTGCGACTTTAAGAGGAGGAATCAATATTATTGATCAGGAGAATGCCCAGTTCAAAACGATCAAAAATGATCCTGTACAGAAAAATAGTCTGATCAATAACTTTGTGCTTTCTTTTAGTGAGGATGGAGATAAAAATGTTTGGATTGGTACAGATGGAGGCGGATTAAGCATCTGGAATCCTAAATTAAATACCTTTAAAAACTATGTCAAAAATGGTATTGAAGGCTCACTGTCCAGTAATTTTGTAACGAGTATACTGAACGATGCGCAGAATAATGTCTGGATTGCAACCTTTAGTGGTGGGATTGATCGTTTTGATAAAAAAACACAGCGATTTAAGCATTATACCTGCTACAATAATATAAAAGGAGTTGAGGAGGTAAATCTTTGGAAACTTTACCAGGATAAGCAGAATAATGTTTGGGCAGGAATAACAAAAGGAGGAGCCCTGTATAAGCTGAATCGGGCGAAAGATAAATTTGAACTCTTTGATAACCGGCTAAAAGATATCCATACCCTATATCAGGATTCAGAAAATAGGTTATGGGCAGGAAATTATACCCATCTGATTAAAATTGATACCCTAAATAAGAAACACGAGTTTATAAAGGTAAACTTTGCAATAAGAGCAATCCACGAAGATACTACACATCAAATTTGGATCGGAACTGAAGGAGGGGGGCTTTTGTTATTTAATCCACAGAACAAAAAGTTTAAACGCTATATAGAAAGCGATGGCCTTCCAAGTAACTCAATTCTAAACATTCTGGAAGACAATCGGGGAAATTTATGGTGCAGTACCTATAATGGTTTATCCAGATTTAATATCAAATCGAATAAATTTAAGAACTATTTTGCTACGGATGGGCTACAAAGTAACCAGTTCAATTATAACGCTGCATTAAAAATGAATAATGGTGCCTTTTTATTTGGTGGCATTGGTGGATTTAACCTGTTTTTTCCCGATAGTATAAAAGTCAATAAAAGGATACCAAATATTGTTTTAACCGATTTCAGGGTTAACAATATACCATTAGATGAAGATCCGAAATATAAAAGTACAGGCTCAATAGTCTGTTTGGATCACATTTCTATACCTTATAATTCTGCTGTAATTTCAGTTGATTATGCCGCAATTGAATTTTCTTTCCAGGATCAGATCAGTTATGCCTATTATCTGGAAGGCTGGGACAGGGATTGGAATTATGTTAATAAATTAACTACGGCACATTACTCTCGATTAAATGAAGGGCGTTACAAACTTCATATTAAAAGCACAGATACAGAAGGTGTGTGGAGCAATAATGAAAAAATAATTACCATTACCATTTTACCACCCTGGTACCGTACCTGGTGGGCATATAGTTTGTATATACTGGCATTTTCCAGTTTATATTACATTTTTTCGATGTACCGGAGAAGGCAGAATCGTTTAAAACACGAGGTAGAAATGACCAACCTTAAGATAGAAAGGGAGAAGGAATTAAATGAGAAAAAACTCAATTTTTTCACCAATATTTCTCATGAGCTGCGTACCCCATTAATCTTGATTGTAAATCCGATAAAGGATATTTTAAGCACTAAAGAACCCGGACCGGAAAAGAATGATCTGAATGTGGTTTACCGGAATTCGAGACGTTTACTCAGCCTGGTTGATCAATTACTCCTCTTCAGAAAAACAGAGAGCGAAACGGATGCTCTCAAAACCGTAAAGTTGGATCTTTGCAAATTTGCAAAGGAAATCTTCCTATGCTTTAGCTACCTGGCAAAAAATAATAACATCGATTATACTTTTGATTGTAATGAGGAGGAGCTTCACATTTATGCTGATAGAGATAAGCTCGAAATCATTTTATTTAACCTCTTATCAAACGCCCTGAAATTTACTCCAAAGGGAGGTTTCGTAAAGCTTGAAATTACATCACTCCATGATGATATTCAGATAAAAGTAGCAGATAGCGGACCTGGAATTCCAGAAGAGGTAGGCGAAAAACTTTTTGATAAGTTTTACAAGGTAATGAATAATACATCGCTAAAAATAGGTTTTGGTATAGGCCTTTACCTGGTTAAAAATTTTGTAGAGCTTCATAAAGGAAAAATATCTTATTCTGCCAGTCCGGGACAAGGAACAACCTTTTTGATCAAACTACCAAAAGGCGAAGAACTTGAGGTTGATCATAGCAATACATTTGATCATGAACTGACCTATGTTAACGAACTGATTGCACAGGAAGAAGAGGAAGAAAAAAATGAACTTGAAAAAACGGGTAATCTGGAACTACTGATATCTGATTTACATTCTATTCTGGTTGTAGATGATAATGAGCAGATTACAGAATATATTAAGCAGATTTTTCAGGATAACTTTAAAATTTACAAGGCCGAAAATGGACTAGAGGGCTTAAACTTAACCCGTGAATTTCTACCCGATATTGTGATTTCTGATGTGAATATGGATGGTTTAAATGGTATTGATTTTTGCAGAGCAATTAAAGACGATCCGGCACTGAGCCATATCCCGGTTATTCTTTTGACAGCAGATCCAAGTCCTGAAATTAAGCTCAGGGGTATTGAGGTTGGCGCTTATGATTTTATAAGCAAACCCTTTGATAAGGAGCTTTTCACGGCGAAGATTAACAGCATAATTAAAAACAGAACCAATCTCCAATCTTATTTTTATAACGAAATAACCCTCAAATCAGATACCCATAAGGTATCGCAGGAAGACAGGGGCTTTTTGCAAAAATGCATTACCATAATTGAGGGTAACTTGATGGAAACCGAGTTTAATGTGAAAATTCTAGCTTCCGATTTGGGCATGAGCCATTCCAATTTATATAAAAAAATCAAATCTACTTCGGGTTTATCCATTAACAGTTTTATACGTTTTATCAGGTTAAGAAAGGCAGCAGAACTATTGATTAATACCAACCTCAATATTAATGAAGCAGCTTTCCGGGTAGGTATAAATGATATTAAATATTTTAGGGAGCAGTTTCAAAAACTATTTAAACTTACTCCATCAGAATTTGTAAAAAAGCATCGTAAAATTTTTCATAAACATTATAGCATTCATACAAATATTTAGAAAGGATTTAAAAATGAATAAATGGTTTTACAATTTCAGAGGTACGTGAGGACACGTACCTCAGCCTCAAGCCTTGGTTCGTGTCTTCACCACAAGTGTTCGGGATATTTTATGGTGTTATTAAAAAAGTAGATAATATTTAGGATACGCTTAAATGCCCTGATATGTCTTATATGCTGAACAATAGAGGCTCATTTTTTTACCATAGAAGGAATATAAGTTCATATAAAACGTGGTTAAGTGGTAAAATCTATCGCCTTGGTTCGTGTCCTCACGAACCAATCGCATTCCGTTTCGTGGGGACACGAACCGGGGCAATGAGAATGAGAGCGTATTCAAATTTGGCGAAAATTATTTTGTATGTCAGTCTGAGCTTGTCGAAGACCTTATTTTTGATGTATTAAAAGCAATCCACAAGTTCAGTATGACAGAAATTGAGCATAAGTATTATAATTTATCTAATGGTTGGTGTCTCACCAACCATTTAACATGGGTTAAACTTAAATTATTACAGTAGCCATTTTGAAATATTTTGGTCGGCGAGACGCCAACCGATAAGTAAAATTTATTCTTTTAACCAATTTTATATTAAATAACCCCCTATAAAATATGACTCAGCCCCCCATATAAAAGAACAAATTTTATGTACTTCGATAACCAGATATAAAAAATTGAGCAAGCCAAATTTTAAATTTAATTTATCTATTGTTATGTCACTGTGCATATTTTGCACATTGCATTTTATATGCTTCTCGGGTTTTGCACAGCAACAAAGCATAAGTACCATTGCAGAAAATGGTTGGGCCAATAATTCTGTTAATACAGTTATTTTCAGGAAAAATGCTTTAGTTACCTATAAAGACACCCAGTATGCATCTTATTACGATGATCAGCAATATGTTGTACTGGCCAAGCGTAAAACCGGAACCGATCATTGGGAAGTTAAAAGAACTAACTATAAAGCTGATGCTTCTGATGCACATAAATCTATCAGTATTATGGTTGATGGCGCTGGTTTCTTGCATGTAGCCTGGGGGCAGCACAACAATAAATTAAATTATGCCAAAAGCAGCTCCGCAGGATCTTTGTCTCTTGGCGATAAACTTTCTATGGTATCCCTGAAAGAAGATAAAGTCAGCTATCCCGAATTTTATAAACTCAATAATGGTGACCTTCTGTTTTTTTATAGGGATGGTGGTTCTGGGAATGGAAATCTGATGATTAACCGTTATCATCTGAAAACTAAAACTTGGTCTCGTGTACAAGATGGTTTAATTGATGGGCAAGGTCAGCGCAATGCCTATTGTCAAACTGCTATAGACGAAAAGGGTATTATTCATTTATCCTGGGTTTGGAGAGAAAGCCCCGATGTGGCCAGTAACCACGATCTTTGCTATGCAAAATCTAAGGATGGGGGCAAAACCTGGCAAAAATCTACAGGAGAAAATTATACATTACCCATAAATGCCGATAATGCAGAATATGCTTATAATATTCCTCAAAAAAGCGAATTGATCAATCAAACATCCATGTTTGCCAATGCGAATGGGCAGGTTTTTATAGCCTCTTATTGGCGCGATGCAAAAGACAGTATTCCACAGTATCACCTCATTTATAAAGATAAGAATGAATGGAAAGTAAATAAGCTTGCCTTTAGAAGAACACCTTTTACCCTAAGCGGAGGAGGGACTAAACGTATTCCAATCTCCAGACCTCAGATTATTGTCTGGTCAAATGGTAAGGCCCAGTCTGCCGCACTTATTTTTCGTGATGCGGAGCGGGATAATAGGGTTTCTATTGCTGTAAACCAAAATATTAATGGGAACGATTGGGTACCTTACGATTTAACAACAAATAGCGTAGGAGATTGGGAGCCTAGCTATGATACAGAACTTTGGAAAAGAAGTTCGGTTTTAAACCTGTTTATACAAAAAGTTACCCAGGTAGATGGAGAGGGTAAAGCCAATATAGGTGCTAGTCCCGTCCAGGTATTACAATGGAAGCCAATTTCAAATAATAAGGCATTATGATAACAAACACATTTAGGATTTATAGTGAAAGGGTTAAAGTTTTCAGCCCGATCAAACTGTTTTGTCTATTGCTTTTATATGTTTCGGGAATGGTATTGTCTATAAAAGGGAAGGCCCAAAACGACAAAAAATATAAGCTTGCTACTTCAGCGAATGATGTGGCCTATCTCTTTACCTATTTTACCGGTAACTCAGGGGCTGAAGAGTCTATCCGTTTTGCGATAAGCAAAGATGGGTATACATTCAGGGCGTTGAATAATAATCAACCCATTGTAAGTTCCGTAGCAATAAGTTCTACAGGCGGCGTTCGCGACCCACATATTTTACGTGGAGCAGATGGCAAAACATTTTATATGGTGGTAACCGATATGGTTTCGGCCAAAGGCTGGGACTCCAATAGGGCTATGGTATTGCTAAAGTCTAACGACCTGATTAACTGGACTTCAAGTATCGTTGATATACAAAAAAGGTTTCCGGGCAATGAAGATCTGCTTCGGGTTTGGGCCCCACAGACTATATATGATCAAAAAGCGGGAAAGTATATGATCTATTGGTCTATGAAACATGGCAAAGACCCGGATAAGATTTACTATGCCTATGCAAATGCAAATTTTACAGACCTGGAAACCGAGCCCAAACAATTGTTTTTTAGTCCTACAAATAATGCCTGCATTGATGGAGATATTATCAATAAAGATGGAAAATACCACCTCTTCTTTAAAACCGAAGGTTCGGGTAATGGGATTAAAAAAGCGGTATCCAATCAGTTAACCACGGGTTATGTATTGGAGGATAAGTACTTACAAAAAACTACAGATCCGGTGGAAGGTGCGGGAGTATTTAAACTCAATAGCAGTAACGATTATATCCTGATATATGATGTTTACACCAAGGGGCGCTATCAATTTACCAGGACTAAGGATCTGGAAAATTTCCAGGTAATTGATCAGGATGTGAGTATGGATTTTCACCCAAGGCATGGAACGGTATTACCGATTAATCAACAAGAAGCAGATCGTTTATTGTCGAAATGGTATCATCCGATAGCGGCTTTAGCTACCCCGCAATCCAAATCCATCAAGAAAAATAACATCATCATAGATTCGGCAAACAATCAATTGTATTTGCCTGTGTTTAATGGAACAAACCTAAAATCTTTTGATCCTGAATTTGTGGCTTTACCAGGTGTAAATATATTGCCAAAGGCACCTTATGATTTTTCAAAAGGCCCGGTAAAAATCAAGGTTGATATTGCAGGCAAAAATGTTCAAACCTATTTAGTTCATGCAGTTGTAAATAATAACCCGGTATTAAATGGTTATTATGCTGATCCTGAAATTTTATATTCGAATAAAACATCAAAATATTATATCTATCCAACAAGTGATGGATTTACTGGTTGGAGCGGAACCTATTTCAAAACTTTTTCCTCAACCGATCTGATCACTTGGAAAGATGAGGGAGTAATTCTGGATTTGGCTAAAGATGTAAATTGGGCGAAAAAGAATGCCTGGGCACCTACCATTGCAGAGAAAAAGGTAAATGGAGATTACAAATATTATTACTATTTCACCGCTGCACAAAAAATCGGAGTGGCTGTTGCAGATAATCCGGCAGGACCTTTTAAGGATAGTGGATTTGCTTTAATTGCTAAAAAACCAGCTGGAATTAAAGGCGGACAAGAAATAGATCCTGATGTTTTTACCGATCCAAAAACGGGTAAAAGCTATTTGTATTGGGGAAATGGATATATGGCTGTGGCACAATTAAATGATGATATGGTTTCTATTGATACAACATCTTTAAAAATAATTACCCCGAATGCTTCTTTCAGAGAAGGTACAGAAGTTTTTTATCGCAAGGGAAAGTACTATTTCCTTTGGTCGGAAGATGATACCAGGAGTGAAAATTACCGGGTCAGGTATGGCTACGCTGATGCGCCGACCGGAAAAATCACCATACCAGAAAACAACCTTATCTTGTCAAAAGATGTAGCCAAAGGTATTTATGGAACAGGACACAACAGCGTAATCCAGCTTGCTGATAAAGACGAATGGTATATGGTTTATCATCGGTTCACCAGGCCACAGGGAATTACGATGGGCAGGGCCGCAGGTTATAACAGGGAAGTGTGTATCGATAAAATGTTTTTTAATGCCGATGGAAGTATTAAACCAATAATCCCAACAGTTGAGGGGCTTACCAAATAAAATGATGAATAAGAATCTATATCCATATTTTTTCCTGTTGCTGTTTATGACCAGCTTTGGTCTGCATGCACAAAATCTTCCATCAAAAGCGGAAGTATTAAACATTATTAATAAGGCAAATACCTATTGGCAAACCAATAATAAACCACAGGTTAGAGCCTTTTGGGATCACGCAGCCTATCATACCGGAAATATGGAGGCTTTTCAGATCACCGGAAATGAATCGTATAGAAAGTATTCTGAAGATTGGGCGGAACACAATAAATGGATGGGTGCTAAATCGACCGATCGCTCCAAATGGAAATATAAATATGGTGAAACGGATGAACATGTATTGTTCGGCGATTGGCAGATCTGTTTTCAAACCTATGTGGATCTGTATCATTTAAAACCCGAAGAATATAAGATTGCACGTGCCAAAGAGGTAATGGAGTATGAAATGAGTACCCCTGCAAATGATTATTGGTGGTGGGCCGATGGTTTATATATGGTGATGCCTGTAATGACAAAATTGTATAAGGTAACAGGTAATCAACAATACCTGGATAAGCTATATGCCTATTTTATGTATGCAAACAGCATTATGTATGATCAGAAAGCCAAATTATATTATCGTGATGCCAAGTATGTTTATCCCAAACATAAAAGCGCGAATGGCAAGAAAGATTTTTGGGCCAGAGGCGATGGATGGGTATTTGCCGGTTTGGCGAAAGTTTTAAAAGACCTTCCCCTTAACGATCCTCATAGAGATGAATATTTGAGCAAATATAAAAATATGGCTAAGGCAATAATCAAAAGCCAACAGCTAGAGGGATACTGGACCCGTAGTATGCTCGATCCACAACATGCACCAGGACCAGAAACCAGTGGAACAGCTTTCTTTACCTATGGTTTGCTCTGGGGTATCAACAATGGTTATCTCAAAGATAAAACCTATTTGCCAGCAGCCATAAAAGGTTGGAATTACCTTACAAAAACTGCATTACAGGAAAATGGAAAAGTGGGTTATGTACAGCCCATCGGGGAAAAGGCCATACCCGGACAGGTAGTAGATGCAAATTCCACTTCAAATTTTGGTGTAGGAGCTTTTTTATTGGCCAACTGTGAAATGTATAGATTTCTGGAAAACTTAAAATAAAATCAATCAAACTTATGAAAATCATCTTCAATAAGACTTATATCGTCTGTCTGCTATTGGCTTTTGCATCTACATCTTCTTTTGCCCAAAAAAGAGCAAATTCGAAAAAGACACCAATTTTGAATGACAGGCAATTCTGGCTGCAACAAATGGATAAAATGGTGCGCCCAGTGCTCTACAATCTGGCAAAAGATAGTTTAAGAATTGCGATGCCCAAAGTCACTTCTATCCATATTGATAATAAAGAACACCGGATAAAAGTACAATATGTAGAAGTTTTGGGTCGTGTACTAAGTGGCATCGCGCCTTGGTTACAGCTGGAAGGCGGCGCTGCTGATGAGGTCGCATTAAGAAAACAATACCGTGAATGGGCTATTCAAGGTTTGAAAAATGCGCTGGATTCAAATGCTAAAGATTTTATGAATTTCGATATTGGCGGACAACAATTGGTGGATGCATCTTATGTGGCTTATGCATTTGTACGTGCTCCCTGGCTTTGGGAAAACCTGGATAAGAAAAACCAGGAATTGATGATGAAATCGATCAAAACCACCAGAAGATTTAAACCTGTGTTTTCCAACTGGCTGCTTTTCTCGGCTATGAACGAGGCTTTTTTAGCCAAATTTGGTTATGAATGGGATCCGATGCGTGTGGATTATGCCCTACAGCAAATGGAGCAATGGTACGTGGGCGATGGAATGTACACTGATGGAACTTCTTTTGCCTTTGATTATTACAACAGCTATGTTATTCATCCTTATTTGGCAGCTATTGCAGATATTATAGGAAAGAAAACGAATGCCTATAATGCGATGTTCGAGAAGATAAAAAAACGAAACGAACGTTATGCCATTATCCAGGAAAGATTAATTAATACAGATGGCACTTATCCTGCTACGGGTCGTTCAATTGTTTATCGTGGTGGGGCCTTTCATCATTTGGCAGATATGGCCTGGCGAAAAGCATTGCCTAAACAGTTAAGTCCGGAACAGGTGCGCTGTGCCCTAACCGCTGTAATCAGGAAAACTTTAGAAAGCCCTACAACGTATAAAAATGGTTGGTTAACTATTGGCTTGTATGGCGATCAGCCTGATTTGGGCGATTTTTATAACAACCAGGGCAGTCCATACATCTGTAGTAATATATTTTTGCCATTAGGCTTACCCGATACAGACCCATTTTGGTCAGCACCTCCTGCAAAATGGAGCGCACAAAAAATATGGAGCGGCGAAAATTTTCCAAATGATCACAGTGTCAATTTGAGATGATTTGTTCTACTTAAATAAATCTCATAAAAATAAATTCTATCAGAGTAAAAGGTTCACGCAAGTTTGTAATAAGGCTATTAGAAGGGGCAAAAAACGATTTCGCCCCCTATTATTTACCATATTATCCCTCATTAAGTTTTCTTTTTAATAGTTAATTTGTTTCAACCAAATCATAAATCCTATGAACAGAATGAAAAAAAATCGCTTTCGTCTATATTCAGCTTTTAAATATTTCAAAGATTTTCATCTTTATTCCTTATCCGGAAGATATTAAATGAGGCAGGTAATAAATTAACATTTAACTAACCAAATTATTATGCAAAGAAGAATATTTTTACCGTTAAAATGCGTTTGGGCTTTACTGGTATTTGTACTGTTGGTATATATGAGTACCACCCAACTTCATGCCCAAATCGGGCAATCACAAAATGTAACAGGAATTGTTCAGGATGTGAAAGGGATTCCGATTCCTGGTGTAACCGTTAAAAATTCACAAACATCAAAAGGTGCAATTTCAGATGATAACGGGCGCTTTAAAGTGGAAGCTTCCAAGGGACAAACCCTGGTTTTCAGTTATGTTGGATATACAACCCAATCAATTGTGGTAGGTACAGCTGCCGAAATAAATGTAACCTTAGCTGAAGCTGCAGATAAAACTTTAAGCGAGGTGGTTGTAGTAGGCTATGGTACTCAAAAACGCTCGGATGTAACGGGTTCTGTAACTTCCGTACCGAAGAGCAGGCTAACACAATTGCCGGTGACCAACATTTTACAATCTATTGAAGGTGCTGTTGCAGGTGTATCTATAACAACTACATCATCAGTACCAGGTAGTCAGCCATCAGCGTTGATCAGGGGACAAAATTCGATTAATGCCACCACTGGTCCGTATGTGGTAGTTGATGGAATTCCATTAAGCAAAACAGGTGGATCGTTAAATGATATAAACCCTAATGATATTGCCTCTGTTGAGGTTTTGAAAGATGCTTCCGCAACTGCTATTTATGGTACCAATGGTTCAAACGGAGTTATATTGATAACCACCAAAAGAGGTACCTCCGGCAAACCTGTAATTCGTTATAACGGTTATGCTGGTATCGATAACCTTGCCCATATATTGACACCCAGAAGTGGTGAAGAATATGTGCAAAAATATGCCGACTACCTTAAACAAACAGGCCAGACCCAAACCAGACCTGTTCCAAATATTGGAGAATTGCCTGCATATAATGCCGGAACCACTACAGACTGGGTTAAAGAAGCAACCCAACAGGGTGTGGTGCAGGACCATAATTTAAGTATATCAGGCGGTTCGCCTGATGTTAAATACTTTGTATCCGGAGATTATCTGGATCAGAAAGGTGTTATTAAGGGTTACCAGTTCAAACGTATTGGTTTACGTTCAAACCTGGATGTGAATGTAACCAGTTTTTTAACAGTGGGAACTTCTTTGTTTTTAACCAGTAATAATTATGATGGCGGCAGAACTAACCTGCTCCTTGCCACAGCGATGAGTCCGTATGGCCAATTGTATAATACAGATGGAACTTATGCTATTTATCCTATGAGTCCGGAACAATTATATGTTAACCCCTTACTTGGATTAACAACCACGCAACTTAGCCGGACAACAAATATTAACGGTAATGGATATGCCGAAATAAAATTCCCAGGAGCACTTAACGGGTTAAAATACCGCTTGAATGTCGGTTACACTTATTTCCCAGAGAGCAGGGGAAGCTATACAGGCCGTGAGGCAAATAACACAGTTGGAACGGCCAGTAATTTTAATGCATCTACCAACAGCTATACCGTAGAAAATATTTTAACCTATACAAGAGACTTTAAAAAACATCACTTTGATTTTACAGCATTGTACAGTGCCCAGGAACGGAGATACAATTCGACCACCGCAGGTGCAACTATATTTATAAATGATGAGCTTGCTAATGATAATCTCGGTGTAGGTAGTACACAAACCAGTGGTTCTAATAGGGACAGGTATGGTTTGAATTCTCAAATGGGGCGTCTTTTTTATTCTTATGACAGCCGCTACCTATTAACTTTAACCGCACGTAGAGACGGTTCTTCGGTTTTTGGGTCAAATACAACGAAATATGGTGTATTCCCTTCAGCTGCTATCGGTTGGAACATCAGCAATGAATCATTCATGAAAAATGCTGCTTTTATCAATAATCTGAAATTAAGATTATCTTATGGTAAAACCGGTAATGAGGCCATTTCGGTATATCGTACCATCACCACCGATGTAACGGCCCGGTCTCCATTTAATGGCATCAGTACTGTTGGAGTGGTTGCAGGCAATCTTGGTAATGTAAATCTGCAATGGGAAAATACAAAAACAGCAAATATTGGTGTAGACTTTTCTATATTGAAAAATAGAATAAGCGGAACTATAGATGCTTATCAAAATAAAACCAGCGGTTTACTTTTGTTGAGAAGCTTACCCATCATAACCGGCTATTCAAATGTGTTTGAGAACATTGGTAAAACATCAAATAATGGTATTGAGCTAACATTGAATACACGTAATATAGAGAAAAAAGATTTTCGCTGGGAAACAACCATTGCTTTTGCAACCAACAAAAACAAGATTACAGATTTGTATGGAGATGGACGGGATGATTTGGGGAACCGATGGTTTTTAGGACGTCCCATTAGTGTAGTATATGATTATAAAATGGAGGGAATCTGGCAAACCGGAGAAGATCCCTCAAAACAGGACCCTACCGCTAAACCAGGCAGCTTAAAGTTTGCTGATTTGAATGGGGATGGCAAGATTACAGGAGATGGTGATCGAATGATACTGGGACAAACCACGCCAAAATGGACAGGCGGTTTAACCAATACTTTCCATTATAAAAATTTTAATCTGAATATCTTTATCCAAACGGTACAAGGCATAACCAAAAATAATGTTGATCTGGGCTATGGTGATGAAACCGGAAGAAGAAACACGCCTGCAGAAGTTGGGTACTGGACGCCCGAAAATCAAAGCAACACCAGGCCAGCTTTATCTTATAACAACACTTTAGGGTATGGTTATGCTTCAAATGGAAGTTATACCCGTATTAAGGATGTAACATTAAGTTATGTTTTTTCGCCATCACTGTTGCAGAAACTTCATTTGGGGAGTTTAACCATTTATGCCAGCGGACGTAACCTGTATACATTTACAAATTGGATAGGATGGGATCCGGAGAGTACACAAACTCCAAGGGGAATAATTGATGCAAGCACCGGTAGGGATTGGACTAACAATTACCCTTTAACACGCACTTTTGTATTGGGTGCAAATATTTCATTACGTTAAATTTTAATCAAATGATCATGAAAAAATATATAGTCATAATAGCATCTTTTTCAGTGTTATTTTTTGCATTCTCTTCATGTAAAAAAAATTATCTGGATGAAAAACCTTATTCCTCCTATACTCCATTAACACTTACCGATTCATTGGGTTTCGAAGCCTCTCTGATAGGTTTGTATAATCATGTCAGCACCGTCTTTTCATGGGCTGACCAGCAGGGTTGGCCCAGTGTATGGCAGGTAGGTACAGATATAGCGAATTCTACCAACAACCAGCAGGGTGTTGAAATACCCTATTATAATTATGCCACATTAACCCCTACAGATGTTGGCGCGGCGCGGATATGGAACAGAAACTATATATTGGTTAATCTGACCAATACGATAATTGATGGTATTGAAAATCCGGATATAAATAGTTTAAGTGCAAAAGGAAAAAATCTGGTAAGTGCTGAAGCAAAATTTTTCAGAGCTTACGCTTATAATAACCTGGCTACACTTTTTGGAGGAGTACCATTAATAACACATGCGCTTAGTGGTCCTAAAATTGACTTTGTTAGAGCGCCAATAGCTGATGTGGACAACTTTATTGTAGATGATCTTATTTACGCAACACAAAACCTTCCGGATATAGAAGCTGTAAAAACCAATAGTAAAGGTAAAATGTATGGAAGGGCCAATAAATTTATGGCCATGCAACTGTTGGCAGAGGTATACCTGCGGATGAAGAAACCTGACCTTGCAGAACAACAGGCGCAAGCGATCATTAATAGTGGCCGGTTTAATTTAATTAAAAACCGCTATGGAGCTAAAAGCAGTTTGCCTGGCGATTACTATTCTGATATGTTCCAATATGGCAATCAAAGAAGATCACAGGGCAATACAGAAGCCATCTGGGTATTGGAACAGGAAAATCCAAACAGTGTAGTTGGTGGTATAACAGATAATCCACAACAGCGTCGGGTTTGGGGAGCTGCTTATTATAACATTGCCGGCATGCTTCCTGCCGATTCATTAGGAGGAAGAAGCATAGGGAGGTTGCGTTTAAGTAATTGGGTTTTATATAGACTATATAAAGGAAACGATATTCGCAATTCAAAATACAACATTCGCAGACAGTACTATTACAATGACCCGGCTCCGGCTTATGCAAGCAAATATGGTAAACCGGTTCCTTTTACAGGTCCGGATACCTTGTATAACATTTGTCCAAGTACCACAAAATGGGGTGCATTTGACCCTAATGATACCTTTGGCTATGCCATGATTAAAGATTTTATTCTGATGCGATTAGGTGAAACCTATCTGCTGCTCGCCGAAGCACAGGTAATGCAAGGCAAAACAGCGGAAGCAGCCAATACCATTAATGTACTGCGAACAAGAGCAAATGCAGATATGGTTACTGCTGCACAAATGAATATTGATTTTGTTTTGGATGAACGTGCCAGAGAATTGATTGGGGAGGAGAATAGACGGATGACACTGATGCGTACCGGAACCCTCGTTGAGCGGGCAATTCGTCTTAACTCCAATGATGCCGCGAAACCAATTACAGGCTTAACCACCAAGAATCTTTTATTACCAATACCATTAAGTGAAATACAATTAAATAAAGATGCTATATTAACCCAAAATCCAGGTTATTAAATAAAATTATTTGTGGTTAGTTAGTGTTGAGTTTATCGGATCGTCATAAACGATGGTCCGATATTTCTCAACCTGCCGGATCAGGAATTATTAATTATAAAAAATCCATGAGTAGATATTTCCATACAATTTTAGGTCTTGTTTTTTTTAGTTTTAGCCTGAATATTCAAGTTTTTGCACAAGAAACTTATGCAGAATTTAATCCAGGCAAAATTTGGAAAGATGATAAGGGTGTCCATATAAATGCACATGGTGGTGGTATCGTCAGTTATAAAAATGTTTACTACTGGTTTGGCGAACATAAAATAGAAGGGAAAAAAGGAAATTCCGCCCAGGTTGGTGTTCATTGTTATTCATCAAAGGATCTGTATAACTGGAAAGATGAAGGTATAGCTTTGAGTGTGATAAATGATCCCAAAAGTGATATTGCCAAAGGAAGTATATTGGAAAGGCCAAAAGTAGTTTATAACAAAAAAACAAAAAAGTTCGTGATGTGGTTTCATCTGGAGCTTTTGGGGAAAGGTTATGCTGCGGCCCGTACTGGGCTTGCGATAGCTGATCAGGTAACCGGACCTTATACCTTCATCAAAAGTTATCGCCCTAATCCAGGTAAAATGCCCTTTTATACCGATGATGTTGCTGAAAATGACAAGCTAAATTGCGATAATCCAAAAAGCAAAAGTGACGGATTTTTTTGCCGTGATTTTCCCGGCGGACAAATGGCTCGTGATATGACGGTTTTTGTAGATGATGACGGTAAGGCATACCATGTATTCTCTTCCGAAGAAAATTTCACCCTTCATCTGGCAGAACTTACCCCTGATTATTTGAATCATACGGGCAAATTTATCCGGATTTATGTTGGACATCAAACCGAGGCGCCTGCCTTGTTTAAAAAAGATGGAATATACTATATGATTGGCTCGGGCTGTACCGGCTGGGATCCTAATCCGGCCAGGTGGTTCAAAGCGCCTTCTATTTGGGGTCCCTGGACATATATGGGCAATCCTTGCGAGGGAGAGGGAGCCAATATTACTTTCGGTGGACAAAGTACAAACGTACTACCCGTACCAGGCAAAAAAGGTCAGTTTATTTTTATGGCAGATAAATGGACACCAGATAATGCAATTGATGGCCGGTATTTGTGGCTTCCTATAAAATTTGAAAACGATAAAATCAAAATTAAATGGCTGGACAAATGGGATCTGAGCACCTTTAAATAATCACATAAAGCCATAATCCTTTTTCTGGAAAGATTTTTAATGAACTGTCTAAAATGGGCGGAGTGGGACCCCTTTTGTAAAAAAAATATTAAGTGAAAAATAAAACAGATACCTATGAAAACAAATTTTTTATGCTTTATCGTGATGATGATCTCGATAACGGCAATGGGTCAGAACAAAACCCACACTTTTAAACTTGGAGATTCAGATTTTTTATTGGACGGAAAACCTTTCCAGATCATTTCCGGGGAAATGCATTATCCAAGAGTACCCAAAGAAGCCTGGAGAGATCGGATGAAAATGGCTAAGGCCATGGGATTAAATACAATAGGCACCTACGTGTTTTGGAATTTGCATGAACCACAAAAAGGTAAGTTTGACTTTACAGGCAATAATGATATTGCTGAGTTTGTAAAAACAGCCTCCGAAGAAGGTTTGTGGGTAATTTTAAGACCCAGTCCATACGTTTGTGCCGAATGGGAATTTGGGGGCTATCCGTATTGGTTACAAAATGAAAAAGGTTTGATTGTTAGAAGCAAAGAATCCAAATACCTGGGTGAATACCGAAAATACATCCATGAAGTTGGTAAACAACTTGCGCCTTTGCAAATCAATCATGGGGGTAATATTTTAATGGTTCAGGTAGAAAATGAATACGGCTCTTACGGTGCAGACAAAGAATATCTCGATATAAACCGTAAAATGTTTATCGATGCCGGTTTTGATGGATTGCTTTATACCTGCGATCCGGAAAAAGATGTCAGAAATGGCCATTTGCCAGGCTTATTGCCTGCCGTAAATGGTCAGGATAATCCTGTAAAAGTTAAAAACCTGGTTAAGGATTTAAATCAGGGTAAAGGCCCCTTCTTTATAGCAGAATGGTACCCGGCCTGGTTCGACTGGTGGGGATTGCCACATCATGTTGTTCCTGCAGAAAAGTATACTCAAAAGCTCGATTCTGTTTTAAAATCAGGAATTTCAATCAATATGTATATGTTTCATGGGGGTAGTACCAGAGGGTTTATGAATGGAGCAAATTATAAAGACATTTCGCCCTATGAACCACAGATCAGCAGTTACGATTACGATGCGCCATTGAATGAGGCCGGTAATGCTACAGAAAAGTTTAGAAAATTCAGAGCGATAATAGAAAGATACCTGCCTGCTGGTCAAAAATTACCCGCTATCCCTGCTGATAAGAAAACCATTTCTATTAATCCTTTCCAATTAACCCAATCACAAACTGTATTTTCTAATTTACCTGTCGCAATAAAAAATGAAAACCCATTAACCTTTGAAGATTTAAAACAGGACTACGGTTATGTGCTTTACCGTACAACAATTAAAGGTGCCGGTAAAGGAATAATTAAAATCAAAGAACTGAGAGATTATGCACTCATTTTTTTAAACCAAAAAAGAGCAGGCATATTGGATAGAAGGCTAAATCAGGATAGTCTTGAAATTACCTTGCCCGAAGGTGATGTTCAATTGGATATTCTGGTTGAAAATATGGGCAGGGTAAATTTTGGCAAATACCTTCTTGAAAATAAGAAAGGTATTACTGAAAAAGTTATTTTTAAAGGTATAGAACTTAAAAACTGGTCTATGTACAGCTTGCCTTTTAGTGATTTAAATAGCTTTGGATCAAATCAAAAAAATGCGGGTATGAATTTGCAACTTCCTGCGATAAAGAAGGGGCAGTTCGAGATAAAACAATTGGGAGATACGTATTTAGATATGCGCGGTTGGGGAAAGGGCGTAGTTTGGGTTAATGGACATAATTTAGGCAAGTATTGGTCGATAGGCCCGCAACAAACCTTGTATCTTCCAAAAGAATGGTTAAGAAACGGAAAGAATGAAATAGCGGTTTTGGAGTTAATTAAGCCGGAACAAAATACGGTTAAAGCAATTGATACGGCAATCTTAAATGAGCTCAGAAATTAAAGCCAAAATTGATTAACTACCCTAAAGAAAAACAATTTCAAATTGAAAATCGATAAGGGAACCGGGGTGTGATTGTTTTTAATGAAGAAAAAACAATTACACCCCTAAATTTTACCAGATTACCCCTCACAGTAAACACTTTTTTAGTGCTTAATTTGTTTAAAACCAAATATTATGAATAAGATTTATGAATATCAGCTTTTGCTACTATGGCAAAAGAACTTCGGCAATGTAATTCCACTTTAGCTTTTTGTTAAGCCAATTCTTTTCAGGAACCAATCTAACCAAACTAAAATCAAATTATGAAGAAAATTAACCACCCATTCTAAAAAAATAGGGAACAGTATCATTCTGGTAAGTTCCCTCAAAAAATCAAACAACAGCTTTTTGAAATTCAGTATAGCTTTTATTTCTGTACTGTCCTATATCTGGATTTTATGAATTCAGTTGCGAATTGTAATTAACAAAATACTTAAAAAATATTATGGAAGAAACTTTACGAAAATTGTTATGTGTTTTTGCGCTTGGTTTTCTTTTGTTGTGTACCGAAGATGCCAGATCCGCATCATTCGTTTCCCGGCAGGATACAACCCGGTTTAAAGCAACGCTGGTTGATGAAAACCAGGTGCCACTAAAAAATGTAACTGTTAAAATACAGGGAACAGGAACCAGTGCGGTTTCAGATTCAGATGGAATATTCTCTATTTTAGCTGCTCCAAATGATTTGCTTTTGCTCAGCTTAAATGGGCAAACCTTTTATCAGTATAAAATTGAAAGTCTCGATGAAAAAATCATTGTTGTACATTCAAAAAATGTAGTTTTAAAACAAAACCGGGATGTCAGACTATTGTTTGGCATTACCTCTAACCCGAATGCAACGGCAACTTCTTCTGATGCGGTTTATACTTCAGATGTAACAGAATTGCCCGTTACATCTTTGGGAACCGCATTAACCGGAAGATTATCCGGATTGTACGCACTTCAAAGCTCTGGCCAGCCGGGGTCAGATGGGGCAGGCTTATCATTAAGAGGGCGTGCGCCTTTATTGATTATTGACGGTATCCCACGAGGTTTCTCTATAATTAATCTGGAGGAAATAGAATCGGTAACGGTTTTAAAGGACGCCCTGTCAACTGCCATGCTTGGAGTTAAAGGGTTTAACGGTGTTTTACTCATCACAACCAAAAGAGGTTCTAAGGCTAAGCAAAGCATTTCTTTTACTGCCCAAACGGCCTTTCAAAAATCTTTGAAGCAGCCTAAAGCCCTTAATGCCTATAATTACGCCACACTATATAACGAGGCAGCGGTAAATGATGGTTTAAGCCCGACTTACAGTTCATCTGATTTAAATGCTTATTTGACGGGTTCTGATCCTTATGGCCATCCGGATATAGACTGGAGAAATCAGATTTTAAAAAATAACACCCGTTTTGATGAATATTCACTCAACATTTCGGGGGGCAATGATTTTGGAAAATACTTTGTGGCCTTGGAGCATATCAATCAAAGCGGTTTTTTTCAGACCTCTGCTGATAACAAGTATGATACCAACAACAAGTTTTTAAGCTATGTAATACGTTCAAATGTAGATTTACAGATCAACCCCAAACTTTCCGCAGGTGTAAATCTTTTAGGTCGCATCTTAAATGGTAATGGGCCAGGGATTAGTCTGACCAATTTCGGAAGCAGTACCCAGGCCATTTTAAACAGTTTATTAATTACGCCAAATAATGCTTACCCGGTTTTCAATCCGAATGGAACTTATGGAACATCAACAACTTTCCAGACGAATATTTATGGCCAGGCGGTTAATTCGGGCTATACTGCAAATTATAAACGCGATGTACTCGCTGATTTATTTTTAAAACGTACCCTGGATGAAGTTACAAAAGGCTTATGGGTTAGAGCCTCAGTTTCTTTGTATTCTACATTGTCAGAAGACATCATCAGAACCAAATCTTTTGCCTCATATGCCTACAACCCTGCCTCAAATGTTTATACCCAATACGGAACCAATGGCACACAATCTAATGGAAATCTCATAAACTATCAGGCCAGATCAGACTATATGGAATTTAAATTGGGTTATGACAGGCTTTTTGGACAGAACAACATCAGTGCTGTGGTTTTGGCCAACAGAGATAATGCGGTTAGCGGATCGGATCTGCCTTATACCATTAAAGGAATATCAGGCAGGGCAGCTTATAATTATGCGGGTAAATATACCGTAGAACTTGCCTTTGGATATAACGGTTCCAATTATTATCCACCTGCGGGTGATTTTAAATATGGCTTTTTTCCGGCGGCGGGCTTATCCTGGAACATTTCCAAAGAAAGATTTTTATCGGATAAGAAATGGCTGAACGATTTAAAAATATATGCCTCGTATGGCAAAAATGGTGATGATAACCCAGGATATTTTAGCTATATACAACGCTATTTTGATGGAACGGCTGCATACTTTGGCTCAAGTCCGGGTTCACAAACCAGTATCTTTGAGCAGCCGCTCGCTAACCCAAATATTAGTTTTGAACAAGCCACTAAGCTGAATATAGGTCTGCAGGGCAGCGTGTTAAATAATAAATTAGGCTTTAAGGCCGAATATTATAATAACAAATATTTTGATTTGTTGATGCAGAGGGGCAAAAACTCTGAAATATTGGGACAAACTTTTCCTCTTGAAAATATAGGGCGATATAGGTACAACGGTTGGGATTTTAATCTGAACTGGCAACAAAATGCCCATAAAGATTTCAGCTATTTCATAGCCGCTAATATTAATCTTCAAAATTCGAAAGTTTTGTACATGGATGAGGTAAACCAGACCTATCCATGGATGAGAAGGACAGGCGAAAAAGTCGGTCAGTCTTTTGGATATATTGCCGATGGGCTTTTCCAATCCCAAACTGAAATTAACAACAGTGCGAAATTAGAGGGATATGCCGCACAGCCAGGCGATATCAAATACCGGGACTTAAATAATGATGGAATCATTAATCAGTTTGATCAAACTGCAATTGGACAAGAGAAACCCCTTCTTTATTTTGGAACAAACCTGGGCATACAATTTAAATCATTTGATTTGAGTGTTTTGATCCAGGGTGCGGTAAACCGGAAAATCTATCTTTCGGGTAACAGTGAGTGGGCATTCCAATATAACGGGTTAGGACAGGCATGGGAAAATAATTTAAACAGATGGACGCCTGCAACAGCCAGTACAGCCACTTACCCACGCTTAAATATTGGCACAAACATCAATAATCAAGCTTATTCCAGTTATTGGATGCATTCTGGTAATTATGTGCGTCTGAAAAATATTGAACTGGGTTATAATCTGCCAAATAGTTTGGTTAAAAGAGTCAGGCTTCAATCCACCCGGGTATTTGTAAGTGGTACAAACCTGTTTACACTGGCCAGTTACGATAGAGTTGATCCGGAAGTATACAATGGCGCATACCCAATTCAGCGCTTAATTAATTTAGGTATAAACATTAAATTTTAAATGATATGAAAGCAAACAGATATATCATTTTGATCCTTTTACATGCATTGCTTGTACTTGCCGGCTGTAAAAAAATAGAAACTGAACCCAGAGACTGGATCAGAGATGATTTAGTTTGGGATGAGCAAGATAAAAATGCGACTGTAGCAGGTTTTTTTCTGAATAGTGTATATACGTATATTCCAACCGGTTTTAATCGGATTGGTAACGATTATCTTGATGCAGCATCCGGAGATGCTGTACCTTCAAGAATTAACACGCAAATTGAGTATTATACCAATGGCCGTATCAGTACCTTAAACAACCCCGATCCATATTGGGGTAACAGCTATGGCGGAATAAGAGCAGCGAATATTTTTCTGTCTAATATAGATAAGGTTCCAATGGCAAGCCTAACCAAGCAGTATTGGAAGGCAGAAGCGAGGTATATAAGAGCATTGATGTATTTTGAATTGCTCAAACGTTATGGCGGGGTCCCTTTATTGGGCGATAAGATATTCACCATTGAAGATAACCTGGAAATACCGAGAAATAATTATGCGGAGTGTGCAGATTATATCATTAAGGAGTGCGATGCGATTAAGGACAGCCTACGTTCCGAAAAAGGTGCCAATTATGGGAATTCAGATTGGGGCAGGATTGCTAAAGGAGCAGCCATCGCACTTAAATGCCGTACTTATTTATATGCTGCAAGCCCCTTGTTTAATGGTGGTGGTTTCGAGGCTGATCCAGTAAAAAAGGCATTAACAGGTTACCCGGATTATGATGTCGCACGTTGGCAAAAAGTGGTCAGTGCGGCCGAAGAATTAATCAGCCTGAATTATTATGCCCTTCAGTCTTCCTTTGTAAATACGTTCATTGTTAATAAGAATACCGAAGTTATTTTAAATAAACAGGGAGGCACTAATTTCAATATAGAAACGCAGAACTCACCATCAGGTTATGCAACGCCAGCCACAAGTTATGGTATGACAAGCCCAACAGCCGATTTTGTTAATGCCTTTCCAATGAATAATGGCTTGGCAATTAATAGCACAAGTCCGGCATCTGGCTACAATGCGGCAAATCCTTATCTGAATCGTGACTTAAGGTTTTATGCCACCATATTTTATAATGGAACAACCTGGCTAAAAAGGGCGGTACAAACTTATGAAGGGGGTCTTGATAAACCAGGTGGTACTACTGTACAAACCAAAACTGGTTTTTACCTGCGTAAGTTTATGGCCGATTTTTCTAACAATACCGCTTATACCAATCAATCGCACAATTTTATTTTGTTCAGGTATGCTGAAATTTTATTGAATTATGCCGAAGCGCTTAATGAACTTGGTCGGACTGAAGATGCAGTGAATCAGATCAAGCTGATCAGAGCCAGGGCGGGAATTACCGCAGGTGCTAATGCCAGGTATGGAATTGCTGCCGGAATTAATCAGGATAATATGCGCATGCTGATCCGGAATGAAAGAAGAATAGAACTTGCCTTTGAAGAACACCGCTTTTGGGATGTTCGGCGTTGGAAAATTGCTCCCACTGTGTTGAACTCGACTGTTAATGGGGTAAAAATCATTAAAAATGCAGACAACAGTTTTAGCTATCAGCAGCAATCACTTGGCTCACTGATTTTTAGTGATAAGCTCTATCACATGCCTATACCCTATAATGAGATAGTAAAAAACAGCAAACTTATTCAAAATGAAGGTTGGTAAAATACGATAAACCGATATGAAGATATATAGACTAAAAATAATATTGCTGCTTCTATTTTGTGTAGCAATAAGCTCAGTTAGTGCCCAGGTCCGTACCGTTGAAGGTACCATCAGGGATAATGTGGGCACCCTGGTGGGCGTATCCGTTAAAGAAAAGGATGTAAATAATACGGTAATAACCAATGCAGATGGTAAATATAAAATAACATTAAAAGGAAACAGCAATGTGCTGCAGTTTATTTATGTTGGCTATGTAACACAAAGCGTTAATTTAAATGGACGCAGTGTTGTTAATGTCAGGCTGGATATTGATAACAATAATTTGGAAGAAGTGGTGGTATTGGGATTTGGTAAGCAAAAAAAGCTAACCACAACAGGCTCTGTAAGCAGTATTTCCGGCGAGCAGATCAGGCAAAACCCATCAGCCAGTTTACAAAATACCTTAGTTGGCCGTTTACCAGGTTATTTTTCCCAGCAACGTTCTGGCCGTCCTGGTGCAGATGGCGCTGAATTTTTTATAAGAGGAGTTAGCTCATATAATTCAGGATCAAACGAGGCACTGATAATCGTTGATGACATCGAATATACGGCCAGTCAGTTTTCATTACTCGATCCTAACGAAGTAGAAGATGTAAGCATATTAAAAGATGCGGCGACCACGGCAATATATGGTGTAAAAGGTGCTAATGGAGTTGTAGTGGTTACAACCAGGAGGGGGAAGATCGGAAAGCCCAAAATCTCTGTCAGAAATGAATTCAGCACGATGCAGCCTACAATAATGCCCGAATTTTTAGGTTCTTATGAAACAGCCCTTTTGTATAATCAGGCCAGGTTAAATGATGATTTGCCCGTTAGATTTACAGCTGATGATCTACAGAAATTTAAAGATGGTTCAGATCCCTATGGCCATCCGGATATTGACTGGAAAACCGTCTTATTCAAAAACTTCAGTACGCAGAACAAAGGTAATTTTGATATAACAGGAGGTACTGAAAAGGTAAAATATTTTGTTTCTGCAGGTTATTTAACTCAGGATGGATTACTTAAAAACTATAGTGCAGATAATGGAGTAAACTCAAACTTTTACTATAACCGGTACAATTACCGTTCTAACCTGGATATTAAGGCAACAAAAACCCTTGATCTCAGATTGGATCTTTATGGAAATATCGCCATTACCAATAACAACAACATTGCCAGTGCTTTTGGCTACAACGATCTGTTCTATGATTATGTAAGTTTCTATTCATTAGCACCCTGGGCATACCCCATTTATAACCCAGATGGCAGCTATGGCTACAGTACCTGGCAGAGAGACGAAAATCCCAACTATAATCAAAACAATATGGTTGGACGTATAGCACATTATGGCTATTCCAGAAATTTTGAAAACAACATGAACCTGGTTGGTAATGCTACCCAAAAGCTTGATTTTATTACTAAAGGACTTTCTTTAAAAGCGGTTTTATCTTATGCCAGCACCCACAGTTACACAAGAAGTATGACCAGGGATCAGTTCCCTTCTTTTATTTATAATCCTGTAACCGATGCGTATGCTCCTCGTGATGCCAATATTTACCGTGTGAGACGCTACTTTATTGGCTATAATCCAGGAAGTACAGTTAGAAACTTAACTACACAGGTACATTTAAATTACGATCAAAGCTTTAACAAACATCATGTTTATGCATTAGCTTTAATAAATACCAATACCGTATTAAAATACAATTCAAACGCTGTCTATAATTTTGTGCCCAATAATTTTAAAGGATATTCCGGAAGGGTAGGCTATGATTATGATGATAAATACCTTTTTCAATTTAATGCGGCTTATAATGGTTCCGATCGCTTTGTAAGCTCTAAAAAATATGGTTTTTTCCCTGCTGCATCAGCTGGTTGGAATATTTCTTCCGAAAATTTCTTCAAAGATAACATCAAGGTAATCAATCATCTTAAATTAAGAGGCTCCTATGGTATTGTAGGTAATGATAAAATAGGTGATCAGTTTGCCTATTATTATCAGCAAAATTATTATGCAGGTGGCAATGCCAATTTTGGAACCGGAAGTAACAATTACAATGGTTATTACGAAGGTACCCTGGGAAATAATGAGGTGACCTGGGAAAAAGAACGGAAATTAGATGTTGCTTTAGAATTTGGATTATTTAACAATAAGCTTTCGGGTTTTATAGATGTATTCAAGAATCAACGTCAGGATATATTAACCACAAGAGGTACGGTTTCATCTATATTTGGTGTAGGTTTGCCACCTGTTAATCTGGGAAAGGTTCAAAATCAGGGAGGAGAAATAGAATTATCCTATCGGGATAAGATAGGAGAGCTCGGTTATTCAATCAGAGCCAATTATTCCTATGCAAAGAATAAGATTTTGTATATGGATGAGCCTCTGCCCGCATATCCTTACCAGCAAAGAACCGGAAATAGCATTGGGGCAGGTTTTCTATACCAATGGATTGGTTTCTATAACTCCCCGGAAGATATAGCCGCAAGCCCTGTTCCAAATGTAACCCCAAGAGTAGGCGATTTAAAATATGCAGATTTGAATGGAGATGGTAAAATCGACCCATACGATCAGGCTTATAGTGGTTTACCAAATCTGCCCAATACCAATTATGGTTTGGATCTTAGCTTTAATTATAAAAATTTTGGGTTAAATTTCCTCTTCCAGGCAGCTACCAACTTTGAGGTTCGGGGTGTTGCAGAAGCCATCCAGGCATTCGCTTCAAAACTTACATCTGTACATCAGAACAGTTGGACACCAGAACTGGGCGATAATGCACAATATCCAAGATTGAGTTTCAATCCGGGAATCAGTAGCCCTGCCGCATATCCTTCCTCTTTTTGGTCAATATCAGGCAGTTATTTAAGGTTAAAGAATGCTGAATTTAGCTATACACTTCCCCAAAGCTTCTTGGATCGGATAAAAGTTCAGTCTGTACGTACCTATGTAAACGGATACAACCTTTTAACCTGGTCAGATCTTGGGAGCCGCTATCAATTTGACCCGGAATCAAATTCAGGGCAGGATAGGATAAAATATCCACCACAGCGGATGTTCAACATAGGTTTAAGTGTTACATTTTAGGGAATATCGTTATGAAACCATCATAAGCATACCGCTTACAAATAGTAATGAACCGAGCTTGCCCCAAAGGGGTTCCTTTGGAACGAGCTCATGAACACCAATAAAACAATAAAAACTAGTGAATAATATGCTTATGATAGCTTCATCACCATTAAAAAACAATTATATACTGATGAAA
>Ga0160441_100228_pt1 | contig 55582 bp, 53 predicted proteins | sample HID1971K_E1MG_FD_108260 | JGI IMG/M metagenome (GOLD analysis project Ga0160441, IMG submission 108260) | Enriched millipede-associated microbial communities from UW Madison campus, WI, USA - HID1971K_E1 MG | ecosystem: Host-associated > Arthropoda: Insects > Digestive system > Unclassified ... | reverse complement strand
CGCCGATGATCTCGAAGAGGAACAGGATGGATGCCGGGGTCTGCTCGGCCGGCTTGAGGACGACGCAGTTGCCGGCGGCGAGCGCCGGGGCGAGCTTCCACGTAGCCATGAGGATGGGGAAGTTCCACGGGATGATCTGGCCGACCACGCCGAGCGGCTCGTGGAAGTGGTACGCGACCGTGTCTTCGTCGATCTGGCTGAGCGAGCCCTCCTGTGCGCGCAGCACACCCGCGAAGTAGCGGAAGTGGTCGACCGCGAGCGGAATGTCGGCGGCGAGCGTCTCGCGCACCGGCTTGCCGTTCTCCCACGTCTCGGCGACGGCGATCTTCTCGAGGTTCTGCTCGATGCGGTCGGCGATCTTGTTGAGGATGTTCGCACGCTCGGCGGGCGTCGTCTTCTTCCACGACTCGAACGCCTGCCAGGCGACGTCGACCGCGCGGTCGATGTCTTCGACCGTCCCGCGGCCCACCTCGGTGAACGGCTTGCCGGTGACGGGGGTGATGTTCTCGAAGTACTCGCCTTTCACCGGCTCGACGAACTCGCCGCCGATGTAGTGGCCGTACCGCGCGCGGTACTCGGCGACCGCCCCGCGCTGGCCGGGTGCGGCGTAGACGCTCGAGACGCCCTCTTCGACGATGGTCATGTCTGTCTCCTTCGACGGTCCATGAGTCCGCGGCATCCCTTGCCGCGATTCGGATGTCGGCGACGCTACGCCCCGCCACGTTGCATCGCGTTGCACGCGAGCGGGTATCGTCGTCCGAGGTCGGGGGGCTCCTTCACGCTGGTGCTCGCTGTCCCGACGCCCATCAAGAGGAGACCATCGCCATGACACGCACCCTGACCGTCTCGACCGGATTCGCCGCTCTGGCCCTCACCGTGCTCGCCCTCACCGGCTGCAGCGGCTCGACCTCGGGCGCCGACGCGACCACCGCACCGCAGGCGACCAAGAGTGCCGAGCAGACCGAAGACGCTGCGGCCGGCGGCGACCAGAGCCTCGCCGACGCCTGCTCGCTGGTCACGACCCAGATGACCGAGTTCTCGTCGCAGCTCAACGACGCCAGCTCTGAGCTGACCGACGCGATGACGTCGGGCGACACGGCAGCCGCACAGCAGATCATCACCCAGGTCGGCGACAAGATCGACGACGTCGCCTCGCAGATCAGCAACGCCGACGTCTCGGCGGCGTTCGCCAGCTACCAGACCGCGTGGAGCGATTTCGAGGGCCTGTTCACGACCATCACCGACGCCGTCGCCGCGCAGGACACCACCGCCCTGAACGACGCCGCGCAAAAGCTGACCGACTCGTCGACCGCGCTGGTGGATGCCGGCACCGAGATCCAGACGACCTGCGCGGGCTGACCGCCCCGTTCCATCACGAGGGCCGGAGCTGCTCGTCGACCGCGGATGTCAGAGCCACGAACCGTGGATCCGATGCCAGGTCGTCGAGCAGCACGGCCTTGCCGTCGGCGCCCGCGAGCGGAATCTGCCAGTTCGGGTACTCGAACTCGGTGCCGGGCTGGTTCTGCGTGCGGCGCTCGCCGACGGCATCCACCAGCGCGACCCCCAGCAGTTGCGACGGCGATGAGGTGATCACGAGGTTCAGCGCCGTGATCACCTCTGCTTCGTCGTAGCGCTCCCCGAGCAGCCCGCGTCGGCGCAGCAGGTCGATCATCGCCCCGCGCTCCGCATCCGCCTCGGCGAGCTCTTCCTCGACGGGGCGGGTCAGCAGACCGAGGCGCGCGCGCAGCGCGACGTGCTCGTCGGCGAGGTACCCGGCCGTCGGCGGCAGATCGTGCGTGTTGACGGTGGCCAGCAGCGACTCGCGGTACTGCTCGGGCGGGCGGAAGCCGTCGCCTTCGCGCTCGAACCACAGCACGCTCGTGCCCAGGATGCCTCGGGCCGAGAGGTAGTCGCGCACCCACGGCTCGACGTTGCCGAGGTCCTCGCCGATCAGCACCGCGCCGGCGCGCTGGGCCTCGAGCGCGAGCACGCCGATCATCGCCTCGTGGTCGTAGCGAACGTACGTCCCCGCCGCGGGCGACCCCCCCGCGGGGATCCACCACAGCCGGAACAGGCCGATGACGTGGTCGATCCGCAGCGCGCCGGCGTGCCGCAGCAGCGTGCGGATCATGTCGCGCAGGGGCGCGTAGCCTGCCTCGGCGAGCGCGCCGGGCAGCCACGGGGGCTGGTTCCAGTTCTGCCCCTGCTGGTTGTACATGTCGGGCGGGGCGCCGACGCTCATTCCGGGCGCGTACATCGGGGCGAGTGACCAGGCATCCGACCCCTGCGGGTGCACCCCGACGGCCAGGTCGTGCATCACGCCGATCGCCATTCCGGCGGCGCGGGCGGCGGCCTGAGCGCTCTCAGCCTGCTGGTCGGTGACCCACTGCAACCAGACGTGGAAGGCGACGCGGCCCGCAAGCGCCTCGCGCAGCGCGGCGACCAGCGGCGAGGTGATGTCCGACGCCTCGGCAGGGCGCTCGCCGCCGGCGTAGTGCTCTTCGAGCGCGCACCACAGGGCGAAGTCCTGCAGGGGCTGCCCCTCGCGCGCCGTGAACGCATCGAGCTCGGCCTGACGGCCGACGCTCAGCGGCACGACGAAGATCGCGTCGAGCGCGAGGCGTTTGGCCGCCCATACGGCATCGCGGTCGATGCGCTCGGGGTCGTCGTCCATCGCCGCGACCGGCGCGCGGGCGGCTTCGACGAGCGCGCGTTCGGTGGGGGTGAGGTAGGCGACCTCGCGGATGTCTTCGGGCCGCACATACAACGGCGCGAGGAACCGGCGGGTCGCGGGTCGGTATGGTGACGCCTCGATCGGGCTCGTCACGTCGGCGGCGTGGATCGGGTTCACCAGCAGGAAGTCTGCCCCCTGCGCGCCCGCGATCGCCGCGAGGTCACCGAGATCGGCGAAGTCGCCCATGCCCCACGACGCGCGCGACCGCACCGAGTACAGCTGCGCCATGAGTCCCCAGCCGCGGCGGCGGCCGGGTCGGGCCTGCGGCGCGGGCAGGCGCTCGGGGGTGATGACGAGTGGGGCGGATGCCGTGCGGTCGGGCTCTCCGCCGCCGAACGGCCGCTGGAACGCGTGCACGGTGTGCCAGCCGAGCGGCAGGTCGTGCGGGATCGGCACATCCACGCGCCACCGCAGCACCCCGTCGACGAGGCGCGCGGCGGGGCGCTGCTCGGGGATCTCGAGGTCGCGCCACGATCCGTCTTCGAGCGCGACTGTCACGGTGACGTCGTGGCCGTCTGCCACGACGACGGGCAGGTTCCGGGCACCCGGGCGCGTGACGAAGGATGCCGGGACGAGCGCGCGCCACGGCGCATCGTCGGCCTCGGCGAGCGCGACGGCCACGTCGGCATCGGCGTCGGCATCCACGCCCATCGAGCGCAGCACTCGGCGCAGCGTCGGGGCCGGGACGGTCACCCGATCGCCGAAGAACGACCAGTACTCGGTTGCGATGCCGTGCGCCTCGGCCAGGCGTGCGAGTTCGGGGGTCGGGCTGTCTGCGGTCATGTCGGCCTCCGTCGATCCGCCGTCGTGCTGCCATCCTGCCAGCGTCGGGGCGGCCGCGCCTCCGAGCGCGGCGGAGATATCCGCGGGAATGCGGCGGTTCAGCGCTCGAGCTTCTCGATCCGCGCGACCAGCCCGGCACGGCGGGGTGAGCGCGCGGGCAGCATCCCGAGCGCGAGGCGCAGCACCTCGACGTCGTCGTGGCCGTCGGCCGTGTCGGCGTAGGCGAGCAGCACGTCGACCGATGCCTCGCCCAGCAGCGCATCGCGGAGTGCGCGGCGCACCGACTCGCGGAAGTCTTCGACGCCCGCGGCGATCGAGTCGGGCAGCACCGGGCCACGGTAGGCGGCGAGCGCGACACGGTGCGCACCGCGGTCGAGCAGCGACACGACCTGGTGCGCGTCGGTGTCGAGCTCGGCGGGCAGGCGATACGGGCGCGACGAGGGCACCAGGTGCGGCGCCGTGCGCTCGAGCGCCTTGCGCAGGCGCACCATCTCGGGCCGCAGCGTGCCCTCACCCGCGCCCGGGCCGTAGACGAGCTCGGCGAGCCGCTCGGCCGACAGGCCCTGCCGGTGCACGGCGAGCATCAGCAGGATCTCTGCGTGACGGCCGGTCAGCTCGGTGACCGTCTCGCCCGTCGGTCCGGCGACCTCGAGCAGCCCACGGTCGCGCCCGAGCACCCGCAGCGTCGTGGCCTCGGGGGCGCGCACCGCGCGGGTTCGGCCCCCGCGCGCTCCCGGACGCCGCACCGGGATCGGCGCCGTCGCGGCCGCGCGGGCGCGCAACCGCCCGACGAGCAGCTCGCCCTCGACCGCACGCGCTGTGGCATCCACCAGCAGCTGCGCCTGCGGGGTCACCGCCTCGGCGCCGCCGGTCACGTCGATCACGCCGAGCAGGCGGCGGGTCTCGGGGTCGTGCACGGGCGCCGCGGTGCACGACCACGGCTGCACGAGGCGGTTGAAGTGCTCGGCGCCGTCGATCTGCACCGAGCGGCCGAGCGCGAGGGCGGTGCCGGGTGCCGATGTGCCGACGGCCTGCTCCGACCAGTTGGCGCCCGCGACGAACCCCATGCTCCCGGTGAGGTCGCGGATGCCCCGATCACCCTCGACCCACAGCAGCCGTCCCGCGGCATCGCCGACGGCCACGACCACGCCCGCGTCGCTTTCCGGCAGAAGCAGACTGCGGATCATGTCCATGGCGCCCGCGAGCGGGTGCGCGCTGCGATAGGCCTCGAGCTCGTCGTCGGCGATGTCGAGCGGTGGCACGCCCTCGGCGCCGACGAGGTGCGCGAGCGAGCGGAGCCACGAGTCGCGCACGAGGCTGCGCACCTGCGTGAGCCGCGGGTCGGCCTGGTTGCCGCCGACGAACTCGTCGTGCGCGCGTTCGATCAGCAGGCGCGACGTCTCGGGCGACACATCACGCCGCGATGACCACGACGAGGGCACGGGCGACTCCGATCGGCGGTGAGCGGATGCGACAAGTTTAGGTCGCCGCGCGGGGCGCCGGGGAGTGTCAGCTTCGCGCGAGATTCGCGTCAGCCCACTGGCCGAGCTGGTCGAGGATCGGCACGAGCCGCGTGCCGGCATCGGTGAGGGAGTACGACACCGCGACGGGGGGCCCGGCATCCACCTGCCTGTCGACAAGCCGTGCCTCAGCGAGTTCGGTGAGGCGGTCCGAGAGCATGGCGTCGCTGATGCCGTCGACCGCCCGGCGCAGATTCGCGAACGACATCGCACCGTCCCCCAGCGCATCGATGATCATGCCGTTCCAGCGCTTGCCCAAGACCGAGAACGCATGCGAGACCGCCGCATCGCACATCCGCTGGTCATGGGTTTCGGGCACGATCCGATGATACCCGTGCTACTGTTCGACAAGTCACTAATCTTTCCGTAGTAACTCTGATAGGAGTAGCGAATGTCTCTCTTCCGTGTGGATGCCAGCATCATGCCGGCGACCTCTGCCAGCCGCGAACTCGGTGACCTCGTCGAACGCGAGTGGGTGCAGGCTCACCCGGGCAGCCCGGTGATCCGCCGCGACATCGCGGCCGACCCCATCCCCTCCACCGCGTGGACCGATGCGGTGAGTGCCGGCTTCACTCCCTCGGAGCGGCACACCGAGACGCAGCGCGCAGCGCTCGCACTGCGCACTCAGCTCGCCGACGAGCTCGTCGAGGCGGAGGCGGTGCTGCTCACGGTGCCGCTGTACAACTACGGCGTCTCGCAGCACGCGAAGCTCTGGTTCGACCTCGCCTACACCGACCCTCGCATCGATCCGCAGGGTGGGGCCCTTCGGGGAAAGCCGGCGACGCTCGTCACCGTGCTCGGCGGAAACTACGACGCCGGGTCCCCCAAAGAGGGCTGGGATCACTCGACCGGATGGCTGCGGCGCGTCCTCGGAGACGTATGGGGGCTCGACCTCACCGTCGTGACCCGTCCCTTCACACTCGTGGGCGTCAACCCCGCCCTCGACGCGTTCAGCGATGCGGCGGCCGAGCTCAAATCACGCGCCGAAGACGCCGCCCGCGGCGCGGGGCGTGCGCTCGCCGGCGCCCGCGGCTGACGTCAGTGGGTCGCCGGCTCAGCCGCGGGCGGCCCACCAGTCCCGCAGGCGCTGCTCGGCGGCTTCGGCCCCCACGGGTCCTTCGTCGAGGCGCAGGTCGAGCAGGAACCGGTACGCCTCGCCGACCTCGCGGCCGGGCCCGATCTCGAGAATCTGCTGGATGCGGTTGCCGTCGATCTCGGGCCGGATGGCATCCAGCTCTTCCTGCGCGGCGAGCTCGGCGATGCGCCGCTCGATGTCGTCGTACGCGCGACGCAGGCGCGACGCCTTCTTCGCGTTCCGGGTCGTGACGTCGGCGCGGGTGAGGATGTGCAGGCGTTCGAGCTCGTCGCCGGCGTCGCGCACGTAGCGGCGGACGGCCGAGTCGGTCCACGCACCCTCGGAGTACCCGAAGAAGCGCAGATGCTGCTCGATCAGCTGCGCGACCGACGAGATCGTCGCCGTGTCGAACCGCAGCGCCTGCAGGCGCTTGCGCGCCATCCGCGCACCCTTGAGGTCGTGGTGGTGGAAGCTGACCCCACCCCCCGGCTCGAGCGATCGGGTCGCGGGCTTGCCGATGTCGTGCAGCAGCGCCGCCAGGCGCAGGGTCACGTCGGGTGCGGCGCCGGGGTGGCGCTCGTGCTCGAGGTCGATCGTCTGCCGCAGCACCGTCAATGAGTGCTCGTACACGTCCTTGTGGTGGTGATGCTCGTCGATCTCGAGCCGCAGCGCGGGCACCTCAGGCAGGATGAGCTCCATCAGGCCGGTGTCCACGAGGATCCGGATGCCCCGGACCGGGTCGTCCGATGCGAGCAGCTTCACGAGCTCGGCCTGCACGCGCTCGGGGCTGACGATCCGGATCGTCTCGCGCAGCCGCGTCATCGCCTCGAGCGTCTCGGGTGCCACGTCGAAGCCGAGCTGGCCCGCGAACCGTGCGGCCCGCAGCATGCGCAGCGGGTCGTCGCCGAAGCTCACGTCGGGGTCGCCGGGCGTGCGCAGCGTGCCCGCGATGAGGTCCTCGACCCCGCCGGTCGGGTCGACCAGTGCGGGCACCGGCAGCCGCAGCGCCATCGCCCCGACGGTGAAGTCGCGGCGGGCGAGATCGCCCTCGAGGGTGTCGCCGAACGCGACGGTGGGCTTGCGGGTGATGCCGTCGTAGCTGTCGGCGCGGTAGGTGGTGATCTCCACCTGCTCGGCGGAGCCCGACGGTCCGGCGATCTTCGCACCGATCGTGCCGAACGCGCGGCCGATGTCCCACGTGGCCGACGCCAGCGGCTTCACGATGCGCAGGATGTCGTCGGGGCGCGCGTTCGTCGTCAGATCGAGGTCGTTGGTGCGGCGGCCGAGCAGTGCGTCGCGCACCGGACCACCCACGATCGCCAGCTCGAACCCCTCCTGCGCGAACGCCGCGCCCAGGCGCGCCATGATCGGCGAAGTGGCCAGGGCACCCAGTCGATCGAGTCCCTCGGCCATGGTGAGCATGGGTTCCAGCCTACCGGCGCGCCCCGAGTCGCCCCGGGTCGCCGCTACCCCCCTTGTCCCACTTATGGTCGTTTCGCACGCCGGAGACCGACCACAAGTGGGACGAGGTCCGCACCAAGTGGGACAAGGCCCGCACCAAGTGGGACGAGGGTCAGGGCAGGTCGAGGAAGCCGGTGAAGACGAGTTCGCGCACGCGGGGCAGCAGGTCGGCGCGCAGCGCGCGGGCATCCACCTCGAGCAGCTCCGCGATCGCGCCGATCAGAGGGCCGATCGCGAGATCCCCGTCGCACGCGCCCACCAGGGCGGCGAGGGCCGGGTCGACCTCGAGCGTGCGGCCGAGCCCGCCACCCTGGCGCAGCTCGATGACGCTCGGCGCCTCGGCACCCGGCAGGTGGTGCCGCGCTTCGGTGACATCGCCCGCGACGGTCAAGGTCGTGGCGGCGAGCGCCTCGTCATCCCACTCCTGCAAGACGTCGGATGCCGCGAGCGCGCGCGCCAGGTGCGCGCCGAGCCCGTCGCCGAGCGGCTGCGTCACCCGTTCGTAGCGCTGCAGCGAGGGGGTGCCGGATGCCGCGCGGCGCAGCAGCAGATATCCGAAGCCGATCGCCGTGACGCCCCTCTCCGCGAAGTCGGCGAGCCACGCCTCGACGAGCGGCGCGTACGCGGGGGTGCCGGGGGCGGTGCCGCCGTCGCGCACCCACAGCTCGGCGTACGCGAGCGGGTCGAGGCGTTCGCGCTCGATGATCCACGCGTCGAGCGGCTCGGCCGACGACGCCACCCAGCCGCGCACCCGATCCAGTCCGTCGCCGTCGCCGCGGTACTCCCAATTGCCGAGCAGCTGCGCCGTGCCACCGGGCGCGAGCACGGCGCCGACCCCTGCGACGAACGCCGCGACGAGGTCGTCGCCGGCGAACCCGGCGTCGCGGTACTCGTACTCCGGCACGCCCGCCGCGCGCGGGGTGATGACGAACGGCGGGTTCGAGACGACGCGGTCGAATCTCTCGCCGCGCACAGGCTCGAAGAGACTGCCGAACCGCGTCTCGATGCCCCCGGTGTCGTTGAGCAGCGCGTTCAGGCGCGTGAAAGCGAGCGCGCGCTGCGACACATCGGTCGCGACGACCTCGTCGGCGTACCGCCGCGCACGCAGGGCCTGGATGCCGCATCCCGAACCCAGGTCGAGCACGCGCGCCGCGGGTGTCGGCAGCTGCAGCCCCGCGAGCGTGAGCGATGCGCCGCCCACGCCGAGGACGTGCCCGGTGGGCAGCGCGCCGCCGAGGGCGGCCTCGTCGAGGTCGCTCGCGATCCACCACTCGGAGCCACCGACGCGCTCGGCGTCGTCGCCGGCATCCACCAGGTCCTGCGGCCGCACGAGCGCGAGCGGCACGACCTCCCCTTCCGTCTCGCGGGCCAGTCCCAGCGCGGCCAGCCCGCGCGCGCCGAGGGTCGGCAGCGCGGCGTCGACCGCGATCGTCGGCGTCGGCACCCCCAGGAAGAGCAAGCGCGCCAACACCGGCGCGGGCGTCTGATCGCGCGTCGCCAGCACCGCGAGCGCCGGGCCGTGCAGCCCATGGCCGATGGCCTCGTCGGCCAGCGCACCCCACGCGGAACGGACGGCGTCGGCGGTGTACCCCGCCGAGGTCAGATCGGTACGGAAGGCCGCACAGAGGTCGGGATCGGGGGCGATCGGCAGTGCGTTCACGGTGGTCCATTCGTCGGCCGCGCGGCCCGTCTCGGGGCGTGCACAGGGGCGTGACCCTAGAATCGCACCTGATCGTGCGGCCTGGATCGCACTGGAGTCGCCTTTCCGCCATGACCTCGAGCTCCCCCGCCCCCGCGCGCCGTCTTCGGCTGCGCCGCCCCACCGCCGCGCCGGCGGCCGTCGTCGCGCTCCTGCTCGTCGGTCTGCTGGGTCTCGGCGCGGGCGGGGCGGCGAGCGCGGCCACGGCGGCCGCGACCGACGGCCCGCCCGTCGCGCCGCCGATCACGCTGTCGGTCGCGCCCGACGACGGCGGAGTCGTCTCGGCCGACGTGCCCCTCAGCGTGACCGTCGCCGCCGTCAACCCGAGCGCCTCGACCGTGGGCGCCGGCGAGGTGCGCATCTCGACGTCGACGACGGCGCTCGCCACGCGAGCCGATGTGACGTCGTGGCTCGAGGCGACCGAGAACCCCGCGTCGGCCACGCCCGTCACTCTCGCGACCGCCGAACTGGCGGGCATCGCCGCGCGCGGCGAGGGGGCGCTGGCTCTCTCGATCGACCCCGCGACATTCGCCGGGTGGGCCGCGGGTGTCTACCCGCTGCGGGCCGAGTACGACTCCGACCAGGGGACCAGATGGGCGACGAGCGTCCTCGTCGTGTCGCCGGGCCCGGGCACCGGGGCCCTCGCCGTGGTCGTGCCGATCACGGCGCCCGCGCTGACCGACGGGCTGCTCACCGCCGATCAGCTGGCGTCGCTCACGGCGCCGGGCGGCGATCTGCGCGACCGTCTCGATGCCGTCGCCGGCACCTCCGCGACCTTGGCCATCGACCCGGCGATCGTCGCGGCGATCCGGGTGCTCGGCACCTCTGCCCCCACCTCCGCCCGCACCTGGCTCGACGACCTGCTCGCCCTGCCCAACAGCCGTTTCGCGCTGCAGTTCGGCGACGCCGACCTCGCGACGCAGGTCGCCGCGGGGCTCGACGCGCCGCTCGCCGTCTCGACGCTCGCGCCCTACATGACCGCCTCCGATTTCCCCGCCTCGCCGACACCGACACCGGCGTCGACGCCCACGTCGACGGGAACGGATGCCGGCGGCACCTCACCCCTGCCGACACTCACCGAGCTCACCGACATCGGCCCTGTCAGCGTCGCACCGGTGTTCTGGCCCGCGACCGGCACCGCCGACAGCACCGTCATCGCGACCCTCGGCGCACAGGTCGTCGACGACACGTCGTCGATCACCCTCGTCGCGTCCGCCACCGTGACCCCCGACCCGACGCCGGCCTGGGCGAGCGTCGACGGCGCTCGCGTGTTGGTGTACGACGCCGACGCGTCGACACAGCTCGGCGCGGCAGCTGAGAGCACCGATCCCGTCCCCCTCGCCGGCGCCCTCGCCGCGGCATCCGCCTACGCCGCGCTCGCGACTGCGGCGGCTCCCGATGCTCCGCTGCTCGTCACCGTCGACCGCTTCACCGCGACCTCGACGACCGCGCTGCGCGCGACGACCGCGCTGGCAAGCGGCCTGTCGGGCCGCACCGCCACGGGGCTGACCGATCTCACCGCGGGCGCGCCGGCAACCGTCGGCGTCGCGTCGCTCGATGCGGCGGCAGAGCCCGCGGCCGCCCTGACGACACTGCTCGACGACGAGTCGAACCTCGCGGCATTCGCCACGATCCTGGCCGCGCCGCGGCTGCTGACCTCCCCCGAGCGGGCCTCCATCCTGCAGCTCATCGGCAACGCGTGGCGCCCGCAGCCGGGCGCGTGGAACGACGCCGTCGCCGCCCACCGCGCCCAGACGGCCACGACGTTGGATGCCGTGGGCGTGGTCCCGCCGAGCGACATCACCCTCGCGGCATCCAGCGCCCCGCTGACCTTATCGGTGCGCAACGATCTGCCGTGGCCGGTGTCGCTCGTGCTCATCGCCACGCCGAACGATCCACGGCTGATCGTGCAGAACACGACACCCGTCGAAGCGGGCGCCGCGCAGAAGACGCGCGTGTCGGTGCCTGTCGAAGCGCGCGTCGGCAGCGGCGAGTCGATGATCCGGCTGCAGCTGCGCAGCCCGTCGATGGTCGCGATCGGCCCGTCGATACCGGTGCATGTCGCGGTGCGGGCGGAGTGGGAGTCGGTCGGCATCATCGTCATGGTCGCGCTCGTGGGCGGCATGATCATCGCCGGCGTCGTGCGCACGGTGCTGCGCCTGCGCCGCCGACACGATGACGCACGCGACGGCGACACGACCGACCGTGACGACGACGACATCGACGATGAGGGCAGTACCGAATGAGCGACGGCCGCGCGAGCGCGATCATCGGCGCGGGCACGCTCGTCTCGCGCCTGACCGGACTGCTGCGATCCGTCGTGCTGGTCGCCGTGATCGGGTCGTACGGATCGCGTGCGGCCGACGCGTTCACGACGGCGAACATGCTGCCGACGAACGTCTACGAACTGCTTGCGGCCGGTGTCATCACCGGCATCATCGTGCCCCAGATCGTGAAGGCCGCGACCCACAGCGATGGTGGCGCACGCTTCGTGTCGAAGCTGCTGACACTCGGTACCGTCGTCCTGATCGCCTCGACCGCGCTCGTGCTCGCGATCGCACCCCTGCTGATCTGGCTCTACGTGCCGCAGTACACGGCCGATCAGCGCGCACTGGCCCTGTCGTTCGCGTACTGGTGCCTGCCGCAGCTGCTCTTCTACGGGCTCTACGCGCTGCTCGGCGAAGTCCTGAACGCGCGCCGCGTGTTCGGCCCGTACAGCTGGGCGCCGACCGTCAACAATCTCGTCTCGATCGCCGGGTTCGGCGTGTTCCTGGCCGTCTTCGGGGGCCCGTTCTCGCAGGTGTCCGACTGGACCCCGGCCATGATCACTCTGCTCGGCGCGACGGCCACCGTCGGCATCGCGTTGCAGGCGTTCGTGCTGCTGTTCTTCTGGAAGCGCACGGGCCTGCATGTGCGGCCCGACTTCGGCTGGCGGGGCATGGGGCTGCGCCATCTCGGCACGCTGGCCTTCTGGACGTTCCTGACGGTCGTCATCGGCCAGGCCGCGGGCATCGTGCAGTCGGCGGTGGTCTCGGGGGCGTCGGGCACGAGCGGCGTCACGGTCATGGTCTACGCGTGGCTGGTGTTCATGCTGCCCCACTCTGTCGTCGCCATGTCGATCTCGACGACCTACTTCACGCGCATGGCCGAGCAGGTCGCCGCCGGCCGGTCCGACCAGGTCGGCGCCAACCTCGACGAATCGATCCGCGCGCTGAGCGTGTTCGCGTTCGGTTTCATGGCTGCCCTCGCGGCGGCATCCGTCCCCATCTCGCGGGTGTTCAGCGGCAGTCGCGAGGGAGCCGTGGCGATGGCGATCGTGCTGTGCGCCTACCTGATCGCGCTCGTGCCGTTCGGGGTCCTGGTGATCGTACGACGTGCGTTCTTCGCGTTCCACGACACCCGCACGCCGTTCTTCTTCTCGATCGTCCAGTGCGCGTTGGCGGCCGCGGGCGCCCTTGCGGCGTTCTGGTTCATGAAGTCGGGTCTGCTGGCGGTCGGATTGGTCACCGCGATGGTCGCGCTCACGCAGTCGCTGTCGACGTTCGTGCAGCTGCCCGTGGCATTGCGCATGCTGCGGCGCCACACCGGTGTCCTGCACCTCGGCGCGACGTGGCGCGCGTTGGGCCGTTTCGCGCTCGCGTCGGCACCGGCGTTCGCCGTCGGCTGGCTCGTCTTCGTTCTGACCGGAGCGGATGCCGGCTGGACCACCACAGGACAGCTCACGGGTGTCGTCGGGGCGGCCCTCATCGGTGGCGTGTCACTGCTGGTCTACGTGGGCGTGCTGGCGCTGCTGCGCACGCCTGAGCTCGGCGTCGCCGTGCGGAGCCTTCGCCGCGCGCTGGGACGGTGACGGCCGCGAGCTCCGTCACCGTGCGCGTCACAGCCGGCGCGGAATGGCCCGCGGCTACCATGTGTTGAATGCGCTGGGGCCGAAATGGCCCGAGCAAGCGAAGGGAAATCGGACGTGCGAAAGCTCATCATCATCGGTTCAGGACCCGCCGGATTCACGGCGGCGATCTATGCGGCGCGGGCGAACCTCGCACCCCTGTTGATCGCGAGCTCGGTCGAAGCCGGCGGCGAGCTGATGAACACGACCGAGGTCGAGAACTTCCCCGGCTTCCCCGAGGGCATCATGGGCCCCGACCTCATGGCCAAGATGCAGGAGCAGGCCGAGCGGTTCGGCACCGAGGTGCTCTACGACGACGTCACCGCGCTCGATGTCGCCGGTGACGTCAAGACGGTCACGCTCGGCAGCGGTGCCAGCCACGAGGCCGAGGCGATCGTGTTCGCCACCGGCTCTGCACCGCGCAAGATCGGCATCGAGGGTGAGGCCCGACTCTCCGGTCACGGCGTCTCGTACTGCGCGACGTGCGACGGCTTCTTCTTCCGCGAGCAGCAGATCGCGGTCGTCGGCGGCGGTGACTCGGCGATGGAAGAGGCGACGTTCCTCACCAAGTTCGCCTCGAAGGTCTATGTCATCCACCGCCGCGACGAGCTGCGCGCATCGAAGATCATGCAGGACCGTGCCTTCGCGAACGAGAAGATCGAGTTCGTGTGGAACAGCGAGGTCGCCGACATCCTCGGTGACGACGCCGTCACCGGTCTGCTGCTGCGCGACACGGTCGACGGCACGACCCGAGAACTGCCCCTGACCGGGGTTTTCGTCGCGATCGGCAACGACCCGCGCACGCATCTCGTGCACGGTTCACTCGAGCTCACCGAGGCCGGCACGGTGTGGGTCGACGGTCGTTCGTCACGCACCTCCGTGCCCGGAGTCTTCGCCGCCGGCGACGTCGTCGACCCGACCTACCGCCAGGCTGTCACCGCCGCCGCCAGCGGCACGGCTGCCGCCCTCGACGTCGAGCACTATCTGGCTGCGCGTGGCGACGCCGGCGCTCCCGAAGTGGATGCCGCCGAGATCTCGGGCCTTCCCGGATCGACCGCCGATGCCTCCCCCGAGGCCGACGCCGCCTGACCGCCCGGAACATATCCGGCATCCACCCTGTTTCACCCAGTGAGGCCGAGCAGCCGCTCAGGTCTCGGAAGAAGGAGACACACATGACCGCCAAGGCCACGAGCGAAAGCACCTGGACGCAGGACGTCATCGAAGCCGACGGCCCCGTGCTGGTCGACTTCTGGGCCGCGTGGTGCGGTCCGTGCCGCATGGTCGGACCCATCCTCGATGAGATCCAGACCGAGAACGACGGCAAGATCACCGTCCTCAAGCTCAACGTCGACGAGAACCCGAATCTCGCCATGGAGTACCAGATCACGTCGATCCCGGCGATGAAGGTCTTCAACAAGGGTCAGGTCGAGAAGACGATCATCGGCGCGAAGCCGAAGTTCGCCCTCGAGCAGGACCTCGCGTCCTACCTGGCCTGAACACCGCGCTCGCGAGTCAGGATGCCTCGGCTCGCGTAGAGGCATCCTGAGCCGTCGACCAGGTGCGGTGGGGCTCACTGCCGAGCAGACGCCACACCGCCCGCGTGAGTGCGGGGTGATCCAGCGCGATCTGCCGCAGCACGCGATAGTTGCGTGCCGCCGTGGGGCGGTTTCCGCCGTCGGCGGCGATGTTCTCGGCGCGCAGCGTCAATACGACCAGCTCGTCGACCGACGGCAGGTCTTCCATGAAGTCCCACGGATCCTCGCCGTCGCGGATGCGCTCTTCGATGAGCACCGACAGCTCATCGGCTGCCTCGGCGCGCAGCAGTTCCAAACTGGCGCGGCGCGGCAGCAGGGGGCGATCGGTCACCTCACCAGCCTACGTCGACCGCGGCGCAGAGGCGCCCGGTCAGTGCGACCCGTACTCGGTCTCACCCAGCTCGGCGAGAATCCGATTGAGGTCCTGAATCGTTGCGAAATCGATCACGACCTGGCCTTTTCTGGCGCCGAGTGAGATCTTCACTTTCGTGTTGAGTCGGTCTCCGAGTCGCTCGGCGACCTCGTCGAGATGGGCACGACGAGCGCCGGCCTTGGGCGGCGGGAGGCGCCGCGCACCGGCATCCGCTCCCTTCGCCGCGGCTTCTGCGGCACGCACCGACAAGTCTTCGTTGACGATCTTGTCAGACAGGCGCTGCATCGCCGCGGCATCGTCGAGGGACAGGATCGCGCGGGCATGACCTGCGCTGAGCACGCCCGCCGCGACGCGCTGCTGCACCGGCACCGGCAGCTTGAGCAGGCGGATCGTGTTGCTGATCTGCGGTCGCGATCGCCCGATGCGTCCGGCGAGCTGTTCCTGCGTGATGCCGAAGTCTTCGAGGAGCTGCTGGTAGGCCGACGCCTCTTCGAGCGGGTTCAGCTCTGACCGGTGCAGGTTCTCGAGAAGCGCGTCGCGCAGCAGATTCTCGTCGGTCGTGTCACGCAGCACCGCGGGGATCGACGTCAGGCCGGCCTCGCGCGCCGCACGGGTGCGCCGCTCGCCCATGATGAGCTCGTACGCACCGTCATCGTTGGTGCGGACGACGACGGGCTGCAGCACACCGAACTCGCGGACGCTGTGCACGAGCTCGGCGAGATCGTCGGCGTCGAAGTTGGTGCGCGGCTGGCGGGGATTGGGGACGATCTCGTTCGGGTCGACATGGATCAGTCGGGCGCCGGGAATCGCGACGAGCTCAGGGTCGGTGGATGCAGGCACCTGAGTGTCGGGGCTCTCGGCGGCCTGCGGCTCGTCCCCCACGACCTCTACCGGTGTGCTGACCCGCTCGGAGCGCCCCGATGCGCCGGATGCGCCGGGGAAGAACACGTCCACCGGGCGGGCTTCCGTGCTTTCGGTCGTGGGGATGAGAGCGCCGATGCCTCGCCCGAGTCCGGTACGTTTCGCCATCAGGGGGTCTCCTCGTCCGTCGCCGACGACTGTCGGCTCACCATCTCTACCGCGGCTTCGCGGTACGACACCGCACCGACGCCCTGCGGGTCGTACGCCACGACGGTCTGACCGAAGCTCGGGGCCTCGGAGACACGCACCGATCGCGGGATCACCGTGTGCAGCACTTCGTTCGGGAAGTGCGTCCGCACCTCGTCGGCCACCTGCTGCGCCAGTCGTGTGCGACCGTCGTACATCGTCAAGAGGATCGTCGACAGGTGCAGAGCGGGATTCAAGTGCTTCTGGATCATCCGGATGCTGCCGAGCAGCTGGCTCAGGCCTTCCAGGGCGTAGTACTCGCACTGGATCGGGATCATCAGCTCACCCGCGGCCGTGAAGGCGTTGATGGTGAGCAGCCCGAGCGATGGTGGGCAGTCGATCAGGACGAAGTCGAGGTGCTCTTCCGTCGTGGCGAGGTAGTCCTCGAGGGCGGTGCGCAGCCGGTGCTCGCGGGCGACCTGCGAGACGAGCTCGATCTCAGCGCCGGCGAGGTGGATCGTGCTGGGCGCGCACAGCAGATTCGGTGACTCCGGGCTCGTCTGGACGATGTCCGCGAGCGGAAACTCGTCGATCAGCACGTCGTAGACGCTCGGAATGTCGGCTGTGTGCGGCACGCCGAGCGCCGTCGAGGCGTTGCCCTGCGGGTCGAGGTCGATGACGAGCACGCGCGCGCCGAGCGAGGCGAGCGCGGCCGCGATGTTGACCGTCGTCGTCGTCTTTCCGACGCCGCCCTTCTGGTTCGAGACCGTGAGAACGCGCGTCGGGCCATGGAACTCGAGTGCGACGGCATCCAGCGCGCGGCGGCGCGACGTGAGGTCGGCCAGTTCCCGTGCGATGGGGCTGTCGTCCAGAGAGAAGGGTGCGGGAGAGGTCGTGTTCTCCGAATCCGGCACCTTTGACTCCTGTCTGTTCAGCGGCCCGTTCCACTGTAGTCGAGCCCCACCCCACCGGCCGCCGCGCGACGTTTCACGTGAAACATCTGTCTAGCCCAACCCTGGTGATCGAGTGCCGAGCTCCAGCGAGGCGTATCGAAACCCCACTCCGCCGTTTCACGTGAAACATTCGATTTACGACGGCAAGCGTTTCCGACTGAGATTCGGAAGGTGCTCACCCCGCCACTCGATGAGCGCCCTGCGCTTGCCGCGACTCCAGCCCTGCACCCGCTTCTCGCGGGCGAATGCGTCACCGACGTTGGTGAACTCTTCGTGATAGAAGACGCTCACCGGTCTCCGGCGCTTCGTGTACTCGGCGCCCTCACCGATCTCGTGCCATCACAGCCGATGCTCCAGGTTGACGGTGCAGCCGACGTAGTACGAACCGTCGGCGCACTCAAGGCTGTAAATGTAGGGCATCGACTGAGTGTGGTCGCCGAGTCCGTCGGTCCCGCGGGGCCAGAGCCGATCCGTGGAAAAGGTCACGACCCGATGAGCCTAGGGAGGGCGGTTTCGATACGCGCGCTGCGCGCGCTACTCAACCACCGGGACTTCCTCGGGTGATTGAGCGCCGAGCTCCAGCGAGGCGTATCGAGATCACTGATGTTTCACGTGAAACATCCGTGCTGGTCGGTTTCGATACGTGCGCTGCGCGCGCGACTCAACCACCGGCTCGGCGGGGTCGCAGCAGAGGATCGACGTCAGAGCTTCGTGGCGAGGACGACGCGTGTGGGCTCGGTGATGACACCCTCGCCGATGACCTCCACGCGTACGTCAGACAGGCGATACTTCTTGATCGCCTTCGCCGCAGCATCGATCTCGGTGCTGGCATTGGCGCCCTTCAAGAGCACCAACTCGCCACCGGAGCGCAGCAGGGGAGCCGTCAGGGGGATCAGGGTGCGCAAGGCACTCACGGCCCGAGCGGTGACCGCGTCGAAGACCGGGCCACCCTTCCACTCTTCGCCGCGGCCGCGAACCACATCGACGTTGCCGAGTTCCAAGGCATCCGTCTGCTCCTGGAGCCACGCAACACGCCGCTCCATCGGCTCGATCAGCACCCAGCGCACGTCGGGCCGGCTGATCGCCAGAACGAGGCCCGGCAGGCCGGCCCCCGAACCGATGTCGGCGACCCGCGCGCCCGCGCTGAACAGCGGCGCGGCGATCGCGGAGTTCAGGATGTGGCGGCTCCAGAGGCGCGGTGGCTCCAGAGGACCGATCAGGCCCCGTTCCTCGCCGTGCTCGGCGAGGGCGCGTGTGAACTGGCGCGCTTTCTCGATGTGCACTCCGAAGAGTGCCGCGGCTTCCGCCGGCTCAACCTCGACCGTCGACATGTTTCACGTGAAACATCAGGCCCGGCGGATGACGGTGTGGCGATCCGCGCCGTCACCGTACGACTCCGACACGAGGCCGCGATCCGCGACGATGTCGTGAATGAGCTTGCGCTCGTAGCTCGACATGGCGGGCAGGGATGCCTGTGAGGCGCCCTCATCCAGCCGCTCGATGGCGCGGTCGACGAGCTTCTCGAGCTGGCGACGACGGGCATCACGCGAGCCACCGACGTCGAGGATGAGTCGCGAGAAGCGACCCGTCTTCGTCTGCACGGCAATGCGGGTCAACTCCTGCAGCGCCTGAACGGTGTCAGGCTCCGCGAGAATGCGCAGCGCAGCGTGGTCATCGTTCTCCACCGAGACATACGCACGACCGCCGCGCACGTCCAGAGCGAGGTCACCATCGATGTCAGCGATGTCGAGCAAGCCCTCGAGATAGTCGGCGGCGACATCGCCCTCTTGCTCGAGCTGCTCGACCGACGCGTCGGGACGCTCGGCCGTGGTCTGGTCTGCGGTGTTGCTCATACTCGTTCTCGCCTCAGTGGTCACGATTGGTCGTTCGGCTTCTTCTGGCCCTGCTTCTTGGCGCGCTCTTTGCTCATCGGCTGCTGGCGCTTGGGTGCCTGTGCCTTCTTCTGCTGCGTCTCTTCGTAGAGGCGCTGCTGCTCGGCCTGGTACTTCTCGAGCGGCACGATCTTGCCCTGCGCGTCGATCGCCTTGCCCTTGCGCGCCAGTCGCTCTTCACGTGCCTTGGCGGCGTCCGAACCCGGGGTGGGCAGGTTCCGGATGACGAGGAACTGCTGCACCATCGTCCAGATGTTGGACGTGAACCAGTAGATGACGACGCCCAGCGGGAAGAACACACCGGAGAAGATGAACGCGAGCGGCAGGATGTACAGCATGATCCGCTGCATCTGGTAGGCCTGGCCGGTCTTCGCCTCGGGGGACAGGTTCTTCGAGATGATCTGCAGCTGCGTGATGAACTGCGACGCGATCATCAGGATGACCAGGACCACCAGGATGGCGACGGTGGCCTCCCAGCCCGACGGCTTCTGGTTGACCGCCTCGATGAGGCTCGTGTGCAGGGGGGCGACGCCGAAGAGCTTCGCCTCGTAGAACTGCCAGGTCAGGTCGGCGTTGAGAGCGCCCACGCCCCCCACGCCCCACTCGGCGTGCTTCTTGACATCGCTGAGCGTGTAGAACATGCCGAGCAGGATCGGCATCTGCACGAGCAGGGGGAGACAACTCGACACCGGCGTCGTGCCGTGCTTCTTGTACAGCGCCATCGTCTCGCGACTCATGGCCTCGCGCGAGAGCTGATCCTTCTTGTTCTTGTACTTCTCCTGAACTTTCCGCAGTTCAGGAGCGATTTCCATCATCTTGCGCTGGCTCTTGATCTGTCGCACGAACAGCGGGATGAGCGCCGAACGCACGACCACCACGAGACCGACGATCGACAGCACCCACGTGAGGCCGGCGTCGGATTCCATGCCGATCGACGTGAAGACCCAGTGCCAGAACACGAGGATCGCCTCGACGATCCACTTGAAGGGCCACATGATGGTGCTGAAGAAGTCGAGGCTCGTCGACGGCATCGGCGTGGTCGGCGTCGGCACGACGGGTGTCGGCGTCGCCGCTGCCCGGTAGAGAAGATCCAGCACGGATCAGTCCTTTCTCGGCGTCGCGCGTGAGAGCGCGTCGTCTGTGGATGGCACGACGAATCCGTGCCGGGTCAGCTCGTGTCGATAGTCCCGGTGCAGCGGGACGTCATCGATGCCGCCGCGGGCCCAGGGATGGCACCGGCTCAGGCGCCGGGCCGTCAGGGCGCTGCCGACGACCAGGCCATGCTGCTGCACGGCTCCGACCGCGTAGGCCGAGCACGACGGGTAGTACTTGCAGACGTCGCCGTAGACGTGCGAGATGGTGGCGCGGTACGTGTGCAGCAGCGCGAGGCCGGCGTTCCGCGGCAGCAGGGGAACCGAGCGCAGCAGAGCGGATGCCGACATCGTGGCCGTCCCGAGGGAGTAGGACGGCAGCGTTGTGGCGCTCACGCGGCGGCTCGCCGGGCGAGACAGCGATTCACTTCGGCACGCAGCGCCCCGAAGTCGGCGGACGCAGCCGACGGCAGCGCGCGGATCACGACATCGGCGCCGGGCCGCAACTGGGGCAGCGCCTCGGCGCACACGGCCTTGAGCCGGCGCCGCACGGTGTTGCGGGTCACGGCGGTCCCCACCTGCTTGCTCACGATGAACCCGAACCGCGCGGGGCGGTCTTCGGGGGTGGTGACGACGTAGGTCACCGTGTGTGGACCGGCGCACCGCGCACCCCCGCGGACGACGGCTTTGTACTCCGCCCCGCGGGTGATGCGATTCCCGCGCGCCAGCACGTCGGGTGGGTCAGGCCGAGAGCTCGGTGCGACCCTTGGCACGACGTGCCGAAAGGATCGACCGACCGGCACGCGTGCGCATGCGGGCGCGGAAGCCGTGCTTCTTGGCGCGGCGGCGGTTGTTGGGCTGGAACGTGCGCTTGCTCATGAGGATCACTCCGGATCGGGCGGTCACCCGAACGCTCTAGACCGGGGACACAGGTACAGGGACTGCCCGCGAGGGCATAAGTCAACCGACTAAGGCTACGTCTCATCCCTTGTAATTTCAAACCGCGACCGGCGCGGCAGCGCATCGGAAGGCATTATCCACCGCCTGTGGATGACTTCTGGTCAAGACACGCGGCCCGGAACTACAGTGGATTTTGCTCCGAGAGGGCTCGCTGGCTACCGTGGCTCGGGTAGTTATCCACAGGTTATGGGGAGTTCATGTCACAGCACGATGTTCCAGATGTCCCGGTCTGGACGGCTGTGCTCGAGCACCTCGACACCGACGAGCGCGTCACCCCGCAGCTGCAGGGGTTTCTCAGTCTCGCCGTCGCCCAGGGCGTGATGGGCGGCACGCTGTATCTCGACGTTCCCAACGATCTCACCGCCGCGCAGCTCAACAAGCGGCTGCGCGCCCCGATCATGGAGGCGCTGGCGCATGTGGATGCCGAGCCGAGCGCCACGGCGTTCCGGGTCGTCGTCAATCCCGAGCTCGCCGACGCGCACCTGACGGTGCCGATCCCGGTGCAGTCGGCATCCGCTCCGGTGGCGAACACGAGCGGCGTGAGCGGCATCGCCGGCGCCGTGCCGCGCCCGGTCGTCGACGAGGGCGCCGAGCCGACGTTCGCCTCGCGCAGCGACACCCGCCTGAACCCGAAGTACAGCTTCGACAACTTCGTCATCGGCCAGTCCAACCGCTTCGCCCACGCGGCGGCCGTCGCCGTCGCGGAAGCCCCGGCCAAGGCCTACAACCCGCTCTTCATCTACGGCGACTCGGGTCTCGGCAAGACCCACTTGCTGCACGCGATCGGCGACTACGCGCTGAGCCTGTACACCGGCATCCGCGTCCGCTACGTCTCGAGCGAAGAGTTCACGAACGACTTCATCAACTCCATCGCCAACAACCGCGGGTCTGCGTTCCAGGCCCGCTACCGCGACGTCGACATCCTGCTGATCGACGACATCCAGTTCCTGCAGGGCAAGGCCGAGACCCAAGAGGCCTTCTTCCACACGTTCAACACGTTGCACGACCACGACAAGCAGGTCGTGATCACGAGCGACGTCCCGCCACGACACCTCACCGGGTTCGAAGACCGCATGCGCAGTCGCTTCGAGTGGGGTCTGATCACCGACGTGCAGGCGCCCGACCTCGAGACCCGCATCGCCATCCTCCGAAAGAAGGCGCAGTCCGAGCGCCTGCTCGTGCCCGACGACGTGCTCGAGTACATCGCGACGAAGGTCTCGAGCAACATCCGCGAACTCGAAGGCGCACTCATCCGCGTGTCGGCGTTCGCGAGCCTCAACCGATCGAACCTCGACATCTCCCTCGCGCAGACGGTGCTGCGTGACATCGTCGACACCGACGACGCGAACGTGATCCTGCCGACCGACATCATCGCCGCGACGGCGCAGTACTTCCGCCTCTCGGTCGACGACCTCTACGGGTCGAGCCGCTCGCAGTCGGTGGCCACGGCTCGCCAGATCGCGATGTACCTGTGCCGCGAGCGGACGAACCTGTCGCTGCCTAAGATCGGGCAGCTCTTCGGCAACCGCGATCACACGACGGTCATGTACGCGTACAAGAAGATCAGCGAGCTCATGAAGGAGCGCCGCTCGATCTACAACCAGGTGTCCGAGATCACGACGCAGCTCGGCCGCGTCGGCCGCTGACCGCCCGCCGCGTCCGCGACACGCGCGAGTACGAGCGAAAGCTTGACACGACCGCGACTCCTGCCCCATCATGCACGTTCTACACAGTGTGGACAGCCTGTGGATAACTACACGGATGTGGCGGACAGATGTGAGCCGATCGTGGATGCCTGTGGATGACGCCCCCGGACGGAGCCGGCCCGACAACCCACTCGAACAGCGGCATCCGCAGCTCGCCCACAACTTACACGCTTGTGGTTCCGGTGCGACGACCGGCATCGGCCGACTTATCCACAGTTTCCACAGCTGTTAACACCATGACAGAGTTTCATTTCAGAGAATCCCGTTCGATCACCATCTCGGTCGAGCTCGGTCGGTCTCCGCAGTCGACATCGACGTGCGCACCGCGGGGGCTAGCATGAGAGCGATGTCTATCACCGAGAGCCTCAGCTCGACGTCAAGGGAGCGCCAGTGAAGTTCCACGTCAATCGCGATGTGTTCAGCGAGGCCGTGTCGTTCGTCGTCAAGCTCCTGCCGCAACGGAACCCGCAGCCGATCCTCGCCGGAGTGCTGATCGAGGCGTCCGACGAGGGACTCTCGCTCGCGGCGTTCGACTACGAGGCGTCGGCGCGCACGACGATCGAGGCCACGGTCGACGAGCCGGGCACGATCCTCGTGCACGGCCGGCTCCTGTCCGAGATCGCGAGCCGGCTGCCGAACGCTCCGATCCAGATCGAGGTCAGCGAAGACGACGGCATCGTCCTCACCTGCGGATCGGCGCGCTTCACCCTGGCATCCATGCCCGTCCAGGAATACCCCGCGATCCCCGAGGTCTCGGGGGAGTCCGGTCTGGTTCCGGCGGAAGAGTTCGCGACCGCGATCGCGCAGGTCGCGTTCGCCGCGTCGCGCGACGATGTCACCCCGGTGCTGACCGGCGTGCAGCTCGAGGTCGCCGGGACGACTCTCAGCCTCGTCGCCACCGACCGGTACCGTGTCGCGCTGCGCGATGTGTCGTGGGACGGTGGCACGGTCGCGAGCGACGAGTCGACGACGGCGCTCGTCCCGGCCCGCACGCTCACCGAGGTCGGCAAGACGTTCGCGCACTCGGGTGACATCCAGGTCTCGTTCTCAGGCTCCGGCGACCGCGAGATCATCGCCTTCACCTCGGGCAACAAGACGGTGACGTCGCTGCTGATCAAGGGCAATTTCCCCCCGGTCCGCAGACTGTTCCCCGAGCAGACCGACCACTACGCGGTCGTGAACACGGCCGAGCTCTCCGAGGCCGTGCGCCGTGTGTCGCTCGTGCTCGACCGCTCGGCTCCCTTGCGCTTCACGTTCAGCGAGGACGGAGTCTCGATGGACGCCTCCGGCACCGAGCAGGCGCGCGCCTCGGAATCCGTCGACGCGACCCTCGCCGGCGACGATGTGACCCTCGGTCTCAACCCGCAGTACCTGCTCGAGGCACTCGGCGCGGTCAAGAGCGAGTTCGCGCGCATCACGTTCACCTCGAGCGACAACGCCAACAAGCTCAGCCCCGTGCTGATCACGCCGCAGACGTCGGGCGGGCCCGAGAGCTTCAAGTACCTGCTGCAGCCGAACCTGCTGCTGCGCTGATCCCGCTCGCGCCGCACACCGGTCTCCGAGCCTGTCGAGGGGTCGAACTAGGCTGATCTGATGATCGTGGAGCAGCTGAGTCTCGTCGACTTCCGCAACTATGCGGCCGCCGATGTGACCCTCGCTGCCGGGCCCAACGTCTTCGTCGGGCGCAATGGTCAGGGCAAGACCAACCTCGCAGAGGCCATCGGATACTTCGCGACCCTCGGGTCGCACCGCGTGTCTCAGGATGCCCCCATGGTGCGCGACGGCGCCGACGCCGCGATCGTCCGCATGCGCCTCGCCTACGGTGAGCGCCGCGTCGTGCTCGAAGCCCAGGTCAATCGGTCGGGCAGCAACAAGGCGCGCGTGAACGGGGCGGCCGTCAAGAGCGCCGACCTGCCCCGGTACGCACAGGTCGTCCTCTTCGCTCCGGAAGATCTGCAGATCGTGCGCTCCGACCCGTCGGCGCGGCGACGCTTCGCCGATCAGCTGCTCATTCAGCGTGCGCCGCGCATGGCGGGCGTCCTCGGCGACTACGACCGCGTGCTCAAGCAGCGCACGGCGCTGCTCAAATCGGCTCGAGCACGGGGCGTCCGTGGCGACGCGCTGTCGACTCTCGAGGTCTGGGACGACAAGCTCGTACAGCTCGGCACCGAAGTCATCCGCGCACGGCTGGCCCTCGCCGATGACCTCGCCCAGCCCGTGGCCGAGGCGTACACCGCGATCGCGGGCGAGGATCACCGCCCCGAGCTCGAGTGGCTGCTCTCGATCGGCGGCACCGACCCCGAAGACGATCGCGAACTCGACGCGCCTTCTGCCCCGCCGCGCGCACTCGACCAGCGACCCGACGCCGTCGCCGTCGCGGCGCAGTTCCGGTCGGCCCTCGCCGCCAAGCGCTCGGCCGAGCTCGACCGCGGGCTCACGCTGGTCGGACCCCATCGCGACGACCTGCTGCTGCGGGTGCGCGGCCTGCCGGTCAAGGGTTACGCCTCGCACGGCGAGTCATGGTCGATCGCCCTGGCTCTGCGCCTCGCCTCGGCACAGCTGCTGCGCGCGCAGTCGCAACTGGGTGACCCCGTGCTGATCCTCGACGATGTGTTCGCCGAGCTGGATGCCGACCGGCGCGCCCGACTGTCCGGGCTCGTCACCGACTACGAGCAGGTTGTCGTGACGGCCGCCGTCGAAGAGGACGTCCCGGCGAACCTGCGCGCGCGGACGGTCCGGGTCGTGGCGGGGACGATCGTCGATCCCACCTCGAGCGAGGGCACCGGGGACAAGTCGGAGACGACGGCAGAGGATGCCGGTGCCGCATGAATGACGACATCCCGGAGACGATCGCGACCTACCTGCGGCTGCGTGGTCTCGAGCCGTCGCCGCGCGCTGCCCGACGCAAGCGCCGGCGGGCCGTCGACGACGACGACAAGATGCCGTTCGCACCCGGTCGCGACCCGAAGGGCCTCGGCGACGTGCTGTCCGCGCTCACCCGCCAGTCGGGGTGGGACACCCAGCTCGCGAAGGAAGACCTCGTGCTGCAGTGGGAGCAGGTCACCGGCTCCGAGACGGCACGGCACGCTCACCCGGTCGCACTGTCGGACGGTCTGCTCACGGTCCAGTGCGACTCGACGGCGTGGGCGAAGAACCTGCAGCTCATGCGCGGCGAGATCGTCACGCAGCTGATGCGGCACTTCCCCGATGCCGGCGTGCAGAACGTCCGTTTCATCGGCCCCGACGTCCCCTCGTGGAAATGGGGCCCCAGAGCCGTTCCAGGGCGCGGTCCGCGCGATACCTACGGTTGAGCCACGTCCGTCGCCATCCACGCCCTTTTCCGGGCGCCACAGGGCCGTTCAGCGGGCTTTTGATCCGCCGACAGGCTAGACTGAGATGTCTCTGATCGTCCCCTGAACATCGTTGCGGAGCGCTCGAAACCTATGACGTCCGATACCCCTGACAGCGTTCCCGAGGAACTTCCGACGAAGCACCCCCAACCGACAGGAAGAGTCGAGAACGAGTACGGGGCCGACGCCATCCAGGTGCTCGAGGGCCTCGAGGCCGTGCGCAAGCGCCCCGGCATGTACATCGGCTCCACCGGTGAGCGCGGGCTGCACCACCTCGTGTACGAGATCGTCGACAACTCGGTCGACGAGGCACTCGCCGGCCACAACGATCTCGTCGACGTGACGATCCTGCCCGACGGCGCCGTCCGGGTCATCGACCACGGGCGCGGCATCCCGGTCGACCCGCACGCGTCCGACCCGACCAAGTCGACCGTCGAGGTCGTGCTCACGATCCTGCACGCCGGTGGCAAGTTCGGCGGCGGCGGATACGCCGTCTCGGGCGGTCTGCACGGCGTCGGCTCGTCGGTGGTGAACGCGCTGTCGACGCGGTTCGAGGTCGAGATCCGCCGGCAGGGCTTCGTCTGGCGGCAGACATTCGCCGACGGCGGCAAGCCGCAGGCGCCGCTCGCACAGGGCGAGGCGACTGACGAGACCGGAACGATCATCACGTTCTGGCCGGATGCCGGGATCTTCGAGACGGTCGACTACGACTACGACACGCTGCGCACCCGCTTCCAGCAGACGGCGTTCCTGAACAAGGGGCTGCGCATCACGTTGAGCGACCTGCGCCCGGCATCCGCGTACGTCATCGACGGCGACGACGGGCAGGCTGTCGAGAAGCAGCCTCGCGACGACTTCCACTACGAGCGCGGACTCGTCGACTACGTCGAGTACCTCAACAAGATCCGCAAGGCCGAGGTCGTCAACGAAGAGATCATCGAGGTCGAATCCGAAGACACCGACCGGCACATCTCGCTCGAGCTCGCGATGCAGTGGACGACGAGCTACACCGAGAACGTCTTCACCTTCGCAAACACGATCAACACGCACGAGGGCGGCACGCATGAAGAGGGCTTCCGCGCCGCGCTGACGACGCTGATCAACAAGTACGCGCGCGCCAACAACCTGCTGAAGGAGAAGGACGACAACCTGACCGGCGAGGACATCCGCGAGGGTCTCACCGCGGTCATCTCGGTCAAGCTCTCCGAGCCGCAGTTCGAGGGCCAGACGAAGACGAAGCTCGGCAACACCGAGGCCAAGGCGTTCGTGCAGAAGATCGTCGGCGACCAGCTCACCGACTGGCTCGACCGCAACCCCGGGCAGGCGAAACGCGTCATCACGAAGGCGATCGACGCCGCCACCGCACGACTTGCGGCCCGCAAGGCGCGCGAGACGGCACGCCGCAAGAGCGTCTTCGAATCGTTCTCGATGCCCGAGAAGCTCAAGGACTGCACGAGCAAAGACCCGTCCATCTCGGAGATCTTCCTCGTCGAGGGCGACTCGGCCGGCGGGTCTGCGGTGTCGGGTCGCGACCCCGAGCGGCAGGCGATCCTGTCGCTGCGCGGCAAGATCCTCAACGTCGAGAAGGCGCGGCTCGACCGGGCGCTCGGCAATGCCGAGATCCAGGCGATGATCTCGGCATTCGGCACCGGGATCGGCGAAGACTTCGACGTCGCCAAGGCCCGGTACCACAAGATCGTGCTGATGGCCGATGCCGACGTCGACGGCCAGCACATCACGACACTGCTGCTGACCCTGCTGTTCCGCTACATGCGCGGGCTCATCGAGGCCGGCTACGTCTACCTCGCGATGCCGCCGCTGTACCGACTGAAGTGGACGAACTCTCCGCACGAGTACGTGTACAGCGACCGCGAGCGCGATGCGCTGCTCGAGGTCGGCCGCGAGGCGGGCAAGCGGCTGCCGAAGGAGACCGGCGTGCAGCGGTACAAGGGTCTGGGCGAGATGAACGCCAAGGAGCTGTGGGAGACCACGATGGACCCCGACACCCGCACGCTCCGCCAGGTGACGATCGACGACGCGGCCGCCGCCGATGAGATCTTCACCGTGCTCATGGGCGAGGACGTCGAATCGCGCCGCAGCTTCATCCAGCGCAACGCCAAAGACGTCCGGTTCCTGGACATCTAGTTCCGGTGGTTGAGTAGCCGGCGCAGCCGGCGTATCGAAACCATCCACCACCGAAGGTGAATCAATGACTGACGAAGAACGCCCCGACCCGACCGCCGGGTACAACCACGGCAACATCGACCAGGTCGACCTGCAGGTCGAGATGCAGCGCAGCTACCTCGACTACGCCATGAGCGTCATCGTCGGGCGCGCGCTGCCCGACGTGCGCGACGGGCTCAAGCCCGTGCATCGCCGCGTCATCTACGGCATGTACGACGGCGGGTACCGCCCCGACAAGAGCTTCAACAAGTGCGCCCGCATCGTCGGCGACGTCATGGGCCAGTTCCACCCCCACGGCGACTCGGCGATCTACGACGCCCTCGTGCGTCTCGTGCAGCCGTGGTCGCTGCGCTACCCGCTGGCCGAGGGTCAGGGGAACTTCGGCACGCCCGGCAACATGGGCGCGGCTGCATCGCGGTACACCGAGACCAAGATGGCCCAGCTGGCCATGGAGATGGTCCGCGACATCGACGAAGACACCGTCGACTTCGAGGACAACTACGACGGCAAGACGCAGGAGCCGACGGTCCTGCCGGCGCGCTTCCCCAACCTGCTCGTCAACGGCTCGGTCGGCATCGCGGTCGGCATGGCCACCAACATCCCGCCGCACAACCTGCGCGAGGTCGCCGACGGCGCACTGTGGGCACTCGAGCACCCGGATGCCACGCGCGAAGAGCTTCTCGAAGCGCTGATGGCGCGGGTCCACGGGCCCGACTTCCCCACCGGTGCGCAGATCCTCGGCACGAAGGGCATCCGCGAGGCGCAGCGCACCGGACGCGGCTCGATCACGATGCGCGCCGTCGTGAACGTCGAAGAGATCCACGGCCGCACCTGCCTCGTCGTGACCGAGCTGCCGTACCAGGTGAACCCCGACAACGTCGCGGCGAAGATCCGCGACCTCGCCCGTGACGGCAAGCTCTCGGGCATCGCCGACATCCGCGACGAGACGAGCGACCGCACGGGTCAGCGCCTGGTGATCGTGCTCAAGCGCGACGCCGTCGCGAAGGTCGTGCTGAACAACCTCTACAAGCACACGCAGCTGCAGGAGAACTTCGGCGCGAACATGCTCGCGATCGTCGACGGAGTGCCGCGCACGCTCGCCCTCGACGGCTTCATCTCGTACTGGCTCGAGCACCAGGTCGAGGTCATCGTCCGCCGCACGCAGTACCGCCTGCGCAAGGCCGAGGAAGACGCGCACATCCAGCGCGGCTACGCGCTCGCGCTCGACGCGCTCGACGAGGTCATCGCGCTGATCCGCCGCTCCCCCGACGTCGATGCCGCCCGCACGGGTCTCATGGAGCTGCTCGGCGTCGACGAGGTGCAGGCCGATGCGATCCTCGCGATGCAGCTGCGCCGGCTCGCGGCTCTCGAGCGTCAGAAGATCCTCGACCGTCTCGCCGAGCTCGAGCGCCAGATCGCCGAGTACCAGGCGATCCTCGCCGACGAGGGACGCCAGCGCACGATCATCTCCGACGAGCTCACCGGCATCGTCGACAAGTTCGGTGACGATCGGCGCACGCACATCCTGCACGGGTTCGACGGCGACATGTCTATGGAAGACCTGATCCCCGAAGAAGAGATGGTCATCACGGTCACGCGCGACGGGTACATCAAGCGCACGCGCAGCGACAACTACCGCTCGCAGCACCGCGGCGGCAAGGGCGTCAAGGGCGCGCAGCTGCGTGCCGACGACGTCGTCGAGCACTTCTTCGTGACGACGACGCACCACTGGCTGCTGTTCTTCACGACGAAGGGCCGCGTCTACCGCAGCAAGGCGTACGAGGTGCCCGAGGCGGGGCGGGATGCCAAGGGCCAGCATGTCGCGAACCTGCTCGCGCTGCAGCCGGGTGAAGAGATCGCGCAGATCCTCGACATCCGCGACTACAAGGTCGCGACCCACCTGGTGCTCGCGACCCGTGACGGCAAGATCAAGAAGACGTTCCTCAGCGAGTACGACACCAACCGCCAGGGTGGCATCATCGCCATCCGCCTGCGTGGTCAGGACGAAGAGGCCGGCGACGAGGTCGTCAGCGCGCTGCTCGTCGACGACAGCGACGACGTCCTGCTGATCTCGCGGCACGGCATGTCGCTGCGCTTCACGGCGACCGACGACTCGCTGCGGCCCATGGGCCGGGCTACCGAGGGCGTCAAGGGGATGAGCTTCCGCGAGGGAGACTCGCTGCTGTCGGCATCCGTCGCCAAGGACGATGCGTTCGTGTTCGTCGTGACCGAGGGTGGCTATGCGAAGCGCACCCGGGTGGGCGAATACCGCCTGCAGGGCAGAGGCGGACTCGGCATCAAGGTGGCCAAACTGAGCGACGACCGCGGTGAACTGGCGGGCGGGCTGATGGTCTCGGAGGACGACGAGGTCTTGGTGGTTCTTGCCAGCGGCAAGGTGGTACGCTCTGCCGTGGCCGAGGTCCCGGACCGAGGGCGTGACACCATGGGCGTCCGATTCGCCCGCCCCGATGACGACGATCGCATCCTCGCGATCGCCCGTAATGGTGAGCGCACCCTGGGACAGGCTCCGGACTCCGAAGAGCCCGCCACCCCCGACGCCGCAGACGCCCCCGCGTCCGCGAGCCCCGAAGAGAGTGATCCCGAAGCATGAGCACGGTAGCCGACAAGCTCGCCAAGAAGTCATCCAGCAAGACGAGCGCCAAGCAGGTGCGGCTGCGCCTGGTGTACATCGACTTCTGGTCCGCGGTGAAGCTCTCGTTCCTCGCGGCCGTGTCGCTCGCGATCGTCACGGTCGTCGCCGTGTTCCTCGTGTACATGGTGCTGCAGACGACGCAGATGATCGACCGCCTCGACGAGCTCTTCAAGGCGTTCGACGACAAGTTCACCCTCAGCGCGTACATCGGCCTTCCGCAGGTCATGTCGTTCGCGGCGATCGTGGCGATCTTGAACCTCGTCGTCGTCACGGTGCTCGGAGCGGTCGTCGCCGGCATCTACAACCTGATGGTCAAGGTGACCGGCGGTCTGCTCGTCGGCTTCACCTCGAACTGATTTCGGGTTAGCTGGATAATCCGGTAAAGTCTTGGAGGTTGACGGCGGAGACGCCGGCCTCCACACGGGGCTATAGCTCAGGCGGTTAGAGCGCTTCACTGATAATGAAGAGGTCCCAGGTTCAAGTCCTGGTAGCCCCACATCCCCCGTGTTTCGACGAGGGGCCTTAGCTCAGTTGGTAGAGCGCCTGCTTTGCAAGCAGGATGTCAGGAGTTCGAATCTCCTAGGCTCCACAACAGAAGATCACCCTCGGCCGGCCGCCGTAGTCTCAGCACAGCCGCCGTCACCCTGTCCCCCGCGTGACCGACACGCTGTCAGCTGGGCACAGTCGCCCCGCGATCTCGCGGCGGTCGGCGCACGTCCGCCACAGAGATGCGTGCGCGCGAGACCGGATGCCGGTACACCGGTGTCACCGGAGCGGCGCTGGGGTTCGACTTCCGGTGACACACCGAGGGGGTTCTCATGCGTTGGTCGTTCGTGCGTATCGGTGCCGTGATCGTCAGTCTCACCGGCGTGGCAGCAGGGTTCGTCGTCAACCTGCACCGCGCGGTTCGGACCGGCCAGGACGTGGGGCTCGTCCTGGCCAACTACGTCAGTCTCTTCACTATCGTCAGCTCGACGCTGTGCGCTGCGGCGCTCATCGCGGCGATCGTGTGGGGGCGGCGGAACCCGACGGAGCCGCGAGAGCCGGTCGTCATCGCGTTCGGGATCGCGATGACGACCGGTCCGATGCTCCTGCTCGCAGTCGTCTTCAATGCGTTGCTGCGGGGCCACCCCTCCGCAACCGCGCTGGCCGACCCGGCCGGCATCCACGCGCTCGACGTCTGGGCGACCGAGGCACTGCACGTCGTACTGCCGCTGCTGCTGCTCGCCGACCTGCTGTTCGCGCCGCGCCGCCGCGGGTTGCGGTGGCGCGCGCTCGGCCCGCTCGTCCTCTACCCGATCGCTTGGCTCGGCTACACACTCGTGCGCGGCGCGATCACCCTCGACCCCGAGAACGCGAGCGTCGGCTGGTATCCCTACGGCTTCCTCGACCCGCGGGGCCCGGCAGGATGGACCGGGGTGCTCACGCATATCGCCGTCATGCTCGTCACGCTCGTCGTTCTCGACCTCGCCGTCATCGCGATCGGGCGCTACCGCGAGCGGCACGCGCACATCGGAATGGGCAGTACGCCACGGATGCCGGGAGTCGTCGCCTGACGATCGGCATCCGCCTCGAACTCCGCCGCCGGTCCCGATCCCGGCGGCGGAGGTTCGTTAGGCTCGCGGGATGGACCTGCGCGTCGCGGCATATGCCGTCGTGTTCGAAGATGAACGTGGCATTCTGCTCGCCCACTGGCACGAAGCCCGCCGATCTGCGTGGACCCTGCCCGGTGGCGGCCTCGAACCGGGCGAAGACCCGGCCGACGCGGCGCGGCGCGAGGTGCAGGAGGAGACCGGATACCGGATCGACATCGACGAGCTGCTCGGCATCGACTCGCGCGTGATCCCGAAGCGCCGGCGGATCACCCCCGGCGCTTCCGCGCCGCTGCACACGATCCGCATCGTGTACCGCGCTCATATCATCGGCGGAGAGTTGAGGGACGAGATCGGCGGGTCGACCGATCGTGCGGGATGGTTCCCGCTCGATGAGGTCGCTGCGCTCCCCCACGTCGGACTCATCGACGTGGCGCTCGGCCTTGCCGGGTTGTGATCTCGATACACCTCGCTGGCGCTCGGCACTCGATCACCGAAGGCCTAGGAGCGCTGGCGCTCGGCACTCGATCAGCGGGTGGCGGGCTGGGAGATGTCGGCCACCGTCGCACCGTAGGCGGAGATGAGGTCGTCGGCCTCGACGAACAGGCTGTAGCCGTGGGCGCCCGCTCCCATCGCGATGCGCCGACCGACGATCGACTCGTCGGCGTACACCGGCCAGTCGGTCGTGCTGCCGATCGGCACGATCGTGCCGCGCTCGTATCCGGTGGCCGCCAACGCCAGTTCCGGCTCGGGCAGCCGGAGCTTGTTGACGCCCACGAGGGCCCGGAGCTTCGGCCACGAGATCGCCAGATCACCCGGGATCAGCGCGAAGAGGTACGAGTCATCCGCACGCTTGACCACGAGCGTCTTGACGATGTCGGCCGGTTGCAGACCGAGGACGGATGCCGCCTCGGCCAGACTCTTCGCCGCGGGGCGTTCGCGGATCTCGATCTCGAGACCGCGAACCGCCGCGGCATCCCTCACACGATCGAGGGGATCAGGCATCCGGGGCGCGCAGCGGGTCGTCCGCGACCCACAGCTCGTCATCGGCGCGCAGTGTCTGCCAGGCGGCGTAGACGACGCCTGCGGCTGCCGCGATGCCGAGAATGATCGCGATGACGCCTCCAGCGCTGAGACCGCTCTTGGCGGGCGCCACATCAACCGCCAGACGCTTCGCAATGCGCGCGCCGTGCTTGTCGGCCTGCTTCTTGACCGCGGAGAGGTCGACGCTCGACCAACCACGACCGGCGGCGAGCTGATCGCGGCGCTCGGCGGCGGCATCCCACACCGACAGTGCGGAGCCGATGACGGCGCCGGCCGCGGGCACGAGCTTCTCGTTGTAGACCTTCTGCGAACCACGCACGGCAGGAACGGCGTACTTCTCGTACTTCTCCTGCACTCCCGGAACGATCTGCTCGCGGTTGTAGTGGCCGAGTTGACGACCGGCCTCGCGAGCGACGTCACCCGCCTGCCCGAGGAGCACCTGCTGCGACTCCCACAGGGTGGTCGCCTGACTCTGAAGCTTGCGGAGTTCCTTCTTGCGCTTGCGGCTGAGGCTCACTGGGCCCTCCTCGATACGGGGACGTTTCTCCCCATCTTGCCAGACGGCGAAGGAGGGGGAAGGGCTTGACAGGTGGGAGAATGAGGAACATGACGATCCACACCGCCGTAGCGACCATCCACACGAACCACGGCGACATCGTCGTCGATCTGTTCGGCGACCACGCTCCCCGCACCGTGCAGAACTTCACGGGCCTCGCCGACGGCTCGCAGGCCTGGACCGACCCCGCCACAGGCAAGCCCGGGGAGGGCGCGCTGTACACCGACGTCATCTTCCACCGCATCATCCCGAACTTCATGATCCAGGGCGGCGACCCGCTCGGTCAGGGTGTTGGCGGCCCCGGCTACAACTTCAACGACGAGATCCACCCCGAGCTGAACTTCAACGAGCCGTACATCCTCGCGATGGCCAACGCGGGCCTGCGCCGCAACGCCATCACCGGAAAGGCCGAAGGCACCAACGGCTCGCAGTTCTTCATCACGACCGACCCCACGCCGTGGCTGCAGGGCAAGCACACGATCTTCGGCGCGGTCACCGACGCCGACTCGCGCGCCGTTGTCGACGAGATCGCCGCCGTGCGCACCGGCGCCGGCGACCGTCCGGTCGAGCCCGTCGTCATCAGCTCGATCGACGTCGTCGCGGCCTGACCCGGCGCGACCCCTCGACAGGCTCGAGGACTGACACACGTGACGGATAGCGGCTACCGGGCCGATCCGGACAACTACTGCTACCGGCATCCGCAGCGGCAGAGCTTCGTGCTCTGCCAACGCTGCCTGCGGACGATCTGCCCCGAGTGCCAGACGCCCTTGCCTGTCGGGGTCATCTGCCCGGAGTGCCTTGACGCCCAGCAGAAGGCGGCGACGCAGCAGCAGAAGGTGACGCGGATGCCGCGGCGGCGCGCCGCGGCGCGCAGCGACCGGCCGATCGTCACGTACACGCTGATCGGTGTGACGAGCTTCTTCTACCTGTTGGGGCTGATCCCCGGCGGGTTCGGCGATCTCGTGCAGAACACCCTGCTGTTCTGGGCGCCGGCGGCGTACACCCAGCCGTGGCGCCTCGTGACGGTGACGCTCGTGCACCTGAGCCTGTGGCACATCGTGCTCAACATGCTCGCCCTGTGGGCGATGGGCCGAAGCCTCGAGCCGCTGCTCGGGCGCGGACGCTTCCTCGCGCTGTACCTGCTGAGCGCGCTCGGCGGATCCGTGCTGACGGCGCTGATTGCGCCCGGCACCCCGGTCGCGGGCGCGTCGGGTGCCGTCTGGGGTCTGCTGGGAGCGATGTTCGTCATCGGGCGGCACATCGGCGCGAACGTCACGGCGATCGCCGTGCTGCTCGGGCTGAACCTGGTGATCTCGTTTCTGCCCGGCGGGAACATCGCCTGGCAGGCGCACATCGGCGGCGGGCTCGTGGGCGCGCTCATCGGGTTCATCTTCGCGAAGACCCGGGCCGTCAGGCAGCGGCGCACGCAGGTGTGGCTGCTGATCGCCGTCGGTGCGGGGCTGCTCGCCCTGCTCGCGGTGCCGGTGCTCGTCTACGGATAGTTATCCACAGATCCATCCACAGTTGGGGATGAATCACACCGGTGTAATTCAGCGCCAGCGCGTCGTCATCAAGAAGCCGACGAAGGCGATGCCGAATCCGATGACGAGGTTCCACCCGCCGATGCCCGGGATGGGGAGAGCCTGGCTGCTGAGGTAGAACACGATGACCCACAGGAGCCCCAGGACCATCAGGCCGATCATGATGGGCTTGAACCACACCGGGTTGGGGGCTGCGTCGCCCTCGCTGTACTCGGCGAGCTGCTCGTCATCGTTGCCAGATCGTGCCATGCGAGCGATTCTACCTGTCAGCGCCGCCCCAGCCGTGCTGTGCGAGAATCCGATGCATGGGCGAATCCGAACCGCAGCCGCGCCGCGCCCGGCGCCGGCAGCGCGCGTCGGTCGTCGGGGTCTTCGGCGAGATCCTCATCACCGTCGGTGTCGTCGCGCTGCTGTACGTCGCGTGGCAGATGTGGATCGGCGATCTGATCATCGGCACCCAGAAGCACGCTGAGGCGAGTGCGCTCTCGCAGAGCTGGGCGACGCCGTCGGCCGCCCCGACCGGATCGCCGACACCCGCGCCGACTCCTGCCACGACGCCCACCGACGACCCCGAGCCCGTGGTGCCGGTTCTCGGTCAGCCCGAGCACGGTCAGCAGTTCGGGGTGATGTTCGTCCCGAGGTTCGGCCCCCAGTGGCAGTTCACGATCGCCGCCGGCACCTCGCGCAAGGACATCCTCGACCAGGGCGAGATCGGTCATTACGCCGACACCGCCATGCCCGGCGAGATCGGCAACACCGTCTACGCCGCCCACCGCTGGACCTCGGGGCAGCCGTTCGACCCGATCGACAAGCTCGTGATCGGCGACGCGATCGTGATCCAGACCCCCGACGGCTGGTACACGTACCGATTCCGCACCCTCGAGTATGTGCAAGACACCCAGGTCGCCGTGCTGCTGCCCGTGCCGCAGCAGGTCGGCGTCGAGGCGAACGAGCGCTACCTCACCCTCACCAGCTGCGCGCCGAAGCTCAACATGCTCGAGCGCATCATCGCGTACGCCGTGTTCGAGGATTTCACGCCCACCGCCGACGGCCCCCCGGCCTCGCTCGCCGCCCCGACGCAAGGAGCAGCCGCCTGATGTACGCCGCCCTCTGGCGCATTCTGCCCGGCCCGGCGTGGCTGCGGGTCGTCATCCTGATCGTCCTCATCGCCGCGATCCTCTACGGCCTGTTCTGGTACGTGTTCCCCTGGGTGCAGCAGTTCATCACGCCGCAGGAGTCCACGATCGGTGGCTGACGTCATCGTCGTCGACAACCACGACAGCTTCGTCCACACGCTCGTCGGCTACCTGCGCGAACTCGGAGCCGTCGCCGACCTCGTCGAGGCGGACGAGATCGCGGATGCCGAGGCGGCGATCGCCGGACACCGCGGCATCCTGATCTCACCCGGGCCGGGCACCCCCGAAGCCGCCGGCGCCTCGATCGCCATCGTGCGTGCCGCCGCTCGGGCGGGTACTCCCCTGCTGGGCGTGTGTCTGGGTCACCAGGCCCTCGCCGTCGCCTTCGGCGGACGCGTCGCAGAGGCCCCCGAGCTGATGCACGGTCTGACCAGCGAGGTCACCCACGTCGACGACGCGCTGTTCGCCGGACTGCCCTCGCCGTTCACCGCCACGCGGTACCACTCGCTCGCTGCGATGCCCGAGACGCTGCCCCCCGACCTCGCCGTCACCGCGTGGACCGACACGGGCGTCGTCATGGCGCTCGCGCACCGCACGCTGCCGCTGCACGGCGTGCAGTTCCACCCGGAGGCCGTGCTCACCGTGGGCGGCTACCGCCTGCTGGGCAACTGGCTCGAGTCGATCGGATGCCGCGGCGCCGCGCATCGCGGCGCCGCGCTCTCACCGCATCGCACCCTCGCCTGAGCGCACGCGGCCCAGCGTCGGTCAGGGTCCGGTGCAGACGGTCAGCTCGACGGTCGAGTGGATCGGCACATCGCCGGGCGCGAGGGACTGAGCGGAGACGGTGGCTCCGCTCGGCGAGGCGGAGCACCCGGGATCCTCGACGATGACGGGAGTGAGCTTCAACGTGTCGGCCGACAGCGCGCGCTGCGCGGCGTCGGCCGTGTAGCCGACGACGTCGACGAGGGTCACCTTGCCGCTCGCCGCGACGAGGTTCACCATCGTGCCCAGGGGCACCTGCGCACCGTCGGCGGGGTCGGCCGAGATGATCGTGCCCTCGGCGAGATCGGGATCGTTGCGCGACGTGACCGAGCCCATCTTCAGCCCCGCGGCGGTGAGCGCGTCGGTCGCGGCGGACGCGTTCGTGCCGACGAGCACCGGCACCGTCCCCATCTCCTGCCCGGTCGACACGTACACCTTCACGACCTGGCCGGACTCGACGGTCGTGCCGCTCTCGGGATCGGTGCGGATGACGTTGCCCTCGGCGATCCGGTCGCTGCTCTCTTCGAAGCGCTGCGCCTGCAGCTCCTGCTCGAACAGGACCTCGTTCGCCCGATCCCACGACATGTCGACCACGTCGGGGACGACACGGGAGTTGCCGGTGAGTCCTTCGCCCGGCCGGCTGGTCATCACCCAGAACAGCACCGAGATGAGCACCACCGCGAGCACGGCGACACCCGCCCAGATCCACGCCACGGGCGGGCCGGACTGCGTGCGGTGCATCGTCGTATCGGTCGACAACTGCCGCAACGATCGCGCCGTCTCGGCGGCCTGGCGCGGGTTCGCGCCGTAGAGCTCACTGGTGAGGGCTCCGACCTGACGCTTGCTCGGCGTGCGGCCGTCGCGCGTGGCGTCGAGCGCCGCGCGGAACGATGCGGCGTCTTGGAAGCGCTGGAACGGGTCTTTCGCGAGAGCCCGCAGCACGACGGCATCGAGTGAACGGGGAACCGTGTCGATCAGCTCGGAGGGCGACAGCGGCGTCTCGCTCACGTGCTGGTAGGCCACCGCCACCGGGGACTCGCCGCGGAACGGCGTGCGCCCGGTCAGCAGCTCGTACAGCACGACGCCCGCGGAGTACACGTCGGCGCGTGCGTCGACCGGCTCGCCTTTCGCCTGTTCGGGTGAGAAGTAGGCGGCCGTGCCGATGATCGCCGTCGTCTCGGCGACGGTGGACGATGAATCCGACACCGCGCGGGCGATGCCGAAGTCCATCACCTTCACCTGACCGGCGGGCGTGACCATGACGTTCCCGGGCTTGATGTCGCGGTGCACGACACCCGCGCGGTGGGAGTACTCGAGCGCCTCGAGGATGCCGTCGGTGTAGCGGATGGCGTCGTCGATCGGGATCGGCCCCGCCGCGACGATGTCTTTGAGCAGCCGCCCCGAGACGAGCTCCATGACGATGTACGGCACGGGGTGCACGGAGCCGTCGGCATCCGTCTGACTCGCCTCGCCCGCGTCGTACACCCGCACGATCGTCGGGTGCGACATGCGCGACGCGGCCTGCGCCTCGAGCCGGAACCGGGTACGGAACGTGCTGTCGGCGGCGAGCTCGCGCTTGAGGATCTTGATGGCGACCTCGCGCCCCAGGGTGAGGTCGAGACCGCGGTACACGCTGGCCATGCCGCCTCGCCCGATCAGCTCGCCGACCTCATAGCGATCGGACAGCACGCGCGGCTCTGCAGACACTTCTCTCCCTGGACTGGCTCACCGGCCAGCCTACCGAACGGTGCGTTACGGCGTGGCGGAGGGCGACGGGTCGGGCACGGGGTTCGGGATCGTCGCCTGACCCTCGGGCGAGGCGGCGCTCTCACGGTCACCGCACTGCGCGGTGTACGAGACGAGCAGCTCCATGCCGGGCGCATTCGAGGTGACCGTCACGCTGCGCGGGCTCGCCGGCGCCTGATAGGTCGTGGCGTTGTTCGCGTCGAACGTGCCGTTGATGACCGTCAGGTTGTACGCCGACACCGACGATCCGGCGGGGCACGTGAACGATTCCCACGTGATCGTGAACGACGTCGACCCCGCGGGGTTGTTGGTCACGACGGGCTTCGTGGGCGTGCCGAGCGGCGACTGCGCGTCGTAGAACGTGAGGACGATCTGCTGATCGAGCTGCACGTTCCCCGCGGCCGGGTTGGTCTGATAGATTTTGTCGACGTCGGCGGCCGTGGGGGCGGCCGTGCCGCGCTCGCACGTGACGCCGCTGAGGTCGTTGTCGGTGGCGATCTGCAGGGCCTCGTCGCACGTCTTGCCGATGAAGCCCAGGTCGCCGATCGCCACGGTGGTCGGCTCGGGAGTGGGGGTGTCGGACGGAGTCGCCGACGTCGTCGACGGGGTCGGCTCGGGCTCGTCACCCTGGTTCGCGAACAGGGCGAACAGGGTGCCGCCGAGCACGAGCAGCAGCAGCACGATGAGGGCGATGAGCGGCCAGGTCCACGGGCTGCGCTTCTTCTTCTTATCGGCGCCGTCACCCAGGGCGTCGTCGGTGACCGGCGCGGCGGCGGGCAGCAGACGCGTCGTCTCTTCGCCGGCGGGGGTCAGCAGCTGCGTGACCTCGTCGACCGGCCGCGACCCGGCGATCGCCGGGACGATCGCGATGGCGCCGGCGATGTCGCCGCGCCGCAGCGAGGTGGCCGCGCGCGCGACGGCGGATGCCGTCGCCGGGCGGTCTTCGGGCTTCTTGGCGATCATGCTGAGCACGAAGTTGCGCACGGGCTCGGCGATGGTCTCGGGCAGCGGCGGCGGGGCGTCGTTGATCTGCGCCATCGCGATCGCGACCTGCGACTCTCCCGTGAACGGGCGCTTGCCGGCCAGGGACTCGTACGCGACGATGCCGAGCGAGTAGATGTCGGTGGCGGGCGATGCGGCGTGGCCGGAGGCCTGCTCGGGCGACAGGTACTGGACGGTGCCCATGACCTGACCGGTGGCCGTGAGGGGCACCTGGTCGGCGATGCGGGCGATGCCGAAGTCGGTGATCTTCACGCGCCCGTCGGGCGTGATCAGCAGGTTGCCCGGCTTGATGTCGCGGTGCACGAGACCGGCGGCGTGCGCTGCCTGCAGCGCGGCCGCGGTCTGCGCGACGATGTCGAGCGTCTTGTCGGTCGAGAGAGACCCTTCGCGCTCGAGGATCGTCGAGAGCGCCTCGCCGGGCACGAGCTCCATGACGAGGAACGCCGAGCCGTTCTCCTCGCCGTAGTCGAAGACGCTCGCGATTCCCTCGTGATTGACGAGAGCGGCATGCCGCGCCTCGGCGCGGAAGCGCTCGAGGAACCCGGGGTCGCCCATGTACTCGTCTTTGAGGATCTTGATCGCGACGGTGCGACCGATCACGTGGTCGGTCGCCTCCCAGACCTCGCCCATGCCGCCGACGGCGATGCGCGAGTCGAGCTCGTAACGCCCACCGAAGCTCACACCTTGCGTCGGTCTCATCTGCTCAGCACCGCCTCAATCACTTTCTTCGCGATGGGGGCCGCGATCCCGTTACTCGTTCCGGACTGCCCGAGCCCTGCGCCGTTCTCGATCATCACGGCGACCGCCACCTGGGGGTCGTCAGCCGGAGCGAAACCGGTGAACCAGAAGGTGTACGGGTCGCCCGGTCCGTGCTCCGCCGTGCCGGTCTTCCCGGCCACGTCGACGCCGTCTATTCTTGCACCGCTCGCTGCGCCGTTGCTGACATTGGCGATCATCATGGTGGTCATGGTCGCGGCATCCGCTGCGCTCAGCGCCCGGTCGAACTGCGTGTCGTCGAAGGTCTGCTGCACCGTCAGATCCTGCGCGACGACCCGATCGACCATCCGCGGGTTCATCACGACGCCGTCGTTGGCGATCCCGGCGGCGACCATCGCGATCTGGAGCGGCGATGCTTTGACGTCTTGCTGCCCGAAGCCGGTGAGCGCCGTCTGGGCGTCGTCGAGCGGTGCGGGCGGGTAGGTGGATGCCGTCGTGACCAGCGGGATCTCGAAGCTCTTGTCGAACCCGTACTTCTCGGCCTCGGCACGGATCGCGTCGTCGCCGAGCTGCACCGCGAGCTGCGCCATCGGGATGTTGCAGCTGAGCCGCAGGGCCGTCGCCAGGGTCACGGTGTCGCCCGGCCCGCATTGCCCGCCGTCGAAGTTGTGGATCGACGTCGACGTGCCGGGCAGCTGCCAGCTCGCCGGGTTGGCGAACGTCGATTCGGGTGTGTAGTCACCCGAGGCCAGGGCGGCCGAGGCCACGACGAGCTTGAACGTCGAGCCGGGCGGGTTGAGACTGTCGCCGATCGCGCGGTTCCACAGCGGATCGAGCGCGTTCGCGAGCAGCTCGTCGTAGGTCGCGTTCACCGTCTTGGAGTCGTGCACGGCGAGCGAGTTGGTGTCGTAACTGGGGCTCGTGACCATCGCGAGCACGCGCCCGGTCGACGGCTCGATCGCGACGACGGCGCCTTCGTAGGCACCGAGGGCGTCGAAGGCGACCTGCTGCACGGCGGGGTCGAGCGTCAGCAGCACATTCGAGCCGCGGGGCGACTGGCCGGTGATGATGCGCTCCATGCGGGCGAGGAACTGCGAGCCGGCGGTGCCGGAGAGTTCGCGGTTCATCGCCCGCTCGATGCCGGTCGCCGACTGCAGCACCGGGTTGATGTACCCCGTGACGGGCGCCCACATGAGCGGGTCGGTGTACTGGCGCTGCCAGCTGTAGAGGTCGTCGCTCGGCACCGACGAGGCGAGCACGGCGTCGCCGGCGAGGATCGATCCGCGCTGCACCTCGAACGAGTCGTAGAGCGCGCGCCGGTTGTACTCGTTCTCGCTGAGGTCGCTCGCCTGAACCACCTGGATCCAGCTGGTCGCGCCGAGCAGCGCGAGGAACATCGCGAGCATGACGACGCTGAGGCGTCGGAGCTCCTTCGTCATGTCAGCCGATCACCGCCCTCATCCGATCACCACGCGAGGGCGCGAGCGGACGGCATCCGAAATGCGCAGCAGCAAGGCCACGATGATCCAGTTCGCGATGAGCGACGAACCGCCCGCCGCGAGGAACGGCGTGGTCAGGCCTGTCAGCGGGATGATGCGGGTCACTCCGCCGACCATGATGAACACCTGCAGGGCGATCGTGAACGACAGGCCGGTCGCGAGCAGCTTGCCGAAGTCGTCCTGACCGGCCAGACCGATGCGGATGCCGCGGCTCGTGAACACCATGTACAGGCAGAGGATGGCGAACACCCCCACGAGACCCAGCTCTTCACCGAGGCTCGGGAAGATGTAGTCGCTCTGCGACAGCGGCGTGAGCCCCGGGCGCCCTGCGCCGAGACCCGTGCCGAGCAGGCCGCCCTGGGCGAGGCCGAAGATGCCGCTGACGAGCTGATAGCTCGATCCGTCGATCGTCTCGGGGTCGAACGGGTACAGCCAGTTCGTGAAGCGCGCCTGCACGTACGGCAGGATCGTCGTCGCCAGCGCGACGCCGATCGCGGCGAGCGTGACGCCGATGATCACCCAGCTGGTCTTGCCGGTCGCGACGTAGAGCATCGCGATGAACATGCCGAAGATGAGCATTCCGGTGCCGAGGTCGCGCTGCAGCACGATGATCGCCATGGCCCCGGCCCACAGCAGCAGCAGGGGGCCGAGCTCGCGCGGGCGCGGCCAGGTCACCCCGAGGAAGCGCGTGCCGACCGAGCTGAGCGCCTCGCGAGTGCGCACCAGATAGCCCGCGAAGAAGATCGCCAGGCAGATCTTGGCGAGCTCACCCGGCTGGAACGAGAAGAGGCCGCCGATCGAGATCCACACGTCGGCCCCGGCGTCGGTGCCGAGACCCGGGACGAACGGCAGGAGGAGCAGCAGGATGCCGGCGAAGCCGAACACGTAGGTGTAGCGCAGCAGCACGCGGTAGTTGCGCAGGAAGACGACGATCGCCACCGCCGCGGCGATCGCGATCGCGAGCCAGACGAGCTGGCGGGTCGACAGCGCCGCCCAGCCTTCGGTCGTCTTGCCGATGTCGATGCGGTAGATCATCGCGAGGCCCAGCCCCGACAGCACCGTCGCGATCGGCACGACGAAGGGGTCGGCCTGGGGTGCGCGGTAGCGCAGCACGATGTGCAGGGCGAGCACCAGCACGGTGAGGGCGCCGCAGTAGTAGAGGAAGGTCCAGTCGATGTGGTCGGTCGCGCCGAGCTGCACGAGTGCGACGGCCGCGCCGTTGATCAGGAACGCGAACAGCAGCAGCCCCAGCTCGCGGTTGCGCTGCGTCTGCGGCATCCGCAGTCTGCGCAGCGCCTTCACGACCGTCGTGTCGGTCTCGATCGCGCCGGTCTCCTTCACCCCGGTCATGGGCTGCTCTCCAGCGTGTTGCGGATCGTGTCGACGATCGTCTGCGCGTCGGCGAGCGACCGTGCCGAGATCGTCTGCTGGATCTCGAGGCGCTGATAGAACGGCAGGTCCGAGAGGCGGATCTCGGTGTCTTCGTACACCGACGACAGCGCGATCGGGCCCAGATCCTGCTGGATGCCGCGGAAGATGACCACGGTGTCGTCGTCCGAACCCACGAAGTAGCGCGACTGGGTCCAGTTGTAGGCGGCGATGGCCGAGACGGCGAGCACGGCGAGGATCGCGACGAGCCCGACGATCCACCAGATGCGGCGTCGTCGCGCGCGGCGACGGTCTTCTTCGATGAGCTCTTCGAGGAACTCGGCCGCCGGCTCGAAGTGGGTCGGCTCGTTCGCCGCGCCGCGGTTCGGGTGCAGCCAGCTGGTGCGCCCGGTGCGGGCCGAGGGCACGTCGACGCCCTGGGGGTTGGAGGCGGAGCCGACGATCGTCGGAGTGCCGCTGAACATCGGGTGGCTGCCGCCGACGTCGACGATCACGATCGTGACGTTGTCGGGGGCGCCGGCATCCAGCGCCTGCTTCAGCATCAGGTCGGCGGTGCGGCCCGGCGGCAGGCCCTGCGCCAGCACCTTGTCGGTATGCGCGTCGTCGACGACGCCGCAGAGCCCGTCCGAACAGAGCAGCCACCGGTCTCCGGGCTGCGTGGGCATGATGAACGTGTCGACCTCGGGGTCGGGGTCCATGTCGCCGAGCACGCGCATGAGCACCGACCGGCGTGGGTGGTAGCGCGCCTCTTCGGGGGTGATGCGGCCCGAGTCGACGAGGCGCTGCACGAAGGTGTGGTCGGTCGTGATCTGGGTGAGCGCGCCGTCGCGGTAGAGGTAGATGCGCGAGTCGCCGATATGCGCGATGACGGCGTAATCGTCGACCATGTCGAGCGCGCTGACGGTCGTTCCCATGCCGGCGAGCTCGGGGCGGTCGGCGACGGTGTCGATCAGCAGGGCTGCTGTCGACGAGATCGCGTCCTGCAGCGCGAGCTCTGCCTCGCCGGTCGTCGCGAACGGGCTGTCGAGCTCGCGCAGGCGGTGCACGGCGAGGCTCGACGCGACGTCGCCCCCGGCGTGACCGCCCATGCCGTCGGCGACGACGAACAGGTTCGAGCCGGCGTAGCCCGAATCCTGGTTGTTGGAGCGCACCTTCCCCGTGTGGGAGATGGCGACGCTGGACCCCTCGAAGACCATGACGGCGCCGGGCTACTTCCGCAGCTCGAAGGTCGTCGCGCCGACCTTGATGGGGGCGCCGATGAGGACGGGCACGGGCGAGGCGACGCGCTGTGTGTCGTGCCACGTGCCGTTGGTCGAGTCGAGATCCTGCAGCATCCACTGCTCTCCCCACAGCAGCAGACGCGCGTGGTGGCTCGAGGTGTAGTCGTCGCGGATGACGAGGCCCGACTCGCTCGAGCGACCGATTGTGAGGGGCTCGCCGGTCAGGGGCAGTTCGAGGCCGGCCTTCGGGCCGCTCGTGATCACGATGCGCGAGACGCTCTCGCGCGTGGCCTTCTGCGGGCCGGTGTGCCCCGGCGCCGCGCGGGACGGGGTGGGGGCGATCGGCGCGGTCGCGGCGGATGCCGGCGCGGCGGCCGCCGGTGCCGGCGCGGCCGGCTCGGGGAGCTTCCGCACTTTGACACCGAACAGATCGGCGCGCAGCGAGTAGACGACCGCGAAGACGAAGAACCACAGCAGGATCAGGAACCCGATCTGCAGCAGCAGCAGGGTGAGTTCACTCACGCGGTGCCGCCGATCCCGCCGATGCCGAAGGCGCGCGTCGCGTCGGCCGCCGACGCGGTGGGGTGCGGAGGTGTGGCTTGGGCGACGACGTGGAAGGCGATCTCGGTGCGGCCGATCGTGACGACCGAGTCGGGGGGCAGCGGCGCTTCGACGATCTTGCTGCCGTCGAGCTGCGTGCCGTTGGTCGAGCCGAGGTCGCGGACCATGGCGCGCTCGCCGTCCCACAGGATCTCGACGTGGCGGCGGCTCGTGCCGGCATCCGCGATCGTGATGTCGGCGTCGCTGCCGCGGCCGATCACGGTGCGGCCCTTGGTGAGGGGATGCCGTTTGCCCTCGACGTCGACGACCGCGCGCCACGAGACGGTGCCCGCCGCCGTCTGCGACACCACGCGGAGCGTGCCGGTCGGCAGCTGCTCGTCGCCGACGAGCGCGATCGTGACGGGGCCGGCGAAAGTGAAGCCCTGATCCTTGGCGTGCGTCTGCACGAGGCGCAGCATCTCGTCGTCGAGCGTCGGGCCGATCGAGCGCATGCGCTCGACGTCGGCCGCCGACATGCGCACCTCGAACGCGTTCGGCGCGAGGATGCGGTCGCGGCTGACGACGGCGGCCTTGGCGTCGAGCTCGGTGCGCAGTGCGGCGCCGATCTCGACGGGCTGAATGCCGCTGCGGAAGGACTTCGCGAACGCGCTGTTCACTGCGCGCTCGAGTCCCTTCTCGAAGCTGTCAAGTAGTCCCACGGGGCTCCTCAGGCGTGGCGGCCGGTGCGTACATGCTAGTTGCACAGTCTGCGAGACCTCGGGCAGAACGCCGCATCGAGCGATTCTGCGCGCGTGAGCACGCGTGATATCCTCGGGAAGTTGAGTCGGCGTCATGCCGAATCGCGCGAGTGGCGGAATAGGTAGACGCGCTGGCTTCAGGTGCCAGTGCCCGCAAGGGCGTGGGGGTTCAAGTCCCCCCTCGCGCACAGATGTGAAAGCCCCCGACCCGGGTCACCGGGCGGGGGCTTTCACGTGGGCGGAACTGACTGCGCGCAGGCAGGACGCGTCACTCCACGCCGTGCAGCCAGCGCAGCGCCTCCTCGGCACCGTCGCCGTCGCGCGTCGCGATGCAGTCGCGCAGGCGGGTGTAGCCGTCGGCGCGCGCGAGGGCGCATCCCACGAAGGGCTTCCAGCCGTGGAGGTTCCGCCTGATGGCGAGCGATGCCTCGCGGATCACCCCGATGAAGACCGTGTTGCCGGTGGCGCGCGTCACGCTTTCGAAGAAGACATACGATCTCTCGAACAGTGCCAGTGAGTCCTGCCGCATCGCGGCATCGAGAACGGCCTCACTCGCGCTGAGCATCTCGGCCAACGTCGCGTCGTCACAGCGGCGCAGCGCCATGCGCAGCGCGTTGCCCATGAAGTAGGCGGTGAACTCCCCGGTCTCCTCGCGCAGGCGGTCGCTCGTCACCGACACGCGCGTGTAGCGGCCGACCGCGATCTCGACGAGACCGAACCGTTCGAGCCGTTGCAGTGCTTCACGCACCGGCGTGCGCGAGACGCCGAGCTGTGCGGCCAGGTCGATGTCGCGCAGCCGTTCGCCCGGTGCGTAGACACCGTCGACGATGGCGGCGCCGATGCGGTCGTAGACCTCATCGCTGAGGATTCTGCCGGTCGTCAGGTCGATCGGCGCGAGCGTCGGGGTCATTGCTGCACCAGTGTACGAGCGCTGCGCATGGAACGCAGATTCACTGGCCGTGAAATCGGGTGCCGCGCCGCCGTTCTCACGGCGGATTCCCACCCGGCGGAGGCTCCCGCCGCGCCCGATATATCAGTACAGTAGGCGCTGTCACGCTCAGCGTGGCCTATCCGGGGGGATCCGTCGACGCCCGGGCTACGCGCATCGCGCGAGGCCCGGGCGTCGAATGGTTTACGGCATCCGTTCACCGCGATTTGTTGCAACGTTTGTGTCACTCTTCGACGTCGCATGCCGCAGGGGAGTGCCCACGCCAGTACCGTGGGGACGGTCGGCGCGCTCGCGCCGGCATCGCACGTCGAGTAAAGGCAGTTCATGGCAACGCAGGGCACCGTCAAGTGGTTCAACTCGGAGAAGGGCTTCGGCTTCATCGCTCCCGATGAGGGCGGCGCTGACGTCTTCGCTCACTACTCCGCCATCGAGTCGAGCGGCTACCGCTCGCTCGAGGAGAACCAGCGCGTCGAGTTCGAGATCGCCCAGGGCCCCAAGGGCCTGCAGGCGGAGAACATCCGACCCATCTGATCCGACGACGGCCCGCGCACGCGGGCCGTCGTTCTGTCAGCCGCGGTCCGAGGTCGCAGGGCGACCCGATCGCGTTCGGCGTGCGCATCGATCGATGCGCACGCCACCGGCACAGTGCGCCGCGCCGTCGGTCAGTCTTCGACCAGCAGCAGCGCGCGCAACTCGGCCATCGTGTCGACGACGGCCGCCGCGCCCTCCGACTCGTGCGGCCAGCTGAAGCCCCACCGCACGAAGATCACGGGAACCCCGCGCTCCGCGCCGCCCTCGACGTCGTGATGGCGATCGCCGATCAGCACAGGCCGACGGGTGTCGGCCCCCGCGGCCTCGAGGCGCCGCAGCGCCTCGGCCACGATGTCCGATTTCGAGGCGAGCGTCTTCTCGTCGGCCGTAGCGCCGACGACGGCCTGCAGGTACGGCGCGAGGTCGAAATGGTCGACGAGCGCCGTCACCTGGATCTCGGGTTTCGAACTCGCCGTCGCCTGCGCGACACCGGCATCCGCCAGCTCGGCGATGAGCTCGCCGACACCCGGATAGAGCTTCGCACCCGTCGTGTAGCCGTCGGCCTTTCCGATGCGACGGTAGAGCGTCACGGCATCAGCGGCCTGCGCGGGCGTGAGGCCGACGTTCTTCTGGAACGATTCGTGCATGGGCGGGCCGATCCAGTGCACGAGCTCTTCGCGCCTCGGAGCAGGCAGCCCCAGTTCGCCGAGTGCGAGGGTGAGTCGACGCAGGATGCCATCGGAGGCGTCGACCACCGTGCCGTCCACGTCCCAGAGAATGCAGGTCCACGGCGATCTCGACGACATGGTTCCAGCCTAGCCAAGGCCACCGGACGCGGATCCGCGGAGCGGTGCCGCGGCGCTGTCAGAACAGGCGGGGTACGCCCGACTCGATGCCCTTCATGCCTTCGTAATCGAGCGTGACGCAACGGATGCCACGGTCTGCGGCCAGCACCTTGGCCTGCGGCTTGATCTCCTGCGCGGCGAACACGCCCGTCACCGGCGCGAGATGCGGATCGCGCCCGAGCAGCTCGAGGTAGCGGGTGAGCTGTTCGACGCCGTCGATGTCGCCGCGACGCTTGACCTCGACGGCGATCGTGCCGCCCGCGGGGTCGCGCAGCAGCAGGTCGACCGGACCGATCGCGGTCGGGAACTCGCGACGCACGAGGGTCAGGCCGTCGCCGATGACCTCGACCTGCTCGGCGAGCAGACGCTGCAGGTCGGCCTCGACGCCGTCCTTCTGCAGGCCCGGGTCGATGCCGAGCTCGTGCGACGAATCGTGCAGCACCTCGTAGATGCGCACCAGCAGGGCGTCGCCCGTCTTGGCGTGCGTGACGCGCCAATGCTCCTGAACGCCGGCCGCCGCCGATTCGGCATCCGGCACCTCCACCGTCAGCGTGCAGGGCGGCGACATCCAGTTGAGCGGCTTGTACGAGCCCCCGTCGGAGTGCACCAGCAGCGACCCGTCGTCCTTGTGGACGAGCAGCCGCGTGGCGAGGGGCAGGTGCGCGTTGAGGCGCCCGGCGTAGTCGACGGAGCAGCGGGCGATGACCAGGCGCATCCGTCGATCCTACGCGCGGGTCAGTGGTGACCGGCGCCGACCTTCGAGCCGGCGATGGGCTTCGCGGCGGTCGAGGCGAACCCGCTCATCGCGATGAGACCGACGATGATCCACAGAGTCGGCAGAATGCCGATCTGGTGGCTGATCCAGCCGAGAACGGGCGGCCCGCACAGGAACGCGACGTACCCGATCGTGGCCGCCGCCGAGACGGATGCCGCCGCCTTGGCGGGGTCGTCCGCCGCCGCCGACATGCCGAGCGGGAAGCCGAGCGACGCGCCCGCGCCCCACAGTGCGACGCCGAGGTAGGCCACCGGCAGGTTCGGCGCGAGGATGAACATCATGAGACCCACCGCCGCGGTGACGGCGAGGATCCGCAGCGTCCAGACGCGGCCGACCCGGTCGACGATCGGGCCGCCGATGGCGCGGAAGACGGTCATCGAGATCGAGAACACCGTGAGGAAGATGGCGCCCGTCGCCTCGGTCTCGTGGTGGCCGTCGACCACGGCGACCGTGAGCCAGTCGTTGGCGCTGCCCTCGGCGAACGCCATGCCGAGGATGATCAGCCCGATCGCGTACGTGCGCGGGTCGCGCCAGACGGCGAACGTCGCCGCCAGCCGCGCGCGTCGATCGGCCGCCTCGCCCTGCTCGGCAGCCGGCGCCTCGTGCACGGGGATGAACCGCACCGCGGTGGCGCACACGGCGAGGAAGAAGATCGCGACTGCGCCGAGGTGCCAGGCGACGCCGACGCCCCACCCGGCCATGGCGACGCCCAACCCGGCGCCGGCGACCGTGCCCAGGCTGAAGAACGCGTGGAAGAGGGGCATGAGGGTGCGCGAGAAGGCCTGCTCGACGGCAGCCGCTTCGACGTTCATCATCACGTCGGTCGCGCCGAAGCACAGCCCCATGATCGCGAGACCGGTCGCCGCGATCGCGTAGCTGCCGAAGGCGCCCACGCCGAGCGCCGCGATGAAGAGGCCGACCGCGACGCCCACGACGGTCACGGAGAGCCCGCGGCGGGCGCCCCACCGGGCGACGACCACGTTGGCCGACATCACGCCCGCGAGCGATCCGGCACCCATGACGAACAGCAGGATGCCCAGCTGGAAGTCGTCGATCGCGAGGTCGCGCTTGACGGCAGGCAACCGCGCCGCCCACGACGCGAACGACGCACCGCACAGCAGGAAGAGGGCGAAGATCGCGGTGCGCCAGCGGACGAGCTGGGGATGGCTGAGGGTAGCGGCGGTCACCTCAGAAGCCTACCGAATCGATTCGACCCCGGAGAACGCGCGGGTTACGATGCACAGGTGACCAGTCGCCGCGCCACCATCTCGGACGTCGCGCGCGCCGCCGGAGTATCGCCGTCGACGGCATCCGTCGTCTTCAGTGGCAAGACGGCGGTGTCGGATGCCACCCGCCAGCGCGTGCTCGACGCGGCAGCCCACCTCGGCTACACCGGCCCCGACCCGCGCGCGGCCTCGCTGCGACTGGGGCGCAGCGGCATCGTCGCCGTCGTCGTCGGATCGAGCCTGAACCTCATCTTCCGCGACCCCGTGCAGCGACTCATGATGGACGGGCTGGCCGAGGCGGTCGCCCCCCTCGGCGCGGGCCTCCTGCTGCTGCGGGCGCCCAGCGACGTCGAGAACGCGCCCACGCTGATGACCGCCCCGATCGACGCCGCCGTGCTCATCGGCTGCGACGGCCCGCTGCGCGAATCGCTCGACACGGCCCACGCCCGCGGGTTGCCGATCGTCGTGATCGAGGGCGATGCGGGCGCGGGCGTCCCCCGGGTCATGCTCGACAACCGCGAAGCCCAGCGCACGGCCGCCGAGCACGTGCGGAGTCTCGGTCACACACGCGTCGCGATCGTCGCCCTGCGCACGAGTCAGCGCGTCGCGGGCGGGTGGATCGAGCCCGGCGCCGAGATCACGATAGACGTCACGCGCGACCGACTGAACGGCGCGCGCGACGTCTACCCCGACGCCCCGGCCCTCGCGACGGCGGGCAGCTCGATCGATGAAGGCGTCGCCGCCGGGCGGGTGCTGTTCGCCGACCCCGCGCGGCGACCCACCGCCGTGATCGCGCAGAGCGATCTGCTCGCGGCCGGCGTCGTGCGCGCGGCCGAAGAGGCCGGGCTGCACGTGCCCGAGGACGTCAGTGTGACGGGCTTCGACGGCATCCCCGTCGACGGGCTCGCCCCGTACGAGCTGACGACGCTCGTGCAGGCGGCGACCGAGAAGGGACGGGCGGCGGGCGCCGCGATCGCCGCCATGCTCGACGGTGACGAACCGGCATCCCTGCTGCTGACCTGTCCGCTGCGGATCGGCAATACGACCGGCCCCGCCCCGTCGCGCCGGTAGACTGAGATCCCGACCCCCGCAGCCGTCAGGAGGCCAGTTTGCTGTTGCTCCTGGCTGCGTTCGCGGTTCTGCCGCTGGCGCTGCCGTGGCTGGTCGGTCGGGTCGGCCCGCGGGCGTTCTACGTCGCGGCGCTCGTTCCGGTCGTGGCGTTCGTGCATGCGGCAGCGCAGACACCGCTGATCCTCGCGGGAGAAATCCCGACTGAGACCATCTCGTGGATTCCGCAGCTGGGGCTCGAGTTGTCGATGCGCATGGACACCCTCGGCTGGGTGATGGCGCTGATCGTCACCGGCGTCGGCGCTCTCGTGATGATCTACTGCCGGTGGTACTTCGCGGGGAAGAAGGCGGGGGTCGGCCTGTTCAGCGCCGTGCTGCTCGCGTTCGCGGGCGCGATGTACGGGCTCGTGCTCACCGACGACCTGATCATCCTCGTGATGTTCTGGGAGATCACGAGCATCCTGTCCTACCTGCTGATCGGCTTCTACCACGCGCGCGGCGCGAGCCGCAGGGCCGCGCTGCAGGCATTGCTGGTCACGACGCTGGGCGGGCTGGTGATGTTCATCGGCGCCGTGATCCTCGTGGTTCAGGCGGGGACGAACAGCCTCTCCGGGATCCTCGCGCTGTACAGCGATCCCGCCTCGCCGTTCACCTCGAACGCGCTCGTCGACACCGCGATCGTGCTGCTGCTGGTGGGAGCGCTCAGCAAGTCGGCGATTTTCCCCTTCCACTTCTGGCTGCCCGGCGCGATGGCGGCGCCTACGCCCGTGAGCGCGTACCTGCACGCCGCCGCGATGGTCAAGGCCGGCATCTACCTCATCGCGCGGTGCGCGCCCGCCTTCGCGCTCGCCGAGCCCTGGCGCCCGATCGTCATCGGCCTCGGCATCTTCACGATGCTGCTCGGCGGGGTGCAGGCGCTGCGCGAATCCGATCTCAAGCGCATCCTCGCCTTCGGCACCGTGAGCCAGCTCGGCATGCTCACGGCGGTGCTCGGGTACGGCGACCGCGACACCGCACTCGCCGGCATCGCGCTGCTGATCAGTCACGCACTGTTCAAGTCGTCGCTGTTCCTCGTCGTCGGCGTCATCGACCGACAGCTGTCGACACGAGACGTCGGCGAGCTCTCCGGCGTCGGGCGCCAAGCTCCGACGCTTGCGATCGCATCGATCATCGCGGTCGCCTCGATGGTCGGCGTGATCCCCACCATCGGGTTCGTGGCGAAGGAGGCGACGCTCACCGCGTTCCTGCACGCCTGGAGCGGCCAGGAGCCCTGGGCGGCGGTCGGGCTGATCGGCATCGTGCTGGGCTCGGTGCTGACCGCCGCCTACGGCATCCGCTTCATCTGGGGTGCCTTCTGGACCAAGCGCACGCCGAGCGGGCAGGCTGCGCCGGTGACGGAGTGGCCCGACCCGCCGCTGGGATTCCTCGGCGCGCCCGTCGTGCTCGCCGCGCTCACTCTCGTCGCGGGGTTCGCCGCCCCGTGGCTCGACACGGTGCTCAGCGGGTACGCCGACACGGTCGGCGAGTCGGCCCACCCGTACCACCTGGCGCTGTGGCACGGGCTCGAACCGGCGCTGTTCCTCTCGATCGGGTCGATCGCTCTGGGCGCGTTGGTGTTCTGGATCGTGCAGCGCACGGGCTGGCACCGCCGGCTGCTGCCCTTCACGGCATCCGATGTGTACAACTCCACGCTGCGCGGCATTGCGCGCGTGTCGGTCTGGACCACGACGCTCACGCAGCGCGGCTCGCTGCCCGTGTACGTCGGCACGATCTTCGTCGTGTTCGTCGCCGCCGAGGGCACCGCACTGCTCGCGAGCCCGCAATGGCGCATCCAACTCGAGGCGTGGCAGACGCCCATGCAGGTCGTCGTCGCGCCGATCATGATCCTCGCGGCCTTCGTCGCCGTGCGCGCGCGCAAGCGCTACACCGGCGTGGTGCTCGTCTCGGTGACCGGGCTCGGGATGGTGCTGCTGTTCGCGACGAGCGGTGCCCCCGACCTCGCGCTGACGCAGATCCTCGTCGAGACGGTGACGCTGGTCGCCTTCGCGCTTGTGCTGCGGCGGATCCCGGCGCGACTCGGCGAGCACAATGCGTCGGTGTGGCCGATCGCCCGCGCGGTGCTCGCCGTCGCGGTCGGCGCGACGATGGCGATGGTCGCGCTGGTCGCGACGGGTGCGCGAGTGGCCGATCCGATCTCGGACCGCTTCCCCGAGCTCGCCTACGAGCTCGGCCACGGCAAGAACGTCGTGAACGTCGCGCTCGTCGACCTGCGCGGCTGGGACACGATGGGTGAGCTGTCGGTCTTGATCCTCGCGGCCACCGGCGTCGCCTCGCTCGTGTTCGTGACGCATCGCTCCGACCTGCTCTCGCGGGCGATCGCTCCGGTGCCCACGAGCGCCACGCGCACCCGCCGCCCGCTCATCGAGACCGCCGACGGCCCACGGCCGCGCGCGACCGCGCCCGACAACACGCGGCAGGCGTGGCTCGTCGGCGGCGCACGCGTGCGCCCCGAGAACCGGTCGATCATGCTCGAGGTGATCGTGCGGATCCTCTTCCACACGATCATCGTGGTGTCGATCTACCTGTTGTTCGCGGGCCACAACCTCCCCGGCGGCGGCTTCGCCGGGGGTCTCGTCGCCGGCATGGCCCTCGTCATGCGGTACGTCGCCGGCGGCCGCTACGAGCTGGGCGCCGCCGCGCCGACGGATGCCGGACGCCTGCTCGGCGCCGGCATGGCGCTCGCCGTCGCGTGCGCCCTCGTGCCGCTGCTGTTCGGCGCGGCGCCGCTGACGAGCTACTTCTGGGAGGGGGAGCTGCCGCTCCTCGGTCACGTCGAGTTCGTCACCTCGACGCTGTTCGACATCGGCGTGTACCTCGTCGTGATCGGGCTCGTGCTCGACGTGCTGCGCTCGCTCGGCGGAGAGGTCGACCGGCAGGCTCAGGCGCTTCGCGACACGCAGACCACGCCGCGGGGGGTGAGCGCACCGTGAGCGTCTCTCTCGTGCTCATCATCATCATGGGCGTGCTGTTCGCCGCCGGCGTCTACGCGATGCTCGAGCGCAGTCTGACCCGCGTGCTGATCGGCTTCCTCCTGCTGGGCAACGCGGCGAACCTCTTCCTGCTCGTCGTCATGGGAAAGCCCGGCGTCGCGCCGTTCTTCGGCGACGGCGCGGGCAGCGGCACCGAGGGGATGAGCGACCCCCTGCCGCAGGCTCTCACGCTCACGGCGATCGTCATCACTTTCGCGATCTCGGCGTTCCTGCTTGCGCTCATCTACCGCTCGTGGCAGCTCGGGCAGGCCGACACCGTCGAGGACGACGCGGAAGACCTCGCCCTGCGCGACCGCGCCACCGTCGACGACGACGCGATGGACGACGAGATCACCCCCGAGGACGACGACGCCACGACCGACTTCATCGGCAGTGAGACGGCACCGATCACGGTGCTGCACCACCGCGACTTCGACGGCATCCGCGACGATGCACCGACCGACCGTGGCGCCGACGGCGGTGATGGCCGATGAACGCGCTCGTGCCGCTGCTGGTGACGCTGCCCCTGCTCGGGGCGGCCATCGCTCTCATCTTCGGACGCCGGCGCCGCGTGCAGGTCGGAGTGTCGGTCGTGACGCTGACGCTCGTGCTCGCCATCGCCGGCGTCCTGCTGTACGCCGTCGACTCGTCGGGTGAGGCGATCGCCGTGTCGGTCGGCGGGTGGCCGATCCCGTTCGGCATCGTGCTGTACGTCGACCGGCTGGCCGCCCTGCTCGTCGTGATCTCGAGCATCG